>Ga0163215_101279_pt1 | contig 16934 bp, 20 predicted proteins | sample SynspAceP_FD_185934 | JGI IMG/M metagenome (GOLD analysis project Ga0163215, IMG submission 185934) | Saline lake microbial communities from Ace Lake in Antarctica - Synechococcus sp. Ace-P (Hybrid Assembly) | ecosystem: Environmental > Aquatic > Non-marine Saline and Alkaline > Saline | place... | reverse complement strand
CCGTCCTCGCCGCAGCAGTAGGAATCCTGCCGGTTGGACCATGTGCATAGCTAATGCGAATTGAGCCAAGAATTATCTTTAAGTGGCCAGTGAAGGTTTTGTAACGGTCTGGTTCGCCTCGCGATCGTCGCCCCTATCAGGCTGACCGAGACACGTCTTTATGACTATAAAAATCAACCTGACTTTTTCTGCCACGGCCGTACCTTCGGCATCGCCGCCGTCACCTCCATATCCCTCAGCATATCGCCTGCCAACAGCCCGTCGCGCACCCAATCCAACGCTTGCCACCAATCCTCATACCCGCGACGAGCGGAGGTGATCTGTTCCGGATGCGGTCGCCAAGTCACTGGACAGGCCCGCACTTCGATTGTCCGCCACTTGCCGCTGACCATTACCCTTTCCGTTCCGACCACGACACTGACGGCACGATCGCCATGGCGGTTGCGCTTCATATCAACCGGCACGCAGCGTGGCACGACGCTAGGCATCCAGTCTGGCGTTATACCCGCGCGCGCCATTTCGGCCACGCTGATCGCCATACGGATGCCGCCGAGGCTGTCAGGCATCCCTGCTACAGTGGCGGCGATCACCTCTGCGTCAGCGTGGGTGTAACTGCCCATCTTGTGTTGGCCGCCGTCCACCTTGCAGCCCAGCGCTGCGCGTTGCAGCAAGACATATTCCAGTCCAAAGCCAAAGCCCTCCTCTGAGACATTCTTTGGCACCGGCAACTCCAGCTGTGCCCTTTCCACCCGAAACGCCCATTCCAGCGCCGCTTGTACGCCTAGCAGGCGTTTCACCTTTGTGCCGCCGATCCGGCCGATCCGTTCTTGCATGCTCATGGCTGCAATCCTTCAAAGAGGTTCATCTGCGCTGGGCTCTCCGGCCCCTCGCTCGGCCGCCAGATCCACGGGCCAGAGGCCATGGGCAGCGCTGAGAGTGCGCCACGCATGCGCTGCTGCCAGTGGGTGAACTCCGTTGCCGAGCAATCGCAGAGCGCGTGCCCTATAGGCCATCCCATCAGCCATCCGACGAAGAGCGGGTTCAGCCGCTGCCGTGCTCGGGCTTTCAGGATGCGCCGCGAGACGACCTGCCCATGCGAGGCAATCAGATAGGCCCACAGCGGGCGCGAGATCGGGGCGTGCCGCGAGGGCCGCCGCCCATGCGGCGTGATCACCGGGTCCGGGCGGATGAAGCCCTGTTCCGCGCGGTAATGCAGGATATCCATCCTGCTCTTGCCATCCGCCCGCGTCACGCTGGCCGGGCTGCTGCCCTTCCAGTTCTGCGCCGCCGGGGTTGGCCACTGGATCGCCTGCGCACTCAGCTTGGGTTCGCCCCGGCTGTTGATCTTGCCGCGCAGCCGGTCGACCTGATCGTCCGCTACCGGCGTTTGCCATTGGGCCGCCTGCGCTGGCAGGGGTGGCATCCCGCCTGAGCCATAACTCTGGCCCGGCCCGCCCTTCGCACCGTCCGTTGCTTTCGGCGTCGACCAGTTGCTGATGCCCAGCGCCAGCGCTTCCGCCTTGCGGGTGAAGTCGCTGTTCCCGGCCGGGTTGTAGGTGGCCGTGCCGGGATGCAGGCTCATCGGTGTGGGCCAGGATGAAGATGCGCAACCGCTGGTGCGGCGCGCCGACTTCAGCCGCGCTGAACAGGCCTGCCGCAGGCGTAAAGCCCATGCCCCAAAGCTCTTGCAGGACGGTTTCAAGGCCGAGACTGACGTGGCCCGAGACGTTCTCGAGGAATACCCATTCGGGGCGGCATTCCCCGATGACGCGGGCAACATCCGGCCAGAGGTGGCGTGGATCGTCGGCACCTCCGCGCTTTCCGGCGGCGCTGAAGGGTTGGCAGGGATATCCGGCGAGGATTGTGTCGAAGGCGCCGCGGAAGGGGCGTGCATTGAAGCTGCGCAGATCGTCCCAGATCGGGGCCGGGGCGAAATACCGCGCGGCTTGGGCTGCGATGAGGACAGAGCGGGGCCAATCCTCCCACTCGACAAAAACGCGGGTGTGAAAACCGGGCTCGGCGAGCATGAGGCCCATATCCAAGCCTCCGCCGCCTGCGCAGAGGGATAATCCATGCCGGGGACGTGACACCATGCCATTCACCGCACCCCTCGCATCTTGAGGCGTTCGGGCGTGACGAGGCCGCGCACCAACATCAGATCGCGGATGCTATTGTTGATCGAGCTGACCGGCAGAAAGCCATCGGCGTTGACCAGCTTGGCATAAAACGCCGCCTTCTCGTCGTCGCTGATCCGGGGAGGGTCTTCGCACTTGCGTCGCCGTTTGGCCTTTTGGCCCTTTGCGGTCGCGATGGCCGTTTGCGCATCGCGCTGGGCTGTCCGTTCCATGAACCGGTCGAGGGCTTTGGGGCCATCTGGCGGATTGGGATGATCGGTTCTGGTCTCGGTGGCTGTCTCGATTATCCGCTTCTGCGACAGCCCGAGATCATCGATCCAGCGGCGAACATGCGTTCTGGCTGGCCAGCCTTGCCACCAAGCGGGCAGGGTGGCGTCGGCGGCAAATCCCAGTGCCAAAATCAGTTCTGCAAAAAACCGATCAAAATCGGAATCGCGCGCTTGCGCGTCCTCCTCCTCCTTTACTGGTTTACTTAAAGGTTCCCTTACAAGGTTAGTGTCCGGATTTCGGACACGGCTTCGGCCATTTTCCGGACACGGGTCGGGGCAAAATCCGGACACGGCTTGTCCGTCAATCTCGTGTCCGGAAACCGGACACGGCTCGACTGAAACGGGGTCATTGGGCTCGATTTCAGCCGCATTTTCAGCGGCGTGGCCAGGGGGCGAAAAGCCGTGTCCTGTTTCCGGACATGGAACCACATCCGTCGGTGCGAAGCCTGGCTCAAACCTCAGGATGTAGCGGGTGGGCAGCTGGCGCTTGGTCACAGGATCAATGCGGGGAATCCTGCGCAACAGGCCGGCCGCCTCAAGCTGGCCAATATGATCGTTCAGGGTCGAGCGGCTGATTTCGCAATCGTGTGCGAGCCTGTCCTGCGAGGGGAAACAGCCGTAGTCCGGGTTAAACCGGTCGCACAGATGCCAGAGCACGATCTTGGTGGTGGGTTTCAACCCGCGCTGTTTGATGGCCCAGTTGGTGGCTTCATGGCTCATGGAGCTGCCCTCCGCGCAGGCGGCGCAATGCGCGTGGTGAAGCCATGATCGGCCAACGTGCCCAGCGCATCGTCGAGGCTGCGCACCAGTGCCCAGCCAAAGCCCTGCGCCAGCACGGCATCGCGAAACGCCTCTTGCTCAGGGCGCAGACGGCCCTTTGGCGCTTTCAGCTCGAGGAACAGCACGCGCCCATCGCAGATGACCAGCAGATCGGCAAAGCCAGGATGAACCCCCATGCCGACAAGGACCGCCTGGCGCTTGGCGCCGCGAGGGCCAGGCTCTGTCACCTCATTGGCGCAGTGCTGGACAATTGCCCCCTTGGGCAGCGCAAAGCGCAGCGCGATAACAACAGCGCGCTGCAAATCCGCCTCCGGTGTGCCGCGCCGCTTCATCGCCGCACCTCCGGGTCTGAGCGGTGATTGTCACCCCGCCCAGGATGCTTGGCGTCGAGCACGACGAGCAGGATCCGTGCATCCTCGCGCTCCGCTGGGGTCTCGCCATGCTGGATGAGCACTCTGCAGGCGAGCCGCAGCAGGTGGTCAGAATGATGGGCGACATTGGCCACGACAATGCGGGCCTCGTGCCGCCGCTCATCGATCCAGTCTTGGCGGGCCTGATCACGCGCGCTGCGCTTGCGAAAGGGAAGGGGTATACTCATCGACGGCCCCCTGCGCGGGCGCGCCGCGGCGACATATCTTCCTGCGTCTCAAGCCAGTCCAGCACGACAGAACGCCGGTAGAGGATCTTCCTGCCCGCCTTCACAAACGCAGGGCCGCGCCGCGCATCCGCCCAGCGCCGAAGCGTCTCATCACAGACGCCGAGTTCCTGGGCGAGGTCGGTGCGGCTGATCCAGCCCTGCAGCAGGGCGCTGGAAGTGGCGCTGGGCGGCGCGGTGAAGCTCTGTTCAAGTCGTGTCATCTGCGTTCTCCCGATTGTTGCCCAGTGCGGGCGAATGTCATTCGAAAGCAGAAACACATGCGCAGGGGTGGCAGGGTGGCAGTGACCGGCAGTGACCGGCAGTGACTTGCCACCCCCGTGCCACCCCTTGTTTTATTGACTTCGTCGGGTTTCTCGCTGCGCCGCAGCGCGATTTGCAGATTTTGCAAACTCGTCCTGCGCCGTCTCCAGCGCCGACCTCAGTTCCAAATCGCCAACATTCGTCAACATTCGACCACTTTGGGCGATTTTCGGGCGCATTCAGGGGTGGCAAGGGTGGCAATGACCGGCAGTGATATGCCGGAATCTGTGCCGGTTGCTGTTTGCATTGGATTTTTTGAGGTTTTGGCAACATTGGGCGACAGTCACCCGCATTAAACCATCAGGGCACCAGGTCAGTTCCAAAGCCCCCGGTGACAAATCCTCAATGAAACAAGGGGTGGCACGCATTTTCGAAGTCACTGCCGGTCACTGCCGGTCACTGCCACCCTGCCGGGCGGGTGCGATGATTACCTTGATAGTGTCGCGAATCTACGCGTCATGAACATGCAAAGGAGGTGCATCGATGCCAAGCCGAATTCGTTTGACCGAGAAGGTTCTACGCGACGCCATCCCTGCCGAGGGGCGCGACTACCAGATATTCGATGATGACATTCGGGGATTTGCAGCCTGCATCTATCGGGGCGGCGGGCGCGCTTTCACCTTTGACTATCGCCATGCCGGGCGTCAGCGCAGGATGACCTTTGCGCGCTCGCCAGAATGGTCTGTCACAGCTGCGCGGGACCGTGCGCGAGAATTGCGCCGGGAGGTCGATCTGGGTCACGATCCTCTGGCGGAGCGAGACCAGATCCGCGAGGCCCCTCGCGTGCAGGATCTGATTGATCGTTACCTCAAGGAGCACGTGACCCGACTTTCGACGATGAACGCGGCCGATCAGAAATCCATGGTGGCAAAGCTGATCGCCCCGCACTGGGGCAAAAAGCTAGTCACCGAGATCACGAAAGCGGAGGTCGGGAAGCTTCTGGAAAAGATCGCCGAGGGCAGGGCGCGGCCGCACAAGGCCAAGCCCAACAACCGGGCGCGCAAGCTGCAGGGGCCAAAGCCCACGCCTGTGCGCGCCAATCGCGTGGGTGAGGTGCTGCGCAAGATGTTCAATCTTGCCATCGAATGGGGATGGCGAGAGGACAACCCGGCCAATGGTTTTTATCGACGTGTCGAGAGCCCGCGCGAGCGGTTCCTGACCAAGGGCGAAATCGACCGGCTCGCCGCTGTGCTTGATGCCGACCCCGATCAGCGCGCGGCTGGTATCATCCGCATCTGCATGCTGACCGGCGCGCGGGTTGGCGAGGTGCGACAGGCGCGGTTCGAGCAGTTCAACCTCGAGCTCGGCATCTGGTCGAAGCCCGCCGCTACCACCAAGCAGCGTAAGGTCCACCGTGTCCCGATCTCCGAGGATGTGGCCGCCAATGTGCGTCAGCGCCATCTACTGGTGCCCAAGGGCAACCCTTGGCTCTTTCCCGGCGACGTGCCGGGCCAGCCCGTCAAGGAAATCCGCCGTTTTTGGCTACGGGTCCAAAAGGAAGCCGGGATTGAAGACGCGCGAATTCACGATCTGCGCCACACCTTCGCGTCGCTTCTGGTCAACGGCGGGGCCTCGCTCGAGATGATTGGCAAGCTTTTGGGCCATACCCAGATGCAGACCACCCAGCGCTACGCGCATCTGCTGGACGCGCCGCTGCGTGCGGGGCTCGATGCCGTGGCCAGTGCGATCCGGCCACGGCTGAAGGTCGTTCAGGATCAGGTGCCGGATCGAAAATCCGCCTGAGGGCACCGTCCGGTCAAGCCTTCGCTGGTGTCTTGGTCAGCGAGCGCCAAATGGGAGTAATCCGTCGGCGGATCGAACGCTCGTCTGGGATGTCGTTGCCATCGGAGTGTTCCACGAACCATTCCTGCATCTCGGCGACCAGTTCGCCTTGAGAGGCGGGCAGGCCCCGTTCGTAGATGCTCAGCACAAGGGCCTGCAGCATCCCCTCCCAATCGTAGGGCGAGACCGACCCCGTGCTACCGCTCACCCGGTGGAACATCTGGTTTTTATCCTCAAACCGATACATCTGCTGGCCGGAGATCAGAAGATCGGCAATGGACACTTCGACGCCCCCTACGGGATCGGTGATCAACATCCAGTCGGTTTGGCCCTTGATCCGCACTCGGCGCACCCAAGCCGTTTGCGGACCTGTGCCGCTGCGACGGAACATCGGCAGGATGTCAAAGGCTGCGATGATCACCTCACCAGCGACGATCTTGTCGCCGCACATCGCGGGCGGAATGCCGGTCAGAATGTCGAAATGCCCCGCCGCCGACCATCCGGCAACGTCAGCAATCGTATAGCCCCATCGCGCTGCGACTTCATGGACCGTATGGAATTCTCGTTTTGGCAGCTTCATGTGTGTTCCTGTTTTTGCGCCGGTGCCGCCGCTCGTGTGGGCGGCGGCCTTGGGGTTGCGAGGTTGCAAGACGACAGCCGGGCTTCGATCCCCCGAATCATTTTCCGACTCGCTTGCGCTCACACTCTGCGCTAGCGTCGGCGTAAGAAGCTGACGTGGAGCGGACCATGGCCTTCAGAAAAGCACAGGACCTGATGCGCTTGGCCGAGATGGCCGGGTCGCGCTATCGCGGTGTGTGCCTGAATGACGTCTGCGATGCCTTCAGCGTCAATCAGCGCACAGCACAGCGGATGATGCGCGAGTTCGAAGAGGCATTCCCGGCTTTTCTCCGATCGGCCGATCGTGACAGGCGACGCTGGTGGAAGCTGAATGACACTGCACTCCTTCGCATGCAGGGCATCCGCGACAGCGAACTTGCCGCACTCGACATGAGCATCCGGCGCGCCCAGCGCGATGGGGCGGAACTCGATGTCAAGGCGCTGGTCTCGCTGCGCGACAGGCTCCTGGCCATAATGCCATCTTCGCATGCCCGTCGTGCCGAGGCCGACGCGGCGGCTATGCTGGAGGCGCAGGGCTATGCCTGCCGTCCAGGTCCACGGACGAAGATTGCCCCAATGATCCTTGGCAACATCGCCGTTGGCATCAAGGCACCGTTCTCGCTGGATATTGTCTACCAAGGGGCTCGGGACACTGAGCCCAAGCCGCGCCAGGTCGAGCCCTATGGCTTGCTGCTTGGTGTGCGGCAGTATCTGGTTGCCCGTGACATGGAGAACGGTCGGGAGTATCGGCGGTTTCGTCTGGATCGCATCGTGGACGCCAAGATCACGGGGCAATCCTTCCCGCGGGATCCGGAGTTCGACCTCGACGCGTTTGCAGCACAGGCCTTCGGGTCGTTCCACTCTGAGGCTGAATATGGGCCGGTCGTCTGGCGTTTCTCGCCCAGCGCGGCGCCCATTGCGCGTGAGTTCGAGTTCCATCCCACCCAGCAGATCACCGATGAACCCGATGGCAGCCTGCGCGTCGAGTTCACCGCCTCAGGTTGGATCGAGATGGTCTGGCATCTTTATCAATGGGGCGATCAGGTCGAGGTGATTGCGCCGGAGAAACTGCGTGGCATGTTGGATGGGTTTCAGCGGGGGGATTTGGGAGTTTTGCCGTGATGGTGCTAAGAGTCTGATTCGAAACTAACGCAACAATTTCAGACACATGGCATTTGATGCGCTGCGCAACGTTTGCTGGTCGCCCTTCACCCAAACCCAAAAAAATCAGATGTTTGGGCCGCCGATCTTGTCTGCCATGATGGCATTTCGATGCGTTGGTTAAACGCAACACATTGATTTTGCGTGATTAGTTTCGGATCGGCCTCTAAGGGCGGGAACCGGACCTTCGCTGCGCTTTGCATAGAGGTCTGCTGTGCGGGACAAAGTGAGCTTTCGCCGCAACAGCTCCAATGGCTGCTTTAATGCTCAAGGCACCCGCCAGCTGACACGTTTTAGCCTTGGTGGTTTTCAGGTTCGTTCAAACGCGGCCAGTGCGGGTGATAATCGTCGATAACTATTGGATGGCTGTGGGAGCGCTCGTTCTGCACATGGGGATGATCCGCTGGCAGATCATCGTGGGTATGTTCAACAACACCTGCATCATCACGCGGCCAGAGGATAACGCCTCCAGCCATTCCGGCTGCGGCCAGCAGGGCCAATACAGCAAGCGCCGTTGCTGCATCAAATTCAGTAATCAGCCATCCGGCCAAGGGATAGGCGACCAGCCAGCAGGAATGGGATAGGGCAAACTGTGCGGCGTAGACGGCGGGTCTGTCTTCCGCATGTGCAGAGCGTTTGAGCAGTCGTCCGGATGGGGTCAGGACCGTCGAGTAGCCCACCCCGATCACCAGCCATCCTGCCAGAAGCGGATACCACCCAAGCCCATTGATTACCGTCAGCGCGGCGAGTCCGAGAAGAGTGACGACCAGCACGCCAGCACCGACGATCATCACGGGTCGGTCCGGTCGGTTATCCAGAAGGCGTGGCAATATGAGAGCCGCAAGCATAGAACCGCCCCCGAACGCGGCGAGGGCGAGGGCCACCTGTGTGTCGCCAAATCCCAGATCAGAGCGCACCAGCACGACGGTATTGACCAGCACCATCGCCCCTGCCGCCGCTGCGGCAAGGTTCAGGGACAGAAGACCGCGCAGGCGCGGTGTCGCAAGGTAGATGCGCAGGCCACGGGTGGTCCGGTCGTAAACCCCACGCCGCACCGTTTCCTTTGGGCTGGGCAGCAGCACGGAAACGACCAGCAGGGCTGAACCGATAAACCCAATAACAGTCCCGAAGAACAGTGCCTGATAGCTGACAAAGGCCAGCAGGATCGCGGCCAGTGCCGGGCTGATGATATTTTCCAGATCATAGGCCAGCCGCGACAGAGACAGGGCGCGGGTGTAGCGGTCTTCCTCCGGCAGGATATCGGGGATTGTCGCCTGAAGCGTCGGTGTAAAAGCAGCGGAGGCAGATTGCAGCACGAAGATCAGCACATAAACCTGCCAGACCTCGCTGACGAACGGCAGGCAGAGCGCCACGGCTGCGCGGATCAGATCGAGGCTGACCAGCATGGTGCGACGGGGCCAACGGTTCGCAAATGCCCCTGCGATGGGAGCGATGCCGACATAGGCCACCATCTTGATCGTGAAGACCGTCCCCAGAACTAGCGCCGCGCGTTCTTCCGCCAGATCAAAGGCAAGCAGGCCAAGGGCAACAGTTGCCAGACCGGTTCCCAGAAGGGCGGTGATCTGTGCCAGAAAGAGGTGGCGGTAGGTGCGGTCAGCGAGGACGGAAAGCATGGGGAAACCTCAGAGATACTTGGTGATGGCCTTGAACTCTGCTGTTGCAGGCGTTCCGTCGCTGCCCGCCCCGACCAAGGCTGCATCAAGGCAATGGTCGATGTGATCCTGAATCATGGTGCGCTTTGCTTGGGTGATGGCCTTCTCGACGGCATGGAGCTGCTGTGCGATGTCGGTGCAGGGTCGCTCCGCCTCGATCATCCCAATCACACTCAAAAGATGCCCGTTGGCACGTTTCAGCCGCTTGATGATGGCGGGGTGGGTTGCATGATGGGTGTGTTTCGTCATAAATACTGAGTATCCTCCCAAGGGGGATAGATCAAGCGGGCCAAGACCTGCGGAAACGGGCAGATGATACGACAGGCACTCACATTCTTGCGCTTTGCATTATCCATCGCTTTGACGGTGGGTATTGTGCTATCGTCGAGTGCGCAAAGCCAGTCGCATAACCTTGCCAAGATCACAGAGATCATGACCCAGCATCAGGTTGAGATCAAAGATCACGGTCACGCTCACGAAGATATTGTGGATGTGATGCACGCCTATCAGGAACATGCGCACGAGATGGCTGATCACGACCACAACAGCGTCTTCCTGCCCCCCAAGCGAGGCACGGGGTTCATCGCCCCTGCACGCACCAATTGGTCGCTGACAGAGATCACAATGTCAGATCGCAGTGTCTTCGGTCTGGATAGGCCACCGCGCGCTTGAGGTCGCGCCTGACGGCGTTGAAACCTAAAACCTCAATAAAGCGGAAATCAATCAATGAAACACAACCGAACCTATGGGTCGGCAGGTGTGGCGCATCCCATGCGGCAACCTCTGATCCTCATGGCGATAGTCGTACTGGCCCTTCTGGCCTTTGCCTCATCCGCCTATGCCCATGCTGTCACCGCCGGTGACAAGGGCTATATTCAGGAGATCAGCGGCATGAAGCTGATCCCCTTCATGTATCTGGGGGCCAAGCATATGGTCACCGGTTACGATCACCTGCTGTTCCTCTTCGGCGTGGTCTTCTTCCTCTACAAGATGAAGCACGTTGCCATCTACGTTAGCCTGTTCGCCATCGGCCATTCCACCACCATGCTGGCCGGGGTTTATTTTGGCTGGAACGTCAGCGCCTATCTGATCGACGCGATCATCGGCCTTTCGGTCGTCTACAAGGCACTGGATAATCTAGGTGCCTATCAGCGGTGGTTTGGATTCCAACCCAACACCAAGGCCGCAACGCTGATCTTCGGCTTTTTCCATGGGCTGGGGCTGGCGACCAAGATCCTTGAATACGAGATCGCACAGGACGGCCTGATCCCGAACCTGCTGGCATTCAATGTGGGCGTCGAGATCGGGCAACTGATCGCGCTCGCCATGATCCTGATCGTCATGGGCTATTGGCGCAAGACGACTGGATTCTGGAAACACGCCTACACCGCAAACGTCGTGATGATGTCAGCCGGGTTCATTCTGTTTGGGATGCAGATGACCGGCTACTTCGTCGCTTGAACACTTAGGAGAATATCAAATGCACAACGGAAACAAACCCAACCTCGACGAACTGCCGACATCGGCACAACTCATCAAATCGACCATCTATGCCGCTGTCGCGGCAGTAGTTATCTTGGTCACCGTGGTTCTACCATCGGAATACGGGATCGACCCGACCGGGATCGGCAAGGCCGTAGGTTTGGCCGAAATGGGCGACATCAAGGTCCAACTCGCCGAAGAAGCCGAGGCCGACCGCTTGCTAGAGCTTCAGAACAGTGGAGCCATTGAAGAGCAGTCAAGCCTTGGAGGCGGGTTTTTCAGCTTCTTTGTCGGTGCAGCACATGCCCAGACGGCAGGCCCGGAATGGACCGACCAATACAGCGTGACCCTGACTCCCGGCGAAGGGATCGAGGTCAAGCTGGTCATGGAAGAAGGAGCCGAAGTTGAATTTATGTTCGTCGCTAAAAACGGCGTCGTGAATTATGACCTGCACGGTGATGGTGGCGGCGAAAACATCAGCTATGAAAAAGGCCGTGCGGTCGCAGGCGACGAAGGTGTGTTGACTGCCGCCTTCACCGGAAACCACGGTTGGTTCTGGCGCAACCGCGACGGGCAGGACGTGACGATCACGCTCTTTGTCCGTGGCGACTACAGCGAAATGAAGCTGCCATAAGAACCAAGTGGCCTCTGCCGGTTGGCGGGGGCCACTTCTTGGAAGCGGACATTAGCCGCGTTGCAGAAAATCGGTAAAGAGAGCTCCCGAGCTGTAGTTCGCTGCGCCGTCTACGAATGTCCGCTCAGGGCCGTTTGCGATCAAGATCGGACGGGGTAGGGTGAAGGTCTACATCAACGCCACATCAACAGTCGAATGTGGTTTAAACACTGGTTTTGTGGCCCAATACGGGCGAATGTCGCCGAATGCGGGGTCGGTAACTTTGCGAAATCAAAGGCTTGCGGGCTAAGTGATTGATTTTCATAACTTATCAGAATCGTTGGGATATAGGCTCATAACCTGAAGGTCGTAGGTTCAAATCCTACTCCCGCAACCAAAAAATATGGCAAGATATCAGGGACTTAGATTGATGAAGGGTGCCCAATGAGCGCCTTTCTTGCGTTGCAACACAGAACAACATATTCCCGAAAGATTCCAAACCCTTACAGTCGTTCCCATTTCCTCCGTGCAACACCTATGCGACACGGGGTTGGCCAGATGTCCAAAGGATGTTCACGGAGTGCTTAGTCATGGATTTGGTCTCATAACCTGAAGGTCGTAGGTTCAAATCCTACTCCCGCAACCAAAAAATCACTTAAAATCAAATAGATAGAACCCGACCTAAACAGTCGGGTTTTTGTTTGCGCAATTCTTGTCAACGCCTTGTCAACGTTTGACGAGTCCCCCTGAAACCCACTAGGGGATGCACACATCGTCAGGTTTGGCTTTCCTTGTGCGCTTGACGAGTTTTGTGTTGCATGATTCGATTGTCCTACCGTAAGCTCACGGCGGGGGCCGTCTTGATGGATCTGCTCGGGTGCGGCTATCGAGTGTCCTTATGGACGCACACGAAGACACCCCCCGCATTCAAATTTTGTCGGTCTCAGATACTGGTCGCCGCCGTCGCTGGACGGATGACGAAAAGGTTCGGATCGTTGGAGAAAGCCATCGCGACGGCGTGACGGTCGCAGATGTTGCGCGTCGGCATGAGATTTCGCGGTCGATGCTTTATAATTGGCGCTATCGCCATAAGATTGGCCTTCTCGGGTGTCCTGCGCAGTTTTTGTGGCTTGTTCCGCTGGAGGGCAGCCCTTCTCCTGAAGTCTTGCAACCGGCGCCCCCCTCGCAACCGCTTGTGATGACGGTTGATCTTGGCGAGCGGTGTCGTGTCACGATCCCTGCAGATTTTGACATGGATGCTGCGGCGCGTTTGCTCAACGGCTTGGCGGTGGCGCGATGATCGCGTTTCCAGCGGGGACGAAGGTGTGGATCGCGGGCGGCGTGACGGACATGCGCTGCGGCATGAACGGCTTGGCGCTGAAGGTGCAGACGGGGCTTAGCCGCGATCCGCAGGGTGGCGAAATCTTCTGCTTTCGAGGCCGTAAGGCCGACATGGTGAAGCTGATTTGGTTCGATGGCGTGGGCATGTCGCTCTATGCAAAACGCCTCGAGGCCGGGAAGTTTATCTGGCCGTCGAGTGCCACGGGCGAGGCGGTTGCAGTCTCTGCCGCCCAGCTGGGTTATCTTCTTGACGGAATTGACTGGCGCAATCCACGCTGGACCCAGAGGCCGAAAAAGATGGGCTGATCAGGGCCTGAAGTTGCTGTATTTATTGAATTTTGTGGGTCGGCATGGTAAAAGATACCCATGTCCGATCCCGCCTCTGAACTTGATAAACTGCGCGCCGAACTGGCGACCACGAAGGTCGAACTGGCGCAGGCCCGCACGGTTGTCTCGACCTCCGAGGCGATGATCTCCGGTCTCAAGCTTGAGATTGCGCTGCTGCGGCGCGAGATTTACGGCCACAGCTCCGAGCGGACGGCTCGGCTTATCGACCAACTGGAGCTGCAGCTTGAGGAACTGGTGACTGACGCCGCCGAGGATGCGATCCGGGTGGAGAAGACGACGAAGGTTGCGGCCTTCGAGCGCAAGAAGCCAGTTAGGAAACCCTTCCCCGAGCATCTCCCGCGCGAGCGGGTGGTGGTGGAAGCCCCGACGAGCTGCACCTGTTGCGGTTCGGACCGCATTGTGAAGATGGGCGAGGATGTTACCGAGACCTTGGAAGTGGTGCCACGGCAGTGGAAGGTGATCCAGACCGTCCGCGAGAAGTTCACCTGCCGCGCGTGTGAAAAGATCAGCCAGCCACCAGCCCCGTTCCATCCGATCCCGCGCGGCTGGGCCGGACCCAGCCTGCTCGCGATGATTATCTACGAGAAATACGGCCAGCATCAGCCCCTGAACCGCCAGGCGGAGCGCTATGCACGGGAAGGCGTGGAGTTGAGCCTTTCGACGCTGGCTGACCAGGTTGGCGCGGTGGCACAACTGCTGAAGCCGCTCCATGATCTTATCGAGGCGCACGTTCGGGCGGCAGCGCGGCTGCATGGCGACGACACCACCGTGCCGCTGCTCGCCCGCGGCGGCACGAAAACCGCGCGACTTTGGACTTATGTCCGCGACGACCGCCCCTTCGCGGGTATCGCCCCGCCGGCAGTGGTCTTCCGCTTCTCCCGCGACCGGGCCGGCGAACACCCGGCAGAACACCTCAGAGGCTGGCAGGGCATCCTGCAGGCCGACGCTTACGCCGGCTACAACCAGCTCTACTGGGGCGAACGCAAGCCGGGTCCGGTCCTGCCTGCGCTGTGTTGGTCACATGCCCGGCGCAAGTTCTTTGAACTGGCCGATATCGCGGGCAATATCCGCAAGGGCAAGGAGGCGAACGAGATCTCGCCCATCGCCTTCGAGGCGGTGAAGCGGATCGACGCCCTGTTCGAGATCGAGCGCGACCTGAATGGCCAAGACTCCACCGCCCGCCTCGAGGCGCGCAAGGTGCGCTCAGCCCCGCTGGTCGAGGATCTGGAGCGATGGCTCCGGACCGAGCGGACCCTGCTCTCGAAGCACGCCAAGGTTGCGAAAGCGATCAACTACCTGCTGTCGCCCGGTCACTGGTCGAGCTTCACCCGCTTCCTGACAGATGGCCGGGTCTGCCTCAGCAACAATAGCGCCGAACGGTCGCTGAGAGGGGTCGCCCTCGGCAGAAAGTCGTGGCTCTTCGCGGGTTCCGAGCGAGGCGGGCAGCGCGCTGCCTTCATGTATTCCCTGATTGGCACGGCCAAACTGAACGGCACCGATCCGCAGGCTTGGCTTGCTGACGTCATCGCACGGATATCCGACCTGCCGGTCTCGCGCCTACCCGAGATGCTGCCGTGGAACTGGAAACCAGCCGCGCCACAAGTCAAGGCCGACTGACCGCGGCTCTCGGCGGAGGTTTACGTCCTACCTTGAATGGAGGGCGGCTTGTGATGACTTCGGAGAACTGGGGGCTGGGCGATTTCGGAGACGAGCGCCTAGCAAAAAGGGGGGTCTGCTGCGCCCGGGAATGGTGGCGCGCACGAGCATCTGCCTGCGGCGCCTGGCGGGTGGCCGACGCAGTGGGATTGTAGGATTTTCGCGCTTTCTGGCCAATCCGCGCGTGACAGTTGAGGCGCTGCTCGATGGCTGGGGAGCGGAGCTTTCGCAAGGCTGCGCGGGTCGGCATATTCTGGCGATCCAGGACAGCAGCGAAATCAATTTCACGACGACCAAGGAGCGCAGTCGCGGTCTAGGCGAGATCGGCAAGGGTTCGGGACGCGGCGTTCTGCTGCACGCAATGCTGGGTGTTGATGCCGAAACGGGCGGCATTCTGGGCCTGGCCACGGGCCGGATATGGTCACGCGATGGCCGGGTGAGTGTTCACCACCGGAACAGACCGCTGTCCGAGAAGGAATCGCAGCGGTGGCTCAGCACGGCAGAGGATGCCAAGACGGTTGTGCGCCAGGCGCATATGGTGACCGAAATCAGTGATCGTGAGAGTGACATCTATGAGAAATGGGCGCGATTGCCAGAGCCGGGCTTTCACATCCTGACCTGCGCCATGGTGGATCGCTCGATCAGGGAGGGGGGCGGCAAGCTCTCCTCAGCACCGTTGCAAATGGCGGGCACGGCCTTGATAGCGTTGCGCGCACGCCCTGGCCGTCCAGCCCGCAACGCCAGGCTCGTGGCTCGCTTTGGCCACGTCACGCTCAAGCGCCCCGCCATTCTGGCCAGGCAGGAAGGGTTGGCCGAGACGGTGAAAGTCAGCCTTGTCGAAGTCTGCGAGGTGAATGCGCCGCCAGGCGCCAAGCCCATTGCGTGGCGGCTTCTGACCACACATGGGGTCAAAGATGCGGCGATGGCCTGGCGCGTGGTTGGCTGGTATCGGCAGCGCTGGCATATTGAGCAATTCTTCCGCACCCTGAAACAGCAGGGACTGCAATTCGAAGACAGCCAGTTGGAAAACGCAGGGCGGTTGATCAAGCTGACCGCGATTGCCGCCCGCGCCGCCTGCACCATCATGCAACTCGTCCAGGCGCGCGACGGACGATCTGGGCAAGACGCCAAAATCGCCTTCTCGCCCCCCGAAATCGAAACCCTCCACGCACTCCTGCCCGAACTCGAAGGCAAGACCGCGCTCCAGAAGAACCCTCATCCGCCGGAAACGCTTGCCTGGGCCGCGTGGATCATCGCAAAGCCCGGTGGATGGGATGGCTATCCAAAATCCAAACCGCCCGGACCGATCACCATCCGCCACGGCCTCCAATACTTCAAATCCCTCGCCCACGGATGGAGACTCAGAAATGTGTGAATCGCCTAGCTGAAACACAGGGGGCCTTTTGCGTTTGACCTCGAGAAATCCCACGTGGCAACATCGCCCAATGATCGAGTTCCGCACCCTTCCCAATGAACATCCAGACCTCGCGCATTCCTCAGGGTTTGATCGGGATCTGCGCATGCTGTAGCACGGGATGAAAGCCTCAAGGTCAGACCGCCCCATGCCTAACACCAATCCCCCGCGAAACCTGACCCCGGTGCTCTGCCAGCAGCTGCAGCGCGAGATGCTGAAGGCCTGCCAAGAGGCCGCTGCCCGCCATGGTCTCGTGGTCGAGGCCCAAGACATCACTGGCGTGGACCTGCGATGGGGTTTCGATGCAGCCTTCCGCGTATCCATTCCTCTGCCAGATGGTACCGCCCTCGACCCGGAAAGGCTGCGCTTTGAGGCGCTGGCCGAGGCCTTCGGACTGTTACCCGCCGATTACGGCCGCCAGTTCAGCACGGGGTGCGAACGGTTCAAGATCACGGGCATCGATCCCCGCCGCCCCAAGTACCCGGTTTCGGCCGAACGTATCCCGGACGGGCAGGGGTTCAAGTTCACCTCCGACCAAGTTGCCCTGCTGTTGCAGAATGGGATGAGGGATGTAACGCCGAAGGGACAGTAATGTCGTGACTGGCCCATGGACGAAGCCGCTGCGCGACATTGGCGCTTTTGGCTGATGGGGTGATCCGCCCATAGCTGTGCGCATTTTGTGATTTGGCTGATCTGCCTGACGA
>Ga0163215_101277_pt1 | contig 16992 bp, 15 predicted proteins | sample SynspAceP_FD_185934 | JGI IMG/M metagenome (GOLD analysis project Ga0163215, IMG submission 185934) | Saline lake microbial communities from Ace Lake in Antarctica - Synechococcus sp. Ace-P (Hybrid Assembly) | ecosystem: Environmental > Aquatic > Non-marine Saline and Alkaline > Saline | place... | reverse complement strand
CTATCGCCAATACTCAGGTAATTTGAAGCTGCTTTTCTGTCGTCTAACTGAAGAATAGCGATATCTGTCTGTGGATCTCTACCCACCACTTTAACGGCATAATCTTGTTCGTCAAATAAACGGACTCTAATACTATCGGCACCATCAACCACATGATTGTTGGTAAGTATGTAACCGTCTTTAGAAACAATAACGCCAGACCCAAGACCTTCGCGAGTGTACTCACCTGGCTGTGCATTGCCGTTCCCAAAAAAAAGTTGTAATGGATTTGGCTGTGTGCGTACTGTTTGGGAAGTCAGTACTGTAACAACCGCTTTATTTGAGGTATTGGCAATATTTACAATAGCGTTGTTGAAATCCTTTAACGTGCTAATATTTTGATTATCTGCAGGAATTGCCTGATCTGAGCCAAAGTCAGGAAGCTTTAAAAAGGAGGCACTGTTTGGTTCTGCGCCGTATTGATTGAACCACATGTAGGTTCCTAAGGTGGCGATAATGGCTAAAATAAAAATGATCTTTTTCATGATTTATAATCTAGGTTAAAAATTTATCAAGACGCTTCAATACGTCGGCCTGATTGTGATGTTTACCACATATAAATGTGAGTTTTCTTTGATTAAGTACTTATCAAAAGTTATTCCATTGACAAAATGATGGTATCAGTGACATAGGTTTAGTACAAATTTGCAGATGTTTAGCGCCTAATGACGTTAATCTGGCTATCAATCAAAATAGACTATGAACTGCACAGTTAATTGCTAAGGAAGACTATTTTAACAGCGTCATTTTTTGTGTTTTCACCGAATTACTAGCGGTAAGTCTAGCAAAGTAAACCCCACTATTCAGGTTTTTAGCATTAAACTGGTAGCTGTACTTTCCCGAACTTAGTCTGCCATTTATCATGGTGCTAACCAATTGACCATTACTATTGATTACTTAATGTGCATGAATGAAAAAAATTGCGAGAATGAGGGCTCTTTACTCACGGTATAGTTAGGCTAAATAGGAGGTGTTTTTTACTAGCTTTAAAGAGATTTAATTAACATTTTTAGCTTATAAATGAAAATAAACGAGAAGTATGTATTATGGGTAACTACTTAAAAGAGGAGCTATATCAGCTCATAAAGTCTGAAGATACTATTTTCAATTTCCTACAAGATGCAGCTTTAGATGGACTTTGGTACTGGGACTTGGAAAACTTTGAAGATGAGTGGATGAATCAAAAGTTTTGGGATGTTTTAGGGTATGATGCAGCCAAAATGCCACATAAGGCAAGTGCTTGGATGGATATCATAAATCAGGATGATTTAGAACTAGCCAAAACAAATATGGCTATGCATTTAGCTGACCCAAATTATCCTTATGACCAAGTAGTAAGATATCGGCATGAATTAGGTCATACAGTCTGGATTCGATGCCGTGGATTAGCCATTAGAGACAAAGATGGAACACCTAAAAGGATGCTTGGCGCGCATAATGACGTTACTGATTCTAAGGTACAACAAGCATTATTAGAAAGATGTAATACCGAAGCCAAGATTGGTTATTGGGAAGTAGATATTTTAAATCAAAAACCAAAATGGAGCAAAGAAACACGTGTTATTCATGGTGTACCTGAAGGGTATGATCCAATGTTTGTTGAAGCAGTGAGTTTCTATGTTGAAGAAGATAGAGGTGAGTTATTACGGGTTTTTAATGAATCAATAGAAACTAAGAAACCCTACTCTGGTGAGTATAGAATTCAACAAATGACCGGGGGTATAATTTGGGTAAAAGTTATAGGTATTCCCGTATATAAAGAGGGTGAATGCGTAAGGGTTTATGGTACTTTTCAGGATATTGATGAACGTAAAAAAGCGCAGCTAAAAGCAGAAGAATTATTGAAATTTACGCAACACCAAAACGATCGTTTGCGCAATTTTGCTCATATTGTAACGCATAATTTACGGTCACATGTTAGTGGATTTAAAGGTGTATTAACACTTTTGGAAGATGAAGAAAGTGTAGATGAGCAACAAATGTTAATGCAAATGATGCATGAGGGGGTTTCTAATTTTGAGGAAACGTTGAATGATTTAAAAGAAGTTGTTCAGGTTAATCTGAGTTCTGATTTGCCTAAAGAAGAATTAAATTTGCACAAAGTAGTTGAGCAGACTTTCAATTCGCTAAAAGTCTTAGCCGATGAGGCAGGTGTAGCCTTAATTAATGAAACAAGCAAAGGGGTGATTTTAACAGTAGTGCCGGCATACTTTAAAAGTATTGTATTAAATTTTACTACGAATGCAATTAGATATAGATCAAAAGATAGAAGCGCTTATTTTAAGGTGAGTTGCGCTCATACCACTGATAAGTTCAAAATAAATTTTGAAGATAATGGTCTAGGAATAGATTTAGAACGGCATGGAGATAAATTATTTGGAATTTATAAGACATTCCATCGTAATAAAGATTCGCGTGGAGTTGGCTTATTCATCACCAAAAATCAAATAGAAACAATGAGTGGTAATATCTCTGTTGAAAGCACCCCAAATATGGGAACAACGTTTACTGTGGAGCTACCTAAATGATTGAAAAAAATAAATTCGCCATCTTGATAGAAGATGAGCCTATACACCAGTATATAACGAAGAAATTCCTTAAACAGACGGGGGCTTTTGCAGATATAAAGGTATTTAGTGATGGGAAAGATGCATTTGATGAAATGCTGATTTTACAAAATAACTCAGATCAATTACCAGATATTATTCTTCTTGACTTGAATATGCCTGTTTGGACTGGATGGGATTTTTTAGATGCATTTAAAGAATTAGATATTTATAAAAAGGTTACCATTGTAATTTTAACAAGTTCCCAGGCAGAAGAGGATCGTATTCATGCGACTAAATATGGACTAGGAGATCAATTCATTGTAAAACCATTATCAAAAGACGCTGCCTTAGTAGTATTAGATTTTTTACAATGATATAGCTTATGAATCAGCGACATGCTTCCTAGTTATATTGCGTATAGGGGGCAATTAGGGTCATTCAGCAAATTGATAATTCGATATGCCTATTCTCTTTGGTCTTCTAATTCTACAAAAAAACGTCCGTTAGTTAGGGTGAATGTATCTGGGAAAACTCCAATATCTTCAGGTCGTCTTTTTTTCATAGCACTTTGTATGGTTCCAATAGCATATTTCCCACCAAGCGTATCGGCTATGCGTATGATAATCTGATTTTCTGGTGCTTCAGCGGGCTCATAATCTTGAATGCCAAAATCTGAACCACTTTCGCTAATTCGAAATGGAAGCATTAAGGAGTTTCCTATTAAGATGTTTTCATTTGGTAGTATTACAATCTGTTCTGAGCCATCGTAATAACTGAGCAAAGACAATCCAAGATTGAAAGGATAATAGGTTGAACGATCTATTTTAGGATTTAAACCATCTAAATAAACCGTTATGAAATCTTGACCATCATGGGTATTTAAGTTAGCTTGAAGATTATTGAACTCGAAAATCCAATCTCGAGAATCGAAGGTTTGGTCTTCTACTGTAAAGACTACATAAGCGTTTGAGTATTCAGACTTTGGATTAATCAAATCGCAGCTACTAGAGAGAAGAAAGCTGAATAGCATTATGGTAATTAGCTTAGATTTGTTTAATCTAAAGGTGTTGCCTGCTTTAAAATGACACATAAATCTGACCGTAAATTTATTCATATATAGCTACTAGTAAAACGTAAGAACAAAGTTAAAACAGTCTAATCATAATTCGTAATAAAATGAAGTCTTATCTAGTAATCTTAATTTTTCTCGGATTTTTTACAGCAAGTTTAGAAGCACAAAACGCCAAAAATAGAAGCTATTTAAGTGTTTCTGCAGGCTATTCCATTCCTCTAGGGTATTATGGCGCAACTGGTGGCGACAGAGGTGGGAACGCAAACAGAGGCATTCAGTACAATTTGCTGAATTTGGGAATCAAGATTAATGACCGCTTTGGCATTGCTTCTAATTTGATAGTAGGCAAGAACCAAATTGATACCAGTGTAAACGGAGCCAGATACTTCTCGCCTTGGTATTATGCCGTGATTTCGTTAGGTCCGATGTTTACTTTCCCCATTTCTTCACGTTCATTTGTAGACATAAAGCCCATGATTGGAAGAACTTATTTAAACGCAAATTCACTTGATTTCTTTACTGCGTTTAGGGGTACCGAGTTCGCTTTTGTTTTTAGTACTACTTACCGCTATATACTACACAGACGCATTAATTTAATCATGAATGCCGATTTTATGAGTACTGAAGTAGCCTCTAGTGAAAATTCTGACACACAAGAGTTTGATAATTTCAGCTTGAGTGTTGGCTTGGGGTTTAATTTTTAGGTAGGAAATTAATTTATATAGATTACTTGATTTAGCAAACTATATAGACAGAGTTGAAGATGGTAAAATAGTGTTTTAAATAATATTTGTTGCGGTGCATGATAATTAAAATAGGGAGAGTTAGATCAATTATTTGGCTAGTGAAAGTGAACCCTTATTCATATAGAGTTAAACTAATTCTCGTTCCATTCAATAGCTTGTTCAAGAGTTAGCATTTAGTCAAGCTGCATTACAATATCCATAATATCTGAGGCTATCTTGAAATAGGTTTGCATGTTTGGTAGCCCTACAGAAGCTCTTCGAATATCCAAACTATCAATTTGTACAACTGGCCAAACTAAATTAATGTTGGAAGGAGACTGAAATATTTGCGTGCCATAATATTGTGCCTTTCCTTCATACATCATTTTTCGGTCAAACATGATAGCATAATCATCTGCTGCTAATAACTCTTTATCTACTTTTGTTTTCAAATCGGTGATGTATTTATTGATAGAATTGATATCAGCATGCTGTACAATCATTAAAACTGCGCTATGCGCCTTTTCACTTAGTTCATCTGGCCAGCCGCATTGATCATACCATTTATCCAGTAGCTTCTGATTATTTAAGTCAATAGTATCCATCTTCATTGTAAAGCTAATCAACTCCATTGCTCGCTCACCGGTCTTCTGATATTCTGATACAATTTCCATTAGTTCACGCCGTATTTGTTGATCTTCAGTGTAGGCGGCCTCTACTCGATGGACATTTTTTGGTAGTTGTAATCTTGTGTAATTAGTTGCTGAAAAGGCATAGCTATCGCTAGCCCTATGATGTAGAGTATTTTTCTCTTGATTTTTTAGTGATTTATTTTGGCTTGTATTCTAGAATTTCTGCTGGTTGGCAGTCTAGAACTTGGCAAATTGCTTCGAGTGTACTAAAACGGATTGCTTTTGCTTTGCCTGTCTTTAAGATGGACAAATTAGCTTCTGTTATACCTAATGATTGAGCTAAATCTTTAGACTTAACCTTTCTTTTAGCCATCATTACGTCGAGATTTACAATAATTGACATAACTAGATAGTTAGGCGATTAGACTCAGCTAGCTCATTTCCTTCTTTGAATATTTGAGCTAGTACTATTGCCGAACATGCAGCGATTAGGTATGTAAACTCAAAATTAAATGTCATTTGAAAGGTATTATCAAACCATTGAAATTGAACTAATTCAATTGCAGTAATGATAAAAAGCCAAAACCCTACTGTGCGTAGTGCTTTAATACTGTTCAGATGAAAGGTCTCAGAGTCTTTTAACGCGCGAAAAACTTTTAATGCATTGAGTTGAACCATTAGCCAAGTAAAAAGAAAAAATATTAAGTGAACTACAGTAGCTATGACGGAGTTTTCAATTTTTGTGGGAAGTGTATCATCGGAGCTTGTAATTTCAAAGGATATTGAGCCATCTGTATCTATAATCATCCATTGGTGAAAGAAATCACTACCGAATAATTCGAATAGCGCAATAAGAAGCAGTAGTGAGCCCAATAATACTGTAGTTAGCGTGCTAAGCAGAAGCAATCGGTGTGTGAAACGAAGCATTGAATTATTTGTTGTTTATCATTTATTACTGCTTTATGATAAAAAATTATTGTTTAACAATAAAATATTATTATGAAAAGTTACTCAGTTACCCAGTTACGCAGTTACCCAGTGATTCAGTGGATAATTGGATCACTAATAATTTCGTAGGTTTACAGCTATTCCGAGATTTTTAACTGCGAGTGATGAGCGGGATTAATAGCTGCAAAACGTACAAGTATTTCGCTGATAGTATCTGGATAGTATCCGCATCAATGTGGGTAGATAATTAATTCACGTCTTTTTCCGTTCCCGTAAAATAAAGGGACGCAGCCAGTTCCCCAGATACGCCCCTGTTAACCCTAATGAGATTTAATGGTGTTTTTCGGTGTTTCAGAAAAGTGCAGAATGTTCTAAAAAACCTTTTTTAAATCCATTAAATAGTATTTTTGTGTTTCATTTGATGTTATTGGTTTTCACCTAGCTTCGATCATTTGTTACCAAACTGTTACCAAATTTCTTACTAAATTCAGGAAGAATTATAATAGAAGACCACCAATTTACATTTGTATATGGCTACTGAATTAACGAACTCTGAACTTAAAGCTTTGAAGTGTCCATCCAACAAATCAAGCGTAGAAATTAAGGATGGAAAAGTACCTGGATTACAAGTCAGGGTAGGGAAGAGTAAGAAAAGCTTTTCGCTAATGTATCGAATGCATGGGAGACAGAAGCGAATGCGTTTAGGTGACTTTCCAGAAACGTCTTTAGCAGAAGCAAGGTCTGCTGCTTATCGGGCATTGGCTTATGTTAACGAAGGTATAGATCCGTTGGAAGTTAAAATTCAGGATAAGCAAGAAAAAGCTGTAGAGTTGGGTGTATCTACATTGCCAACATTGAGAGTTATTGGGACGGAGTTTTCTAAGTATCACTTGCCCCATCTACGACCTATTACCCAAAAAAATTATATAAGGCGGTTGAATAAACATATTTACCCTGTTTTGGGGAATAGACCCATAGATACAATTGGTAAAAAAGACCTTGTTCATTTCATAGAAAAGATTGCAGTTGATAACGGTACGCCAGGTGAAGCATTGTTTTCTTATGCCGTTTTGTCTGCTTTGCTCACATTTGCTCATGATCGCGACTACATTTAGTACAAGCCTATTTTACCCAAAAAAGTAAAATCACAAATTAAAGCAAAAGTAAAACCAAGGACTCATACTTATACTGAAGAAGAAATTAAACTACATTGGGCCTATTTTGACCAGTTAAATCGTCCAGTTTCTAAAGTTTATTTTAAATTATTATACCACTTGGCATTACGTAAAAGCGAGCTTCAGTTTTGTGAATGGGTGTTCATAGATTGGCAAAAGAAAAGCTTGTTGATTCCTGGTCAGTTAACCAAGAATAAAACGGATCACTTAATTCCATTGACTGAGGAAGTTATACGACTATTTAAGTCATTAGAGTCAATAACAGGAGATAAAGCATATATTTTTTGTGATGAATTTGAGCCAAAACCTTTTCAAATACATACATCCATAAAAAATGCACGAAATATGTTGGGACATTTTGCCCCTCATGATATTCGTCGAACGGTTCGAAGTAAATGGGCACAATTAGGCGTGCAACGTGATGTAGCTGAAATGATGCTCAATCATACACCCGATATTCTCATTCAGACCTATGACCAATACGATTACCTAAAGGAAAAAAGGGAGGCGTATGAGTTGTGGGATACAGCGTTGGGTAGGTTGGTGGGCTGATAGGATTTAAAATCACAGCCTAACAAAGTTGAGTGTTAAAAAAATGTATTCTTAGTTTATCTAATTAAAATTGGTTTAAGTTGGTGATAGCTACTTACCTTTTTTTACGTTTGAATTTCCTTTCATTTTTGACTTTAGATATACCAGGAATGTGAATACTTATGATATTTTTTTCTTCTGTCTTGTCAAATGTTAGATTTACATGAGTATTTTTTTTATAATTTTTAACAAACGATTTTATGTCATTTTCAATCATCTTCAATTCAGATATAGTTAAAATATCATTAATATAATATTCTATAGTCTTTTTATATAAATTTATTTTTTTTACTATGCATGATATGTTATTCAATGATTTTATATCATAATGTATTTTTTCGTAATTATTTGTTTTATTAATATTTATATATCTTATATTATGTTCATTTTTAGTACCATTATCCTTTTTTATTGTTGGATCAACTGGTTTATGTGTAATATTTTCAGCTAAATAATCTGATAATGGAGAAAAATATTTTTTATTAAAGTATTTATGTTTTAATAGACATTGAAAATATTTTTGAATATCTGGATAATCCTCGCCATCTAAAGGTTTTCTCAGGCATCTTCCATTTATGATATTAAAAGGTTCAAATTCTTTGTTCCTATTAATTCTTTGCTCGTTTATATTATTTACTTTTAGTTCTGTTAATCGTTCATATACATATTTTATTTGAACTTCCCATGGAAAGTTACCCACTTCTTCTTTGCGAACTATTTTAAGCTGATTATTATCATAAATAGAAAAATCCCATTGTTTATTAACTCTTTTCATATCTGTAGTTAGGCCAAAAGCTATCATTACAGTATTTGCTTCATTTCCAAGCGAATCAAAGGATGGAACTGTATTTTGTTTAAAACCTAAGCTATGTAATGGTTTTATCTCTAGATTGACTTGACCATCACTGGAAGTTGCACTGCCATTATTGAATACTAAAAATTGGTTTTCTCTTTTAATTTTTTTGTCAGTTGGTAGAAGAGCACCACCACCCAGCATTAAAGCATATACTCCTTGAACTACAGCACTATCTTTCCCGTTACTAAACATGATTTTTTTCTGATATAAATAGATTAAATGCCCTTCAATTGCATCTAAAAAAGCATGAAATACTGTAATGTATTCTTTAGATTGATGAATATAGTTATTATTTAATTTATTTCGTAAATCAATAATGGATTTACCTTTATAATGCGCTAATGCACTCACCAAATCATTTACACCAAAGTTTACAGAAACAGATCCTAAAAAATTAAATTCTTGATTATTTGTTTGATCTTTAGCTACTCGGAAAAAAGTCATGTCAGTAGATCCACCTCCGATATCGACAGAAGCATATACACCTGGTAAAATAGAATTAGTACCAACCATTACGTTTATAGCAGCAGCTGTTTCAGGTAGTACTCGGAGACCCTCTTTTTGCATACATGCAATAGAAGTATTAGAATTTATATTTTCCGAAAAAAAACTATGTATATCATCTTTTAACTCTTTTTTAAATAGTTGTTGGTTTGTCTGCATAAAATTTTTGATAGTAGATGCATAATGATCAAACTTGAATTCTCCAAAATCATCTAGTTTAGTAATAACTTTATCACTCATTTTTTTTGCTATTAACAGCAACAGATTAAATTTAACAAAACGTTTTTGTTGGTTTCTACTTGAATATTCAGTTGGAACACCAATACGCCACTCAAATGTGTTATTTACAGCTGTGTTTACAGAAGAATGTAATCTGCTGAAAATTCCTCTTTTTGGTCTATTCTCAATATGTTTACTATTAATTTCTGTTTTAATCTTCACTATTAGTTTATGCAAATATGCAATTGATAAAAGATCAGCAGAATATTGATTAAACTCTTCTCCTGTTAACTCCGTTATGTTGTTGTATAAATCAACTTCATCATTTTGTGCATATGCTATTTTGAAATACTTGTATAATTTTTCATTCAGACTTAAGCTATTTTGAAGTTCGTCAAAACCAATGTCCCATTTATTTTTATCATCAATTTTAATTGTTGATGGAAGCTTGTAGCTATCATTATCAAATTTGAATAAATGAGTTTTGTCAGAATCTGACGCACGATACGCCAGCTTTGTATAATGAGTGCCAAAATCTATTCCTACTATATAATGCATATACTGTAAGGTTAAAATGAATATGTTTTCGTTCTTTATGAAATTGCTACTAAACTCAAGGATAATGGATCTATTGTAATCTGTAAGCTGTCCTGAGCTGTTTTATATCGCTTTTTGTTATCATTTAAATCTATGTTTAGATGATTAATAATATTTTCTTGCTGTTTTATACGACCCTCTAAACCCGCTTTACTAGCCTCTTCACGTTTTGCATTATCAATGGTATTAAATGCTCTTTCAATTTTGGCTTTTGTAACTTCTTCTAGGTTCATCAAATGGGTTTGATATCTGGCAATAAGCTGGTTTTTCTCTTCATCTCGTACTTTAATACTTAGATTATGAACGATTACTTGATTTAGACTATCAATCATCGGCCTAAGAGTATCTGTAGAGAAATCTAGATCATCATATGAATATGGTTCACCTTTAGTGACTAGTCCATGGTAAATCTTAAAACCTAATTCTTCATAAAACTCAAACTCATCATCATTTAATAAAAAGTGATATGGGTCTTGACCTTCAGAAATAAAGGGTAATGCTAGAATATGTTGTCTTTTATGTGTGTTTTCGCCAGAATACGGTTGTTCAGCTGTTACATTTATATTAAAAGTTATTAATAAAACTGCACCATCTTTTTTTAGAAAAGTATTCTCTTTAGAACTTAGTTTTTTTATATCACTTAATTTTATATCAAGCTTATAGGATTTATTTTTTAACTGTCTAGTTTTTTGTCCAAAATAATTTAATGCTGCTATTACTAAAGGATGTATAGCATTAATATGAATCACATCTTCATCTTGTGGTGATTTATCCCAATCAAATACTAGATTGAGCTTATTTTGATGATAATTAAATTCAAAACTCTTAAGAAGTGATGCAAGCTCATTGTCGCCATTTAATACCTCTTGGCCAATATCTTCTCTTATTGTTTTAAGAAAGGTTTCATTATCGTTAATGGGTAATTCGATATGGTATATACCTTCATGCTTCTTGCTTAAAGAGCAATGATTGGCACGTTCTTGTAAATAAAGTTGAATAAACCCATACATCTCTAGAGACGTTATATATCGTTTTTCGGTACGAATTCTTTCTACCTCATCTCGGAAGAAGGCATCATTTACTAATGCTCCACTAAGCCCAAACTCAACATCATTTAATTGCTGTTCATTAAGTTCTTTAGCTCTTAGAATTGAATCTAGTTTTTCTTTTTGTTCGCTTTGTGAAAAATCTTTGTAATAACTAGACAGACTAGCATCTTTAATTAGTCTTTCTACTGCCTCACCAACAATACCATTATCAGAGAGAATAGCTTCTAAATCTCCTATTGACTCTTCAAAAACTTTAATTTTATCTTTAAGTAGCTTATACACACGCTCTTCAATCGTGTTTTTTTGGAAAAAATTAATAATAATAATACGTTCTGCCTCTTGACCTAGACGGTCAATTCTACCTATACGTTGCTCAATTCGCATTGGGTTCCATGGTAGATCATAATTAACAAGGGTGCTACAGAATTGTAGATCTATTCCCTCGTTGCCAGCCTCTGAAAGAATAAGTAAATCTATGTCACTTTTCTTAAAATTATCTATAATAGCCTTGCGATCAGTACTTTTTCCTGTAAACGTAAGTGAGTTTATTCCATTTTCTTCAAATCTGTTTTCTAAATAAGAAATTGTATTTAAATAGCGTGAAAAAATCAGCATTTTTTCATTACGCTCTTTTACTAGAGTTAATAACTCATTGAATTTGGAATCTGGTATTGAATCATCATAATCAGGACTTTTAAACTCTGTTGAAGTTCTATTGAAGGCATGAAGTGAAGATGCCAACAGCTGGCTTTTCCCAATATAACCAAAGTTAGCTCGATCCATTTCGTCATACTTTTTGCGAATTTTAGTATCGCACTGCTGCCAAATGACATTTTCTTCTGATGACAGTATAAACGAACGGTCTATGACAGTTCGTTTGGTGTAGTGTGTATCGGCTAATACTTCTTTTCGTCTATTTCGCGTAAGTATATTACCTAATACATTAAAATCATTAATAAGCCTTTGAGCTTTGACTCGATTTTTTGGGCTGTCTACGCTTAGTTTTAGAAAGGTTGTTAATTGCTGAAAAGCCTGATTACTACCAAATTTTTCAAGAACAGACTGGTACCCGGCAACTACAAACGCCTCTTTTTCGCTACTAAAGGTGCGTGTTTTGGGAACAAGATCAACCTCTAATTCGTTAGCTACTTCTTTTAGTTCTGTCCCCTTAGATAAAGCTGTTAAGGCTCTAATAAAGGGTCTGTTATTTTCTATTTGAATATCAAAATAGCTTTTGTCTGAATATTCATCAGGATCAAGCATGCGTAATAATGAAAATAAATCAGCTTTATCATTCATTATAGGCGTAGCAGTTAAAAATAAAATGGTCTTAAAAGAGTTTGTTACTTCACTTACCATTCGGGTACGCTTGGCTTCTAAGTTTTTTAGATAATGCGCTTCATCACAAATAAATACATCTAGATTAAACAGTTGTGAAAGGTTAACCTCATTATTACTTTCTTGCTCTTCTTTGAAATCTGCTATAGTATTTCTAAGCGTGTCAAAAGTGGTGATAATGCGTGTTTGGTTCACACCCAAACGCTCATTAGAGACTAAAGTATTTTTTAGGTCTTTTTTTGACCCTGCTATCTCGAACCTCAAACCAAAGCGTTCATACATTTCATCTCTCCACTTTTCTCGTAATGACTTAGGACAGCAAATAATTGCTGATTGAAGCTCTTTACGAGCTTTGAGCTCTAATAAAATGATACCACTTTCTATGGTTTTACCTAAACCTACTTCATCACAAAGCAATAAACGGCGCTTTGGATTGTGAAGCATTTTTACCAATGGTATATACTGAAATGGAAAAAAAATAGTCTTAGACGCCCTAAAAGTAGAAAGTGTATTTTGTGTATAGTTTTGAAGCTTAGAAAACGTAAAATTCAACGCAAATTGCCTAGTATCATCATAGGTACCATCAATGAACTTATTCCACATCGTTTTATTAGGCACATAGAGTAATAATTCACTTTCAGACGCAGTGGTTACAGAATCATTATGTATAAATGTAATTTCGTAGGAGCCATTTATGTTAACATTGGTAACTGAGGCTAGATCTTTTGGTCGGTTTTTTTTGTAAACAATATTTTCTAATGAAAATGGCATTTTGTTGTTAGGCTAAGGTTAAAGAACTTTGTTAAAGGCCTCTTTTATTGACTTTCTGATTAATCCACATTTCTCTTAGTCTATTCATACATCATTATTATGCCATCAAATAATCTGAGGTGTGGTTTGTTACATTTTGGACGACTATATGATTTATTTAATAATTAGTACCTAGCTCCAACGCCAAAGAAGCCGCTACTTGAAGAAAAGCCAAGCTTTTTGGGTTCTTTAGCATTATTGGGAACGACTTCACCAAATGGTTTTATCTTCTTAGAACATTTAGAACTACGTAGTTCTTTTCTAAGGAGGTTTAAGCTTGTGAGTTTCTGGCAAGCGTAACTTGGTACAGGTGCTCTATGAACCCTACCCATATTAATAAATCCACCACCTAAATAAATGGTTCTAAAGCTGTGGTTGCAATGATAACAAATAGGTTGAATTCCTTTTCCCATAGTTCTTACGATATTAGTTTTGTTGATTTGCTGTTATTCTAGCTTCTCTAGACGGGAAGTTTTCATTTACCAAGTCAACTTTGTTCTTGGTAAGTTTGTTTGATTAGGTATAAGGTATAACATGAATCACTCTTTAGGTTGATTCACAACTGGTTCGTTGTGTCATTCTTGAACAAAGTATGACCACATTAAACATAATATCTTAGACAGTCAAAATTTGTCACCCATAAAGAATTTAAAGTAAATACGTTGTTGTAGATATCAAATTGAAATAAGTTTAACTTTAATTATTGATGCCATCTACTTATTTGGTCTGCATTCTATGAGAGTGGTTTTACACATCAAGTTTTTCAGCAGTTGATGTTTATTAAAATCCCAATACGCCACTTACTTTATTATAAACTAACCCCAGTTAGTGCTATTTCCAGAATGCCAAGATAATGACAGCATGTTAATTTGTGAGACAGTGTCTCATTTTTTGAAAAAGCTAAATAAAACTTCCAAATGTATCTGAGGTTAGACTTGCTAAAGCCATTGCCAAAAATGGCGACCAAGCCCCATGAGATAGTATTTCCTGCAAGCGCTTACCATAAACTGCACTATCATGGCTCTTCTTCCAAGACAAGCTAAGGCACATTGTGGGCTGTCGTTTTCTAGCAAGTCACTTTCTTATATTTATTTTTTTAAGTGCCTGAAATAAGTTTAAAAAATTGTCCTAAAAAGGAGATGAATCATGTCAAAAAAAAACTACGGGAAGTTCGCCATTTTAGCCCTACTCTATGCAATGAGTTGGTCGCTAGAGTGGAGAAAATGAACTCAGTGTGGCTGCAGCGTCGCGAGAATATGGCATTTCTCCCACAACGGTGTACAAATGGATTCATGCCTATTCTAACTTTAACAAAGCAGGAATTATCGTGATGATAGATAAGACCAAACGTTTGGCTGGAAAGAAAAAAAAGTTTAGAAGAGGACACTTTGAACAATTGGGAAATGAGCTAGTATTGACTCCTAAACAGATCAAAGGAAGCTTCAATAGAATGGTAAAAAATAAATTCAAGGCCTTCGACTGGATAGACCGATCATTCGTTTCTTTAACCATAAAAGATGAATACAAAGATTTGCTGGTAGCAAGATATACCCAACTTGGATTAATAGATTTGTAAGAGTTCTCAACGTTGTATAGGTAGGATTATTTCGTTAAAAAGTCCTAAAAAGGAGAAGACTACATTACAACGTAGATATTCTATTCAGAGACCCTATTAATTTTGCTACGTTAATTAAACACCTAATCCTAAGCACGAAGTAATTTTTACTTCCGTTTGTTAAACGAGGGCGAAATTTCTATATATTTACTCACGTTCACTTTTCGAGTGTAATTAACGCTCTTATTTAAACTTCCTTTTTTATGGCCTACCAAGCTGACAAGCCTTTCAATGATTTACCGCTATTACCCCCGATAGCAAATCTAGAATCGACTCCTATTCTCAAAAAAACTATAGTTGCAAGTAGAGCACTCTCAGAGCTGAAAGGAGCCATTACCAACCTACCCAACCCTATCCTGTTTATTGACACCATACAATTGCAGGAAGCTCAAGCAAGTTCTGCTATTGAAAATATTATTACTACACATGACGAGCTATTCAAGCATACTGTAGCTGATAAAAAAGTAGATAATCCAGCCATAAAAGAAGTGCTCTATTACAAAGAGGCCTTGTGGCATGGCTTAGAAGCCATAAAAAAAAGACCCTTATTAACCACAAACCTTTTTATTGAACTGGTTCAAATTATAAAGAAAAGCATGCAGGCATACGAAATGCACCTGGAACCAAACTAGCGAACCCAACAACTGCTAAAGTCATTTATTCTCCGCCAGAAGGGATACCAGTAATCTTGGACAAACTGAAAAATCTTGAGGAAGCGGGCTTCCTACGCAGTGAACAAGTTGGTAAAGAGAAGCTTTATTTGAATTATCAGTTATTGGAAATATTAAAGAATTAGGACTCATATTTTTCCCTAGATATAGTCATATTATTCAAAACTATATTGGGTTGAATTAGATAAAGTGTTGAAGGGAGAGTGTGTTATTAATAAAAAACAGCAAAATGAATAAACTCGAATACATAGCAAAACAGCTATCAAGAACTAAGAAGAAGAAATACGAATTGTATGTGATTACTAGAATCATTCATAGGCTAGATCGTGATGATTTAGAAATAATAACACAGCAATATATATCTAGAAAAGCACCTCAAAGACATGCTCTTGTCGATTTATATTTACCTCAACTTAAGATATATATTGAAGTTGACGAACCTTTTCATGTGCAGCAGGTTCAAAAAGATATCAGCCGAGAAGCCGACATAATTGATTCAACAGGCTTAGCAGCATTTCATGTGACCATTACTGATGACCTAAACCACGTTAATGGACAAATTGAGGTGTTATGTGATATGATAAAAGAGAAAATCTCAACACTTGAAGCAAAGAGTGTGTGGGAATCATGGAATCTTGAGAAGAAATTTACTCCGGAGTATCATATCAATAAAGAGATTCTTTCTGTTGTTGAAGGCTCTTCATTTAGAAAAATAGTTGATGCCTGTAATGCATTAGGTCAAGGATATATTGGTGCTCAACAATCTTGGTACTCTTTAAAAAAATATCCAAATTACAATGCTTGGTTCCCGAAATTCTATGAAAATGAAAAATGGGATAACTCCATTTCCGATGATCGTAAAACTATTATAATGATATGTAAAGATCATACTCAGCGAGAGTCCTATTATTTGAAGAATGTAAATAGCCCTCAGAGATATGTAATTGCTTTTCCTAGAGTGATTGACAGCCTTGGTAGTAGGTTATACAAATTCGCTGGTGTCTTCGAATTCGACAAAGAAGTCTCAAGTCCTGAAAAAGGAATCGTTTTTAGACAGGTAGAAGATCACTTTTCCCTCAAGTAATAAATAGCTTATTCAAAGGATTTACTGTCGATGAACAAACGTAACAATTAGATAAGAATAAGCCTCTAGAGTACCTACAATTTTGTTTTGATGGTAAACGAGTTCTTATAAAAAATGCAGAATTATCGAAATTTTATAGATTAAATTAAGCTGCTTTTAATAAAGCCTCTTTATTTGCTGTGAGTAATAATATAGACAAATATCTGTTTAAGTTTATACAATTTAAACGTTTTACTTTTAAAGAAACAAAAATAAAACTGAGTTATCGCCCATCTAAGAAAGACCCAAAAATTTATGAGGCATCTAGAGAATATAATTGGGGACACTATGTAACTTATGTCTACAAAGCAGATGATGCAATGAAAATAATATCATTTAAAAGCAAAGCAAAGCAAAAAAAAAATGGGGAAAATTCAATTGATTGGTAAAAATGCATGAACAAAAATTCAAAATGAGCTGAATACAGTTAGACAAAATATGCGTTAAAGACGATGGCTGTGAAAGTGAATTAGGGTATA
>Ga0163215_101273_pt1 | contig 17065 bp, 11 predicted proteins | sample SynspAceP_FD_185934 | JGI IMG/M metagenome (GOLD analysis project Ga0163215, IMG submission 185934) | Saline lake microbial communities from Ace Lake in Antarctica - Synechococcus sp. Ace-P (Hybrid Assembly) | ecosystem: Environmental > Aquatic > Non-marine Saline and Alkaline > Saline | place... | reverse complement strand
CAGATAACCGGAACAGTCAGGCCGCGCTCCGTTGGCAGGGAGAGCCGCCATGATCCAGTCCGTTCGATCGGTGGCGTCGCTGCTGCTTTCGACTTTTTTCCTGCTGGCCGCGATGGGGCTTTCCGGATATCTGATTCCAATCAGGGCTGTGGCCGAAGGTTGGTCGACCTTCACCATTTCACTGATTGCGACCGGCTACGCCATTGCTTTTACCGCCAGTTGCATTATCACCCCGAGACTGGTTCTCAAGGTTGGTCATGTGCGGGTGTTCGGCGCACTGACCACGATCATGGCAATGTCGTTCCTGTTGCATTCGCTGGTGGTGCATCCCGCCGCCTGGGTACTGACGCGCGCCATGGCCGGTTTTTCGATCGCTGGTGCTTACATGATCATCGAAAGCTGGCTCAATGAAAAGGTCAGCAACGAAAACCGCGGCGCGCTGTTTTCGGTCTATATGATGGTGAGCATGTCGGCTGTGATGGTCGGGCAATACATCGTTCCGCTCGGTGATCCGATTGGCCCGACATTGTTCATCGTATGTGCATTGATCTGTTCGATGGCGGTCATGCCAACCCTGTTGTCCAGCGCCCAATCTCCACAGCCTCTGACCCAGGTGAAATTCGATGTTCCTGCGCTTTATCGGCGGTCACCGGCAGCGGTCATCGGCACGCTGCTGGCAGGCTTGATAGCCAGCGCATGGGGCGGGCTCGGACCGGTCTACGCAACCCAATTGGGCCTTTCGACCGCCGAGGGCGCGTCGATGCTCGCCATTGCCATGGTCGGCGGGGCGATCTTTCAATACCCTCTGGGCCGCGCTTCAGACCGGATGGACCGCCGCCGCGTGATGATTTTCGCGGGCTTCATCGGCATGATCGCTTGCGCGATAACGGTCACATTCGGGGTTGATAACAGGATCGTATTCTTTGCAGGCATGCTGTTTTTGGGAACAGTGCTGTTTCCGATCTACTCGCTCAATGTCGCGCATGCCAACGATCACGCCGAGCCGGACGAGTTCGTTGAAGTCTCCAGCGGATTGATGATCACCTATGGCGTGGCCACCATGATCGGACCGCTGATCACCGGTGCTGCCATGGACTCGTTTGGACCGCATGCCTTGTTCGCGGTGATCGCCCTGTGTTTTGCAGCCTATTCCGCACATGCCGCCTGGCGCATCAGCCGCCGTGAGCAGGCACCGGAAGAAACGCGATCAGACTTCCTGGCGATGGCGGCCATGCCGGATCAGACACCGCAATCGGCGGAACTCGACCCACGCTCCGATCCCGCTTGGGGCGAGGATACGGGAGAGGAAGACGTCGGCGAGACATCGGCCAACTAATGCATGTCGCGTTCAAATGGGTTCATTTGAACGATAACGTACATGCATCATTTCAAAGAGCTACAGCGTCCTTTGCGCATCCAATTGGATGCGCGGCGCTGTAACGCGGTCTCGTCGCCCCCAATTGCGGCTACGAACCGGGACAGTGAAGACAGAAATATTGGTATTGAGGGGTCGTGCCCTGCCTGCCCGGGTTGATCAGGGCCAGGCACCAAAACCACGTCTGCCCACTTCACTGGGCCGCGAAATTCTCAGCCCTGGGGTGTAACCAGCTTGCGCTGGGCCTTGCGCTCAAGGCCGAGTGCGTGCTCGCGAAGAATGACGAACAGGCCTGCGCTGACCACAATCGTGGTGCCGAGGAGCATGGTCCAGGTCGGAACATCGTCGAACAGGAAGTAGCCGATCACAATGCCGAGCACGATCGAGGTGTATTCGAACGGTGCGATCGTCGATACCTCGGCATGGCGGTAGCTCTGGGTCAGCAGGATCTGTCCCAGCCCGCCGCAGAAACCTGCCAACGCCAGCAGGGTGACCGTCTGACAATCGGGCATGATCCAGCCGAATGGCAACGACGCAAACGAGAGCAGCGTCGCGGTCAGAGAGAAATACAGTACAATGGTCGGGGTCTTCTCGGTGAGCACCAGCTTGCGGACAAGGATCATTGCCGTGGCGCCGAAGGCGGCGGAAGCAAGCACGGCAAGCGCGCCAAGTGCTTCTCCGGACCCAAAGCCCTCGCTAAACAGGCTCAACCGCGGCCAGGTGATGATCAAGACACCGCCAAGGCCAACAGCGACCGCCGACCAGCGGAAAATGCGGACCGTTTCGCCCAGAAACACCGCCGCAAACACCACTGTCAGCAATGGCATTGCATAGCCAATGGCAATCGCGTCGGGCAGCGGCAACCGCATGATACCGAAGAACCCCAGAGACATGGCGGTAACGCCGACCAGGCCACGCAGAAAATGCGACAACGGACTCGCCGTACGCCAGGCGGTATCAAGTTGTCCCCTCACCGCCAGGAAAATCAGGATCGGTACAACGGCGAAAGCCGAACGGAAAAACACGATCTGTCCAGCGGGCATGCCCTCGGCTGAGGCCTTGATCAGTGTCGACATGGAGACGAACACCGTCACCGAAGTGACCTTGAGCAGAATTCCGATCATTGGGGATCCGGTCTCCTCAACGGCAGACTGCGACGGCCCGGTTTTCCGGGGAGCGGTTGGTGGGTGTTCGGTCACCTGACTTCTTTCGTGATCGGAATTTCAAAAATGAAGGCTTCCACCAATCAGGATTGGCGTTAAAGCTGATTCACCAGACCATAACCCGACGACTGACTATCGTCTGATCAAAAAAGCTGATGGTCACCCCCTGTTGTGCTGATGGCCCGGCGATCGCTGGTCCATCAGCACAACAGGGCTATTGGCTCAAACGTTCAGAGCTTCCCAGACACGCTGCGGCGTTGCAGGCATTTCGATGTGGCGCACGCCACGGGCCCGATCAAGCGCATCGACAAGCGCGTTCATCACCGCAGGGCATGACCCTATTGTGGCCGCCTCGCCTGCACCCTTGATGCCCATGGCATTTGTGGTGGAAGGGACGTTGCGGGTTTCGAAATCGAAGAACGGCATGTCGTCGGCGCGTGGCACGGCGTAGTCCATGAAGCTCGCGGTCAGCAATTGACCGTCATCGGAATAGACAACGCCTTCGACCAGGCATTGGCCGATCCCCTGCACTACCCCGCCATGGATCTGGCCGAGCAGCAACACCGGATTCACCGTCAGGCCGAAATCGTCGACGATGGTGTAACGCACGATTTCTACGTGGCCGGTGTCAGGATCGATCTCGACTTCGCAGATATGCGTGCCGTTGGGATAGGTGGCCTCGTCCTGCACCACATCTGCAATGCCAGTGCGGTCTTCATCGGTCTTGGCGGCCTTTGCCATATCCGCATAACTGATCACCCGGTCGGTCCCTACGATGCGCGCGGCCCCGTCGACCAACTCGATATCGGCGGGCGAGGCTTCCAGCTCATCGGCGGCGAGTTTCTTCATCTTGTCAGCCAGAACTTTGGAGGCCGCAGACACCGAAACCCCGCCAAGCGGGATCGAGCGCGAACCGCCGGTGCCGCCGCCCTTGGCGAGCTCATTGGTATCGCCCTGGCGCACGGTGATCTTTTCAAAGTCTATGCCGATCTGGTCGACGACGAACTGGCTGTAGGCGGTGGCGTGCCCCTGCCCGTTGGTCTGGGTGCCGATAAAAAGAGTGATCCCGCCATCGGCGTCGAGCGTCAGCTTGGCCGGCTCGGATCCGGCAAAGGCGCAGGCCTCGATATAGACAGCTGTGCCGAAACCGCGCAGATGGCCGCGCGCTTCAGCCTCAATGACCCGGTCCGGGAAGCCAGACGCACCAGCCTTTTCCAGCGCCCGGGTCATGTGCCCGTCAAACTCACCCACGTCGTAGGTACGACCGCCGGGCGTATGATAGGGAAACTGATCGGGGCGGATGAAATTCCGCCGCCGGAGTTCTGCCACCGGCATCTCGAGTTCGCGCGCTGCCGCATCAATCAGACGCTCGATGAGAAATGCGGCCTCGGGACGCCCCGCGCCTCGGTAGGCGTCAACCGGCGTGGTGTGGGTGTAAATACCGCGCAGTTTGAAATCGAGATTCTGGATATCATAGACGCCGGTCGCCATCGAGCCGCCGAAGGTCGGGACAAAAGGACCGAACTGACTGAGATAGCCGCCCATATTGGCGAGGATGTCGATCTTCAACCCGGTGATGCGCCCGTCCTGGTTCATCGCCAGCGACGCCGTAACCTTGTGGTCGCGGCCATGGGCATCGGCAAGGAAATGTTCGGTGCGATCGGCCACCCATTTGACCGGCCGGCCAAGCATGCGCGACGCCTCGAGCGAGAGCGGATATTCGCGGTAATTAAACGCCTTGGTGCCAAAACCGCCGCCAACGTCCTTGGTGATGACCCGAAATGCCTCCAGATCCATCCGGAACACATCATTGGCCAGCGTCCGGCGAATGCCGTGAACGCCCTGAGATCCAAGTGTGAGTGTGAATTTTTTCGTCTCCACGTCCCATTCGGCCAGACAGGAACGGGTTTCCATATAATTGGAGACCAGCCGGTTGTTGATGAAATCGATGGTGGTCACATGGTCAGCTTCCGCAAAAGCCGCATCCGTCGCTCCTTGATCGCCAATACGATACAGATAGGCCTGATTTGTACCAAGATCGGGCCAGACCAGCGGACGGCCTTCATCCAGCGCAGTCTCCAGATCTACATGGGCATCACCTGTGTCCCAGTCGATATCTATGAGTTCGGAAGCATCGTGGGCCTGGGCAAGAGTGTCTGCGACAATGAAAGCCACCGCATCACCAACATGGCGCACTTCACCGTCGCACAAAAGCGGGGTGTGCTTGAGCGCATGCCGGGTTCCGTCAGGCTGCGTGAGTGGCGTCTGGCAGACCACCGGACCAAGATGCGCCACATCCTTTGCGGTCAGCACCAGATGCACACCTTCTGACCCACGCGCGGCGTCGAGATCGTTGATCCGAAACTGTGCCGCAGCATAGGGTGAGCGCAGCACATATCCGCGCAACTCGCCTTCGGCCTTGATGTCGTCGGTGAAAGCGCCCTGCCCCTCGATCAGCTTGCGGTCTTCCTTGCGCAACGCCGATGCGCCCACGCCGAATTTAGGTGTCGCGATGTTCATGCCAGCTCTCAATGATGGATTGATTGTTTTTGCCGCCAAACACGACCAATGCCCATACTTAGCCTTGGAGACAGAAATGTCGAGTGCTCTGATGTTATCTCAATCTGACTTTCAGACCAGATTACAGGATGCCAGGAGCCTGAAAATCATGATGTGCCTGGCTGCTTGTTTCAGATCAACCAATTTAGATGCGCATTACTCACTCTAAGGGTTTCTATCTTAACCCGCTGTCAGGATCCGTCGTGATAGCGTTCCGTCCCATAATGGGAAATTGCGGGACACACTAAATATGCGGACTGAAACGGGACAAGTCTACAAGCTCACCGATTACAAACCCACCGACTTCGTGGTGGAACGTATCGACCTCACATTTGAGCTTGATCCGAAGGAGACAAAAATCGTCTCCCGCGTCATTCTGCATCGTCGCGAAGGCGTCGCGCCGGATGCGAACCTGGTGCTTGATGGCGATGAACTTACTCTTGATAGCCTTCAGCTTGACGGCAATGATGTTGATGCCTCACTCTTTGAGACAACACCAGATAGCCTGATCATCCGCGACTTGCCGGAGAGTGGCCCGTTCGAGATCACCGTCAACACCACGATCTCGCCCGAGACCAACACCAAGTTGATGGGGCTATACCGGACCAACGGGGTGTATTGCACCCAGTGTGAGGCCGAAGGCTTCCGTCGCATTACCTATTTTTATGACCGGCCGGATGTGCTGGCCGTTTACACGATCACCATCATCGCCCGCAAAGATGACGCCAAGTATCTGCTGTCAAACGGCAACTTTCTTGGAGGAGGCAATTATGACGAGGGCCGGCATTTTGCCGCCTGGTTTGATCCACATCCCAAACCCTCTTACCTATTCGCGCTTGTGGGCGGCGATCTCGGCTTGATCGAGGACAGCTTCACCACCATGAGCGGCCGCGAAGTGGCGCTCAAGATCTACGTCGAACATGGCAAGGAAAGCCGCGCCGGCTACGCCATGGACGCGCTCAAGCGCTCGATGAAATGGGACGAGGAAGTTTACGGCCGCGAATACGATCTCGACATTTTCCAGATCGTCGCGGTGTCGGATTTCAACATGGGCGCCATGGAAAACAAGGGGCTCAATGTCTTCAACGACAAATATGTACTCGCCGATCCGGAAACCGCAACGGACGCGGACTACGCCAATATCGAAGCCATCATCGCGCATGAATATTTTCACAACTGGACAGGCAACCGCATCACCTGCCGCGACTGGTTCCAGCTATGCCTGAAGGAAGGGCTGACGGTTTATCGCGACCATGCATTTTCCGCTGACCAACGTTCCACTGCAGTCAAGCGCATTGCCGAAATCAGGCTGCTGAAAGCGCACCAGTTTCCGGAGGATGCAGGTCCGCTTGCACATCCCGTTCGCCCGGAAAGCTATCGTGAAATCAATAACTTCTACACTGCAACGGTGTATGAAAAAGGATCCGAAGTGGTGCGCATGATCCGCACCATCCTCGGTGCGGATGACTTCCGGAAAGGCATGGATCTCTATTTCGAACGGCACGATGGCGACGCCGCGACGATCGAAGATTTCCTCGCGTGCTTCGCGGAAGCCAGCGGTCGCGATCTCAAGCAATTTGCGCTGTGGTACAGTCAGGCCGGCACGCCTTCGGTTTCGGTATCGGCAGATTGGAACGAAACCGCGAAAACCTTCAAGGTCACGCTTGAGCAATCGCTCGCGCCAACGCCTGAGCAATCGCGAAAAGCACTGATGCACATTCCGCTGGCCTATGGCCTTATCCTGCCGGACGGCGCGGAATTTGCCGGTCAACCCGACGCAGGCGGCGATACAAACGGCTTGTTTGAGCTGACCAAGCGCAAGCAGACCTACACATTCAGCAATGTCCCCGGCCGGCCGGTTCTGTCGATCAACCGAGGCTTCTCTGCCCCGGTCAATATCGCCATGGAACAGAGCGCTGCGGATCTGGCGCATATCGCGCGCCATGACAGTGATGGGGTATCACGCTGGCAAGCTCTCAACGAACAGGCCACACGACATCTGGTGGAGGTGTCAAAACTGGCGCGTGACGGGCGTAACCTGCCCCCGGCAAAGGAGTTGGCAGACATTCTCATTGCCACAGCGGCTGACGAAAGCCTCGAGCCCGCCTTCCGCGCCCAGGCGCTGGCATTGCCGGCGGAAAGCGATATTGCCCGGGAGATCGGTTCCAACATCGATCCGGACGCAATCCACACGGCCCGGGAAGCAGTGCTGGCGGAAGTCGCCGCGGCAGGGCTGGAGGTTTTCACCAAGCTCGCCGAGAATGCGCCAAGGGGCGCCTATAGTCCTGACGCAGCGGATGCCGGTCTCCGGTCACTGGCCGGCATCGCCATGGCCTATGCATCGATTGCAGAAGGTCAGCCCGCCCGCGCCAAGGCCGCTTTTGACATGAGCGACAACATGACGGTGCTGAGCCAAGCGTTGCAGGTTCTGGTTCACCAGTTTCCCGGTTCAAACGAAACCGCTGATGCGCTGGCTGCCTTCAAGGCCCGGTTTGGGGAAGACCCGCTGGCAATGGACAAATGGTATTCCGTACAGGCTACGGCGCCTGGGGCACGAACCTGCGCGCGGGTCGAGGAGCTCCTCGACAGCGATGATTTCGACCGCATCAATCCAAACCGCATGCGGTCATTGGTTGGCTCGTTCTCGGCTGGCAACCCGACTGGATTCAACGCCGCCGATGGTGCCGGTTACCGGTTGCTGGCGCGTGAAGTGATCGATATCGACAAGCGCAACCCGCAACTGGCGGCGCGTCTGTTGACCACCATGCGATCCTGGCGTTCGCTCGAGGCAGGGCGACAGGAAATGGCACGACTGGCGCTTGTTTCGATCCGTGAAGCCGGAGATTTGTCACCCGATGTTGGTGACATTGTCGACCGAATGCTGGCCAGCTAACCACCTGACGCAGGTCAGGTCTGAAAACCCGGGTTCCGCCGTTACATCAGTTCGGCGGAATTCGCGTATTATAGCGCTTGCGCATAAGTGATTTGCGCAATGGGCTGCCGAGCTCCCTGACGGGCAGCGATTGAGGTCGACTCGATTCCTCAAAATTGACTGAATTTTCAATCCCTTAACAAATCACTACTTTTTGCACTGGACAAGGTGAATCAGCTTTGATTCATTAGTGTACATTCGGAGATGCGGTAGTCCGAATTTCAACGGGGATATTTAGAAATAATGACGGACGCGCAGCACATACCTGCGGCCGAAGGGTCGACTCATGCCCACAAGGCCGAAGCGAAGCGAGTACCGAGCAGAGCGCTGTCCGGTCACGCGAAGCTGTTTGCGCAACCCGCCTATGAACGGCTGATCGAAGCCGAACCCTTCCTCAAGCGGCTCATTCCTGTGCTCATTGTCGCCTTTTTGGTGGTGGTGGCTGCAGCGCGATACATGAATATCAGCGATAATCGCGACCGGTTGCTGGGTGCTGCCGAGCAAATGACCGCGCTGTCTTTGGCTGCGGCAAGCGCGACCCTGTCGGCGGACCTGACACCCGTCAAGCAGATGTTGCGATGGGAAACCGAAGCGCGACTTAACCGCGTGATCAGTGTGACGCCCGACACGGGCGGACGATATTTGCTTGTTCTGGATGCCGAGAACCGGGTTTTTGCTGCAACCGCAAGCGGCCATCATCTGGTCGGCAATCGGGCCACAGACCTGCTCCCGGAATCTTCCCCACTCTGGCTGTTTGGTGATCGCGCAGGCATTCAGGCGACAAATCTTGATGGTCAGCCGGTGCTGGCGGCCCTTTCTCGGTTGCCAGACGGCGCTGGCGCTGTGGTATCGGTAACACCGGTCGCCGACATGAACGCTGCCTGGCGGCAATCAGTATCGGTTAACGTTACGCTTTTCATTGCCACCTCGTCCATTCTGCTGGTCATTCTCTATGCCTATTTCAGCCAGGCTGGCCGGGCCCAGGAAGCCGACGACATATATCTGGAGAGCCATCGTCGCGTTGACATGGCCTTGTCGCGCGGACGCTGCGGATTGTGGGATTGGGATATGGCGCGCGGCCGGCTTTACTGGTCGCGGTCGATGTATGAAATCCTCGGTCTGAAGCCACGCGATAACGTGATTTCCTTTGGTGAAGCCTCGCAACTGATCCACCCGGATGATGGCGACCTTTATGAAATTGCCCAGAAAGTGGCGAGCGGCGACATCAAGCAAGTCGACCACCTTTTCCGCATGCGCCACGCCGATGGACACTATGTGTGGATGCGGGCACGGGCACAGGTTGTTGATCCGACTTCTGCGCAAACCCACCTGATCGGCATCGCGATGGATGTCACCGAGCAACACCGGCTGCAGCAACGCACGGTCGAAGCCGACCAGCGGCTGTTTGACGCCATCGAAAGCACGTCGGAAGCCTTTGTGCTGTGGGACCGCGACGACAGGCTGGTGTTGTGGAACAAGCATTATCAGGAAATTCATGGCCTTCCGGCTGATGTTCTGGCACCTGGAACGCCACGCACGTTGGTCGAAGCGGCCGCCACCCGCCCGGTGGTGGAACGGCGTCTGGCGGTGCCTTGCGCCAAGGGTCTGGCACAGACCTACGAGGTCCAGCTTGGCGACGGCCGCTGGTTGCAGATCAACGAGCGACAGACGCGGGATGGCGGCCAGGTTTCGGTTGGAACAGACATCACTCCGCTCAAGCGCAATCAGGAGCGACTGCGTGACAGCGAGAAGCGTCTGATGGCCACCATTGGTGACCTCACTTCCTCCCAGGCTGAACTCAAGCGCAAAGCAGAAGAGCTTTCCGAGCTGAACAGCAATTACCAGATTGAAAAAGAACGTGCGGAAGCAGCGAGCAAGGCCAAATCCGAATTTCTGGCCAATATGAGCCATGAGCTGAGAACACCACTCAACGCGATCATCGGTTTCTCGGAAGTCTTGCAGGCCCGGATGTTTGGGCCGCTGGGATCGGACAAATATGTGGAATACGCCGACGACATCCACAATTCAGGCATCCACCTGCTGACCGTCATCAACGACATTCTCGACATGGCCAAAATCGAGGCCGGGCAGATGCGGATGGATCGTGAAGATGTCGATTTGGCACCACTTCTGGACGAGGCGCTGCGGCTGGTCGCGATCCAGGCGGAAAGCAAGGGAATCGAAGTTCAGCAAAAGATTTCCAAGCGACTGTCGCTGAAGGCGGACCGTCGGGCGATGAAGCAGATCCTGCTCAACCTTTTGTCCAACGCAGTCAAATTCACAGAACCCGGCGGCCGCATTCTGGTGCGGGCACGCAAGACCTCCTGTGCCGTGACGCTGACGATCGAAGACACCGGCATCGGAATCCCCAAGGCGCTTCTGAGTCGCATCGGCCAGCCGTTCGAGCAAGTGCAGAACCAGTTCTCCAAGTCCACCGGTGGCTCCGGCCTTGGTCTCGCCATCTCACGCAGCCTGGCCGAATTGCATGGCGGAGCGATGAAAGTCCGGTCGAAGGAAGGCGTGGGCACCATCGTCAGCGTTCGGGTGCCGATCGAATGCCTCGAACACAAAGCTCTTGCTGCTGAGTAGCCGTCAGCCGCGGTCGTGAATCAGGCCGTGGATGAACTCGAGCTTGGCGAAGATCGTGTCCGAGAGCACGAAGGGATAGAAATCCCCCAGGCCGATGGACCGGTTCATGGCGTTCATTGCCACCGTCAGCGGCACCCAGGCATCCATTAACGGGCGAAATTCAGCCGCGCCATAGGGCCCGGCATCGGACCAGCCGCCCGGTGTCCGGTTGAGGCCAGCGTCGGGCGTATGGCCATCGAGCCCATACCATCCAGCTGTCTCCAGGCCATCGACGATGTGGAAATAATGCGCCCATGTCTCGGCAAAATCTTCCCAGGAGTGTGCGCAGGCGTAGGAGCTGACATAATTGGCTTCCCAGCCTTGCGGCGCGCCGTTTTTGTAGTGACGCTTGAGCGCTTCGCCATAATCCTCGCGCTCATCACCGAAGATCGCACGGTACGGCTCCAGCTTCGAGCCGGTGGCGACCAGTTGATCCCAATAGTAATGGCCGATTTCGTGGCGGAAATGACCGATCAGGGTGCGGTAGGGTTCCCCCATGGCCTTGCGGTACTTTTCGCGGGTCGGATCGTCAGCCTCGGCAACATTGATGGTAATCAGACCATGGGAGTGGCCGGTGAGCACGCGCTTGGTCTTGCCATCGGCTGACAAAGTGTCGGCCTTGAACGCGAAGCGCAAAGCTTTATCGGGATTATTAACGATGTCGCCGACACCAAGCCGGAATTTCTCGATCGAATAGAACAGTCGCCGCTTGGCTTCCTCAAGGGATGCCCAATGGTCGCGGTTTTCATCCGATGACAGATCCGGGATGACCAGCGTATGCCGACAGCTCAGGCAATGTCGTCCTCCTGCCCGTCCTCGACCAGCCAATTGCAAAAGATCACCTGCCGGTTGGCGCAGGCCTTGTAAACCGTCGCTCCATCGTGCCACTGCGTGTCGTCCTGATTGGCGAAAAACATCTGGTCCCATGCAGGCACATAGCCCAGACGCGAATGGCAATTGACGCATTCGCTGTTGCGGAAATGCACTTCGTTGGAGCAGTTGGGACAGGCATAGCGGCGCATGGGACAAATCCAGTGGCTGGTTGGTGTGGGCCGTCACCGGCTGTTGTATCAACGTTGCGTCAGTTTGGGCATATCTTATCCGCACAAGGCGGCAACTCGTACAGGGTCGGCCAGAACGAATGAAACCGGCAAATGTTCCCAGCATTCTGACTGCATATTCGATTTTCCCGGGAGCCAATGGAATGCCCCAATTTGTCCCGTCCGATACCGACGGTCATGCTGCCTGCACGCCGGGATATGTCTGATTGGTTACTGCACTGCCGCGTCTCAGCTGTCAGCTCGAGCATTGGCGTCGACGCGTCTGAGCAAATCAAAAAGCAGGTCAGCCTCGTAGTCACTGATATCTCTAAGTAGCCGCGCATTCACCCGCTCATGAAAATCACTGAGATGGGAAAGACTGCGGCCATGTTCGGTGACGTAGACGCGAACCACGCGTTTGTCGTCGGGTGATGGCACACGCTTGACCAAACCGCCCTCCTCCATCCGATCGACGATGCGTGAGGCGGCTGGCGCATTGTTACCAGTGTAGTCGGCGATCTCGCTGATCAGCATGCCATCCTGGCGCCAAAGCGCTGACAGGATCACCCATTGCGCCAGGGTCAGATCATGCTCGGATAGCATCTCCTGACACATCGATGCGGTGGCTCCGGTGGCAAAGGTCAGTGCTTGCCCAAGGGAGCGTGGACGATCAAGGGGGTTTTTATTTGCCATGTAATTATTTCCGTGTAAACTATATCTGTTCCGCCGTGAACACCCTGCCGGAAATCAGGTGAGAACTGCCTGTGCCTTCCAAGCATCGTCTGACAAAAGGAGATATCCGAGATGACGGCGAAAAGCAGCCCCAAGGCCTACGGCTCAATTGCAGTGAGCCTTCACTGGATCACCGTTGTACTGATCACCCTCTTGCTGGCAACCGGCATGATAGCAGACGATGCCAACGATGTGGGGCGCAAGGCCACCATTTTGTCGTTTCATGCCCCTTTCGGCATCACTGTACTGCTTGTGACCCTCGTACGTCTGGTCTGGTGGTGGCGGTTCGACACCAAACCCAAGCCGCTAGGCGGTGATCCGGCCTGGCAGGAGACACTCGCCAAAGCGGTGCACATTTTGCTTTATGTGGTGATCCTCGGCATGGCTGCAAGCGGCATCGGCATGTTCGTCTTATCAGGAGCTGGCGATATCCTGTTCGGCGGCGCACCGGGTTCGCTGCCGGATTTCGACAAATTCGCACCCCGGGTGCCGCACGGCATTGGCGCCAAAATTCTTCTCGTGCTGATCGTCGGACATGTGGGTGCTGCGCTTTTCCATCACTTTGTCAAACGTGACGGAATACTTGGCCGGATGTGGTTTGCCCGCAGATAAAGCAAAACCCGGCGCCTGCATTCTATTTGCAAGCGCCGGGCTTCTAATTTCAATTCGACCTCTCATACCAGACGTCAGGCAGCCCGTGCCGGGCGCTGTTGTCCACCACCAATCTGTGGCAGGCGGAAGTTGCGCAACATTGTATTCAGCTGAGCACTTTCCTGCATCAGCGTCATGCTTGCAGCGCTGGTTTCTTCCACCATTGCTGCGTTCTGCTGGGTCATCTGGTCCATCTCATTGACGGCAGTGTTGACCTCAGCCAGAGCGCTTGCCTGCTCCTTGGCCGCAGTTGCGATCGAGTTGACCTGCTCATTGACCTGGTTGACGAATTTCTCGATTTCCGAGAGCGCTTCACCGGTTGACGTGACCAGCGACACACCGTTCTGGACTTCCTTGGCCGAGCTGGAAACCAATTGCTTGATTTCCTGGGCCGCGGTGGCAGACCGCTGGGCCAGCTCACGCACTTCCTGCGCCACAACCGCAAAACCACGACCCGCTTCACCCGCACGCGCGGCTTCCACACCAGCGTTAAGGGCAAGGAGGTTGGTCTGGAAGGCGATTTCGTCGATCACGCCGATGATCTTGCCAATGCGATCCGATTCATCCTTGATCCGGGTCATCGCCGATACCGCTTCAGTGACGATCTTGCCGGACTTCTCGGTGCTCTGGCGGGTTTCGCCCACCATCCGGTTGGCCTCATTGGCCCGTTCGGACGAGCTGCGCACTGTGGATGTGATTTCATCGAGAGCCGCAGCGGTCTCCTCAAGCGAGGCAGCCTGCTGTTCGGTCCGCTGCGACAGATTGTTGGCCGCTTCGGAAATGCCGTCGGCGCTCGCATTGACCACGTCAGTGGATTGCGCAATCGAGGAGATGACACCGGCGAGAGCATTCACTGCCTTGTTGAAATCGTCGCGAAGTTTGGCATATTCGGGTGCCATGTTGTCGATCTGGACTGTCAGGTCGCCGCTTGCCAGCTTCTCGAGAGCTCCGCCAAGCTTGGCCATGACGTCCGCCTGAGACTGGCTGGTCGCTTTCTGGCGATCTTCGCCTTCAGCGCGCTCGGCATCGCGGTTCTGTTTCTGTTCAGCTTCACGCACCCGCATCTCAGAGCGTTCCCGCACAGAGTCACGCAAGATCAGAACGGACGCTGCCATCTCGCCAACTTCATCCTTTCGGTTTGCCTCCGGAACTTCGCCGCGGACATCCTCGCGGGCAATGTCCTGCATGGTTGCATTCAAGCTTCGGATCGGGTTTACGACGCTGCGAACCGTGGCATAGGCCATCAGCAGGATCGCCAAGGCGCCTAGGCCGAGCATGACAGCCGTGCTCGTCGCATTCTTCACAAAGAGCGCAGAGAGATCGTCAGCATAAACGCCGGTACCGACAACCCAGCCCCAAGGCTTGAAGCCGGCCACATGGGAATATTTGAGGGCTGGCTCCTCTTCACCCGGCTTGTTCCAGTAATAATCGACAAAGCCCTGACCATCGGCCTTTACGACATTGATGAACTCCTTGAAGAAGAGCTTGCCGTTGGCATCTTCAAGGCCAGACAGATCACTCTTCTCCAGTTTCGCACTGAATGGGTGCATCAACATGACATTCGACATGTCGTTGATCCAGAAGTACCCATTGCCCTCGTAGCGCATCGGCCGAACCGTTGCCAAAGCACGGGCCTGAGCTTCTTCGCTGGTCAGTTCACCAGACGTCTCCATCTCATAAAAATGCTGGAGCATTGTCACGACGGTTTCGTTCATCGCTTTGAGTTTGGCCTTGCGCTCAGTGACCATCGAATCATGGGAGTCATAGAGCTTGTAAACTGCAGCGGCGGTAAACACCGCCAATGCCAATCCGACCAAAAAATACAGCCTGGTCGAAATCTTGAAATTCTTCATCATTGTTTTGAACCAATCCTCAATGAAAACACGTCGATTGGTTGCTACGATTCGCAAATCTGTCTTAATTTGAGATAAATTGTATATGCGAGATCTCAGGTATCAACACTGATAGACTAGGGCCAGGACCCATTAATTTGACTGTATTGGTGGGAGCCAATTTGGTTGGTGGCAAGGAGCAAAGGCGAAGGAAGTCTTTTGACTTTCAAGCCTTTGCAACGTAGTCCACCGGCCAAATTGATCCCATCCGTAGGATGATCGATCTGAGCTGCGATCTTCGTCGTCAAAGCCGTCAACCGGGCAATAAGCCCGCTTTTCAGACTTCTCCTAGAATACCTTGTCATATCGATCGCCAATTCAATCAAATTAATGAGTCCTGACCCTAGCACCGCTGCTTATCTGATCCGGGCTTTCTGGCGCCGCGGGCAGTCTCGTTGACTTTGATAAGCAGGTCAGTTTTCTCTGTTCTTCCGCCAACTTGAAACCGAAGGTTTTGCAACGATTTTCAGGCCCTACGAATTCAGCGGGTTAGGTGTCGTAAAAAGGCTGGCGAAAATCTCGATTTGAATATGGCTTGATATGCAGATGCAGGAAGCCCGCTTCGAGCACAAAGTGGCCAGTTTCCGGCACCTCCAATTTGAACGTGATCAAGATCAAAACTGACTTGGGTCAGCCGTGATAACTTGGCAAGCGGCAACGCTTACACCGTCTGAGAGGAGGCTGGGTCATGACATTGAAAGCAAAGCTAACCGGGAGATGTATGTGCGGCGCGGTTGGAATTACCGGCACTGCGAATGACCCCAAAGTGGCTGCATGTCATTGCGACATGTGCCGTCGTTGGTCGTCCGGGCCATATTTCGAGGTAACGTGCGAAAACGTAATCTTTGAAGGCGAGGACAACATAACGAAGATACGATCATCCGATTGGGCCGAACGTGGCTTCTGCAAAAAATGCGGGTCAAATTTGTTTTATCACATCATCGACAGCAACGAATTCCAAATAGCCGCCGGACTTCTTGATGATCAGTCAGATTTACGCCTATCCCTGCAGGTTTTCATCGATAGGAAGCCACCCTTCTATACATTAGCCGACAAGACAGAAACCATGACTGCCGCAGAAGTCTATGCTGCATACACTCCACCGTCGGATTGATCCCGCCACGTCGGCATTGTCCGAATTGCGGCCCTTTAGGAGACGTCACTAATCAGCTAGCCGGTTATCTTCTTGAACAACGCCTTCACGCGTTTCGACGTAGCTTTGAAGTCAGCTTCCAGACTAGCCAGATCTGGCGCCTCACCGACGCGGATGACGAGATCGATCAGGCCGGCGGGGGCTTCCTTGGGTGCGAAATTTCCTTCCGCGCATAGGCGCACGATCTGGGCGTGTCCGCTCCACAGTGCCAGTGCATGGCGCAAGGTTTCGGTCACTTCCTCGCCGAGGATATCGGGGCCGAGCGTTTTGAGCGTCGCGTCGGTGCTGGTGCACTCGCTGTGCTCCACCGCGCGCACGGCTTGTTCGGGATCTGATCCAATGAGCAGACCGGCGGCACCATCATCCTCCGGCGCTGGCAGCCACCCGCTGGCGCGAGCCATCAGCGAGAGATACTGGGCTATGAATTCGATGTCGATCAGTCCACCGGGGATCAGCTTGACGTCCCAGATGTCGCGCGGCGGTTTTTGCTGTTCGATCAGGCCGCGCATTTCTGTCAGATCCGCAAGCAGTTTGGCTTCGTCGCGCGGCCTCGCCAGAACCTCGTCAATCAGATTGCTGGCCTCCCGGCGCAGACTGGGCTCTCCAGCCACTGCGCGTGCGCGAGTCAGAGCCATATGCTCCCATGTCCAGGCTTCCTCCGACTGGTACTTCGAGAACGCCCTGATCGAGGTCGCCACCGGCCCCTTGTTTCCCGATGGACGCAGCCTGAGATCTACCTCGTAGAGAATGCCTTCGGCCGTGGGCGCGGAAAGTGCGGTGACAAGCCTTTGCGTCATGCGGGTGTAATAGCGCACAGGATCCAACGACTTGGGACCATCGGATTCCTCTGCATCGGGATCATGGTCATAGAGCAGGATAATATCGACGTCAGACCCCGCAGTCAGTTCATAGCTGCCTAGTTTTGCTATGCCGAGCACCG
>Ga0163215_101271_pt1 | contig 17078 bp, 15 predicted proteins | sample SynspAceP_FD_185934 | JGI IMG/M metagenome (GOLD analysis project Ga0163215, IMG submission 185934) | Saline lake microbial communities from Ace Lake in Antarctica - Synechococcus sp. Ace-P (Hybrid Assembly) | ecosystem: Environmental > Aquatic > Non-marine Saline and Alkaline > Saline | place... | reverse complement strand
GAGCGCGCCGTCCGTTGCGGGCGCTTGCGGCCCCAGCTGTTGGATGCCCAAGTAGGCGGCCAGCGCAATTGCGGCGAGGCTCAAACCCTTCCAGACCCACAACCGCTCGGACAGTGGTACGAGGCGCGGAGCGAACAGGGCTTTCTCCAGCCGCTTTTTGACCCGTTTGGGCGGCGCAACGGGCGCAATGCTGTCGGTCATCGCGACCAGACGCTCCTGCCAGCCGTTCACCAACAGCGCGAAAGCTGGATCGCGGGCCGCCCGCATGCGGGCCTGCGCCAGCTCTTCACCGTCCAGCAGGCCCAGCGCCAGTTCGGCGGCCAGCAGGTCATCGCCCTGCGGCATCTCGCCCACGGTATCCTGATGCTCACTCACGGCTCATGCACTCCCGCAACGAAATCAGGCCACGGCGCAGCCATGTGCGCATAGTGTTAAGCGGTACAGAGAACGCATCCGCCAGATCCTGATAGCTTTTACCGTCCAGATAGGCACCACGCACGGCCGCACCGCGGTCCTCCGCCAGCTCGTCCAGACAGCCGACCAGCCGCCGCGCCTCGCCTGCGGCAACCGCCAGACGCTCGGGACCGGCACCTGAGGAAGCAAGCTCCAGTCCCGGCGTGTCGATATCCACATGACCTTTGCGGGTGGCGCGCAGGCGGTCAATCGCGGTGTTGCGCGCAATGGTGATCAGCCATGTCATCGGGCTCAACCCGTTAGACTGATAGCGTGACGCGTTCTTCCAGATCTTCACAAAACTGTCCTGCATGGCGTCCTCGGCTGCGGCGCGGTTGTTCAACACACGCAGGCACACACCAAAGAGTTTCGCCGACGTCGCATCGTAAAGCCCGGTGAAGGCGCTACGGTCGTTCATCGCAATCCGGCTGATCAGCACTTCTATCTGGTCGCGGTCCATCAACAGCCCTTATTACCTCTATAACACACTGTGGCGTAACGCGCCGCGAAGTCAAACGGACACTTAGCACGCCCATGCGGTATTCAAGGCAGTTGCCAGTAAATCTGCGCCGCTCCTGCCACTGCACACCGCATTTGGTCTGGGCAATACGCGCCCGCCGTGGTTACGTTCCCCCACATCCGCAAAATCATTGAGTCTCCACCATGAATATTCCTGCCCGCTCCAGCTATGATGTCGTGATCATCGGGGGGGCAATCTATGGCTCGTCCATCGCGTGGTGGCTGACGCAAATGCCGGGATTTGACGGCACAGTTCTGGTGGTGGAGCGTGACCCCACCTACAGTTTTGCCTCCACCTCCCATACCAACAGCTGCATCCGCCAACAGTTCAGCAATGCCACCAACATCCGTGTCAGCCAGTTCGGGGCGCAATTCATCCACAATTTCCGCGACTTCATGGGCGGCAATCCGGAAGTGCCGAACCTCACGCTGCAAAGCTTCGGCTATCTCTATCTGGCCGATACGCCGGAATTTGCGCAAAGCCTCAAGCAATCGCAGGCGGTGCAGCACGCCTTGGGCGCCGCCACACGCCACATGAGCCGGGACGAGATCGCCGCCGCCTATCCGTTCTACCAGTTGGACGATATTCTGGCGGGCAACCACAATTTGGTGGATGAAGGCTATTTCGACGGCGGCACCATGTTTGACTGGTTCAAACGCAGCGCGCGCGCGAACGGGGTCGAGTATATCCACGCAGAGGTCACCGCCATCACCCGCAGCGGCGATGCTGTGCAAGGCGTGACCCTGTCAGATGGCACGCAGATTGCTTGTGGCACAGCGGTCAATGCCTCCGGTCCGCGCGCTGCGGCAACGGCGGCCATGGCAGGACTGGAAATTCCCGTGGTCCCGCGCAAGCGCTATACCTTCGTTTTCGCCGCCGCCAACCCGCTGGAGGTAGACCTGCCACTGACAATTGATCCGTCCGGCGTGCACGTCCGCTCCGACGGAAAATACTATATGGCGGGCTGCCCGCCCGAGGAAGACTACGACGCCGCCTATGACGATTTCACTTTTGACCACAACCTGTGGGAGAGCAAGGTCTGGCCCGCAGTGGCCACCCGCATTCCGCAATTCGAGGCGGTGAAGGTGATCAATGAATGGGTCGGACATTATGCCTACAACACGCTGGACCAGAACGCCCTGCTGGGCCGCGCGGAGACCTGTCCGAACTTCGTTTTCGCCAACGGGTTCTCCGGCCATGGCCTGCAACAATCCCCCGCCATCGGGCGCGGCATCGCCGAACTGATCGCGTACGGGGAGTACCGCAGCCTTGACCTCAGCGCGTTTGACATCAACCGCGCAAACCGCAACGAGAGTTTTCTAGAAACCGCCATCATCTGATCCTGAACCGGAGTAACCCATGACCGTCACAATCCGCGCCCTCGCCCCCGAAGACCGCGACGCATGGGAGCGCCTGTTCAAAGGCTACGCCGATTTCTATAAGGTCGAGCAGACGGCAGAGATGCGCGATACGGTCTGGGGATGGCTCCACGATCCGGCCCATGGCTCGAACTGCCTTGTGGCGGAACTCAACGGCACGCTGGTAGGATTCACCCATTATCGGCCCTTCGCCTCCACCCTGCGGGCGATCAACAACGGCTTTCTGGACGATCTGTTTGTCGATCCCGCGACGCGCGGATCGGGGGCAGCGCAGGCGCTGATCGACGCGGTCGCCGCCAAAGGGCGCGAGAACGGTTGGGGCGTGATCCGATGGATCACTGCCGAGGACAACTATCGCGCGCGCGGCGTATATGACCGCGTCGCGACACGCACGCCATGGGTCACCTACGACATCAAACTTTAAGACTTTGGACTAAAAGACTGGAAAATCACATGAACAGGCAAGAGGCACGCCTTGGCGTCGACATCGGCGGCACTTTCACAGATGTTGTACTAGAGACCGGCGGAGAAAGCTTTTCCACCAAGGTGCTGACCACCTATGCCGCCCCGGAGCAGGCCATTCTCGACGGGATGCAGATCGTCTGCGGCAAGGCGGGCCTGATGCCGAGTGATATCACCCAGATCATCCATGGCACCACACTGGCCACCAACGCCCTGATCGAACGGCGCGGTGCAAAGACCGCGCTGATCACCACCGAAGGCTTCCGCGACGTGATCGAGATGCGGACTGAGTCGCGGTTCGAGCAATACGACTTGAATCTCCAGCTCCCCGAGCCGCTGCTGCCACGCCAGCGCCGCTATACTGTGCCGGGCCGTATTGACGCTTCAGGTGCGGAGCTGGTCCCCCTCATCCCCGCCGATATCGAACCCGTGGTCGAAGCCATCGCCGTGGCGGGCTATGAAAGCGTCGCCATTGGCCTGTTGCACAGCTATCTCAACCCCGCGCACGAACGGCTGGTGCGCGATGTGCTGGCCGCCCGCCTGCCCGATGTGATGATCTCGCTCAGCCATGAAGTCAGCCCACAGATGCGCGAATACGAGCGGTTCAACACCGTTGTTGCCAACGCCTATATCAAGCCGCTGATGAAGTCCTATCTGGGCCGTCTGGAGGGGCGCTTGCGCGAGACGGGCGTGGATTGCACAATCTTTCTCATGCACTCGGGCGGCGGCATCATCTCGATCGAGAATGCCGCCGATTTTCCCGTGCGGCTGGTTGAGTCCGGCCCTGCGGGCGGTGCCGTCTTCGCCGCCCATATCGCCGCGCGCTACGGGCTGGACAAAGTGCTGAGCTTTGACATGGGCGGCACCACCGCCAAAATTTGCCTGATCCAGAACCAAACCCCGAAAACCTCGCGCGTTTTCGAAGTTGCGCGCAGCTACCGTTTCAAAAAAGGCTCTGGCATGCCCATTTCGATCCCCGTGATCGACATGGTTGAAATCGGCGCGGGCGGCGGATCGCTGGCGCATGTGGATACCCTGCGCCAGATTCGCGTCGGCCCCGAGAGTGCGGGGTCCGAGCCGGGCCCAGCCTGCTATGGCCGTGGCGGCACCCGCCCTGCGGTGACAGACGCCGATCTGGTGCTGGGCAAGCTCGACGGCAAGAACTTCGCCGGCGGGTCGATCACGCTGGACGAAAATGCTGCGCGGGCTGCGGTCAAGTCCACGCTGGGCGACCAGCTGGATCTCGACGTGCAAACCGCCGCCTTCGGTCTGGCCGAGGTGGTGGATGAAAATATGGCCAACGCCGCGCGTGTCCACGCGGTAGAGAACGGCGAAGATCTGGCCGATTACACCATGATCGCCTTTGGCGGTGCCGCCCCCCTGCACGCCGCGCGCCTGTGCGAAAAGCTGGGGGTGATGCGCCTGCTGGTGCCGCCGGGGGCCGGTGTCGGCTCGGCCATCGGCTTCCTGCGCGCACCCTTCAGCTTTGAGGCAACACGATCTGTCTACATGACGCTGGCGGGGTTTGACGCGCCCGCCGTGACCGCCCTTCTGGACGAGCTTCGCGCGGAGGCGACCGCCTTTGTCCGCACCTGCGCCCCCGACGCGGAGATCCTCGCGGAGTACAAAGTCTATATGCGCTACAAGGGTCAGGGCTGGGAAATCCCTATCACCCTCACGCCCGCACAGGCGCAAGACCCTGATCCTGCGGTGTTCGAGGACCGTTTCAACGCCGATTACAGCCGCCTTTTCGGCCGCCCCGTTGCGGGCATGGATATAGAGATCACCGTCTGGTCCGTAAACGCCACCACACCGCCGCAGCCCGTCGCAAGCGTGGAGCAAAGCAGCGGCAGCAGCGTCGCGGTGATGAACGGCAAATGCAGCTTTTTCGACGCCGCCACCGGTGCGAAGGAGCATGGCTATATCTACAACCGTAACAAGTTGGATACTGGTGCCACCCTGCAAGGCCCCGCCACCGTCACCGAGGACGAGACGACCATCATCGTCCCCTCCAGCCGCCAAGCCATCCGACAGCCGGATGGGTGCATCGACATAACCGTGAAAGGGGCAGCCCGATGAATCCTCCCTCGAATGTCGCCTATCAGGTCATGTGGAACCGCCTGATTTCTATCGTCGAGGAACAGGCGCAGGCACTTGTGCGCACCGCCTTTTCAACATCCGTGCGCGAAGCGGGTGACCTGTCGGCAGGGGTGTATGACGCTCAAGGGTTGATGCTGGCCCAAGCGGTCACCGGCACGCCCGGCCACGTCAACGCCATGGCCGATGCGGTGGCGCACTTCATCCGCCGCATCGGGCGTGAGACGATGGCCGAGGGCGATGTCTACCTGACAAATGATCCCTGGGAGGGCACCGGCCACCTGCATGATATCACCATGGTCACGCCGTCCTTCCACAAAGGCACGCTGGTGGGCTTTTTTGCCTGTACCGCCCATGTGGTGGATATCGGCGGGCGCGGCTTTGGGGCCGATGCAAACTCGGTCTACGAGGAAGGGCTTTACCTGCCCATCATGCGCTTTGCCGATAAGGGAGCGGTGGATGAAACCCTGTTGCGAATTGTCCGTGGGAATGTGCGCGAGCCCGACCAACTTGTCGGTGACCTCTACGCATTGGCCACCTGCAACGAAATCGGCCACCGCCGCCTGATGGAGATGGTGGCGGAGTTCTCGCTGGACGACCTGACCGGCATCGCGGATTTCATCTTCGAGAACTCCCGCCGCGCCACGCTGGAGCGGATCGCAGCTCTGCCGCGCACTTCTGCCACTGGCGAGATGACAGTGGACGGCTTTGCGGCCCCTATTACACTGCGTGTGAAGCTGACCATTGAGGCAGACCGCATCCTGACCGATTTTACGGGCACCTCCGGCCTCGACCCAAAAGGCATCAATTGCCCACTGGTCTATGCCAAGGCCTACGCCTGCTACGCGCTCAAATGCGCCATCGCACCTGAGATCCCCAACAACGCGGCATCGCTGTCGCCGTTCGAGGTGACAGCGCCCGAGAACACGATTGTCAACGCGCTACACCCCGCCCCGGTTGCCCTGCGTCACATCGTGGGCCACTTCGTGCCCGATACCGTCTATGACGCGCTGGACAAGATCCTGCCTGATGTAGTGCCCGCCGAAGGTGCAGGCTGTTTATGCAACTTCCAGATCTCGCTGCGGCCCACTGCCGATGCACCTGCGGGCGCGCGCCGTGCCGAGGTGCTCACCTTCAACTCTGGCGGTGCAGGTGCGCGGCCAACGGTGGACGGTCTGAACGCCACCGCCTTCCCGTCGGGCGTTATGACCATGCCGGTAGAAGCGACCGAGCACGCAGGCCCCGTGATTATCTGGCGCAAGGAACTGCGCGAAGGGTCGGGTGGCGTCGGGCGTCAGCGTGGCGGTCTGGGGCAATATATGGAGGTCGGCGTGCGCGACGGTTATGAATATGACATCTCCGCGATGCTGGACCGCGTCCACTACCCTGCACGCGGGCGGCGCGGGGGCGGCGATGGCGCGCCCACGCTGATCGCGCGCGACGACGGCGCGCCAATGCAGGGCAAAGGCCGCCAAAGCGTGCCACAAGGCCACCGCGTCCACATGGCCTTCCCCGGTGGTGCCGGCTATGGTGATGCGTCCGAGCGCGGCAAACCCGAAATCCTGCGCGATCTGGCCAGAGGTTACATTTCTGAAATATCTGCCACTCAAGACTATGGATTAACAGCTGATGAAATCGCAAATGTGAAACTATCCTGCCTACGCGGCGAAGACATCTGACGAAATCCAAACCCAAAAACCTACCGAAAGGCTCTACCATGCCCAAAAAACTCAGCAAAATCGTCCTGACAGGCGCTGCCGGCCGTCTTGGCTCTTACCTGCGCGAACCTCTGGCCGCGCTCTGCGACACGCTCGTCTCTACCGATATCAAGGACCAACCCAGCACGCTCTATGAGGGCGAGAGCTATGTGCAGGCTGATCTTGCGGATTTCGCAGCGATGGAAGCCGTGATCAAAGGTGCCGAAATGGTCGTCCACATGGGCGCGTTCGTAGACGAAGGCCCGTTCGAACAATTGCTGGGGCCGAACTTTGTCGGCTCCTATAACGTCTGGGAAGCCGCCTCGCGCCACGGAGTGCGGCGTGTGGTCTATGGCTCATCCATCCACGCAGTGGGCATGTATCCAAAGAACGAATTCATCGGCACTGATGTGCCCCACCGCCCTGACACGTTCTACGGCCTCGCCAAATGCTTCACCGAGGATCTGGGCCGGATGTATTGGGAAAAACGCGGGCTGGAGAGCGTTCACATGCGTATTCTGTCCTGTGCGCAGGTCAACAACGCCCGCGCGCTGGGATCATGGCTGAGCTATGATGACCTGATCCAGCTGGTCACCCGCTGCATCGAGACACCAGTGACCGGCTTTGCTGTCATCTATGGCGTCAGCAAGAATGACCGCGCGCCGGTAGACAATTCCAAGGCCAGCTTCATCGGGTACCGCCCCAAGGACAACGCCGAACAATTCGCGACAGAAGTGCTGGCAAACGAGCCGCCGATGGATCCACAAGACCCCAACCACATGTGCCATGGCGGGCCGTTTGCAGGGGTCGAACTGGGCAATTCCGGTCTCGCGGGCATGAACGTCATCGACGACACCAAGAAGAGCTGAACCAAAGGTCAGGCCGCCAGATGTGCCCGCATCAAGTCGGCCACTGGCAGTCTGACCTTTAACCGGGCCCCCAGCAGGAACATGCCCCCGAATTTGCGCTGGAGATAAAGTACGTCCATCGGCAGAACCGGCGGCACAAAACCGTCCCGCGCAAGCGCTTCACCGCCGCGCTGCATCCGCTGGGTCAGCGAGCGGTCTGCGAAATCGAACATAGGCGCACGCAGAGCCTCGAACGCGATGTGGATAAGTTCGAGTGCCTGACGGCGATGACCCGAGTTCATATTTTCGCTTATAAATCCGATAGATGTGCAGACCTCCTCAAGCATATCCACATCATTCGCCAGTCCCGCAACAAAGAACCTCCGATAAAGCATTGAAATTTCTTCGCTTATCTCCCGTGACGCGCCAAAATCCAGCAAGATCACATCACCGCTTTGCGGATCAAACCGGTAATTTGCAAAGTTAGGATCGCTCTGCATCAACCTGAAATTAAACATTTCTTTCAGCATCAGATCAATCAGTCGCGTCATGATCGCCTCCCGCATCTCTTGGGGAAGTGTAGCAGCCTCCTCAATCGGGCGGCCCTCGATAAAATCCATCGCCAGAATACTGTCTGTGCTCCAGTCCGCATGCACTTGCGGCAGCACAAAACCCGGCGTCCCCTCCAGCAATCCCGCGAAGCGTTTCAGATATGCCGCCTCGCGGGCATAGTCGGTTTCCTCGTGCAACTGCCGCGTCGCCTCGGCCAAATAGGGGTCCAGCGCAAAGCCCTTGGGCAGCAGCCCCGACATGCGGATCAGAGCGCCCACGTTCGCCACATCGCTGTCGATGCTGCGTGCCACGCCAGGGTATTGAACCTTGATCGCCATATCGCGCCCGTCATGCAACTGCGCGCGGTGGACCTGCCCGATGGACGCCGCCGCGACGGGGCGCACGTCAAAGCGGGCAAAGTCGCGCAGCCAGCCCTCCGGCCATCCTGCCGCCAGCACCTTCTTTAGCTGCGCAGGCGGCATGAAATGCGCGTCATCACGCAGCCGCGCCATGATCTGCGCCAGCTCCGGCGGCAGCACGTCGCCGGTATCCATCGACACCAGCTGCCCGATCTTCATCGCCGCACCGCGCATTTTCGAGAGCTGGTCCGCGATGCGGGTAACGTTGGCGGGGGTCAGCAACAGGCCGCGCCAGTCAGGCCGCTGCCCACGTCCCAGCTGTGCCATGCCGCCCAAGGCCATATTGCCCGCCACACCTGCGGTCATGCTCCCCAGCCGACCCAGACGCCCAAGCCGCGTGGCAGGCACTGCCAACCCCTTGTCGCGCGGACCACTCACTTATAGCGCTCCCGCCGTGTGCCGAAATCATGCACCCGCTTGCGCCATGCGCGGTAGCTGCCCGGTTTCAGCTCGCGCCGCATCAAAGCCTGAACCTGCTTTTCTGTTAGCCCGTATTCCATATTGATCGTCTCGAAAGGAACATGATCGCTCAGCGCCAACTCGATGATCGCACTGATCTGCGCGGCATCAAGTTCAAGATCTGACACATTGGCATTCAACGGAAAAACCCGATTTCAGCTATAGCGATATCCGCCTGCATCTCGCTGCCGATGGCCAGCACGCCCATACGCCTGAGCCGCGCAGGATCCAGCACCGCGTCCGTCCGATGGGCCTCGAAGGCCGCCCATGGCAGCTGGAGCGTCTGCCACTGCGATGGCGCATCAAAGCCCGCGCGAAACGATTGCCAAGGCCGCGACAGCTGATCGGTGCGCAGGCGCAGCTCGTACCCCGCGACATTGCCGTAGACCTGCATTTCGACACCGGCAAAGCCGGAGACGTCCATCACATCACCGCCAGCCAGATCGAAGGCCATCTGGATAAAGCCGCCATTATTGTCCAGTGACACCTCCCCCGACAGGCGCGCCGCCTCGCGGCCCGCCACGTCTTCGCGCGTGACCGCGCCGCTCGAGACACCGCCCATCACCGTATCCGCCACATATTCCCAGTCTGGGTTCAGTTTCATCACGTTCTCCTGTCTGCGTCTTGATCTAGCAGCCCTGCGCCCCCTGACCACCGCCGCCGCGACAAATGCTGCCCGCTGCATATAATGGGGCTGCCCTCCGCTACCATCCGCGCTAGGTCTGGCGTAATAACGGAGCGTATCATGTTGCTGACTGTCCAATCCCTCGAAAAATCCTACACCGGTACCGAAGGCCCGGTGCAAGTCCTGCGCGGGATTGATATGGAAGTTGCAGCCGGCGAAACGCTGGCCCTCACCGGCGAAAGCGGATCGGGCAAAAGCACCCTGCTGCATCTGATCGGTGGGCTGGACACGGCGGATGCGGGCAGCATCACGCTAGACGGTCGCGACGTCACGCAAATGGATGATGCCGGCCGCGCGGCGGTGAGGCGCAGCAGCGTCGGGATCATCTTCCAGCAATTCAACTTGATCCCCTCGCTGGATGTGGCGGCAAACATTGCGTTTCAAGCACGTTTGGCAGGGGTTTATGACCCAAAGGCGGCGCTGGATCTGGCGGCCGCGCTGGGGCTGTCCGAGCACATGCGCAAATACCCCGAGCAACTGTCCGGCGGCCAGCAGCAGCGTGTGGCCATCGCCCGCGCCCTTGCCGCCAAGCCCCGCCTTATCCTCGCGGACGAGCCGACCGGCAATCTCGACGAGGCGACCGCAGCCGAGGTGATGCAGCAAATGCTCGCCTTGGTGGCGCAAACGGGGGCCGCGCTGGTGATGGTGACCCATTCACCGCGACTGGCAGGGCAGATGGGGCGGCAGTTGCACCTGCGTCAGGGGCTGTTGGCATGACCGCAACGGCACTCGCAGCGCTCTGGTCGCATTGGCGGCGCAATCCGTTGCAGCTGTTTACGCTGGTGGCGGGTCTGGCGCTGGCCACGGCGCTGTGGTCCGGTGTGCAGGCGGTCAACGCCGAGGCCCGCGCGAGCTATGACGCAGCAGCCGCTACGCTGGGCGAAGGGCAATATGACCAGTTGCTGCCTGCGACTGGCGCGCAGATCCCGCAGGAAACGTTCATCGCCCTGCGCCGTGCCGGATGGCTGGTCGGGCCGGTGATCGAAGGGCAGATCGAAGGCGTCCGGCTGGTCGGGATTGACCCGCTCACCGCCCCCGGCGGCATGGGACCAGCAGGCGACAGCGGCGTGGACCTGCCACAGTTTCTGGCCGACCCTCCGGTGTTTGCCAATGCCATCACCGCCGCGCGTTTGGAGGGGGTAATCGACGCGCCAATCGTGGTCGTGCCCGCCATCGCGCCCGATACGGCAATCACCGATATTTCTGTGGCTCAGCGCCTGCTGGACGCCCCGGTGCAGTTCAGCCGTCTGATCCTTGCGCCACAGCAACCGGTGGGTCAGGCCCCTTTAGGCGAAATCGCACCCGATCTCACACGGCGCGCGGCACAGGGCGGATCGGATGTGGCGCGGCTGACGGACAGTTTTCACCTCAACCTCACCGCCTTTGGCCTGCTGAGCTTTGCCGTAGGGATCTTCATCGTTCACGGTGCCATCGGCCTCGCGTTCGAGCAGCGCCGCGCGATGGTGCGCACCCTGCGCGCCTTGGGGCTGCCCTTGCGGCAACTGGTGGTGCTGATGGCGGCAGAACTGACGGTACTGGCGCTGATCGGCGGGCTGGTGGGCGTCTGTCTGGGCTATGTTGTGGCCGCCAGCCTGCTGCCCGATGTGGCTGCCACGCTCAAAGGGCTCTACGGCGCGCAGGTGTCAGGCACCTTGCAGTTGCGCCCGTCATGGTGGCTGTCGGGGCTGGCCATATCAGTGCTGGGGACAGGCATAGCGGCCACTGGCGCGTTGATCTCGGTCGCTCAGATGCCGCTGCTGGCCAGTGCCCAGCCCCGCGCCTGGGCCACCGCACGGGCTGCTGCGCGGCGCATTCAGGCGCTGGCCAGTGCGGGATTGCTGCTGACGGCGGCAATACTGGCCATGTTCGGGAACGGGCTGGTCATGGGATTTGGCCTGCTGGCCTGCCTGCTGATCGGCGCGGCCCTGGCCCTGCCGTTGGTGCTGGATGGCGCGTTGCGGGTCGCACAGGCGCGCGCAAAAGGCGTCACGGCGCAATGGTTCTGGGCGGACACGCGCCAACAGCTGCCCGGCCTCAGCCTCGCGTTGATGGCGCTGTTGCTGGCGATGGCGGCAAATGTGGGCGTATCGACGATGGTGTCGAGCTTCCGGCTGACCTTTACCGGATTTCTGGACCAACGGCTGGCGTCCGAGCTGTATGTGAGTACCGAAAACGCCGCACAGGCCGAGGCAATGGTGGCGTTTGCAGCGCCCCGCGTCTCCGAAATCTTACCGCTGCTGTCGGTAGAGGCGGAACTGGCGGGCCTGCCGTCAGAGCTTTATGGTGCACGGATCGGGCGGACCTACCGCGAGAACTGGCAACTTCTGGATGCCGCCCCACAGGTCTGGGACAGGATCGCAGCAGGCGAGGCTGTGCTGGTGAACGAGCAACTGGCGCGGCGCGCGGGGATCTGGGTCGGGGATGAACTGACGCTGACTCCGGACGTGACACTGCCGATCGCCGGTGTCTTCGGCGACTACGGCAATCCCATCGGGCAGGCGATCGTGGCCGAGCCGTTGTTCACCACCCTGCACCCTGAGGTCCGCGCCACCCGCTTCGGCCTGCGCACCGGCGATGCCCTTGCCCTGCGCTCTGCCCTGACCGAAAATTTTGGCCTGCCCGACACCGCCCTCACCGATCAGGCGCAGATAAAGGCGTTCTCGCTCTCGGTCTTCGAGCGGACGTTTACAGTAACTGCCGCGCTGAATGTGCTGACGCTCAGCGTCGCGGGCTTTGCCATTTTCATGAGCCTGCTGACGCTGGCAGGCATGCGTTTGCCACAGCTGGCGCCTGCTTGGGCGCTGGGAATGACGCGCGCACGGCTGGGGCAGCTGGAGCTGGGGCGTGCGGTAGTGCTGGCCACGCTTACGGCAGCGCTCGCGCTGCCGCTCGGACTGGCGCTGGCGTGGGTGTTGCTGGCGGTCGTGAACGTCGAGGCGTTTGGCTGGCGGTTGCCGATGTATGTTTTCCCACGTGACTATGCGGTGCTGGGGGTGTTTGCGCTGGGGGCGGCCGTGCTGGCCGCCGCGTGGCCCGCACGTAAACTGGCACGCACACCGCCTGCTGAACTGTTGAAGGTCTTTGCCAATGCGCGTTAACATCGCTCTGCTCGCTGCCCTTTTCGCCTTCGGCTCTGCGATAACCGCCACTGCCCAGGGATTTGCAGGCATGGGCAGTGACGCGGAAGGCTTTGCCGTCCCCGCACCCGATCCACAGTTCACATTCCCCACCGATCACGGCGCGCATCCCGAATACCGGATCGAGTGGTGGTATCTGACAGCCAACATGACCGGTCCCGATGGCACGCCTTACGGGCTGCAATGGACGTTGTTCCGCTCGGCGCTGGCGCCGTACACCACCGAAGGCTGGACCAACCCGCAGATCTGGCTTGGCCATGCGGCTATCACAACGCCCGAGGCGCATTATACCTCCGAGCGGCTGGCGCGCGGCGGCACTGGTCAGGCAGGCGTAACACCCGCACCCTTCGAGGCATGGATAGATGAGTGGCACATGCGCGGCGACACGTTCGACACGATGCAGCTGCGCGCGGCGGGGCCGCAGTTTGCCTATGACGTCACACTGGAGGCGCAGGGGCCTTTGGTGTTTCACGGGGCGAACGGCTATTCCGTCAAATCCCAGCGGGGACAGGCAAGTTACTACTATTCGCAACCATTCTTTGATCTGTCAGGCACCCTGACCCTGCCGGAAGGGGATGTGCCCGTGACCGGCACTGCATGGCTGGACCGCGAATGGTCAAGCCAGCCGCTGGCTTCGGACCAGACCGGATGGGACTGGTTCTCGCTTTCGTTTGATACCGGCGACAAGCTGATGGGGTTCCGGCTGCGGCAAGCGGATGGCAGTTATTATACCTCTGGCACATGGATCACCCCGCAAGGAGAGACGACCGCCCTGCCCGACGGCAGCTTTGACGCGACGCCGCTGGAGATTACGGATGTAAGCGGACGCGAGGTGCCTACCCTCTGGCAGGTCCGCGTACCCGGTCACGACGTGGATGTGATAGTGGGCGCGATCAACGCCTACGCTTGGATGGACATGTCGATCCCCTATTGGGAAGGCCCGGTTCGGGTAAGTGGCAGCCATGACGGCACCGGATATCTGGAGATGACCGGTTACGACTAGGTCATCACATTCATTTATGTCCAAAATCGCCGTGGTCTGAAAGTCCGGCGCCATCCGCTCACCACCAAACAGCACGGGGCGGTCAGAGCGCCAGATCCGCCACCAGCATCTCCTTGGAATAGTCGGCCTTGACCGCGCGCCGCTTGATGCGCCCGCCCTCGACCACAACAAAACTGTCGCCCAAGCCATGCGCGAAATCGGCGTTCTGCTCGACCAGCACAATCGCCATTTCGCCCTGCGTGCGCAACAGCGACAGCGCCGCCCCGATTTGCTGTATGACGTTGGGCTGGATGCCCTCGGTCGGCTCATCCAGCAGCAGCACGCGGGGACGGGTGATCAAGGCGCGCGCGATGGACAGCTGCTGTTGTTGACCGCCGGACAGATCGCCGCCACGCCGCGCGCGCATGTCTTTGAGTACGGGAAACAGATCAAATATATGGTCGGGGATGCGATGCTCTGACTTGGGCAGGCAGGCAAAGCCGGTCTCGAGATTCTCCAATACGCTCATCAAAGGGAAAACCTCGCGGCCCTGTGGCACATAGGCGATACCGGATTTGGCGGCGTCAAAGGCTGATGACAGCACGACCGGCGCGCCATCGACAGTCACCTGCCCTGCGGCGGCGGGATGGCGGCCGGCGATGGCTTTCAACAGGCTGGTTTTACCCACGCCGTTGTTGCCGATCACGGTCGTGATCTGCCCCTTTGGCGCGTCAAACGACATGCCATAGAGGATCTGGCTCTGCCCATAGAACAGATCGAGGTTTTGCACATCAAGCATCGGCACGTCCCAGATAGACTTCGATCACCCGCGGATTGGAGGTCACATGGTCCAGACTGCCCTCGGCCAGCACCGATCCTTCGTGCAGCACGGTCACCTTACAGTCGAGCCTGCGGACAAATTCCATATCATGCTCCACCACCACAACCGCGCGTGTCTCAGCGGCGCGTTTGAGAATGTCGGTGGTTTTCTCGCGTTCCTCCACGGTCATGCCGGCTGCGGGTTCATCGACCAGCAATAGGCGCGGTTCCTGCGCCAGCAGCATGCCAATCTCCAGCCATTGCTTTTGCCCATGACTCAATTCGCCCGCCAGCCGCGTGAGGCTGCCGGACAGGCCGATTTCCTCTGCAATCGCCTCAATCTTTTGTGCGTTCGATTTAGTTTTCTTGTGCAACAGCACGGCAAACGGTCCGCGCGGATTTTTCAGCGCCATCGCCAGATTTTGCCGCACGGTCTGCGCCTCGAATACGGTGGGTTTCTGGAACTTGCGGCCTATCCCCTCCATCGCGATGCGGCTCTCGGACATCCCCAGCAGCGAGATGTTCCGCTCGCCCCAGATCACCTTGCCCTCGTCCGGTTTTGTTTTGCCCGTCACGATGTCCATGAATGTGGTCTTGCCCGCGCCGTTCGGGCCGATGATCGCGCGCAGCTCGGCGGGGGCAAAGTTGATCGAGAGGTTGTTGATGGCGCGAAAGCCGTCAAAGCTCACCGATACGCCGTCGACTTCCAACAGCATGCTCATTGCGGTTTCCTCACCAGATAATCGAACAGGCCTCCGATGCCTTTGGGGAAGAACAGCGTGACGGCAACAAAACTGAAGCCCAGCAGCACCAGCCACCAATCTGTCCACTGGATGATGTAGACACCCAGATTGATATTCGGCGCGCCGCCGCCTGTGAACCAGCTTGACAGCAGCGAGACGAGGGCCGCACCGATCACTGCACCGTAGAGCCGCCCGCGCCCGCCGATGGCGACCCAAACCGCCAGATAGATCGACGCAATCGGGGCCACTTCGCCCGGATTGATGATGCCCGCCTGCGGATAATAGAGCGCGCCTGCGATGCCCGAGACCACGGCAGTGATGGTGAAAACAAAGAGCTTGTAGCTCTCCACATGGTAGCCGAGGAAGCGCACGCGCGCCTCGTTGTCACGGATGCCCTTCACGACACTGCCCATCTTGCCCGAAATGACCCAGGCGAAGAACACATAGCCCGCCGCAAGGGCTGCGGCCGAGGCCAGAAAGAAGAGGATGGAGATGGTCGCCTGCGGTGTCGCCTCGAACCCCGGAATGTTTTGCAGACCCGACAGACCGTTGTTGCCGCGCAGCCCGCTGTCGTTCTGGAAAAGGTAGAGTGACAGCGCCAGTGTCATCGCCTGCGTGAGGATGGACAAGTACACCCCCGTCACGCGGCTGCGGAACGCCAGCCAGCCGAACACCAGCGCCAGCAGGCCGGGCACCAGCACCACCATGAGCAGTTGCAAGAACAGGCTGTCGGCAAAGGCCCAGATCATGGGAAATTCCGAACTGCCGACAACGCCGAATATCTGGTTGCCGATGGCGTCCGAGATTTCCTGCGGCGTGGGCGGCAGCGTCTGGCCCGAGAGGCTGCGCATCACGATACCTTCGGTGCGCGCATACATCAGCCACATGCCCACCGCATAGCCGCCGATCCCGAAGAACGCGAAATGCCCGAGGCTGAGGATACCGCAATAGCCCCAGACCACATCCATCGCGATGGCAATGAGGCACAGGCACAGCATCTTGCCCAGCACTTTGACAAAGGAGGTCGAGACAAGGCCGATGCCGGTGACCTCTGACAGCAGCGTGACGCCGAGGGTGAAGACACCTAGGGCCAGCAGGAACCACATGACAGACGGGTTTTGTGCGAGAAATGTGTTTTTCATGGTCTCAATCCGCCGCCGCGCGGCCTTTGGGGGCGACAATGCCTTTGGGCCGGAACTGGATAAACAGGATGATAAACAGGATCATATAGGTCTGCGCCGCCAGCGTGTTGGAGGGGTTGAACCACTCGATCGCCTTTTGCAGCCCACCGATCATCGACGCCCCCGCCAGCGTGCCCCAGACGTTGCCCACACCTCCGACCACCACGGTCATGAAGCTCTGGACGATGTAGTCCGAGCCCATCTCGGACGTAACCTTGGCATAAAGCCCGATAGCCACCCCCGCGATCCCCGCGATGCCGGAGCCAAGCCCGAACGTCAGCATGTTGATGCGGTCGGGGTTGATGCCCATGCTGGCGGCCATACCGGGGTTTTGTGTGACGGCGCGGACCTCGAGCCCCAGGCGGGTGCGTTTGAGAACATAGAGGATCAGCGCCAGAAACATCAGCGCCAGCACGAAGATCGCGATGCGGATGTAGCTGATGGAGATCACATCCGACAGCACCCACGCGCCACCCAGCCAGTCGGGCGAGGTCAAAGGGCGCGCCTGTGTGCCAAAGATGTTCTTGGCAAGCTGTTGCAGGGCGATGGAGATCCCGAAGGTGGCCAGCAGCGTCTCCAGCGGGCGATGGTAGAGATGCCGGATCACCAGCCGCTCCATTGCCACGCCGGCAGCAAATGTCACGG
>Ga0163215_101266_pt1 | contig 17137 bp, 11 predicted proteins | sample SynspAceP_FD_185934 | JGI IMG/M metagenome (GOLD analysis project Ga0163215, IMG submission 185934) | Saline lake microbial communities from Ace Lake in Antarctica - Synechococcus sp. Ace-P (Hybrid Assembly) | ecosystem: Environmental > Aquatic > Non-marine Saline and Alkaline > Saline | place... | reverse complement strand
CGGTGGTGATTTACCGGATGTACTCCTCATGACAGCAGTTGGTGGATCGTTGTCGTCCGGCCGAGGGTCAAATCATCGACATTAGAAAGGCGAAATTTGATCAAGGTGCCAGCGAGACACCGCTTACCCTGAAGCGGCATCATCGTTCAGCAAAGGACGCATCATTCAACAGAACGGGCCCTGCGCAGCCTTTCGCTTTATTGCTATCAACGAAGGTGTCGGGCCGGAGTTTCCAGTACACAAAACCATATCGGACACATCAAAACAGCCCGAAGCGGTCGACACGCCTCGCTGATCAGATCACAGCATGGCCTGCATTGGGCCTGCACGGCAGGACATGCGGGATGGAGGCGAAATCGACTGCGTTGTAGGCACCTCTGTCGCCCAGGCGCGAAGCGCTTGCTTCGAAATCAACTCTCTTCGGCGCCATCATAACGCACCCCTTGACGTAAACCTCATCCGCAGGCCAACACTGCCCGCAACCGGTCTCGGTTGTTCGCCAGCATGCTAAGGTATTTTGACAAATGAAATTGAAGCTAACTTTGGCCCGGCTCGAAAGCCTTCTGCTAACCGCGTGCGACGATCTGCGCGGTAGCATGGATCCCAACGAGTACAAGGAATACATTTTCGGCATGCTATTCCTCAAGCGTGCAAGCGATCTGTTCGATCAGCGCCGCGCCGAATTGAAGACTGAACTCAAAGCCAAAGGCATGGCTGACGAAGATATTGCGATCGAACTGGAAGACCCAGACAACTTCTCCGGCAAATATTTTTACGTGCCGGAACGTGCCCGGTGGAACCAGGGCTGGGTCGAGGAAGTCATCAACGATGACGGAGAAATCGAATACGTTCAGCGGCCCGCGCTCAAGCACACTAAGGAAAACGTCGGCACCACGCTGAACAAGGCGCTGGAAGCGATTGAGGACGCCAACCCTGACGCCCTGGAGGACGTTCTCAAAGGGATTAATTTCAACCGCAAGATCGGCCAGCGCACGCTGGACGACGACACCCTTGCGGACTTCGTACAGAACTTTGAGAAGATTCCGCTCCGGGACGAGGACTTCGAATTCCCTGACCTGCTCGGTGCAGCTTATGAGTGGCTTATCAAATACTTTGCCGATTCCGCAGGCAAGAAGGCGGGTGAGTTCTACACCCCGGCCGAAGTGGTGCGGATCTGCGTCGAGATCTGCGACCCCAAGGAAAAAATGAGCGTCTACGACCCGACTGTCGGATCTGGCGGTATGCTGATCCAGACCCGGGACTATCTGCGTGAGAACAATGGCGATGCCGACGAGGTGTCTCTCAACGGTCAGGAAAAAATCGGCACCACCTGGTCGATCTGCAAGATGAACATGCTGCTGCACGGCATCTCGCACGCCGATATCCGCCAGGAAGACACGATCAAGGAGCCGCAGCACCTTGACGAGAACAATGAATTAAGGCGCTTCGACCGGGTGCTCGCCAATCCGCCGTTCAGCCAGAACTACAGCAAGAAAGACCTGAAATTCCCCGGGCGTTTCCCGGTGATGATGCCGGAGGGCGGCAAGAAGGCGGACTTGATGTTCGTGCAGCACATGCTTTCGGTGCTCAAGCACGACGGCCGGTTGGCCACCGTGATGCCGCACGGGGTGCTGTTCCGTGGTGGTGAGGAGCAGGCAGCGCGAAAGCACTTCATTGAACAGGGCTATCTCGAAGCGATCATCGGCCTGCCGAGTAATCTGTTTTACGGCACGGGCATCCCCGCCTGCATTCTGGTGATGAACAAGGCCGGCGCGGCAACGCGCGAGCACGTCTTGTTCATCAACGCGGATCGGGAATATCGCGAGGGCAAGGCGCAGAACCATTTGCGGCCCGAGGACATCGACAAGATCATCGAAGCCTACCGGTCGGGCAAAGGCATTCCCGCCTATGCCCGTCGCGTGCCTAAGGCTGAGATCGAGGCGGAAGATTACAATTGCAACATTCGCCGCTATGTCGACAACGCACCGCCGCCGGAGCCGCAGGATGTGAGAGCCCATCTGCATGGTGGGGTGCCACTTGTTGAGGTGGATAGCCTCGGACATTTCTGGGTGAACTATCCCCAACTGCGCGAAGACTGTTTTGTGCCCCGCGACGAAACCTATTGCGATCTAGCGCCGGTTATTGGCGAAAAGCGTGATATCGCCGGTCTTGTGGCGGAACACCAAAGCGTGTTGGCCAGCCATGCGGCGTTCATGCAGCAGCTGGAAGACTGGTGGCAGGCCAATTTTCCGATTGTCGAGGCGCTGGCGCCGGATCCCGAAAACCAGCACGAGCATGCGGGCAATGTCTATGTCATGCGCAGCACAATGCTCAGCAGCATCAATCAGAAACTCGCTGACCAGACGTTGCTCACACCGTCCCAAGTGCGCGGCGCCTTTGCCAAATATGTCGACCACCTCAAGGCTGATTTCAAATCCATCGCGGCGAGCGGTTGGAGTGCCGCACTGATCCCGGACGAGGATATTCTGGAAAGCCAGTTCCCCGAGGTGCTGGAGGAGCTGGAGAAGGCGCAAGCACGGCTGGACGAATTGCAGGCACTGTTTGCGGCTGCCAGTGAGGAAGATTTTGAAGACAGTGACGACAGCGGTGTTCTGCCCGGCAAAGAGGTCAAAAAGAAAAAGGAGGCACTCATAACCGCCATGGCTGGCTGGAAGGCGCAGCTGAAAGAGGCGAAAGCGCTGGCCACCAACATCTTCATCGAAATACAGGCGGCTGGCTCGCTGCCATATGAGGCCAGGAAGGCCTTCTATTGCAGCGAAGGCTTTGCTCCCGGCAATCCGGTCTTTGACAATGGCAAGCGCATTCTCGACCTGGCGGCACAGGTGAACCATCAATCAGAGTATTCAGCGCCGCTGACCGACGCCATCGCGCAAGGCAAGCTTGCCTACCAGCTGGCCCAATCCATCACCAAGGCGCTGGAGCAGCACAAACTTCTTGAAGACGAGGTGAAGGACCTCAAGGCGACCATCAAGGCGATCGAGGGCAAGCGGGACGAGCTGGTCGCCAGTGCACGGGCAAAGATCTCGAATGACCAGGCGCGCATTGTGATTGTCGAGCGGCTGCGCAAAATCCTGATGCAGACCTACGCTGCCTATTTGCGCGCAGATCAACGTGCCTGCGTCAAAGCCATTGAGAACCTTTGGTCGAAATACGCAGTAACGGCGAAGTCGATTAAACAGGCGCGGGATGAAGCCTCAGCGCAGTTGCAGGCATTTTTGGTGGAGTTGGGCTATGAGTGAATGGGTCTCTCACAAGCTTGGTGAACTCGTGACCTTTCAGAAAGGTAAAAAAGTTGAAACAAGCGCAGAGCGCCTTTCTGGATATCGACCCTATCTTGGTGCTGGATCGCTTACCGGGAAGAATGATGGCTTCGCTTCGACGCTTGGCTCGGTTCAGGCGAACGCAACTGACGTGCTCATGCTTTGGGACGGAGAAAGAAGTGGGCTGGTTGGCCATCGTTTAGGTGGTGTTGTATCATCCACGGTTACAAAACTGACTCCACATGGCCACATATTTCCTGACTACTTGTACTATTTTCTTTGCAATAATTTTGAATGGATTCAGAACAGAAGAACAGGCACAGGCGTTCCTCATGTTCCGAAGGACTTGGCGCGGATTTTGATAATTCGACACCCCAAAAAAAGCGTCGTTCAAGAAAAAATCGCCACCATCCTCCAGACCGTCGACCAAGCCATCGAGAACACCGAGGTGCTGATTGAAAAGTACGGCCAGATCAAAGCGGGCATGATGCATGATCTGTTTACCCGTGGCCTCACACCCGACGGCAAACTCCGCCCGCCCCGCGATCAAGCGCCCGAGCTCTATAAGGAAACGCCGGTTGGTTGGATTCCGAAGGAGTGGGGCTGTGAAGACTTAGCGACGTTGCTCGCGCCGGTTCCCAATAACCTGCGCAGCGGCCCGTTTGGAAGTGCTTTGCTGAAAGCTGAGCTTGTTGAGGATGGAGTTCCATTTCTCGGAATTGACAACATTCATGTAGAAAAATTCGTTGCGATCTATCGACGTTTTGTATCCGAAAAAAAGTTTAGTGAACTATTCAAATATGCAGTTAGACCAAAAGATGTAGTGATTACGATCATGGGTACTGTCGGAAGGTGCGCGGTTGTACCCGATGAAGTAGGGAGGGCACTTTCATCTAAACATTTATGGACCATGACTTTTGACCAGAATTCAGTGATACCCGAATTGATTTGTTGGCAGTTGAATTTTTCGTCGTGGGTGAAAACTTGGTTCAGAAGAGAGACACAAGGCGGAATAATGGATGCCATCCAATCCAAAACTTTGAAAACTCTCAAGTTGCCGATTCCTCCTATGGTTGAGCAGTCTTTAATATTGGATCGCTATGTTGCGCTAAGCGCCACTACTCGTCGAGAAATCGACAAATTGGCAAAGCTCAAATTGCAGAAATCGGGCCTGATGCACGACCTCCTCACCGGCAAGGTCGCTGTCAAGGTGGACGAACCGGAGGCCGCCCATGTCTGAATATACCGAGGTCGAACAACCGTTTCTCAAGCAGTTGTCGGACCTCGGTTGGACCAGTATCGACCAGGGCGCGGACATTCCTCAGGATCCGCTCAAAAGCCTGCGACAGAATTTTCGGCAATGGATCCTGCCCGACGTTTTTGCCAAGGCAGTCTCACGGATCAACAGGACCGCCACGGGCCCGGAATGGCTGACCAAAAAGCAGTTGCAGGATCTGCACGACCAGATTGGTCGTCAACCCAACCGCACCCTGCTGGAGGCGAATGAGGCGATACAGAAGCTGCTGTTCAAGACGCAGGTCGATGTCAACGAGGTCACCGGCGAGTACGATCCGATCGTTAAACTGATGGACTTTGCCAATCCGGAAAACAACAGTTTTCACGCCATCAACCAGTTCCGCATCGACACGCCCGGCTGTGTGAAGCAGTTCATGGTCCCCGACCTGGTGCTGTTCGTGAATGGCATTCCGCTAATTGTCGTCGAATGCAAGAAAGGCGGCCCGACCTGCGCCAACCCGATGCCCGAGGCCTTCGAGCAGTTGCAGCGCTACATGAACGCCCGCAACGCCACCAGGCAGCAGGGCCTGAAAGAGGGCGAGCCACGCCTGTTCCATACCGCCATGATGTTGATCCGAAGCTGCGGGCTGGAAGCGGACTATGGCACCATCACCTCAGGCGAAGAGCACTTCTTTCCCTGGAAGACCCAATGGCCGGAGGACGATGCCACCGCCAAGGGCATGACCCAGCAAGAGCAGTTGATCAATGGTATGCTCACCAAGGCCAATCTGCTGAGCATGCTGCGCACCTGCTCGGTGTTCATGGACACCGATGGGGGGCCGCGCATCAAGGTGATCTGCCGCTATCAGCAGTTCAGAGCCGCCAACAAGATCGTTGAACGCCTGCGCAATGGCCACAGCGTTGCCGAGAAGAGCGGCGTGGTCTGGCACACGCAAGGATCGGGCAAGAGCCTGACCATGGTGTTCGTGGCGCGAATGCTGCGCACCTCCAGGGATCTGAACGACTACAAGATCCTGCTGATCAATGACCGGGTTGATCTGGAAGACCAACTGACGGCGACCGCCACGTTGATCGGCGGGCGCGTCAACACCATCGAAAGCGCCCAGGCGCTGCGCACCGATCTGGCCACCGACAGTTCGGACGTCAACATGGTGATGGTGCACAAGTTTCTGCTGCGCGATCAGAGCCTGCCGCTGACAGTGGCTGCGGCGCTGGGCACCTATCAGGCCATGCCGACCGCCCAGACCTTCGGGGTGGTGAACGCCTCGCCGCGCATCGTGCTGATGATCGATGAAGCGCACCGTACTCAGGGCTCGGACCTGGGCGACAATATTTTCGAGGCATTCCCCAACGCGGCACGGATTGCCTTCACCGGCACACCGCTGATCACCGAGCGCCACGGCGAGAAGAAGACCCACAAGCGGTTCGGCGAGTATATCGACACCTACCGCCTGATGGACGCGGTGAACGACGGCGCCACACTGCAGATCCTCTATGAAGGCAGGACGGCGGACTCTGCGCTCAATGACAAGCACGGCTTTGAGACACAATTTGAAAACCTTTTCCGAGACCGCAGTGACGAAGAGCTGCTGGCCATCAAGAAGAAATACGGCGCAACCGGTGACATCTTTGAAGCCGAGGAGCGCATCAAGGCGATCGCCAAGGACATGGTCAGCCATTATCTCGAGCACATCTTCCCCAATGGCTTCAAGGCTCAGGTGGTGTGTCATTCCAAACTGGCAGCCGTTCGTTACCAAGCCGCCATCGCCAATGAGCTGAGCGATCGTGTGCAGGCGCTGAAGGCTGCGCCGGTGCCCGACGATGAGTTGATCAGGAAAGTGGAATTCCTGAAGGCAGCTGTCGTGATCTCGAGCGACGGGACAAACGAAGCCTCCTATGTCACCAAGGCGCGCAAGCAGGCCAAGGCCTGGAACGCGGTGGAGAATTTCTGCCGGTCATTCGACATGGATGATCCTGACAGATCTCTGACCGGGATCGCCTTCCTGATCGTCTGCGACATGCTGATGACCGGCTTCGACGCGCCGATCGAGCAGGTCATGTACATCGACAAACGCATTCGCGAACATACCCTGCTGCAAGCCATCGCCCGCACCAATCGAGTCAAGAAAGGCAAGACGCGGGGATATGTCGTCGACTATATCGGGCTGACGGAAAACCTCACCGACGCGTTGACCCTTTACGCAGCCGCCGACGAGCAACAGGAGCTTGCCCAGGGGCTGAAGAGCATCACCTCCGAAATGCCGGTACTTGAGGAGCGCTATCAGCGCCTGCTGCAGCTGTTCTCGGCAAACAAGGTGGCCAAGGTCGAGGCGTTCGTTCAAGGCAAGCTGCCCAGCCTTGAGGCCGACGCTGCTGTGGTGCATGAGGCCGTCAAGCTGCTCAAGGACGAGAAGCTGCGGGCGAATTTCGACGTCTATCTGAAGAAGTTCCTGGCAAGCATGGATATCATCCTGCCACATCAGGCGGCGAACCCGTTCAAGGTGCCGGCCAAGCGCTTTGGTTATATCCTTCGGGTGACCAAGGATCGGTACAAGGACACGAGCTTGAACCTTGGAGATGCGGGCGAGAAGGTGAAAGACCTGATCAACGAGCATCTGATCAGCCTGGGCATAAACCCCAAGGTTCCCCCGGTTGAGTTATTGTCTGACGACTTCATCGAAAGCCTCAACCTGCACGCGGCAGGAAATGCGGAAGCCAAGGCCAGCGAGATGGAACACGCCATTCGCAAGCATTGCACGGTGCATCACGACGAGGATCCGGCCTTCTACAAGAGCCTATCCGAGAAGGTCGAAAACCTGCTCAACCAGCATCAGAACGACTGGATCCGGGTGGCCGAAGAGCTGGATAAACTGCGCACCGAAGCCGCTGCCGGCCGGCAGAGCGGCGAGGATGGCATGAGCAAGGAAGCCACCACATTTTACGACCACGTTGCCAATGAAGCTTTTGAAAACGGCACGGTGCCATCCAGTGCCAAGGCAAAAATGAAAGTCGTGATGGAGGCCATCGTCGAGACGATGCAAGACAGCATCGGCAGCATCGATTTCTGGAACAATGCCGACAAGCAGAAGAAGACCCGTAGCGACATCAAGATCGCCCTGACGATGACGGGCATCGAGGAACTGAAAACCAAGCGGGAACGCATTGCGGTCGAGATCATGAAGCTAGCCAAAAACCGACACACCGAGCTGCTCAAAGGCGCGTCAAACGAGGGGGATTCGCAATGAATTCGCGGCGCGTCCTGGATATCGAGTATCAGCTGCTGCCAGGCACAGAACGCAGCACGACCGACATCGTCATCGAGCGCAACGGCGCGGTGGTGGTGCGCCCGCCCAAAAGCCTCAGCCCGGAAAACGTCGACGCGGTTGTCGAAAGCAAACGCCTTTGGATTTACCTAAACCTTGCCGAGTGGCGCGACCTGAATGCGACCGCTGTCATCCGGGAATGGGTGAATGGCGAGACGTTTCTCTATCTGGGCCGGGCTTACCGATTATCGTTGGTTGAGGGCCAGGAGGTGGGCCTCAAGCTGAAGGAAGGCCGCTTTTGCCTTAGCCGCGATTTGATCGACAAGTCCGGCGTGAGCGCTGCCAAGCGGGCCTTCGAAACCTATTACTCCCAAAATGGCCTACGTCGCATCAAGGCCCGCGTCGCCTATTTCGCTCCCAAGGTCGGTGTTGATCCAACCGGCATACAAATTAGGGACCTAGGCTATCGCTGGGCGACTTGCAGTTCCGAGGGGGCACTGGCGTTCCACTGGAAATGCATGATGGCCACGCCCAGCGTCATCGACTACCTGGTGGTTCACGAGCTTTGCCATATGCATCACCACAATCACTCCGATGCCTTCTGGAATGAAGTCGACAAGATCCTCCCGGACTACCAGGCGCGCAAATCATGGCTCAGAAAGCACGGCGCGGCGCTTGACCTCTAGACGAGCGGAAAGTGGATCGCCAATCACACACTTGCGCTGATCAAATCGCCCCGAATTTGGGGCCAATAAAGCTGGAATTTTCCGAAGTTCGCTCTGAGCCCGTACTTTGAACTGCCGAATGATAAATATTTCGGCTCTGTTCACATTACGTGACGGTGGCGACTCGGTGGCGACTCGCCACAACGAACGCGCTTGGCGCCAAGCATCCCCACAACCAACTCGTTGATTTATTGAAGATAAATGGCGCGCCCGAAAGGATTCGAACCTCTGACCCCCAGATTCGTAGTCTGGTGCTCTATCCAGCTGAGCTACGGGCGCGCGTTGCAGATGTCTATTGCCTGCGAGGCGTTCTCCTAAAACGGACTGCCGGGGAATGCAAGCGGATTTGGCGAAAAAAGCGAAGCCTGTGAATTTAGTCGGCTATCAGGATCTGTCAGCGCCGGTGGACAAACGGAAAGATGCGAAAAAACAGATCATGCTCGCGCCCGGAACCGGTCGAGCGGCACAGGCTGATCCGGCAGTTCGATAGAGAAAGCTGCGCCCTGCGCAACCGATTCGTCGAGCGTGATCGATCCGCCATGGGCAAGAACCAGTTCGCGCGCGATTGCCAGCCCTAGCCCGGTGCCGCCAGACCGGGCGGAGCCGCGGAACGGCTGGAACAGGTTCTCACGCGCCTTGGCCGGCAGGCCCGGCCCGGTGTCGGCAATCCGGATTTCAACGACCGATCCTGTACGGCGGGCCGACAGGGTGATGCGCTGGACAAGAGAGTGATCATCGGAAGGGTCAGAGCCGAATGCCTGCACGGCGTTGCGCACCAGATTGTAGATCACCCGAAACATCTGGTCGCTGTCGGCTTCGATCTCGAGTCCCGGTTCGATATCAAGCACGTAACTGATATCAGCCTCGGATTCCTCGGCAACGATTTCAGTCACATCCTGAGCCAAAGCCTCAAGATCGATGAAGCGGCGGCGCGGCTTGGCCTCGCGCGCCTTGCCATAAGCCAACACTTCGCTGGAATAGCTCACGGCCCGGTCAATGGTGCGCAGCAGTTTGGGCGCGAAGCGCTTGACCATCGGGTCATCACTCATCGCCAACCGGTCCGACATCAATTGCGCCGAGGTGAGAATATTGCGCATGTCGTGGTTGATCTTGGACACGGCAAGGCCGAGATCAGCGAGATGTCGCTGTTCCTTGAGGGTCTGCTGCAGCCGCGTCTGCATGGCCGCGAGGTGGCCCTCGGCGGCAGTCAGCTCATCGCCCGCCGGAGCGGGGATGATGATGTTGTTGGGGTTTTCCGGATCCTCGGAGAAGGCCTGCATGTTCGCGGTGACCCTTTGCACGGGGCGAAGCAACAGCCGGTTTATGGAGAAGAACAACAGACCCGCAGTGATAACCGAAATCAGCACCGACAGAAAAAACACGTTGCGGCCGTAAATCAGCATGGCGTGGCGCAATGGCGCGTCCTCCAGCACCAGCTCGATAATCATGCCTGGATCATCAGCCACCAGACCGTAAACACGGATCACACGATCGCCGCCAAAAAAGATCGTGTCGAAAGCATCCCTCAGGGCGCTCAGCGGGGTGATGGCAGACAGATCATAATGATGGGTCACAAGCGGAGGCATGTCGGCGCTGGCGATCAGGCGCGAGGTGTTGTCCTTGTGCAGGACGATTGCCTTGGTGCCGGTGGCCATCAGCGCATCGTCCTGGATGGACTGAGGCAACTCCATCTCGTTGACACCGTCGATCACCACCGCTGCCGCAGCAGCAGTGTTGAGCCGGTCTTCCAGCCAACGAACCCTGGTATTGGCCACTGAGGGTACGAAAATCAACACCTCGGCAATCATGACGAACATGGCTGTCAGCCACAAAAGCTTGGAGGAAAGGCTCATCCCCCGCAGTCTTTTTCCGGGGCGCAACTGATCCGCATCAGATGGGTTGTTGTCCGTCACTGTCCGCCCCTTCACGATCACCCCTCACCCGAAGCGCCTCAAAAAGCGCACGAGCCAGCGCACAAACGGCTTACGGGTCATAGGTGTATAATAGGAGACCGCAGCGCGTTTTCCAATCTCGGCCATTGTCGGATAGGGCGGAATGTAGCCGCGGACATCCTTGAGCTTCATGCCATTGGTCACAGCCAAGGCCCACATGTTGATCATTTCGCCGGCTCCGGCGCCGGCAATGGACACGCCGAGAATGCGGGCCTTGCGATCAACTATTATCTTGATCAGACCAGTTGTCTTGCGTTCTGCCTGAGCACGGTCGTTTTCGGCGTAGGGCCAGCGCAGGATCGAAATCCGGCCACCATGGCGCTTGCCCGCCTCTTCCTCGGTCAGCCCGACATGGGCGAGCTCAGGATCGGTGTAGGTTGCCCAGGGAATGATATCGCGGTTTTCCTTGGCCGGAACCCGGAACAGGATCTGCTGCACCACCAGACCGGCATGATAGCCCGCCACATGGGTGAACTGCAGACCGCCAGCGACATCGCCGATGGCATAGACGTGTTTGTTGGAAGACCGCAGATTGGCGCCGACCTTGATACCGCGCCGGTCATGATCGATGCCCGCCGCATCCAGCCCCAGGCCCTCGACATTGGCGAGGCGGCCGACGGCGACCAGCACATCGGAGCCATCGACGAAGCCTTCGCCGGCCTCGCTGTCATAATTGACCCTGACGCCGGTCTTGCCGCGCTTTTCGACCGAGGTGACCTTTGATCCCTCATGGATGGTCACGCCTTCGGCCCGTATGTTTTCAAGCACGATCGCCGCCAGCTCAGGATCATCCTTGCCGAGCGCCTTGAAGCCCTCAACGACGGTGACTTCGGCGCCAAGCCTACGGTGCGCCTGAGCCATCTCCATACCGATCGGGCCGCCGCCAATCACAATGAGATGCTTTGGCGCGCGGGTACGTTCGAACAGGGTTTCGTTGGTCAGGTAGTCGACGGTGTCGAGACCGGGAATTGGCGGCACGAAGGCGGAGGAGCCGGTGGCGATAACATAACGCCGGGCGCGGATCTCGGTCTGACCGGCCATGACGGTAGATTTGTCGATGAAACGGGCTTCAGCCTCGATCACGTTGACGCCCATGGCGCGGTAACGCTCGACGGAATCATTGGGGGCGATGGCGCCAATGACCGAATGGACGTGATCATGCACTTTGCGGAAATTGATTTTGGTCTCGCCTGCGATGACGCCGAACATCGGGGCTTCGGCAATGGCGTGGGCGTGCTTTGCCGCCGCGATCATCGCCTTGGAGGGCACGCAGCCGTAATTGAGGCAGTCGCCGCCCATCTTGGCCTTTTCGACAAGCACCACATCGACGCCGAATGCGGCCGCTGCGGCTGCGACAGAGAGACCGCCGGAGCCAGCGCCGATGATGCAGATGTCAGGTGTCAATGGGCTGCTCATGATACTGTCTTTCCGTCTGAATGAAGTGTTGGCGGATGATGAACCCGGATTGACTTAGGAACGCGCGCGAAACTTGCTGACTATGGTGGGGATTGCCGCGACGATTGCAAGACCGAGAAACGCAATGGTAATTTCTGTCGTCACCAGATCGGAAATCGAAATTTCGCGTCCGGCGGCTGCAACGATGACGCTATCAAGCCCCTGCCCCAGCCAAGTATAGGCGAAGGTGCCGGGAATGATGCCCAGGAAGGTCGCCGCCACATAGGTACGCAGCTTGATGTCGAAAAAAGCCGGCGCAATGTTGATGATGAAAAACGGAAACACCGGGGCAAGGCGCAGCACCAGCAGATAACCGAACGCATCCTTGGCAAAGCCGTCGGCGAGTTTGGCGGCAAACGGTCCGGCGCGCTTGCGCAGCACATCGCCAAATGCTGATCGGGCGGCGAGGAAGATCGCCGCAGCACCCGTGGTGGCAGCAAAAACGGTCAATATGCCGGCAATGAACCATCCGAACACGAAGCCGGCGAATATCGTCAGGATCGAAGCGGCAGGAAAGGCGAAGGCCACAGCAACGGCGTACAGCACGAAATAGCCCAGGATCGAAGCAATGCGGTGATCGGCAACAAACCCCTTGAGCGCTTCACGCTGCTCGGCGAGAACCGTCAGCGTAAGGTACTCCTGAACACCAGCTGCATAGGCTGCCACGAGGCCGGCCACAATGACTGCCAATGGCAGGTAGCGCCGCCAGCTCGCCGGCTTGCCCGTATCTGTAGCGGTCTCAGGAGTGTTTACCATGGCTTTGTCCATCTGCCCGTTCACGGATTGCGAGGTCATGCAGGATCTCCAAGTTCGTTGCCGCGGCTTGCCTGCCGCCAAGTGGTCTGAAGAATAAATAGAGGGATGCGGCTTTTCCCGCCAATGACAATCCCTCGCTATTTCCCAAACTCGCGTGAGCCTGAACCTGCTGAAACTCACGGCGGCGTGAATTCCACGTCAACAGCGCTAGTGGTCTGGTGGGGCGATTTGTCCTGACAGATGGGAACCATCTGTCAGGATCGCACCACTAGAGTGCGTTGATGCTCCAGTCATAGTCATAGCCGGAAATCGAAGCGGCCGCGATCTCGGCTGCCTTCTGCGGATTTGCAAAAGACATCCAGTGATCCTTGAGGTTGCCCTTGCCGCCGAAATCACCGGCATACCAGGAATAGATCTTGGAGGCTGTGATGCCTCCCTTATTGACCGTCACGCCGCGGGGGTGGTTAACGTACTCGACCGCGTTCTGACGCAGAAGGGCATCGACATTGGCGCCGGTGAAGGCGCGGGTGGCAAGATTGGGGCAAGAGTAGGAGGCGCAGTTTAGCCCGTAATGGGACATCGGATTATTAAAGATGGCGCGAACGATCTCGTGCTCGACATCATCAAGCGACAGCTCTGTTCCGCTGACAGTCAGGATCTTGGCTTTCCATGGCCCGGAACCGAACAGGAATGAACCGCCAAGATTGACCTTCTTGATCGAAGTCACCGGGAAAGCCCCCGCGACAACCTCAAGGGTCTTGGCATTGTAGAGATTGACCCAGTAGGCGTGGGCTTCATTGCGCGACAAGGAAGCAGGATTGGCCGCTTCCAGCGAGACAATATAGGCGCGTAGCGCAGCCAGATTTGATTTCACACCGCGATAGTCGACCTTGTTGTAGCCCTCGGCGTCGGGTTTGACATAGGCCTTCAGAAGCGCGTCATAGGCTGAATGATCCAGCCCGGACTGACCTTTGGGCCGAAATTCAGTCAAGGCCGCAGCCGCTGCCAGCGGCTTGAGGGCCATCGCGGCGGCCAGGCTGGCAGATCCGGCAATGAGGGTGCGGCGATTAAGGTTCATGTTTTCGATTTCCTCGGCTCAATTCTACGCTGGCTGTTGAGAAAGGACTTGGCGCAAGGGAGCTTTGGAGGCAACCGCTGCACGGGCAATGTCACCGGCTTGTGAACGGACGTGACCGCGGCTTGGCATTCCAATCCGGTTCTGCCGGGCAAAGCCGACGCCAAACCGGTTATCGATCACCGTATTGGCGCGGGTGAAGAAGGGGCGGCTCATTGACTTTTGACCGGGATCGCGCTTATAAGCCGCTCGTCCGTGGAAGCTTCCGGTTTCCGGGAGCGTGTTCTGACGGACTGAACACCCAAACCAAGTTGTTCCAAGAAGGGCCGCACACCGCGGTATTAAAATAAAATGCCAAAGCGTACTTACCAACCATCCAAACTTGTTCGCAAGCGTCGCCACGGTTTCCGTGCGCGTATGGCCACCAAGGGCGGCCGCAAGGTCATCCAGGCTCGTCGCGCCCGCGGACGCAACAGTCTGTCGGCTTAATCGCTGACGATTGGCCCGCGAAGGAATACGGTCGCGTGGCACAGGACGATACCATCAAGAAACCCGGGCGGCTTAAAACCCGGCCGGGGTTCCTTGCCGTGCAGAAGGGGAAACGTCTGCGCGGTCCCTATTTTTTACTGGAAACCCTCGATCGGGGTGAACCAGACCAAGCCCCGCGCATCGGTTTTACGGTGACAAAAAAACAGGGCAACTCCGTGGAGCGCAACAGAATGCGCCGCCGTCTCAGGGAAGTCGTGCGTCATATGGCAGGGGTTCCCTTCAAGCCCGGACATGACTATGTGGTGGTCGCGCGTCGCGATACGCTGACCGCGCCGTTTGACAGGCTCATTACCGTGCTCACCGAGCGAGTGAATGAACCCGCCAAACCGAAACGGCCACACCAAGCGCGCGTCGAGAAAAATCTCGGCGCACCGGACAACACCAGAACACCAGGCAGCGTTAGCCTGAACACCAGGATTGAGTGATGGAAAACAATCGCAACTATTTCGTCGCAATTCTTTTATCGGTGCTTGTCCTTGTCGCCTGGCAATTTCTCTATGTCAGCCCGAAGATCGAACGCGAACGCGCCGCCGCTGAATTGCTGCAGGCCCAACAGCCGGTTCAGACACCAGCTGCAGGTACCGGCGATGGGTCTACTCCTGGCGCAGTGAGCGGATCAGCGCCTGGCGGCGATGTCGGCATCCCAGGCGCAGTCACGCAGGCCGTCGGCCTGTCGCGTGAAGAAGCTGTCGCACAGACCGGACGGATCAGCATCGATACGCCGTCGCTTCAGGGATCGATCAATCTTTCCGGCGCCCGCATCGACGATCTGCTGCTCAAGGAATACCGCGAGACGATTGACCCGACGAGCCCCAACATCACGCTGTTCAGCCCAGCCGCAATGGCCAACGGCTATTTCGCGGAAGTCGGCTTCATCGCCGAAGCCCAGTCCGGCCCGGCTCCGGGTCCCAACACTGTCTGGTCTGCAGCGTCTGGTCAGGTTCTGACGCCGAGCACTCCAGTCACGCTGACCTATGACAACGACGCAGGACTCGTGTTTACCCGCGTCATCTCGGTCGATGAGCATTACCTGTTCAGCTTCGAGGACACGATTGCCAACTCCGGCGACGTGGCCGCGTCTGTTGCCAGCTACGGTCGCGTCACCCGGTTCTTCAAACCGAAGACCCAGGGGATTTATGTTCTGCATGAAGGCCTGATCGGCGTTGTCGGCGAGGACGGCCTGCAGGAAGTCGATTATTCCGATGTCGAGGACACTCCGGTTATCGTTCACGCCAAGGCAACCGCCGGCTGGATGGGGATCACTGACAAATACTGGGCCGCAGCCCTTGTGCCGCCACAGGGTACAGGCTTCGAGACCCGCTTTGCCCATTTCACCGATGGCCGCGCACGCTACCAGTCGGATTTCAAGACCGACACCATGGCGATCGCGCCAGGCGGTAGCGTCACATCCAAGACGCTGGTGTTCGCCGGCGCCAAGGAAGTTCCGGTCATCGCCGAATACCAGGAGAAGAACAACATTCTCAATTTCGATCTGATGATCGACTGGGGATGGTTCTACTTCCTGACCAAGCCTATGTTCTGGCTGATCGATTACCTCTACAAAATGTTCGGCAATTTCGGCGTCTCGATTCTGGTGACCACCGTGATCGTCAAGCTGATCTTCTTCCCGCTGGCCAACAAGTCCTACGTGTCGATGGCCAACATGAAGAAGGTGCAGCCCAAGCTGGAAGAGCTCAAGGCCAAGCACGGCGACGACAAGATGGCGTTGCAGCAGGGCATGATGGAGCTCTACAAGAAAGAGAAGATCAATCCGGTCGCCGGCTGCTGGCCGGTGCTGTTGCAGATCCCGGTGTTCTTCTCGCTCTACAAGGTGCTCTACATCACCATCGAGATGCGGCACGCACCGTTCTTCGGCTGGATCAAGGATTTGTCGGCGCCCGATCCGACCTCGCTGTTCAACCTGTTCGGCCTGCTTCCCTATGACGTCCCGTCGTTCCTGATGATTGGTGTCTGGCCGTTGATCATGGGCATCACCATGTTCCTGCAGATGCGCATGAACCCGACACCGCCGGATCCGACCCAGGCGATGATCTTTACCTGGATGCCTGTTGTGTTCACCTTCATGCTGGCCACATTCCCGGCCGGTCTGGTGATCTATTGGGCCTGGAACAACACCTTGTCGGTGACCCAGCAGGGCATCATCATGAAGCGCCAGGGCGCCAAGATCGAGCTATGGGACAATCTCGTAGCCTTGTTCAAACCCAAGCCCAAGAAAACCTGAACGGCACACGGAGGCCGGAGCGATGAGCACACTATCTGCAGATCCGGCAATGCAAGCAGCGAGAGAGCTCTCGGCAACGCTGTTTACAAAACCGTTTGTGTTTATCCGTGGCGTTCCGTCGCTCAAATTCCTGCCACCGGAAGGCCCGCCGGAAATCGCCTTTGCCGGCCGCTCCAATGTCGGTAAATCCTCGCTGATCAACGCGCTTGTCGGGGTCAACGGATTGGCGCGGACATCCAACACGCCGGGCCGCACCCAGGAACTGAACTATTTTGTGCCCGCAGGCTATGCCGGCGACGAAGAAGACCTGCCGCCAATGGCGCTGGTGGACATGCCGGGCTACGGCTACGCCAAGGCGCCCAAGGATCAGGTCGATCTATGGACCGCGCTGGTGTTTGATTACATGCGCGGGCGCTCGACGCTGAAGCGGGTCTATCTGCTGATTGACAGCCGCCACGGCGTGAAAAAGAATGACGAAAACGTCATGGATCTCCTGGACAAGGCAGCGATGTCCTATCAGCTGGTGCTGACCAAGACCGACAAGATCAAGGAAGCCGGCGTGCCCCGGCTGATCAGCGAAAC
>Ga0163215_101265_pt1 | contig 17189 bp, 16 predicted proteins | sample SynspAceP_FD_185934 | JGI IMG/M metagenome (GOLD analysis project Ga0163215, IMG submission 185934) | Saline lake microbial communities from Ace Lake in Antarctica - Synechococcus sp. Ace-P (Hybrid Assembly) | ecosystem: Environmental > Aquatic > Non-marine Saline and Alkaline > Saline | place... | reverse complement strand
ATTCTCCGGTGCACCGCCGTTGTTCGTAGCGTACCCTGGATCAAGCGCGTAGCAACACGCCACATACGGACGACGATACCGCAATCGTATCGAGTCTCCAGTCCAGACGCAAGCAATTTCGGGCGTCGGATTTCAGGCGTTGGAAATCAGCAGCATTGGATGCCGGCGTCAGGAATTGCGGGCGTTGGAATCAGGCGTTGGAAATGACGGGCGTTGGACTTGCAGCTTACGGTTCAGTGCGGTCACCGGCGCCTACGAACGTCGGTCGTCACCGAGGACGGCCAATGTGGTTTCTATTTGTAAATATCTTATGCCGTCTTTCGGTGCACCACATGGTTCTGCCTTTTTTCGTTCTCGGTTGCGTTCAAAACAATGGCGACAATCGAGAACAGGACAGCGAACGTGCAGTGTATCACGAGAAGAATCGGGCCTGGTGGGTGCTTCAAGTACTGGGAGACGAAGAAAGCGAGCCATCCACCGTTCCACAATAAGCTACACGTCCAAAATATGTTGTTGTTTAGGCGTAGGACGCCAAACGCGATCAGGGCCCAGCACAGCCAAACAATGCCCCCAGGAATGAAGATGAACCAGATAATTGATGGCAGATAAATTAGGCCAGCAACCGCCAGAATTCCCGACATCCATCTGATCGTTTTGCTTGACGCTACCGCTGGCGGGACAAGTCCGGTATCGATCGATGCTGGCAACTCGTAAGGATTTTGGGCATCACTCAAAAGTCGACCTGTAGTAAAGCATGGTGTTCGATCACAAGCAGAACGGCAAAGATAACCGAGTCGCGGCGATTGATTTTCCATTGTCAAAAACCACGACTCCGCGACTTCGGTTCATCGCAGGGTTCGCCGTCTTTCCCAACCTCGGTGAGTCGTACAGGGCCGCGATTAAGCAATCCATCAGGCTCCGCGATTATGGCCCTCACGCCCGTTTCGTTGCGAAACATTTTTAGGATTGTACCATAGCTCCGCGATGCCGACCCAGAAAGATCAGTTGTTATCAGATGCGGAACAAGAGAATCGCCATCCCGAACGATGAGTTGAAGTTCAGATTTCGATTCGCCGTGTGAGTCCCGAAGCGTAACACCGATCAACGCGTAAACGATATCGCATGCGAAAGTCTTTTTACCACCGAGTATGGCAACAGTGGAGTCCGCGGCAGAGTACGATACAAGCGGGCTGCCGGCGCGAAGGTAGTTCAAGCGGAGTTGGTGTCCGATCACTGGTCCAGCGATGGCTAGTATGCCAATCGGCAGCAGCAAAACCCAAATCAATGGACCGAACTTTGCCCCAGCATCGTTTGCGATCGCAATCCATACGAACCCTGCGAAAAAAAGACCAATCACGGTTGTCATGATTGCCATCGATTTCCAAGTCGACGCAGGCGGGTCGATGCTAACGCCGCCAGGGCCATTCGTTAGGTCGAGGCGAAAGTCATTTTGGTAGAAGTGACCAAGCAACCGCAATTCGTCGGGATTCAGTTCGATAGTCGCGGTGTCCATCATTTTAATCGGCGAACGCCCGGCATCACCGAGTCGGGAAAATTGATTGTCCATTTGTAAAACCACGCAAGCCCGACTTCGTGTGCATGCCATGGTTCTGCGACATCTAGCAGCATGTGGAGTTCGCCGAGAGCCCTAATCAGTCGTCCTCCGGTGGCACTGGATAAAGAGCCACACGAATACTAGCGTTCTGCTGGCGCACCAATTCGAGGGTGTCGATACCGAAATGCTCAATAAAGCAATTGGGCGCCTCACCCACATGATATCCTACGAAAAATTCACGTCCGTCAGCACCAGTCCATTGCCGACGCACTGCGTCAGGCAATTCGTTGATCTCCTTGCACAATCTTCGGATTGTCAAATTTGCGTCACTCGAAGGCAGCGGAGCAAAGTAAATATACGAAGCGTGATTCTCTCCGGGACCATTGGCGACGTAATTGTCCTGATGTTCAAACCAATCAATCCAGTCTTGGCAATCCGTGTTGGTCCGAATCACAACTTCAACGCTAACGAAACGTGTTTCTTTTGGCATGAATTAGTACGCAGAACGGTACGCAGAACGGCGGAATTCACGGGGTCGGGCCGTGAAAAGATTGAACTTCAGAAACGCGTGACGCCCGACTCCCGTGCAATTCGTTGGTTATCCGCTTTACGTTGGATTGAGCGTGGATTGACGAGCAGGTCCAAGACCCGCAGGTTGTAGCGTTCGTTCATTGTACCGAGCAAGCGAGTGACGGCCCACACGGGAAAATGACGACGGAACGTCGCCAGTGCAGTCGGGGATGTGCTGTGCGAGCAGAAAACAACGACGGAACGACGGTAGTTAGCCAGGTGAGGTTCAGTTCAAGTACGAAACGGCGTCAGAAATTCCAGTTGAAGTCGGGGTACATGACCAAGATCAATGCAGCGGCCGCAACGCCGCCGACCAGGATTCCGATCGGTAAAGACAGAATCGCAGCGGTAGTTACGGCAATCCAGGTTTTCCATTTTAATCGCTCAAGCAGAGCGAAGACCACCATGAATCCAAAGGCAATTCCGACCAGTAGTCCACCAATTGCAGCAAGTAGAACAATCATTCAGCAGGGGGCTTTCAGTCGGATAACGGTAGACATCACGGGGGACGGAGAGTTGATCATCCATTGTAGCAAACGCCGCAAGCCGTCCTCCAGTGCATGTCCTGGTTATCGCCAATTGTACACATGGGACCAGAAACGTTGTGCAGGTCCGTTGCGTTACGAAGAACCGCCAGTCGGAGCAGACCGCCAAGCCAGTATCGCAATTGCTGCAAAAAGGCCCGACAAAATGGTGGAAAGAACAGGGAAGTAAAACCGAAGTCCGCCTACGTCACGAACGCGCCCGAAGATCGAATAATCAGGTGAGTCGTATTCGCTGCGGTAGGCTTCGACCTGCTGGACATCGATCATGTTGTAAATCTCGAATTCGCGGACCGTCGAGAAAGCGTGAACTTCGTGTATCGCTCGGATCAGATGTGGAAGCGACCATGATGCGACGACGCCGATCAGCGACAAAACGATGATGAGCTTGCGGTGCGCCAAGTCAGTAAGGTCCGAGAGAAAACATGAGCATGGGAAACATGACGATGTCGTGTCAGTTGGCGAGGATCTGCCCGCGTGCGATAACAATAGCATAAACCCCAGTCAGTAGGGTCGTAATCGGGGGCTTTGCCAATACGGCCTGAGTGAGCTTGGGTGTTTGACGAATATCGCGCAAGCCGTTAACAAGTTACTAAATTCACTCTTTTCGCACGGCAGAAGCAATACTGCAATTTTGAAGGATCGTTCTGATGACACTTTTTAGCTTTGAGAAGACTGTGACGTCGGCCGATGGGGTGAGGGAGAGCGATCGGGTTTGGTTCGCGAAGTGGCTGCGGCGGTACGCGATGACTTTTCCCAAAGGTCTGACGGACGAGTTGGTTGTGAATCGCGATACGACGCTGCGATTTTCTCGCAAGTTGTTGGATTCGGGTGCTCCGGCGTGGCAGCGTTGGCAGGCGGTGCGGTCGCTGGAGTGTTATCGCGACTTGGTGCTGGGGCGGTCAGAACCCGATTTGTCGAGCATCATCGCGAAACTCGCTCAGATGGGTAAACAAGAACGTCATCTTGATTTGGAAGTGCCGCCGACAGAGGAGGAGTTGGCGAGCATCCGTGGCAAGGTGGATTTGTGCGGAACCCGTCCTGGTTCAGACGATGCGGGGGGACATGCGTGTGCTGCACTACTCGATGGCGACGGAGAAGGCATACGTGCGGTGGGTGAAGGATGTCTGGTTTGATGAAGGTATCTCTGCCGTTTGCGTTGTCGCGTAAGTATCCGAATGCTGGCCGGGAAGTAGGTTGGCGATGGGTGTTTCCGTCGCGACAACGGTCGCGTGACAAGCGGAGCGGTCTTTTATGGCGGCACCATCTCAGCGAGGACTCGAAAAAGGGGTTGGGGGGTAGATAACGTCAACTCCCCCGCTGATTTCCGATCTTTGTCGGCTGTGGCGCGACTCGAATCACATCGGATGCCCAGGGAATCGTCCTCGCTGCGGAGAAGAATTATCTTGACCGCGATGGCAGAGCCCGCCAACCTAATGTTTTGCTCGAACAAGGCGAACAGGAACAAGGCGAACAGGCACAAGGCGAACAGGAACAAGACGAGCAGAGCGACGTTTTCGGTGGCCAGGATCTCATCGGTTCGGTAACAGCAACATTTTGTGGCTCATCCGCCGGAAGCGTGCGGCGGAGGTTTTTCAGGCATGGCTCCCGTGTCCAATCATGATTTGTGTTCGCCGTTTGCGATCAATCCAATGGAATTGCCGGGAAAACGGATTCGAGCTCTGCCGAGGTGCAACTTGACAAGGGATATCCCGGTCGCCCGCGTTTCCCTGCAAAAGCTGCACGCCAATGTTGCTGCCGGTCCCCGGCGAACTTCGGTTCGTCGGGGGCTATTTTTTTTGAATACCATGGGACACAAGAGCGATGCCTTTGAAAACCTCGGCCTGGACACGGCGTACGCTTGCGAGGGATGAGCCCATTTTTCTGTCCCCAATTTTTCTGTCAAATTTAGGCAAAACCTCTTCGGCTACCTATCGGGCAACAGCTTCTTGGGTAACAGCCTCTTGGAGTGTCTGCATTGTTGCCCGTTGTCGTTGTTGGACGAATTCCTGGGCGGTCTTGGCTTTGGCTTTCGCTGCGACCGGGTTCGTTGCCATCTCCAACACGGTTTCGGGCAGTCGCTCGCGGTCTTCCTCTTTGTCGAAATCGAACAACCAATCGCTCAGGCCGATGTCTCTCCACATGAACCCTTTGCTGGTCTGCTCGGCCCAACGGCAGACGATTGCGGGGACACCGTTGCCGATGCACATGATGGGCGAGTGCATTTCATTTCCAAACAACCCCGCGCTGCGAACGTAGGACGAAATCGCTTCCCCGGTGAGCCAGTACTCGGGCCTCCAAACAACGCGGCGTTTCACTTCATCAGGTAGCGGGTCATAGAGCATTTCTTTTCCAACGGCCATTTGGGTTCGGTCTTCGGGACAAATCAGCACTTTCAAATCCGTCTGCTTGACCACGTCGATGATCGCGCGGCGATGGGGTGCGTGATCGGACTCTTTCATCGATTCATTGCGGGCGTGTTTGACGGCGTCGAAGGCGGCCTTCTTTTCAGGAATGGTCCAGTAGGGTGTGTAGCGTAGTCGCGGGATGCAGCACAGGAATTGCCCTTCCTCCAAGCCGTGCTTGGCTAAGAAATCGAGTGCCTTGGTCTCGTCTCGCAAATCGGTACCGAACGCACCGTCGGGACCGAATTCCATGACCGGGCACGTGCAACCTCGGTCGATCGCCAATCGGATCGAGACCGAATCGCGAAAGAACACAAACTCCGCTTCGCTGAGCACGCCCAGTGTTTGCTCGAACGCCTCGGCGGACTCGGGGCGGGTCGACGAGGATTGTTGGATCGGCAGTGTGATGCCGTAAATTCCGTAAGGCTTCTGCGTCTCACGAGACCAACGCATGACATCGCGTTGGGCGACCAAGTTCGCCCCGGATCCGTGCAGCAAAAAATCGCACTCGGCGAACGCGGACGCAAGTGCCTCGGCACCTTTGACAATTTTCAGTTTCGGAAAACGCGTCCGCAAGAGTTCTTCGACGCCGTTGTCCACACGACTGGGCCAGAGATGAATCTCAGCCTCGGGAAGATGCTGTTCTAAAATTGCCAGCACACCGGGAGTATGCGCGATGTCGCCGATGTTGACGGTCTGCCAAGAAGAACGCAGCAGGATTTTGACAGGGCGTTGGTTTTCGACCGCTCCGGCGATCTTGCTAGACAGCACCGACGCAGTCGCAACGGATAAGAATGTTCGTCGTTTCATGAGATCGGTTTCGTAAGATCGGTTGCATCGAGAAATTGGTCTGATCGTGGCCGGTGTTTAGGAATCGAGTACGTCGGTGATCACCTTGCCATGCACGTCGGTGAGTCGGCGATCGATTCCGTTGTGATAGTAGGTCAATTGCTCATGCCCGAGGCCGAGCAGATGCAGGATCGTGGCATGGAAATCATGCGGTGTGATGGGGTTTTCCGTCGCTCGGAAACCGAACTCGTCGGTCGCTCCGTAACTGTAGCCTTTCTTAACGCCGGCCCCGGCGAGCCAGCAGGTGAATCCGTTGGGGTTGTGGTCGCGACCGTAGGTGCCGGCTTGGAACATCGGCATCCGCCCGAACTCGGTTGAGAACACCACGAGAGTGGATTCGAGTAGCCCACGCTGTTTAAGATCTTTCAAAAGTCCCGCGACGGGCTGGTCCAGAATCTCTCCGTGAACGTCGTATTGCTCCTTGAGTTTCGAGTGCCCGTCCCAATTGATCCGCCCGCCCGAGGCATACGCACCGTTGAAAATCTGCACGAAGCGCACGCCCTTTTCTAGCAGTCGTCTGCCTAGGATGCAGTTCCGCGCGAATGCGGCTTTGGTCGGGTTGTCGCTGTCGGCACCATACATCCCGAGCGTATGGCTGGACTCGTCGTCGAGGTTGGCGACGTCGGGTACGGACAACTGCATCCGCGCCGCGAGTTCGTAACTGGCGACCCGGGCATTGATGTTTTGATCGCCGGCGAAGCGAGCCTGTTGGTGAGATTCGAGCACACGCAGCGCCTCTCGCGCGGCCGTTTCTAAACCGGGGGTTCTCGAACCTGGGGATGATAGGTGCCCGATCGGTTTGGTCGTACTCAGCGGCGTGCCTTGAAAGGCGGCCGGTAGGAAACCGCTGGCCCAATTATTCGGTCCCGATTGTGGCATCCCACGCGGGTCTTCGATCGCGACGAAGGCCGGCAGGTTTTGATTCTCACTGCCGAGCGCGAAATTCACCCACGCCCCCATGCTCGGGAACCCGTCGAACAGGAATCCAGTGTTCATCATGTTCTCCGCCGGTCCGTGCGTGTTGGATTTGTTCGTGAGCGAATGCAAGAAACAAATCTCGTCGGCCATCTCGCCGATGTGCGGTACCAAGTCCGAGACCATCTTGCCGCTCTGACCGCGAGGACGAAATTTCCATAGCGGCTGGGTCAAGTTCCCGTTGGGACCTTGGAACGAGACCAATTGATCGTTACCGGGCAGCGGTTGTCCGTGGCGTCGTATGAGTTCCGGTTTGAAATCGAACGTATCGACATGGCTGATCGCGCCCGAACAAAAGATCTCGATGACACGGGTCGCTTTGGCCGGGAAGTGCTGCGGCCGGGGAGCGCAAGGATTCGCCGGATCGATCGGAGGCGTGCCCGCAGCAGACGACTCGCCACGAGCCTGATCGCTCATCAACGCGGCCAGCGCGATCGATGACAGACCGCCCGCGGATCCAGCCAAAAACTGCCGCCGCGATGAGGGACTGGGGGATTGGAATCGGTTCATTGGAGACTCACAAACTCACTGGTGTTGAAGAGGATCCGGCACGCGTGCTCGAGCCCATGATCTCGGGTGAGCGTTTGCAAGGCAGCCTGTTCGCTTTCGTTGGATTGCCGCGTGAACGCGATTTCGAACGCCCGCTGCACACACGCGTTGAGGTCGTCGCCGACCTCCTGCCGCAATCGTTCGGCAAAGAACGCAGATTGTCGCTCGATAAAGGGACTGTTGAGCAATCCCAACGCCTGGATCGGCGTGATCGATTGGTTCCGTCGCGATGTCATCTGGCCGGCATCGGGGCAATCGAACGCACCGAATACATCGACGGACTGCATCCGAATCTTGTGGGCGTAGATCATGCGCCGCCATCCCTCGGATTCGAACGTTTCCTTGGACCGGTAATCGGAAAGGCCGCCTCGTTGATTGAAGAAATCAAATCCGCGTCCGTACATGGTTACGTTCAGTTTGCCGCTGGTTTGCAAAATGGAATCACGAATCGACTCGGCGTCCAACCGGCGGGGTGGGTATCGCCATAACAATCGTGATTCCGCGTCGACCTGGATCGCGTCGTCGCGTGGGTAACTGGACTGGGTGTAGGTTTCCGCCATCACAATCAGCCGATGCAATCGCTTCATCGACCAACCCTGTTTGACGAATTCAACCGCCAACCAATCCAGCAATTCGGGATGCGTTGGTCGTTGTCCCATGTGTCCGAAGTCGGATGCGGTTTCGACGAGGCCGATGCCGAAGTGATGCTGCCAAACACGATTGACGATCACCCGGGAGGTCAGCGGGTGGGAGGGAAGGGTGAGATGGTCGACCAAATCCTGGCGACGCCGCAGTTCGCTGTCGGGATTCGTCGAGGGAATTGTTGAGACGAGCACGGAGGGGGCCGAGGCGATCGCTTCGGCTCGCGGCTGCATGGGATCGCCTCGAGAAAGCAGGCATAATTTCTCGGGCGATTCCGAGAACCGGGCGGCGTAGGTTTGTGGCCCGGCGGAAAGACGTCGCCATTCATTTTCTTTACTGCGAATACTGGCAATCAGTTTCACAATTCGTTCAACTCGACCGGGTTCCAGTGCCTCGCCTCCCTGCTCCGGTGCAGCGATTTGTAACGAACTGAGTTGTACTGCCTTGGCGGGCCGGGTGTCCTCCGGGCGTGGCAGCCGGTCTCGCGTGTGAGCAACGACGCGCCACTGCGCAGTCTCGGCATCGCGAACTTGGATCACGTAATCTGCGGGCGCACCCGATCCACGATGCCACGTCACTCGATCAATTTCGGTGGGCTTGGGCAAGTCGACTTGGAGCCATGCCGGTCCACTCGTCGCGGCCACCCAAGGGAACGCCTGCCGTCGGTCCACCGAACCGTCAATCAGATTGTCGAAATGACGCGTCTGATTGGCCAGGGCGAAACTCGACGCGGAAACGACGCTTCCGGTCGATGCCAATGCCACATTGCTCGCATCGGAATCGTCGGTTTGCAGCGACCAAACTTGAAATTCATACAAGGATGCCGGACCCGACGTCGTCGCCTCGATTTCCATCCGCACCGCATCGACGCGGGTCGTGGTGAACGAATCGGTATGAACGTCACGCAGTGGCTCACGCAAACCCCATTGCACCCGCAATGTCTCCAGTTCCAAACGCAGGTGATCGAGTTGTTTTCGGACCTCGGATGCTTGCCCTGTCCATTCGTCATCGGTCGGACCACGTAATCGTCGCGATCCGTACTGCAACCCCGCGAAGATCGCTTGCATGGAATAATAATCACGCTGGCTGATCGGGTCGAACTTGTGGTCGTGACATCGGGCGCAGCCCACGGTCAATCCGAGCAACCCTTCGCTGACGGTACGCACGACCTCGTCGAGTTCGTCTTGGCGTGCCTGCCGCATCGCCTCTTCATCACGCCCGATTTGTCCGGGAAGGTTGGCCGGTCCGGCAACGAGGAAACCCAACGCCGCGTCAGCGCCGGTGGCATCACCGACTAATTGATGGCCGATGAACTCGTCGTAAGGCATATCCTGATTGAACGCCCGGATCAACCAATCTCGGTAATGCCAAGCGTCCCGCCGCTCGCCATTGGTTTCAAAGCCGACGGTTTCGGCCCAACGAATCAAGTCCAGCCAATGCTGCGCATTCCGCTCGCCGTAATGAGGTGAATCGAGCAGTCGATCGACGACCCGTCCGTAGGCGATTGCAAAATCATCCTCATCGTTGACGAACGCGGAAGTCTCCGCCGGCGTCGGCGGCAGGCCTGTGAAATCCAACGTCACGCGGCGAAGCACCATGCGACGATCGCCGCGTGTCGAACGCGAGAGTCCCTCCTGACGCAGCCGACGATCGATGAACCAGTCGATCGGCGATTCATCTGCGGCGATGTCGCTCGGCTCGATTTGCACAGGCGTTTGCAACGACCACAGGTCGTCGTTGGCGAACTGAGAAACCGGGCCATGTTGTTGCACGATCCATGACAAGATCGCGTTCCGCTGCGAATCATCCGGTTGTTCGGCGTCCTCCGGCGGCATCGTACCCGCCTCGATTTGCCGCCAAACCTGGCGCCAGAGTTCACGGGTTTGCGTCGGCGAGTGGTCCGTGAAATTCACCAACGACAGATCCGCTTCAGGCGCATCGGCACCGTGACAATCACTGCAATAGCGACTGACCCAACGGGCCGCGTCCCTTGGCTCGGCGATGGTCGCCGCCTCCGATGCCCAACCAGTTTGGGTGAGGAAGGTCGAGATAAAAACAACGATCCAAAAGGTTGGGAAGAATCCCACGTTGGTTCGGTGGTATGGCATGTCTTCCCTTCGCTGGGTCGGGATGGCAGAAAAATTGGCTTTCATGAAAAGATAAGTCTAATCGATTTCCCCGCCGGTTGCGATCGATGCGTCGGCCCCGTCCGCTGCTCAAAAGCGTCGCTTTTGAGCGTCTGGACCTTATCCAGCTTTTGTTCTTTTCGCCAACGGCGTTGATCAACAGCGATTCCGCTTGGCTAGCGGGCTGTCGATTTAATCGTTTTTACGCCAGCAAAGATTAGCCGATGGGCGTTAGCCCCGGTTGCCGGTGTGATAACCGGGGCTAACGCCCATCGGCTAACTAAATCGACAGCCCGCTTGCCCCGGTCGGAGCGACAACTCGATTGCTACCTAGTCAGCCGTTGCGAATTCTGTTCGGCTACTCATAGGAGCCTTCAAAAACCAGCATCGAGCGAGCAATGAAGATGATACGAGACATGGATTTGATTCGGACCATTGTGCTGACGATTCGCGAGCACGAAGGTCGCCCTTCGGCCAGTGAAGTGCAATCGCTGATCGGCAAAGTCGACGATGGCGTATTCGGCTATCACATTGAATTGTTGACCCAAGGCGTCATGGTGACCAGCATTGATACCGGGCCTCGCAAAGATCGCTACGGCAGGACCAACTTAGCGTTGACGTGGGTAGGACATGATTTTGCCGACAACATTGTCAACGATGGAGTCTGGGCGAGTGCGAGAAAAACTCTCGATGACGCGGAACTGAAATCAGCTTCGCTCGAGGTTTGGTCGCAAATGGCAGTTGCGAAGATCACGGAACTTTGCGGCGACGCGTCCAACCAGCACGTTTGAATTGGACGCAAGAGGAGGAACATGATTGTTCGACGTCGCACGAGACGGCGTCTCGCGGCTTCCTGGTATACTCGTCGCATTCGAATCCGTCGCTCACCGCTGCCGCTGGATCTCGAATTCGTCATCGACTCCTGATGATGTTCGCCTCGCCTGGAAGATCGACCGATGACGTTCGCCATTGAAACCAAACAATTGTCTCGCTCCTTCGACAGCGTCCGAGCGGTGGCGTCGGTCGATTTGCAGGTTGAAAGAGGCAGCCTGTACGGATTCCTCGGCCCTAACGGAGCTGGGAAATCGACGACGATCAAAATGCTGACAGGAATTCTGATCCCTTCGGGCGGCGAGATCCGATTGCTCGGCAAGAATCCCTGGGACAAAAGCGAATCGCTCGAAATTAAACAGAAAACCGGAGTCGTCCCCGAACACCTCGCTCTGTTCGATAACCTCACCGCCCGCGAATACCTAATCTTCGTCGGACGCATGTATTCGATGGACGCTCCGACGATTCGAGGGCGTAGCGAGGAGTTGTTATCGCTGCTCCAACTGACGGATGTCGAAAAGAAATTAACGGTCGAATACTCCCACGGGATGAAAAAGAAGCTCGCCTTGGCGGCGGCGTTGTTGCCCAACCCCGAGTTGTTGTTTCTCGACGAACCCTTCGAAGGCGTCGATGCGATCACCTCGCGTGTCATTCGTGATCTGCTCGCCGCCTACGTCCGCCGCGGTTCCACCGTCTTTGTGACGTCGCACGTATTGGAAATCGTCGAACGGATCTGCACCCACGTCGGCATCATCGCCAACGGAGAATTGGTCGAGCAAACATCTTTGGACGAGCTCCGGCAGGGCAGCTCATTGGAACAACGGTTTCTTGAAAAAGTGGGCCGGTTCGACGAACCCGAAACTCATCTGAGCTGGCTCGATGCAGGGACACCGTCGTGAACCTGCATCAATTCACCGCCATCGTTTTCATGCGTTGGCGGATCACATGGAACCGGTTCACCCGCTCCGGGATCACCAACCAAGTCTTGGCCGGACTCGTGGCCATTCTCGCGATCCTCGGCTCGGCGGGCGGGTTCCTGTTCGCGACGTTTTTCGGAAGCACGTTGTTCGGCAAGATCGATTCCTTCAACGCCATCTACGCCTGGGACGTCGTCGTGGCGTTGTTCCTGTTCGGATGGGCGGGTGCCGTCTTGACGGAATTGCAACGCAGCGAAGCGTTGTCATTTAAGAATCTGCTGCATCTGCCCGTCTCGTTGTTCGGCGCGTTCTTGTTGAACTACGTCAGTTCGTTAGTCAGTGTCACGATCTTTTTGATCGCTCCAGCGATGTTCGGCCTCGCCTTGGCGGCCGTCATCCAGTTCGGTGCCGGGGCCTCGATCACGTTCGCATTGGTCGTGGCGTTTTTGGGCATGGTGTCGGCGGTCTCTTACCAAATTCGCGGATGGTTGGCGCGATTGATGGAGAACAAACGGACCCGAGGAACCGTGATCGTGATCACGACGATTGGGTTCGTGCTCCTGTTTCAAATCCCGATGTTTTTGAACACCTCCGGATTGCGATCGTGGGGGCGGGCAAGCCAAGAGCGGCGGATGGAAAGGATGACCGAGATGGACGATCTCAGGCAACGACTCGCCTCCGGTGAGATCGATTCGCAGCAGCATCAAGCGCTCGTGAAATCGACATTCGACGAATACACGAAACGGGAGCTGGCGATCATGGAAGCCGACAAAGCGGCGCTGCGTTCGAAGACCATCCTGATCCACCGCGTGCTGCCGCCGCTGTGGTTACCGTACGGAGCGAGCGCCGCCGCCCGCGGAAACGTTTTCACCTCGCTGATGTGTCTGCTCGGAATGTCCGCGATCGGATTGACCAGCCTCACGCTCTCTTACCGGAGCACGTTAAGGACCGCCCAAGGCGATGCGACGCGGAAGTATCGAGCCGAGAAACGGCGAGGCGAAACGACTCCGAAAACGTCCATGTTGCAGTGGAACGTGCCGATGCTAAGGTCGACGCAATCGGCGATCATGATGACCACGTTACGCTCGACGTTTCGGGCCCCGGAAGCCAAGATGGCGATGCTGACACCGTTGATCTTCGCCTTCATTTTCGGTTCCATGATCGTGACCGGACCGATGTCCAACATTTCCGCCTTCGCCCGGCCTTGGCTCGGCCTCGGCGCGATCGCGATGTCCCTGACGGGTGTCTCGCAGATGATGTTCAATATGTTCGGATTGGACCGTCAGGGTTTCCGTGCGTATGTTTTGATGCCGGTGCCAAGACGCGATATCCTGATCGGAAAGAACCTCGGCATCCTCACGATCGGATGCGGATTGAGTATCGCCCTCGTTCTCGTTGTGGGCATCGTCGTCAAATTGCAGCCCTCACACCAAATCGCCAATCTCTTGCAAGTCGTGATCGCCTCCCTCGTTTACTGCACCGTGACGAACCACACCTCAATCTTCGCCGCCGTCGGATTGGCCAGCGGAACGATGAAACCGACGTCGATTAAGTTCAGTGTCGCCATCGTTCAATTGATCGCGATGCTGGTCAGTCCCCTCGCGCTCGTACCGGCGATTCTCGCGTTGGGATTGGAGGTCATCTTGAACCTGGTTTATGACGTCGACGGAATTCCGATTTACCTCCTACTGACGGTTGTTCAAATTCCCTTGGCGATTCTTTACTACCGAAAAATGATACAGATTCAATCGCAACAGCTCCAAGAACGCGAGCAATTGATTCTTCAAGAAATTGCCAAAGTTAGCGATGCTTAACCCCATTTCAAATTTCAAACTCAACCACGATGAAACGTTCTCGATCCGAAACCAACGACCTCGTTCCCGTTTCGTCCGATTCGCGAATTTCGCCCGGTTCGACAACGTCGCCGCATGCTGGCAAACCGATGGGTTGGGTGGACGGGTTCACGAATTTGCTCGATACGAAATTCAAGATCCCAGGCACTCGGATCCGGTTCGGTGCTGATTTTTTGATGGGGTTGGTTCCCGGTGCCGGGGACGCCGTCAGTCTCGGGATGTCGGGATTGTTGATCGCGACGATGGCGAAAAACGGGGCCAGCGTGGGCCTCGTGTTGCGGATGCTCGGCAACGTCATCGTCGATGCGATCGTCGGTTCGATCCCGATTGCGGGCAACCTGTTCGACCTGTTCTTTCGCGCCAACACCCGCAATTTGAAACTGATGCGAGAGCATTACGAGGAGGGCAAACACAACGCCCACTCCTGGCCGATCCTACTCAGCATCGCCGTCATGGTGCTCACCGTCTTCGGCGGCCTCTTCGTGTTTTTAGCGTTCCTGATCCGCCGCGTGATGCAGTGGTTCCCAGACCACTAGCGAGACTTGGATTTCTTTGCTTTGTTCGCTTTGCGTTTCTCGGCAATTTTCTTCGCTTTCTTCGCTTCGGCTTCAAGCTTCGCGTCCACATAAGTGGCCATCGAATCGAGCACGCCCGCGTGCATCGAACTCCAAGCCAACGCCAGTGTGTTGATGCCGTTCTCGAAGCGTTCGTCATCGGTGTCGGCAACTGGCAAAGACGTAGTCAATTGTTCGCCGGCGGTCGTCCATTTCGATTCCCCGTTCCAATGACTCATGACGAACGCGGCGATCGCACGAAAATCCGTTTGCGCCAGTACCTGCCCGAGGATCGAATTGCGGTCGAGCAAACGTCGTAGGTTCTCTCGCACTCCGGCGAGGCTGTTGGCCTCGACACGGCTACGATCGAGAAACGCTTGGGCGCGTCCGTAATCTTTCGCTTGCATCGCGGCCCAAGCGTACGCTGCATCCGAGATCGTCCCCGCATCGCCGGCCAGCCCTTCGTCGAGTCGCTCGGGAATCGTTGCAAACCTCTTGGAGTGAACCAAGACCGCGATATCCAAAAACGGGGTCAACGGGTCGTCTTGCTCAATCAAACCGATACCGCGTGTGAACTTCAATACCACCCTTCCCAAGACATCGATGGAACTATGCTCGGGCGGAATCCAATAGGGTTTTTCGGTGTGGGTGAGATCCAGGCTGTCGCCGAACATGGTCTGGCTGAGTGTTCGAACACTCGTCGCGTCGGCCGTATCACCACGAACGAGCCATTGACGATTCGCTCCGTCGGGAAACAGTCGCTGCACGGTATCGGAAAACGAAGCCGAGTCGATCCGCTCGATGGCGACCTGATGCGTCGGTGATTTGATCAGTGTCAATCGATGCGGCACGCCTTCCTCGTCGCAGACGATTTCGTTACCGCCATTTCGGTACACGATCGTGCGGCCGCGCATTTCTTGCTGCGTGTTCGCAGGTGGGAAGAGCTTCGACCAAACGTTGCTCTCGATTTGGAATCCAGAAGAGGCGTCTTCGATTTCATTTTCGTAGTGAAACTGACCGCCGGTTTGGAAGCTGATTTGGAATTCGTCCCCGCGTTTCTTATCTTCGCTCAAACGGACCACCAGCGTGCTGTTCCGAACCGGCAGGCTCCACACCGACTCGGCATCGGCGCGAAAGCTGGTGAGTAATTGAGACGGCTGAGTGAACACGGCGGCGACAAAGCGCCCGTCGTCGTGGGCCAATTCCAAACACGAGCTTTGATCGACCGTGCTCATCGTCACTTGCAGATGTTCAAACGTGGTTTTGATTTCATAACCGACGGCCAGGGTCTGGAAGTGATCGCGGTAGATTCGGCTCAACTCTGCAGCGAGCGTTGTTTGAGCGGGGATTTCTTCACTCGATGGAAGCGTTTGAGAGTCGGCGGGGGCCGCTCGAATCAATTCAAAACCCGCAGGCAAGACGATCGATAACGCAATGCGATGCTCGCCGGGAACGATCTCCGTTCGCACGTCCACGGACGCGGCTTGAGGACTGATCGGTCGCAGCGTTTCATGAACACGGGCCGCAATCGTCCACGGATTTCGATGCCCATGCCACGCGATGTCGTCCTCACGCCAAACGGGTTTCTCTTTCTCATCGTCCAGAAACGTGGAAGCCAGTAGATGGTCCTTCACAAACGCCACGATACTGGCAGTGGCCTCATCGTTTTCTTGTGATTGAGATCTCACATTGATTTCACCACGACGGTAGCGAGGCCCTTCGGTGATCTGAAAACACAAGTGGCGTGACACTTCGTTGTCATTCGAGCGAGTTTCGCAATGCAATTGAAACTCGGCGTAACCACAGTACTCGAAACCTCGCCGAAGTTCCCTCGTCACGGCATCGCGAAACCCAGCATCGTCGATCGAAGGATGCTGAGATTCGAGGACGTCCAGACTGGTTGCCAACGCATCACGAAGAATTTCGTCGGTGAGCTGATCCAGACCTTCGAATTGAATGGATCGGAGCGACCGATCCAGACGCTTTGTCGAGTCAAAAACTTCGACAGGCAGTGACCACGATGCGCCCGCTCTCACCGCATCACCCCGTGCGGATGGGGGTGGGTAGGAAGGTGGAGTCGCCCAAGCAAGGGTGGCGATCGAGCAAGAAAAAAATCCGATCCATCGGAAGTACGAGAGCATGTCATTCCTGGCGTGAGCGTGAAACTGAAAGGCGCCTCAGGTTGAGCATCGAAAAACGGCTCGACGATTGCAAGATCAACTCGCTATTTTTCGAAGTGGTCCAGGAGTGCAAGTTCAAGCCGTCGGGTATCCCGAGGAAACCGTAGCACGTCAAACAACACGTCGCTCGCTCGGCGAGTGGTGCCAGCTCGACGGGCCAGCGTTAAACGCGTATTCGCGCGGGAGTGGATTCGACGCGAACGAAGTCGATGATCTGTTTCAAGGATTCTTTGCCGACCTCATGCAGCGTAACTCGATACCCAAAGCCGATCGATCGTACCGCTGGCGATCAAATCGCGGCATGCGTCAAGGATCCTGTGGCGGTCTTCGATCGCGAGTGAGCGCACTAAAAACGTGGTTCCCGTGGCACATCTGCCTCGGTTGAGATCGTGCCACTTCGAGGTGCTTACGCACCCAGGGTTTCTTTACTCTTCCGAGCGAAGCTGGGGAGGCGTTGGGCACCCAGCGGAACATTTACGGTCAAGGGCTCTCGTTAAGCACATCGTCAGAATGAATTCGGCGTAACCACGATAGGGTAGGGAAGTCCGGTTGAGCCGGACTCCCCTCCCTCCGAACCGTGCGTGCGGTTTTCCCGCACACGGCTCTCCGATCAGTGGTCCCCGGTGAGGGATTCAACGTAA
>Ga0163215_101264_pt1 | contig 17219 bp, 19 predicted proteins | sample SynspAceP_FD_185934 | JGI IMG/M metagenome (GOLD analysis project Ga0163215, IMG submission 185934) | Saline lake microbial communities from Ace Lake in Antarctica - Synechococcus sp. Ace-P (Hybrid Assembly) | ecosystem: Environmental > Aquatic > Non-marine Saline and Alkaline > Saline | place... | reverse complement strand
CATCACAGGCGTCACGTTCAAAGACGGAATTGAAACCACCAACCACAGCCAGATCGCCGCATGACCGACAACCCTCAAACACCAGATTTGACAATAACTCACAGAACGAGAACGCCAACAACAAAAACCGTGCCTATCCCCATATCGACGGGCTTATCAAGCAGTCCTTCGACGAACTAGGCACGGCACAAAAGACCAAGGTGTACGATATGTACGCCCTCATATTTCGCTGGGCGTTTGGGCCAGAGCTTAGCCTTGCGTCTATCGCATCACAAAACCCATTCAACTACGGTTTCTAAAGCCTTGCCCCCTGCAAGTCTTTTTTCGATACCGATACACCCCAGATGATGAGCAAATCGACAACAATCACCGATTGGGCCTTCAATAAATTCACCAAACAATATGGCAAGACAACCAAGATCGCTAAAGACGACATTTTCGCCTAGGTCTATGCCGTTCTGCACGATCCCGTGTACCATGTAACATATGCCATCAACCTCAAACGTGAGTTTCCTCGGGTACCCTTCTACCCAGACTTCGATCAATAGCGTGATTGGGGACAGACCCTGCTGGACCTGCATATCGGTTATAAGAACGTTACCCCTTGGCCGCTAATGCGTACTGATACACCAGATGACAAAGCCACCAATTCTGGGCTAACCCCCAAGGCCAAGTTAAGGGCCGACAAAGCCGCAGGCACGATTGAGTTGGACAGTGAAACCACACTATCGGCGATCCCCGCCCCGTGTCGGGAGTACAAGCTGGGCAACCGTTCAGGGCAGGAATGGATACTGGACGAGTACAAAGAGAAGAAACCCCGTGATCCAACCGTTGCGGCCAATTTCAACACCTACCGCTTTGCTGACTACAAAGAACACGTCATCGAGTTGATCGTCCGAGTCGCCCGCGTATTGGTAGAGGCAATGGAAATCACCGAAGCAATGAAGCACGCCAAGCGTGAGCAGGTGAAAGCGCAATAATGCTCGGTATCCCAAGCCGTCGGAAGGTCACCGGCGTTCTGCGTGTGGTAAACATCTGTGGTAGTGAAAAATCTCCGCCCCTCAATATCTTTTAAAATCAATAATTTAAGGGATATTGGGGAAAATGGCGGAGAAACAGGGATTCGAACCCTGGGAACCCTTTAGAGGCTCAACGGTTTTCGAAACCGTCCCGTTCGACCACTCCGGCATTTCTCCGCGGGGATCTTGGTGCGCCGTTTAGTCGGGTTTTTATGCAGGGGCAAGAGGTAGTCTGCGCATCTTCGCCGGTGCCGGGAATTTTCATTGCAGCGCCTTACAGAAAGGCTAGGTTAAAGGCGGTAATTCAAAAAGGAAAACCGATGAATTCGATCCGCAAGGCTCTTATGATCCCCGTTGCCGCCGTGATGTTGGTGGTTGGCGCGCCGACCGTTCAGGCACAGGAACCCGCCCCACAAGAGGTGGAGGCCTTTCTGGAAGTGACCGGATTTGACGTGGCGCTGGAGAGCATTCGCCTGTCTGCCGATGCCGCCCCGCAGATGCTGGGGCTCCAGGCCGAAGATTTCGGATCGGAGTGGCAGCGTCTGGTATCGGAGGTGTTCGGGACCAAGCTTATGCACGATATGGCGCGTGATATTCTCCAGAACACGCTTACCGAGCAGTTGTTGACCCATGCCGCTGATTTCTATGCATCCGATCTGGGCCAGCGGCTGGTCGTGGCCGAAAACAGCTCGCATATGTTGGAAGAAGACGGTCTTAAATCTGAAAGCGGCGGGCAGATCATTGAGGGGCTCAAGAGCATTGACTCGCCGCGTCTCCAAATACTCGAGCGTCTGAATGCTGCCAGCGGTAGTGAGGAAAGCTCGTTGCGCTCCATTCAGGAGGTGCAGATCCGCTTTCTCATGGCGGCGGCCGGAGCGGGGGTCATCGACTTGCAGATGGATGAGCCGGACCTGCGCGAGGCGATGCGTGCGCAAGAGCCGGAGCTGCGCGCGAACCTGCGTCAAAGTGCGCTGGAGGGTGCAGCCTATACCTATCAGGCATTTTCGGATGCCGAAATGACAGAATATGCCGAAGCGCTGGAGCATCCGGACATGCAGAAGGTGTATGAGCTGATGAACGCTGTGCAATACGAGATCATGGCGGACCGTTTCGAGGCCGTGGCCGCACGTCTTCGCCAGATGCAGCCCAGTCAGGACCTGTAGATGCGCAAACTTCTTGCGGCTTTCCTGATCGTGATCACAGCACTACCGCTCTGGGCCGGTGCACGGCACACGGTTTTGATGGATGTGCTCCAGATCCGTGAACTGAGCAGCATTCTGCACGCCGAAGGTGTCAGTTATGGCGAGACGCTCGACCGCGAATGGCTGGAGGGGCAGGGCGGGCCTGCCTGGTCTGGTCATGTGGCGCGCATTTATGATCCCGAGCGGATATCGGAGAGTATCCGGATGGGGCTTGAGCCTGCGCTGGAGGGCGAGTTGCTGGAGGATGCGATCGCGTTTTTCGCCTCTGATCTGGGTGAGCGGATTGTCACCCTGGAGAACGCCGCGCGCCGCGCTTTGGCCGATCCCGTTATTGAAGAGCACGCCCGTGCGCAATACGCCGAGGCACTGAACGCCGAAAACCCGCGTCTGGTCCAGATTGACCGGATGATCGAAGCCGGTGATCTGGTGAACCGCAACGTGACTTCAGCGCTCAACTCCAACTACCAGTTTCTGCGTGCCCTTGTAGACGGCGACATCTACGCGATGAGTGACGAGGAGATCCTGAGGGATGTACTGTCCGAGCGTGACGCCATCGCCGAGGACACATCGGGTTGGCTGGGCGGGTTCTTCTCGCTGGCCTATAGTCCGCTTTCGCTTGAAGAACTCACAGAATATGCCGATTTTTCCGAAAGCCCGGCCGGTAAGGCGCTTAACTCAGGTCTGTTTGCGGGATTTGATCCTCTCTATGAGGATATCTCCTATGCGCTGGGGCGTGCGATGGCGCTGAACATGGCTGCCGAGGAGTTGTAAGCGCGAGGTATGTGTCGGTGGTGGCGGGAAATTGCGGGGATATCGGGCAAAGCGCCTTGACTCGGAACCCGGTTCCGCTGATAAGCCGCCATCCCGACAGGCCATGCCTGATGCGGGACTATTTTTAATGACGCCCCAAGGGCGCGCTGTTCCAGGTGGATACGGGGCAAGATCCCGGTCCGAAAACACCCGAATACGGGGGCCAAAGAACGCGGACAATGTGAAGGAAGACCTATGTTTGCGGTCCTGAAAACAGGCGGTAAGCAATATAAAGTTCAAGCCGGCGACATGCTGCGCGTAGAACGTATTGCGGCATCTGCCGGTGAGACTGTTCAATTCAACGAAGTGCTGATGCTTGGTGGTGACAACCCACAAGTTGGCGCGCCCATGATCGAAGACGCCGGCGTCCAAGCCGAAGTTGTCGACCAGATCAAAGGCGAGAAAGTCATTCACTTCGTCAAGCGTCGCCGGAAGCACTCTTCCAAGCGCACCAAGGGCCACCGCCAGAAGCTGACACTGGTGAAGATCACAGAGATCCTCGCCTCCGGTGCCGGTAAATCCGGTGTTGCTGCTGCAATCGGCACAGGCTCGGTTTCTGCTGCTGCGGTTGCGGCCATCACAGGCAAAGCCGTCGAGGCTCCTGCGAAGAAAGCCAAGTCCGGGCAGCCCGTCAAAGCCGCACCCGTGAAGTCGAAGTCTGGTGAAGCCCCAAAGGCCGAAGCGAAAGCAGAAGCGCCAAAGGCTGCAGATAAAGCTGCCAAATCTGAAGGCGATGATCTGTCCAAGATCAATGGTGTAGGCCCGGTTATCGTGGGCAAGCTGCATGATGCAGGCATCACCACATTCGCGCAGATCGCGGCATGGACAGATGCAGACGTAGAAGAGATCGAAGAGAAACTGTCGTTCAAAGGTCGTGTGGGTCGTGAAGACTGGATCGCACAGGCCAAAGATCTGACAAAAGGCTAAGGAGAGACCTAATGGCACACAAAAAAGCAGGCGGCTCATCCCGTAACGGACGCGACTCAGCTGGTCGTCGTCTTGGCGTAAAGAAATACGGTGGCGAAGTTGTCGTTCCCGGCAACATCATAGTGCGTCAGCGCGGCACACAGTTCTGGCCTGGCCAGAATGTTGGCATGGGCAAGGATCACACGATCTTCGCAACTGTTGACGGCAATGTTCAGTTCCACAAGGGCCTGAAAAACCGCACGTTCATCTCCATCGTACCGGCGGCAGCAGCTGCTGAATAAGCCGTACCCGTGAGATAAAACACATCAGGGATCGGCGGAAACGCCGGTCCCTTTTTTATTTTGCGGCAGTAAAAGAGTCTTCTATGAGCATCGCCATTTTGCCCCTTGCCATATTTGCAGCGTCACAGGTCGGCACGCCCGGTCCTGCCAATATGGCATTGCTGGCAACTGGTGCACGCTTTGGCTTTCGCGCGGCGCTGCCCTTTGTCGCGGGGGTGGTTCTGGGCAAGCAGCTGATCATATGGCCGATCGGTTTCGGCTTGATGGAGCTGGCAGAGACGGCGCCCGGCCTGTTCACCGCGCTCAAATATCTCTCTGCGGCTTATATCATCTGGTTGGCATGGAAGGTGGCCAACATGCGACTGGGGCAGGGCGAGACGGGAGCTGCGGCGCCGGGCTTTGCTGCCGGTTTGATTGTCCATCCGCTCAACCCCAAGGCCTGGGCGATGATTGTGGGCAGTTTCACCGCCTTTGTCGGGCCTGATGTGCCGACGCTGACTGCAACAGCGACGGTTGCGACCGTTTTGTTGACCTGTCAGCTCGTGATGCATCCGTTGTGGACGTTGGGGGGCACCGCCATTGCGCGCACGGTTGCGGGCACCCGCGCTGAGCCTTATCTCATGTGGAGCCTTGCCGCCCTCACTGTGGCGTCGGTTTTGTTTGTCCTGTTTGCCGGAGGATCCTGAAAATGGATGTAATTGCCTCGCAGAAAACCCTGACCACGGATCGCTTTACCTTGCGGCCCGTGCGTACCTCCGATGTGACCCGGATCGAGCACTACGCCGCCGACAAACGGCTGGCAGCCAATACACCCAGTTTGCCACATCCTTTGCCACCCGGCGTCATCGCTGCTTTCATCGAGCGTGCGATGGCACCTGACCGGGACGAAGATGTCTGGGTCATGGATGGCGGCGACCATGGCGGTGAAATGATGGGCGTCATCACCCTGACGCGGCTTGACCGTAACCAGTCGGAGGTCACCTATTGGGTGGCACCGCCGTTCTGGAATACCCATGTGGCCTCGGATGCCGTTCAGGCGCTCGTTACGGGTAATCCACTGGACAATGACGCGATGTTCGCATCTGTGTTCCACGACAATCCGGCGTCAGCCAAAGTGCTGACCAATGCGGGCTTTGCCTATCTGGGTGATGCCGAAATCTTCTGTCTGGCGCGCAATGCGACTGTGCCCACATGGACCTACAGCCTCAAGCTGCGATAACCCCTTAGGATATATCATGAAGTTTCTCGATCTTGCCAAAGTATACATCCGCTCAGGCGCCGGTGGCGGCGGCTGTATCTCGTTCCGCAAAGAGAAGTTCATCGAATTCGGCGGGCCGGACGGGGGCGATGGTGGCGGCGGCGGTTCGGTCTGGGCTGTGGCCGTAGACGGGCTGAACACGCTGATCGATTTCCGCTATCAGCAACACTTTTTTGCCAAGAACGGTCAGGCCGGCATGGGCAAGCAGCGTACCGGCAAGGACGGCGAGGACATCGTTCTGCGCGTGCCCGTTGGCACCGAGATCCTTGATGAAGACCAGGAGACGGTTATCGCGGACATGACAACGCTGGGCCAGCGCGTGCAGCTGGCGCGCGGGGGCAACGGTGGCTGGGGCAACCTGCAGTTTAAATCGGCGACCAATCAGGCGCCGCGCCGCTCCAATCCCGGTCAGGACGGGGTGGAGCGCACGCTGTGGCTGCGGCTCAAGCTCATTGCCGATGTGGGGCTGCTCGGTCTGCCCAATGCGGGCAAATCCACGTTTCTGGCAGCCACCTCCAACGCGCGGCCCAAGATCGCAGATTATCCGTTTACGACGTTGCACCCCAATCTGGGCGTCGTCGGCGTGGACAATACCGAATTTGTTGTGGCGGACATTCCCGGTCTGATCGAGGGCGCCCATGAGGGACGGGGTCTCGGCCACCGGTTCCTCGGCCATGTGGAGCGTTGTGCGGTGCTGCTGCATCTGGTCGATGGCACCTCCGCGACGATCACGGAAGACTATGAGACTATCATTGGCGAGCTTGAGGCCTATGGTGGCGAACTGGCAGACAGACCGCGCGTGACCGTGCTCAACAAGATTGACGCGTTGGATGAAGAATCGCTTGCAAGTGCTTGTGAAGAATTGGAAAAAGCTGTAGGTGGCGCAGTGATGCCGATGTCGGGAGTGGCCAAAACCAACACCGTTGAGGTGTTGCGCGCGCTGCGGGCCGAGATTGACGACAACCGCCTGCGCCAGACTTCGGGAGCGGAGGATACGCCTTGGCAACCCTGAGCGATGCAAAGCGTATCGTCATCAAGATCGGCTCGGCGCTGTTGGTGGACCGGGCCACCGGAGCGTTGCGTGCGGATTGGCTGGCGTCTCTGGCGCAGGACGTTGTCTGGCTGAAACAGGGTGGCGCGGATGTGGTGCTGGTGTCTTCTGGCTCCATCGCGCTGGGACGCGGGGTGTTGGGCCTCGGCCTTGGTGCGCTGCCGCTGGAGCAGGCGCAGGCCGCCGCCGCCGTGGGCCAGATCCGGCTCGCACGCGCCTATGAGGAAGTGTTGGCGCCCCATGAAATTACAACAGCGCAGGTGCTGGTGACACTGGAAGACAGCGCCAACCGCCGCCGCTATCTTAACAGCCGCGCGACGCTGGAGACGCTGCTGGGTCTTGGTGCAGTGCCAATTGTAAACGAGAACGACACCGTCGCGACCGACGAGATCCGCTTTGGTGACAATGACCGTCTGGCTGCGCAAATTGCCGTCACTGTGGGCGCGGACCAATTGATCCTGCTGTCCGACGTGGACGGGTTCTACAGCGCTAATCCCTCGGAAGATCCCACCGCGACCCGCTATGATGTGATCGACCGGATCACACCCCAGATCGAGGCGATGGCCGGGGATGCGGGGTCCGGCCTGAGCAAGGGCGGCATGAAAACCAAGCTGATGGCGGCGAAAACCGCTGTTTCTGCTGGGTGCGCCATGGCGATTACGGAAGGGTCGGTGATGCGACCGCTGACGGCGCTGGCGCAAGGGGCCAATGCCACATGGTTCACCCCCCAGACCGATCCGCAGACCGCGCGCAAAAGCTGGATCGCAGCGATGAAGCCTTTGGGCACTGTCACGCTGGATGCCGGTGCTGTGGCGGCATTGGGACGCGGCAAAAGCCTTTTGCCTGCGGGAATTACGGCCGTATCCGGCAAGTTTGACCGTGGCGACGCGGTGTCGCTCTTGGGACCGGACGGTGCGGGCATCGGATCGGGCCTGACGCGTTATTCGGCTGTGGAGACCGCGTTGATCAAGGGCCACCAGAGTGCCGAGATCGAGGCGTTGTTGGGCTATTCGGGACGCGCGGCGTTGATCCACCGTGATGATATGGCACTGTAAGGACTTGAATATGAATGACACGACTGACATTTCCTCCCTGATGGCCGACATTGGCGCGCGCGCCAAAGCCGCTGCCGCCGTGCTGGCCATCAGCAGTGCCGAGCGCAAACATGCCGCCCTGATCTCGGCCGCCGATGCGGTCTGGAGCCGCCGCGAGGAGATCTTTGCCGCGAATGAGCAGGACATGGCTTACGGTGCTGACAAAGGGCTGAGCCCGGCGATGCTCGACCGGCTGAAGCTGGATGAGAGCCGTCTGCAAGGCATCGTGGACGGCTTGCGTGCCATTGCCGAGCAGCCTGATCCGGTGGGAGAGATTCTTGCACAGTGGGACCAGCCCAGCGGGCTGCACATCGCGCGGGTGCGCACGCCGCTGGGTGTGATCGGCGTGATCTACGAATCGCGTCCCAATGTGACGGCGGATGCAGGGGCGCTGTGCCTCAAGGCAGGCAATACGGTGATCCTGCGCGGCGGCTCGGAGAGCTTTCACAGCTCCCGCGCGCTTCATGCCTGTCTGCAACAGGGCCTGCGCGATGCGAACCTGCCGGAGGATGCGATCCAGCTGGTGCCCACGCGCGACCGTGCGGCAGTGCAGGCGATGCTGACCATGACCGATACCATAGACGTCATCGTGCCGCGTGGCGGTAAGGGGCTGGTCGGGCTGGTGCAGCGCGAGGCGCGGGTGCCTGTGTTTGCCCACCTCGAAGGTATTGTACACATTTACATCGACAAGGATGCGGATCCCGAGAAGGTGCTGCGCGTGGTGCTGAACGCCAAGACGCGGCGCACGGGCGTGTGCGGTGCGGCGGAGTGTCTGCTGATCCACAAGGACATCGCCAGAACCATAGGCAAAGGTGTGATCCGTGCGCTGATCGATGCGGGCGTTGAAGTGCGCGGCGATGGCAGCCTGCGCGACATTGATGGCGTGGTCGCGGCACAGGAGAGCGACTGGGGCTGTGAATACCTCGATATGATCATCGCCGCGCGCGAGGTCGATGACCTGGATGCGGCGATGGCGCACATCCGCCGCTATGGCTCCAACCATACCGACTGTATTCTGACGGAGGACGCCGCTGCGGCCGAGACATTTATGAACACGCTCGATAGTGCGATCGTCATGCACAATGCCTCCACCCAGTTCGCTGATGGCGGCGAGTTCGGTATGGGCGCCGAGATCGGGATCGCCACGGGCAAGATGCATGCGCGCGGGCCGGTGGGTGCTGCCCAGTTGACCAGCTTCAAATACAAGGTCACCGGCAGCGGGACGGTGCGCGCCTAGAAGCGGATGGTGACAGGCGTGCCGGAGGTGTCTACCTCCAGCACGCGCCCTTCATCAGCGGCAATCAGCGGCAGCAGGCCGAATTGTACCTGCACCGGCCGCAGGTCCGCCCCGTTGGTACCGGTGTCGAGCAGCGCCCAGAGCGCCGCATCGACTTTGTACTTATCCGCGTAGCCGCTTACCGTGATCCGGTCGCCTTCGCGGCTCACCTCAATCCGGCCGCCGTAAGGCATTGCTGTTTCGAGACACATCACTGCAAGAAATGCCAGCCGGACAAGATGGCGTGGCTGCGCGTCCAGCGGCCCCCAAGACACTGACAGTCGCGAACCCTCATAATTTCCGTCGAGGATCGAGGCAATCTCGGGGCGGCCCAACATCTGTTCCCCGGCGGCACCGAAGGCGATGCGGAAATACCGGATGCGCGCGCTGGCATTGGCCACGCTTTCGGAAATCAGGGTCATTTCGGGACCGCTCGCGGCGTTGCTCATTTCGATGAGTTCCAGACCGTTGTTGATCGCGCCAATCGGGGATATCAGATCATGGCAGATGCGGCTGCCGATGAGGGTGGCAAATGTGGTTTCCTGACCCATCAAAGAGCCCCCACTAAAGATGAAGGATAGCAGATGGACGATATGAACGCACTCCTCACGCCCGGCATGCTGGTACGGCATCCGGGGATGCCGGATTGGGGGGTAGGGCAGGTGCAAAGCAACATCGGCGGCAAACTCACTGTCAATTTCAGGGACGCAGGCAAGATCGTGATCGACAGTTCACGGGTCGCACTGCTTCCGGTTTTTGAGGGTCAATAATTGCAGACCATTCTTAACAAATGGTAACGATCCGGCGGCAGGTCTGGAAACAGCAACCTAGAGCTGTATGCCGCAATGCGTGTCCGCGTTGCCAATATGCACCGGAGCGCGTATTCCGGCCGCGGGGAATACGCGGGGATGCATCATGATGGTCAAAGCGCCGGAGTTTACGGTCAAGCTGGCCGAAACGGAGGCCGAGCTGCAAGCAGCGCAGCGCCTGCGCTATGACGTTTTCGTGCGCGAATTGGGTGCGGGCGGTGCGTTTGTGGACCATGCCGAGGGGCTGGAAAGTGATCGTTTCGATGCCTACGCCGACCATCTGATAGTGACCCGGACAGGCAGCGACGCGGTGTTGGGCGTCTACAGACTGCTGCGTAGCGACGGGGCTGCTGCGGCGGGTGGATACTACTCGGAAGGCGAATATGATCTTGAGGTTCTCAAGACGTCCGGCAGGCATCTTCTGGAGTTGGGGCGATCCTGCCTGCATGTGGATGCGCGCGGTGGTATGGCGATGCATCACCTCTGGCAGGGACTGGCGGCCTATGTGGCGCAGCACCGGATTGAGGTACTGTTCGGCGTGGCAAGTTTTCACGGCACGGATGTCGCGGCATTGGCCGAGCCGCTGTCGCTGTTGCACCACAGGCATTTGGCACCACCGGCGGTGCGCCCCCGCGCGCGGGGCGAGACAGTGCAGCGGATGGATCTGGTCGCTCCAAAGGACATAGATCGCCGCCGCGCGATGGTAGCCGTACCGAGCCTGATCAAGGCATACTTGCGTCTGGGTGGTGTCGTGGGCGAGGGCGCCTTTGTCGATCATTGCTTCAACACGACGGATGTGTGCCTGATCATGGACACGGCGCAGATGACTGCCGGTCAGGCCAAACGCTATGGAAGACAACGCGGATGAGCGTGCGCTGGGAGAGCACCAGTCATCCCGATATGCCGGCATTTGGCCTGATGTCATGGCTGCGTATCTGTGTGCGCGCCACGGCACTGGCGATACTGGTGTTTGGGGGTCTCGCGGTGCTGTTACTGTGCCGTCTGGTGGAGCGCCCGCTCTGCGGTCTCCATCGTCCGGTCACGCCGCATATCACCTGCTTTGTATGCCGCAATGCCTTTCGGATCATGGGTATGCGCCTGACCGTGAGCGGCGCGCCGATGGCAATGCGGGGGGCTGTAGTGGCCAATCACACCAGCTGGCTGGATATCTTTGCGCTCAATGCGGTCAAACGGATCTATTTCGTCTCCAAATCCGAAGTGGCACACTGGCCCGGCATAGGCTGGCTGGCCCGCGCTACCGGCACCGTGTTCATCGAGCGAAACCCGGCCCGCGCACGCCAGCAGACGGACCTTTTCCAACAACGGCTGCTGGCGGGACATAAACTATTGTTCTTTCCCGAAGGCACCAGCACAGATGGTTTTCAGGTTTTACCTTTTAAAACAACGTTGTTTCAGGCGTTCTTGATGCCAACCCTGCGCGAGCAATTGCATATCCAACCGGTTGCCGTGATCTACCGCGCACCGCAAGGGGCTGATCCGCGCTACTACGGGTGGTGGGGCGATATGGACTTCGGCACTCATTTGCTGGCCACGCTGGCGCCTGCGCGGCCGGGCGGAGTAGAGGTGATCTACGGTATGCCGCTGCGGGTCGCGGATTTTGCAGATCGCAAGGCGCTGGCGGCGGCCTGCGAGGCCGCAGTGCGCGCAGCGCACAACACAGCCATAGTTTAGCTCTTGCGCTGACGGCCTGCCTGCGCTATCCGCGCTCTACTTAATCCCGCAGTCGGGGATGGGACCATTCGGGGAGACATCCCGGAGGTTCCGCCGGTTGGCCCGCACTTCTGCTGGGTCATACCCCCGACGAGGCTAAACCGGAAAGGTATAAAGACATGGCTCTTCCTGAGTTCTCCATGCGCCAACTGCTTGAAGCAGGCGTACACTTCGGACACCAGACCCAGCGCTGGAACCCACGCATGGGTCCGTACATCTACGGCGCGCGTAACGGCATCCACATCATGGATCTGACACAGACCGTCCCCATGCTGGAAGACGCGCTGAAGATCATCCGCGACACCGTCGCCAAAGGCGGCAGCGTCCTGTTTGTCGGCACCAAGCGTCAGGCTGCACAGCCGATCGCCGATGCCGCAGAGAAATGCGCACAATATTACATGAACCACCGCTGGCTTGGCGGCACGTTGACCAACTGGCAGACCGTGTCCAAATCCATCCAGCGCCTCAAGCACATCGACGAGCAGTCCGAGATCGGCTTCTCGGGTATGACTAAAAAAGAGCGTCTTGGCATGGAACGTGACCAGGCGAAGCTGCAGGCTTCCTTGGGTGGTATCCGCGAAATGGGCGGCCGTCCCGACCTGATCTTTGTGATCGACGTGCGCAAAGAGCAGCTGGCGATTGCCGAAGCCAACAAGCTGGGTATTCCGGTTGTGGCTGTGGTTGACACCAACTGCTCGCCCGATGGCATCGACTATATCATCCCCGGCAACGATGACGCGGCACGCGCCATTGCACTGTACACCGATCTGGCCGCACGCGCGGCGCTGGACGGCATGTCCGCACAGCTGGGCGCCGCTGGCGTCGATCTGGGCGCGATGGAAGAAGCACCTGTAGAAGAAGCCGTGGCAGAGATGCCTTTGGGTGGTGCCTCTGCCGAGGCCACCACGAATGACGCAATTGCCAAAGATGCGCCTTACGATCTGGAATCAACCAAAGAAACGGTTGCCAAATCCTGATCTGATGGCGGCGTGCGCGCCGCTGTCACAGGCTTGTAACACGGGGCAGGGATACCTGCCCCGAATGCACTTATAGAACCCAAGAATAGGAGACCCGTAGCGATGGCAATTACAGCATCCATGGTCAAAGAACTCCGCGATTCCACCGGCGCGGGCATGATGGACGCCAAAAAGGCGCTGACAGAGACAAACGGCGACATCGAAGCCGCTGTTGACTGGCTGCGCACCAAAGGTCTGGCCAAAGCGGCCAAGAAGTCCGAGCGCACAGCAGCTGAAGGCCTTGTTGCTGTCAGCGTTGAAGGCGGCCGCGGCGTGGCTGTTGAAGTCAACTCCGAGACCGACTTCGTTGGCAAGAACGCCGATTTCCAGAAAATGGTTGCCGGTATCGCAGCTGTTGCCGTTAAAGCGGATGACGTTGACGCATTGAAAGCGGCTGACATGGGCGGCAAGACCGTCGAGCAGACCGTGACAGACGCTGTTGCCGTGATTGGCGAGAACATGTCCGTGCGTCGTATGTCTGCGATCGAGGGCGAGACTGTTGTGTCCTACGTCCACAATGCCGCAGCCCCCAACATGGGCAAAATCGGTGTTCTGGTCGCCATGACCGGCGGAGACGAAGCGTTCGGCAAGCAGGTCGCGATGCACATCGCAGCTGTGAACCCTGCGTCCCTGTCCGAAGCAGATCTGGATCCGGCAGTTGTCGAGAAGGAAAAGCAGGTCCAGATCGATATCGCGAAAGAATCCGGCAAGCCCGACGCTGTGATCGAAAAAATGATCGTTGGCCGTATGCAGAAGTACATGTCCGAAGTGACGCTGTTGAACCAGGCTTTCGTGATCAACCCTGATCTGACCGTCGGTGCGGCTGCAAAAGAAGCGGGTGCCACCATAACCGGTTTCGTGCGTCTGGAAGTGGGCGAAGGCATCGAAGTTGTGAAAGAAGATTTCGCTGCAGAAGTTGCAAAAGCTGCAAAGGGCTAAACCGTCCCGAGTTGATTTGGGAAAGGCGGGGTTTTTTGCCCCGCCTTTTTTGTTGACGGGTGCTCCTATTCAACGAGCCTAACCGCAAATCCCAGTGCAGGTTTCTTTGAGGTCAGGGGCTGTGTTTCTGGTGGCAGGGATCTTTTCTTGAAGTCGAAGGATCGCTCAAGGGGTAATTGCGGGGCTGGTGTGTGGTTTGTTGCTAGAAACATCGCCTGCTGCTGAGGGTGTTTTGGTCATGTGTGGCGTAGACGTCCTGCTGCGGTCCTCGGTCGTTTGGACGCTGCTTGCCGTCACTTAGGCAGGGCGAGGATGCGGGGCGGATAACTGGAACCGTTGGAGTCTGTGTCGTTAATGCGCTGATGATCTGGCGCTTTGGCTCCGAGCCGACGCCAGCCGGGCTTGAGATCGCATCTGGCACCAGAGATGACGTCCCACGGGCTTTCATGCCGGGAGTCATAGTCAAAATGTACTAAATCTCCATTTTGCTGGCCAAGAGCGGGACCTTGACCGGCTTTCCAAGGCTGAAAATCCTGATCACTGGATTGCGCCCTCGTTCTGCTCTCCACCGGATGCCGCTGGCGATACTTCACATCATATGGCGTCACCCCATCCCGCGTGCGGATCAAGCCGCAAACCGCTTGGGCAGATTTTGCAAACAGATGAAACTGTGCTCTCTTGTCGGACACTTCGCGATCTGGTTTAGGCGTCATTATGCTGAGTGCTTTGATCCTGATCGTTTCCATACTGGTTGGTGCCGTTTTGGTCTGGCCGCGATTGGCCAATGCACCGTTGTGGCGCGCAACGATTACCCCTTTGGCATCCATAATAGGAAGCGGGTTTCTGGTTTTGGGGCCAGTACTTCATGTGAGCTACGGTGGCTTTGCCCCTGTTGTCATGTTGGGTTTGTGCGCAATGTCCTACCTTGTGGGAAGCGCGATCCGGTTCAATATTGCTCGGATCGCGGATGGCTCCACGATGTCACCTTTGGGTGGGCGGTTGGAAATAGCCTCCTCTGCGGTTTTGGCTTTCGCATTCTTTGTCTCGGTCGCGTATTACCTGAATTTGTTTGGTTCATTCGGTGTCAGCCTGACGGGTTTCAACGACAGGTTTCACGCAAACATGCTCACCACTGCAATATTCCTGGTGATCCTTGGTGTCGGCTGGACACGCGGCTTTAACGCGCTTGAGCGCCTTGAACAGGTTTCTGTCGGTCTCAAGCTCGCGATTATTGCGGGTTTGGTGTTTGGTCTTGCGGTATATTTCGGTGAGGCTGCGCGGTCAGACACGCTCTATTTCGATGCACCTGATCTCACCGGCTGGGCTGCCATCACCCTCATGGGCGGGTTGATCGTGACGGTGCAAGGCTTCGAGACATCGAGATACCTTGGAGCGACCTATGACGCCGGGCTGCGCATCCGGTCAATGAAGCTCGCACAGTGGATTTCCACAGTCATCTATGTGATTTATATTTCTCTCATTACATACGCTTTCGATGCTGATCCACTCTCTCTGGACGAAACCGCGATCATTGATCTGATGCGGGTCGTGGCACCGATCCTGCCTCTGATGCTTGTTGTTGCCGCCCTGAGCGCACAGTTCAGTGCGGCCATCGCGGACACAAGCGGGTCAGGCGGACTCCTTGCTGAAGTATCAAAGGGCAAAATTTCTGAGAAGCTTGCTTATGCTTTGCTTGTGGGGTTCGGGATATTGATCACCTGGACCGCGGATATCTTTGAAATTATCAGCTATGCATCGCGCGCCTTTGCAGCGTATTACGCAATCCAGTCGAGCATTGCAGCGCTCTTGGCTGTCAGACGTGACGATGCCTTGAAGTCGGCGTCATTTGCGACGATTGCAATGGTCTGCGCCGGTATTGTTGCATTTGGCGCGTCGGTGGAATGATGTAAACAGGAAAATCTTCTGGTTTAAAGATGAAATGCGGCACGACCCTGAGTTGAAGGCCGCGCCGCGTGTTCGGCCCCCCGGGGAGACAGGGGCCTCATCAGGCTCCGGCCAGCAAGACCTTAAAAGGGTCTTACTGGAGCCGGCGACCCACCAGAGCTTTGTAATATCAAAGTTTTTTGGGCCGTTTGTCAGGACCTGCCAAGCTTTAACGGTCTGACTAGGGGGAATGTGCAAGGAAACTTCCCCTAGGGAAAGTAGGGTAAACCTTACCTTTTGGTTAATTTTTGATTTTTACCTGTCCAGAATAAACATCTGGTTGGCAAAAGCCGCCTTGAGAACAGCTTGCGCGGTTGTATCCACGCTCAATGCCTCGCGCGCAAGGCGCAGGTGTTTTTCGACCGTTGCGGCGGTCAGGCCCATGATAAGGCCGATGTCCTGTGCGGTCTTGCCGTCGCCGACCCATTCCAGCACCTCACGCTGGCGCGGGGTCAGCGCGCGGTTGGGGGCGCTGTAGGGCAGGGTGAGGATCTTGAGGTGGACGATGTTGTTCATCAAGGTGATGTCTGCGCCATGTTCGGCCCAGACCTCATCAATCGCAGCCTGATCTATGTCGCGCCGTGCCGTCAGGGCAATCGCTCCCTTGGAGCGCGCAGAGATCGACTTGAAACTGACCGAATAGCCCGCTGTCACGCCCATGTCGCGGTTGAATTCCAATACGCGGCGTTCCGGTGCGCTGAGCGTCTTTGTCCGCTCCATTTCCGACAGCAACTTCCAGCTCTTCGCGCCTTCGTTTTCCAGCGCCCAATGCACCATAGGCGCATGGAAGAAATGACCTTCGTCCAGAAAAACGCTGGTATATTCCTTGGTGTGGTTGGTCAGAATTATGAAATCACTGGGATCACCCAATGAGTTGGCCGTGCGGTAGCGGGTAAAGCCATAAATCAGGCGATCAAAGCCGTATTCGGCCATTTTATCCACATGGCCTTCCCACAGTTCCTCCATGGACTGGCAATCAGCCACCCGCAGCAGATAGGTCCGCAGGCTCATGCCGGGACCAGCCTGTCAGCCAGTGCATCCAGCGCCATCAGATAACCGCGCGGACCAAAGCCGCAAATCTGACCGATGGCGACTTTCGCCAGATAAGAGGTGTGGCGGAACGGCTCGCGCGCGTGAATATTGCTCAGGTGGACTTCAACCATAGGCAGCTCGACCGAGGCGACCGCATCCATAAGTGCTATCGAGGTATGCGTATAGGCACCCGCGTTGATCACCAGTGCATCATGGGTGCCCTTGGCTGCGTGGATGGCATCAATCAGTGCGCCCTCGTGGTTTGACTGTATGCAAGCAACCCCCAGCCCCAATTTGCGCGCGTGGGCCGCGCAAGATGCCTCGATATCGGCGAGTGTGGTATGGCCGTAGACCTCCGGCTGGCGCTGACCCAGCAGGTTGAGGTTGGGACCGTTCAGAACAAGAACCGAAGGCATATTCATTCCATTGTATTGGAGGTGCGCAAACCCTGCCAGCCCGTGCTGCGTCTGTCTAGTGCTCTGACAGACATTTGCAGGGCAGGGGCGGGATTAGCCCACTGCGGCGTTGATCAGCAGGAACAGGCCACCCGACAGCAATGCTGCGGCGGGAACGGTGATGATCCATGCCGCAATGATGGTCATGAAGTGCGACCGGCGCACCAGCTTGCGGCGGCGGCGTTCCTCAGGGGCGAATTTGGTGCGTTCGGGCATGGCTATCCGCGCTTTGCGGATCCGCCGCTCGGCGTCCCATTCGCGGAAGAACCCCACGCCGAACACGCCACCGACCGCGATGTGGGTCGAGCTGACCGGCAGCCCAAGCCAGCTGGCCACGATCACCGTAATCGCCGCCGACAGTGCCACACAATAGGC
>Ga0163215_101263_pt1 | contig 17228 bp, 22 predicted proteins | sample SynspAceP_FD_185934 | JGI IMG/M metagenome (GOLD analysis project Ga0163215, IMG submission 185934) | Saline lake microbial communities from Ace Lake in Antarctica - Synechococcus sp. Ace-P (Hybrid Assembly) | ecosystem: Environmental > Aquatic > Non-marine Saline and Alkaline > Saline | place... | reverse complement strand
CGTCCCGAAGTTCCCTCAGAACCGATCTTGCCATGAAAAGCGCTGATCGCCGAGGGGAAATGTGATCATCCGGGATGGAACAGATATCTACATCGCCACCTCATGGCGGGCAGTGCGGACTACTTGATGAAAGTTGTGGCCAATGACGCCGAAGACTTTGTGCGTCTGCACCGCAAGCACCTTGCCGGGTTACCCGGCATCGCCAAGCTGCAATCAAGCTTCTCGTTGAAAACGATATGCAACACGACAGCGATCCCAGTCTAGCTGATCTTAACGCGTCCTGCGCCTTAGCCTGACATCAGGGACCGCTTCGTAGGAATCCGCATCTATGAACACATTGCATTAGTGTTCTAGACTTAGCGCAGAGACCTGTGCTGGACGATGGTTCAACCAATCATCGCACTTTGCGGTCCCAAGAACGAATGGGTGGTAACAATGAAAGCACTGTTTGTGACCATCATTCTAGTGGTCTTGATCGCGGTCCTAGTCCTGAGCGTTTGGCGACAGGCAGACCATCGCTCTGATCGGGTCGAGATGGGTCGGCTCCTTGCATTGCAATCCGGCGCTCCGGATCGCTTCACGTATGAAACGGTTGCCGACCTTCCGGAACCGGCACGGCGGTATTTCGCCTTTGCAATCATCGAGGGAACCCCTCTACTTACCGTGGCCGAGATCAAGATGCAGGGACGGTTCAGTCTCGGCAACAAGGATACTCCTAACTATATGAACATGGAGGCGGTTCAGGTACTGGCTGCACCCCATGGGTTTGTGTGGAAGATGTCGGGCGGGGCTGGACTTATGCGGATGTCCGGATCAGATAGCGGTCAATGGACACGCTTCTGGATGGCAAGTCTGGCCCCGGTGGCGCGTTTCGGTGGGGACCGGGACCATAAGAGATCGGCTTTCGGGCGCTACGTGGCAGAGGCGGCATTCTGGACGCCAGCCGCGTTATTGCCAGGGCCGTTTGTGTCATGGGATGCCGTCGATGAAAACACTGCCCGGTTCACCATGACCCATGATGGTATTGAGCAGGCCGTTGACGTGACAGTGGGGTAATCCCCCCCGAAACTAAGGGGATGCGGCAGTAGAATTTTCTCGGCAAGATATCTGAGGAGATTTTGATGAAGATGACGAGATATAGCGAACCCCAAATTCCTGCGATCCTGCGCCAAGCCGAAGGCGGTGTGCCTGTGTCGGAGCTGTGCCGCGAGCACGGGATGAGTAACGCGTCGTTCTACAAATGGCGTTCGAAGTATGGCGGGATGGATGCGTCGATGATCAGCCAGATGAAGGCCTTGGAAGACGAGAACCAGCGTCTCAAGAAGATGTATGCCGAGAAAATTCTACTGCCGCATCCCCTTAGTTTCGGGGGGGATTGCCCAAATGGGCTATGGTTCTGCTTCGTTCGCCCGGTAATTCCCTTAGTCGAGCGCGGCCTTGCTCGATTTTGACGCGGCTGAGTGCGGCTTTGGCTATTAAGTCACCTGATTCGCGCGCAGTTTCGCGTGTTTTATTGACTTATTGTTGACCTGGATTTTGGACAGCAAAAAGCCCCGCGGAATGCGGAGCGTAATGCATTGTAGTTATTGGCTTTTTTGGTTGCGGGAGGGCGCATTGGCCTTGACCGAACCGGATTTCTTCTAAGCTGATGAAAATTGTTGTCGAACAATTACGAATTTTGCCGTCCATGACTTGAACGTTGCCAGACAGTCAACGGATGCCTGGTAACACCTTACGATAAATGGTTTTGTCGCAAAGTTTTTGCGGTTGGTTGGACTGGCTCGCGCATAGTAGGTGCGGGCTTTTGAGCTTGATAGAGTGTCCCCAACTGTGACGATTGACTTCAAAGGGAACCATTTTCCGAAAAGCGTGATCTTGTACGCTGTATTCTTCTACGTGCGCTACGGCGTCTCCTATCGGGATCTGGAAGAAATCATGGCTGAACGCGGAGTTGAAATCGATCATGCCACGTTGAACCGCTGGGTGGTGAAGTACTCGCCGCTGATCGCGGCAAATGCGCAGTCGAGAAAGAGGTCGACTGCCGTCTCTTGGCGGATGGATGAAACTTATATCAAAGTTCGTGGAACGTGGACCTACCTGTATCGCGCGGTTGATCGTGACGGGCAAACCCTTGAATTTATGCTGTCAGAACGCCGCGATACTGCTGCCACTCGGAGGTTCTTCAAACGTGCCGTTGGTACCAATGGCGTCCCAGACCGTATTGCCAACGACAAGAGCGGTGCCAATTTGGCTGGCCTGCTAAGTCTAAATGTCATCCTCAAATTCACCGTAGTTGGTCGGATTATCGGTATCGTTCAATCCAAATATCTCAACAACATCGCTGAGCAAGACCACCGTTTCATTAAGCTGATCACACGGCCAATGCTCGGCTTCAAAGCGTTCCATTCGGCTGCGGCAACGCTAGCCGGGATCGAAACGGCGCATATGATCCGCAAGGGTCAGCTTGCCCAAAAAGGCATCTCTGCGTTCAAGCAGTTTGCTGATCTCGCAGCATAGGTACGTCCAGCGAAGGCCGTTCTTCAACCAACTGGAAACTTTGCGACAGAACCAGACAATTCGAGTGGAGACCGGAGAGCGGATGATGACAAATCAGCCTATCATTGACCTAGTCAGGTATTTGGAGGGGATCCAAGAGTAGGGCCGGAAGAGATATCAGCTATCCAACCAGTTCTAAAGACGGCGACCAAACGCCTCAAAGACGGTGGAAAGCCGCACAAGCTGGTGATCGTTAGGTATGTAATCGAAGCCCGGTGTAGGTGGTGTAGGTATTTTCCTAACTTTCTCATATGGGAAGAAAATAAAATAGTTAGGTAAAAGACTACACCACCTACACCTCGGCATCCGCAGCAACCACATTTGGCAAAATCGAGGAAATAATGACTGAAAATCCTTCAGGTAAGCTGTTCAAAGAACCCGCCACATGGCCGATAATCCCGCCCTGGTGGGTGGTCTCGTCAACTGACGCCGCCGCCCTACTGAACGTCAAACCCGCCACCCTCCATAGCTGGCGCATCAGGGGCCACGGACCTACGGCCTATCCGCCCATATATCTGAGGCCCACACAAGGCAAACCGCTCTTCTACCAATACGGCACACTGAGATCATGGGCTGCCACCAGGCTCGGTATGGCCTACCCTTTTTGGGACCAGTGCATGGACTTCTTTCGGGAAACCTTCAGCCCGTTGGCTGGTGGTAGTGGCGGCCTCGAAGGTCGTATCGAGCTATTCGAAGAGCAGTTCCTGAAAGATCGAGAAACGACGATGAACGGCAGGAGCCCATACATGATCGAGGTTGGACACATCCACGAACTTGATGTCTACTATTCACGCCAACCAAGGCGCACCGGGCCGACATATATCCTAGACCAGGCCAGTGATCTGGCTCGGGTGGGGTGATCCTAAAGGATACGAGAAGCTCGGCGGACGCAAGGAAATGCAGCTGCCGGATGGGGCGTCAAGCGAAGCCAAAATGGACAGCCCGTTGGTCAAGGCGCTGGCCTGTGCTTTTCGCCGGAAGAGGATGCCGGTGTCGATGGAGTGTGCGACGAGTTCAGATCTGGCAAGACCTTGGCGAGGCTTCTTGCATAAAGATTTCTCACATATCCAGGCATCACTCTGGCTTTCTGAGCCCGACTGAGATGTCCTTCTGCGATTCAGCGAAAGGAACTACCGTACGGCACAGATGCGGTTCGGGCACGGGGTTCTCCTTGGCTGCTATCATTATAGTTGCCGAGTTTCCCTCAGTTTTCCGGAGGGCGTGGCATGATGCTGGCCCGGCTTAGGCAAGGTCGCTTTGATAAAGGTGGTGATGTCAGCGCGCCACATTCGCAACACTTCTTACTCACCTGCTGTCTAGGCTGTTATCAATATCGCCGCACTCATTGCCTTGCTCATGCTGCAGTTCGTCCTACCGAATGGCGTGGTCAATCGTCCATTGTCGGGGCTGGAGACGGCACAATTTGCAGGCGCGATCGTCGCCTGGTCAGTGCTTTGCCTGTCAGGAATTGCTCTGATCACGCCAAAGCAGCTTATGGCATCTAAGGCCCGGCCAGGGTTGCTTTTGGCAATCGCAGCGATCCTGTTTGCGGGCCTAACAAATGAGACTTACGCGATCACGGGTCTGTTGGAAGCTCCGCGTGTGGCTTTCGAGGAAGCGACGCTAAACCTCACCGTCTGGTTCTACGAGTTGAGCGGCCGCCCTACACCACATCTTTCATTCGATGACGGCGTTCCGACGATGCGTGCGTCCGGTTTCGCAATCCTAATTGGCCAGTCCTGCATGGGCTATCAGGGTGTTGCGAGCGCATCGGTCTTGCTGGGCAGCTACATCGCCATCGAATGGCGCAGGCTAAATGTTGCGAGAGCGGTTTGCTTGGTAGTTGCAGCTGTCGTTGCCACGTTTGTTCTGAATTCGGCCCGTATCGCGATGCTCTTCTATATCGGCGAAGAAATCTCTCCCGAAGTTGCTGTGAATGGGTTTCATTCCAATTTTGGTACATTCGCATTGTTCTTGATTAGCTTTGTCTCGATCATGTCGATGGAGTTCTCTTTCTTTCGCCGAGGCACCGGCCAAACAGCCAAGCAAGCATCATCCCGAGACCACTCCGTCGCACTGGCCGGGGCCGCCAAGTTCATGTTTCCGCTCACGGTGTACCTCGTTTCAGCCATGGTCATTGGCCTGTTCAGCGGAGAATTCAATTGGTTCTACCCAGCTCCGGTAGCAGTCGGCTGCATGACGCTCTGGATCATGCGGCAGCACTTTACGGATGTGTTTGCTCAGCGCGTCAATCCAGAGGGGGTCTTGGCTGGAATGCTCGCCTTCGCTATCTGGGTCGCGCTGATCCCAGTCGATGCAGAGCGTCACACACTGCTTACAGGCACGCTGACAGAAGCCCCGATGTGGTTGGCAGCGGTTTGGGTCGTGTTCCGGGTGTTCGGCTCCAGCATTGTCGTGCCGATTGTCGAGGAACTGGCCTTCCGAGGCGGCCTACAGCCCGTCTTGCAGGACATCATCCCCGAGAGTTGCCCAAACCACCTGCGCACAATACTGGCGGTGCTCGGGTCCGCAATCGCGTTTGGATTGCTGCATTCTGACATCTTGGCAGGGATACTGGTCGGCATTCTCTATGGTGGCGTAGTCTGGCGGACGGGCAAAGTCCTAGACGCCATTGTAGCCCACGCCATCACCAACTTCCTGATCTGCGTGCTGGTGCTTGCCATGACGAAATTATCGGTTACTGTAATGCGCTATCCTACAGAGGGAAATTGCGGCCCCTCCGAGGACGAGCACCCGATGACGCCATATTGCCTGCCCTTGGATACCTCCATGTTGATGGCCGCGCCATAGCGGTCGGCAGCAGTCGCGCCAACCCGCTTGAAGCACGGACTATTGCTGCGTGGTTGGAGGCCAACCGTGCTGACCTGGAAAATCGCTATAAGGCGCGACTGGAACAGATTGTCGGTATCGTCACGCCCTTTGGACGACAAGTGCGCGAAATCCGCTCGGCGTGCGAACATCGAAAAATCGCCGTTGAGGGGCGAGACGGAATGACAATTGGAACGGTACACGCCCTGCAGGGCGCAGAGCGTCCGGTCGTGATCTTTTCTCCAGTCTACTCCAAACACTCTGATGGCGGCTTCATCGACGCTTCGTCTAGTATGCTCAATGTCACCGTTTCCCGTGCGAAGGACAGCTGTCTTGTCTTTGGTGACATGGACGTCCTTTCTGCGGCCCCTCTTGGGTCGCCTCGCGCCCTACTAGCCGATTTTCTCTTCAATTCTACAACTAACGCTTTGGAATTCGATACGGAACCTAGGAGCGATCTGGAAGAGACTGGAAGCAAGCTGCAGATGCTGCGAGATGCGGATGAGCACGACGCGTTCCTGCTTGCAGCACTCTCTGCAAATGGACGCCATTACTCTATCGTCAGTCCCTGGGCTATTGTTCGGACTATGGAGAAGGTCGGTTTTCTATCGGCGTTCGAGGCCGCAATCCAAGCGGGGGCAGAAATCGATGTCTACACGGACCCGCTGCTCAACACTGCTACAACATCAGACGGCCGGACCCAGATGCTGGCGACCGAACAAGCACTTACCCGTATCGGTGTCCGCCTTCACAGGGTTCCTCGACTGCACAGTAAGATCATAGCGGTCGATGGCGACCTGCTGTCTATCGGTTCCTACAACTGGCTCAGCGCAGACCGTCAGGGAAAATATGCCCGCCACGAGACGTCGGTTGTTTACCGGGGCAAACATCTAGAATCGGAAATCCGCACGGTTCTCGAAAGTCTGCAGCGCCGTGAAAAGTAGACCTGATCTAATTCGCAACTTAAGGCCACCATACCGCTGGAGGGCGAGTTAACCGTTCGATTAACTTGAGCTTACGCTGTTCGTGAGGAGCGTCGTAAGTAGCAAATAATTCAGTTTAATTGGTTTGCTCGGCCCAAAATCTATAGATATCAATCACCGCACTAGGTATCTTAACCACCGCCCTTTCAAATGTGTGACGTTTAGCTCTTCCTGCGGCATTCCCACCACTGAGTTGCCGTTGTCGTCCAGCAAGTGGAGCGTAGTCGGCGTGACCAGATGCCCATGCCTACCGCTCTCTGTAAGTCTTAGCCACTCTTTCGGCCGCATTGATGCAGCCTTCATGAACCCCTCGCACCAATCCATCGCAATGAGATGTCCTTCCTTGGCCTACCAAAAAATTAGCTCCACTTCAGCCGGATTGTTAGCTAGCACGTAAGCGTTGCGCCGTCCCCACCTTCCTGATGGCTGTCTGATCTGCGAGTCCGTTTCCAAGTGTAGATTTGGAATGGAGACGGCGTTGGTAGGACATATAGAGCACCATATGGAGGGCACTTGCCGGATGGAGGACATGGTTGGACCTTCAGGCAAGCGGAATTGGTCGGATGGTTTCAAGGGCCGGGTTGTAGCGGAAACGTTGGTGCCCGGTGTGACGGTCAATGAGGTGGCGCGGCGGCATGATCTGCGGCCCAATCATTTATCGTTATGGCGGCGGTTGGCGAAGGACGGCAAGCTGGTTGTGCCGGATTTGGCAGGTGCAGAGTTTGCCCCTGTGGTGCTGGATCCTGAGGCGGCACCGTCTTTGGCTGCGCCGGACTGCGCTGTTGAGATTATGCATAGGAATGTCATCATTCGTTTGCATGCAGGCACCCAGCCTGATCGGATTGCCGCGATTGCCCACGCTTTGTCTGCTCGCGCATGATGTTCCCGTCAAACCGGGTGCGGATCGTGGTGGCGACCAAACCTGTGGACTTCCGTAAAGGTCATGACGGGCTGGCGGCCCTGGTCAAGAACGAGCTGCGCAAAGAACCGTTCACTGGCACGGTGTTTGTGTTCCGCGCGAAGCGGGCGGATCGGTTAAAGCTGCTCTATTGGGACGGCACTGGTCTGGTGATGGCGTACAAGCGGCTCGAGGAAACAACCTTCACCTGGCCTGCAATCAAAGACGGCCTGATGGCCCTGAACCACGCCCAGTTTGAAGCGCTGTTCTCGGGGCTGGACTGGCGGAAAGTGAAGGCCCTGGCGGCGCGTCCGCCCACTGCGGCAGAGTGAATCGGGCAGGTTTTTGCGCGGGTGCGCAGACGTCAAAAGCGATAGCCTTTGGGCATGCTGAACCCTGCCAATCTTCCTGATGATATCACGGCCCTGAAGGCGCTACTGGTCGCCTCGGAGGGCCGCAATCTGCGCAAGCAGGATCGTATTGATCAGCTGGAAAAGCTCGTTGCGGACTTCAAACGGGCCCTGTTTGGCGCACGGTCAGAGAAGACCGATCCTGAGCAATTTGAGCTGGCGCTTGAGGATATCGAAACGGCGATGGCGGCGGTTCATGCCGAAGATGCAGCCCTTGATCCGCCCGCATCGCATGCAGCCAAACCTCGGAACACCAATCGTGGATCGCTGCCTAAGCATCTACCCCGCGTCGAAGAAGTGATCGAACCCGAGCAGACAACCTGCGCCTGCGGTGCTGCACGCCATGTGATTGGTGAGGATACGTCCGAACGCCTTGACATCATTCCCGCGCAGTTCCGCGTGATCGTCACTCGTCGTCCAAAATATGCCTGCCGGTCCTGCACGAACGGCGTCGTTCAGGCACCCGCACGGGCGCGCCTCATCCCCGGTGGCATGCCGACTGAGGCCACTGTCGCGCATGTGCTCGTCAGCAAATATGCCCCTCTCGTGCATTGCTGCGCAATACCCTGCCGGGCAGTGGATCACCTGCCACTGTATCGTCAAGCTCAAATTTACGCTCGGCAAGGTATCAATCTGGACCGTTCCACCCTCGCGGGATGGGTTGGCAAAGCTGCCTATGAGTTGCGCCCGGTGTTTGATGCGCTGATCGCTGATCTGAAGCAGTCCACCAAACTGTTCATGGACGAGACCCGCGCACCTGTGCTCGACCCTGGTAAGCGCAAAACCAAAACCGGATACTTTTGGGCGCTGGCCCGGGATGATCGACCGTGGGGCGGAGAGGCCCCGCCCGGCGTTGCCTTCACATATGCGCCGGGGCGATCCGGTCAATATGCCGACGACATTTTGAAAGGCTTCTCGGGCATCCTCCAAGTAGACGGTTATGCAGGCTACAACCGCCTGCTCAAACGCACAGATGACAATGTTGCCTTGGCCTACTGTTGGGCGCACGCGCGGCGCAAGCTGCACGAGTTCGCGCAATCCCGCTCCGCCCCCATAGCCGACGAGGGTTTGAAGCAGATCGCTGCTCTCTACCGAATTGAAAAGGTTATCCGGGGCTTGAATGCCGAGGCCAGACTGGCCGCGCGGCAAGACCAATCAGTCCCGTTAATCGCGGCGTTCGAAGTTTGGTTGGCCGCCAATCGCGCCCGCGTCTCCTCCAAAGCTCCATTGGGCGAGGCGCTCAAATACATCGCCAAGTATTGGGAAGGGCTTTGCCTGTTTCTGACAGATGGCCGTATCGAGATGGACAGCAATCCGGTCGAGCGCACCATCCGCCCCATCGCCCTGAACCGTAAAAATGCACTCTTTGCTGGTCATGACGCAGGGGCCACAAACTGGGGAGTCATCGCTTCGCTGATTGAGACCTGTAAACTCAATGCAGTCGATCCGCATGCCTATCTGGCCGACACTCTCACAGCCATCATTGCTGGTCACAAACAAAGCCGGATCAACGATCTGCTACCGTGGAACCACATCAAATAAGTGGGATCGCCCCAACGCTTACAACAAACTCACCGAGATGGGCGAATGGGACGAGGCCGTGCTGCCCGACGAGATCGCTGGGCTTCTAGCTGAGGATTTCGACCTGTCCCTGCTGGGGATGACCGATGAGGATCTAGATGCACTCTTGCAAGATCCGGAGTAACCGTCCGGTCTGACCGCCCTATGATGTCGCTTTCCAGGGCAGCAGATCATCGACGCGGTTGATCTTGTAGTCTGGAATGCGAGCGAGCGTGTCGGCCAACCATGCCTGGGGATTGATACCGTTCAGCTTGGCGGTTTCGATCAGGGTGTAGGCGATAGCGGCGGCCTTGCCGCCGGTCTGTGATCCAACGAACAGGTAGTTTTTGCGCCCGATGGCGACGGAGCGCATCGCTCTTTCTGCGGTGTTGTTGTCCAGTTCCAGGATGCCGTGGTCGAGGTAGGGACGCAGCCGTGCCATGCGCGTCAGGGCATAGCGGATTGCCCCCGCCAGTGGCGATTTACCAGAGATACTGGGCAGTTGGGCATGCAGCCAGACTTCCAGATCATCGAAGATCTGTTTTGCCTTCGCTTGCCGCAGTGCGACACGCCGATCTGGTGGCGATCCGCGTGCCTCCTTCTCCACTGCGTAAAGCTGCGCGATGCGCTGAATGGCTTCGTCGGCGATGGCAGAACCCTGGGCGCGATGAACGTCGACAAACTTGCGCCTGACATGCGCCATGCAGGCAACCTCTCGGATGTCGCCGGAACGATAGAGGTCTTCGAACCCGGCATAGCCATCGGCGTGCATCCAGCCTTGATATTTTGCGAGATGGTCCTTTGGGTGTTGCCCTTTGCGATCTGGCGAGAACTGATACCAACTTGCGGGTGGGACGTCGCTGCCCCACGGCCTCTCGTCCCGGCCATACGCCCAAAGTCGTGCCGTTGCCGTTTTGCCAGTCCCTGGGGCCAGCATTTTGACTGGGGTGTCGTCAGCGAAGATAGCCTCTCCAGCCAGCACATGGCGGCCAATGGCATCCGCCAACGGCTCCAATAGCGCGGTGGATTTACCCACCCAATCGGCCAGCGTCGAACGGTCGATGTCGATCCCATCACGTTCGAAGATCCCGCTTTGGCGGTAGAGTGGCAGGTGGTCGGCGTATTTGTTGACCAACACATGGGCGAGCAGCCCTGGTCCAGGCCTTCCGCGTTCAATCGGGCGCGATGGCAATGCGGCTTGTGTGAACGCCTCGCAGCCCGAGCACGCAAAGCGTGGACGCACGATGCGGTTCACGATGAAGCGGCCCGGAACGTATTCCAGTTCTTCGGTTACATCTTCTCCCAGACGACGCAATCCGCCACCGCATTGGGGGCAATCGTCATCACCAGTGGTCAGTTCGACCTCCATGCGTGGGATGTGGTCAGGGATCGGGCGGCGCTTCGGTTTGTCCTTGGGCTCTTCGTCAGGAAGCCGCAGCTTTGCTGTCATCTTGGCAACCGCGATCTCACTCGTTTCCAAGGCCAGTTGCAGTTGCTCGATGCTCTCCGACGACGACCCGAACCGGTGATTGCGATGGCCCGCCAACTGATGCCGCAGCTTCTCGATCAGAACGGCCTGCGACTTCACCTCAGCTAGCAACAGCGATGTGAACTGCCTCAGTTCATCAGGGTCTTCCGGCAAGGATTTGGACACGTCCAGCATGGTCAAACCATAGCAAAACGACGGCGCGACGGGAATCCCACACGCGCATTTATCCCGCCTTAAGTGGCGTCCAGCTGCGCTGCGGCACACGCCAATCGATCCCTCACTGCCCGGCAGGCGATTGCGCAGCAATCTGCCGAGAGGGGCCAACAGCATCGCCAACTGCGCGGCAGTCAGGGCAACCTTGCCCTCCTTCGCCGATGGCCACACGAACCGACCCTTCTCAAGCCGCTTGCTGAACAGGCAGGCGCCTTGGCCGTCCCACCAGATGATCTTGATCAGATCACCGCGACGCCCGCGAAAGACGAACAGATGCCCCGTGAACGGATCCTGCTTCAACGTCTGTTCCGCCTGAGCTGCCAGCGTCGTAAATCCCCGCCGCATGTCAGTCACGCCAGCGGCAAGCCAAACCCGCGTGTTCGTCGGAACCGGGATCATACAGAAAGACCTCGGATCAACCGGGCTAAAACCTCAGGGTCGTAACCACCGATGATCCTCAGGCGGTGACCGCCCGCAATGTCGATCTCAATCGCGCTACCCGCAGAACTGGGTGCATGTGCCATGTCTTCAGTCTTGGGACGGCCAACAATCTCAACTGGCAGAAAGCAGGGCGTCTCCTCAGCCACCTGTTCTTCAACGGCATCGGGATCAGGCGCATATCTGGGATCACGCAACCATTTGAAGATCATGTTAGCGTTCATCGCATAGCGCCGGGCGACCTGTGCCACCGAAACGCTCGCCGCAGTCGTCTGAAAACAGATCGACCGCTTCTCTTCATCTGTCCAAAGCCGCTTCGTCCGTCGCGCCATAACTTGCCTCATAGTGTCCGCTATCCAAAGCGGACACTATCGATCACACTCCAAGAGCGGCAGAGCAGGCAGACCCGACGCTTACGATCCGGACGCGCTGGGCGTCGAAGGATCAGTCGAGGGCGAAGACGATGTTCCAGAGTTGCCCGTCATATCCCTTTCTCTTTGAGAACTGACGGCGACTCGACGCCGCCATGATATGCCGCCCCTCTGGGGCCATCACCAACTTTCGAACATATTTCCCCTTGCAGGCGATGAAATACTGGCACAAAATAAATATCATATGTCCAAGAAAAAGCCATACTATCGTCTTGGATGTGACGCTTACGCAATAATTAAAGTTCAATGAAGACCAAAACAATGTCGGCCCAAGGGCCGACATGGGCTTTGGCTCGCGTCACATAGATGACTATCACGCTCGCCAGAGCGCGTGACAAACGATAACTCGGTGGGCCAGCTTTACGCTCCGACATGACCCCCTTTCACTCTGAGATTGGCACATTTTTTCGAGGTGGTAGCCAGTAATAATGCACAAAGCTTTGGAAGCCGAAGGTGTAATCGATCCCTAGGTTGTGTCTTCGCGCTCACTTGTAGCTTGTCTTCTGCGATCGATACATCGCTGCATATAGACCGTCCAGCGCCATAAGGTCCGCATGCGTGCCCCGTTCTACCACCTTCCCCAGATCCAGAACATAGATCCAGTCAGCATGGGTGACGGTCGACAACCGATGTGCAATCATGACCGTAGTTCGTCCCATCGACGCCCGCTCCAGCGTGTCGCGCACCTTTTCCTCCGTTCTCTGGTCAAGGGCCGATGTGGCCTCGTCCATCAGCACGATCGGCGCGTCCTGTAGAACGGCCCGGGCTATGGCGATACGCTGTTTTTGCCCACCTGAAAGCTGGCTACCCTTGGGGCCAAGTGGCGCATCGCCCCGCTGTCGGATCAGGTCGGCGATCTCGGCCGCCTCGGCCGCGGCCCAGATCTGCTCGTCCGTCGCCTCGGAGTTTACGTAGCGGATGTTGTCCATGATTGACGCGTTGAAGATCACGATGTCCTGCGCGACGACAGCGAAGGCTTTGCGAAGCGCTTTCACCTTGATGTCGCGAATGTTGTGCTCGCCGATTGTGATCGTGCCGCCGTCAATGTCATAGAGACGGGTGATCAAACTTAGGATTGTAGTCTTCCCCGAGCCTGTCGCGCCCACAATTGCTGTGATCTTTCCGCCCTGGATCGTCAGGTCGAGTCCCTTGTATAGTGGGTCTGCGTCGGTATAGGCAAAGTTTACTCCATTTAGCTGGATGTCAGCATCCGGGTCGAAGTCTACCCGCGCGTTGGGCAGGTCCTTGATCGTTGGCTCAAGCCTTCGGATGGAGTGGAGGCTTTCGAGAATTACGAGAGAGCCTTGCAACATTGCAAAGAACTGCGCAAGCCGCCGGGCGGGGTCGAACAGAATCGTCAGACCCAGCAGGAAGGTGATGATCCCAGCCGCGTCCAGCCCAAAGCCGCCGGTGATCACCATGTAGCCGCCGCCGCCGATCACGAGCACATAGGTGAAGGCCGAAACCAGGTCGATCGCGGGCAGGACCAGCGCCTGGGCGGATTGCAGCCGGATAGTCAAGTTGCGTATGCCGACCGATGACACAACGAGACGGTCGCGTTCCCGGTCCTCCTGACCCGAAATCTTCACTGTCCTCATGCCGTTTGACATCTCCTCAATCGCATTGATGTAGTCCCCGAACGCGTTTTCTGCCTTCGCCTGGATCTCCTTGATGAGATGCGACACGGACTGCATGAGTACGATGATGACGGGAATAAAGATGGCGGCCCCAAGGAATAGGATTGGCGACTTGTAGATGAGGTATCCCGCCACGATCACCACCGTCACGGCGTCTCGAACCGCACCAACAGTTGCCACGCCAACAAACGTTCCCATTCCATCGGCCTGGTTCACCAGTTTCAGGATCGTGTCACCGGCCTTTGTCCGCTCAAAATAGGCAAGATCTTGCTGCAGGAGGTACGACGTCAGGTCCGTCCGGAGTTTCACGATCGCGTCGCTGGCAATCCAGACCGAGATGCGGGGGACCAGATAAGAAAACAGTGCCCGCAGCGCGAAAAGCAAAAAGACGAACATGCAGATCCTAGCAAGTTCGGACAATTGGTCGCTTTCAAAAATAACACGAAGGCCGCTATCGGTCAGCTGTAGAAACTGCTGGTAGACGAAGCCCTGAGCGCTGACCATTCCGAGTATGACAAGAAGCCAGAACGACTTGCTACGAAGATATTCATGCCAGAACCAGCGCAAATTGCTTCGATCCTGTGGTGAAAACAAGCGGTGCCGTTTTTGCTTTTTGGTGACATCGTCCATCCTACGAATGATCCTTTCGCTCCCAGGCAGTTTCTATATCGGACCTTGGGGCCAGAGCCCCAAGGGGAACACAGTCGAAACATGTACGAAACTCTGGATAAAATTTAGCACGTGACGCATTCATAACAACGTTTTACTGTCTTCTAAACTTGAGCGTTTTGGCTTAGGCAACGGTGATTTTTCACTACTCGTCTGGTGTTCAACATTCAACTGGGAACCTCTATTTTTGACTGTTTTCGCGACCATGGAGCAACTGGCTGCGCCTGTAGCGCGTGCGAAACCGTCAGCTGACGGGGTGTTGCGTCATATCTGACGATACGGCGCCCATTCCAGGATCAGTTTACATGATCCGCATCCTTGGTCGACCGTTTGTCACGCTGGATTTGGCTTGATGCGGCGCAACTGGCAGAGGTGGCGCATGTTGAAGGCGATGTTCTTATAAGGTGGCCCTAGATTTCCACGCAGAAGTGAGCCGGATAGACGGATAATTCCCATTGAGATTTGAGCCATGTGACCCTTCCCTCAGCGCCATGCGCAATGGAGTGATAGACATGGGACTTTTGAACATCATCAGACGTAAGGCGCTGCGAAAGAAGTTGCGTACGGGACGGATCATGCCTCACGCGATCCGTAGCTGGCGTCAAAGATTTGGCGCGCCTCGCGCAGGAATACCGATGCCTCCGGGTTATCGAACCTAGCCAAAATCCGAAGAGTCGCTTCGGCATCGTCGCGGCTCCAGCTCAGAGGGGATTTCTTTATAAAATTGCCGCAGCGTTCGCGGGTGTCAAAATCCTGCAGTACATAGGCGGGACCCCGATAAGCTACGAAGCTGAGGATCACATTGCGCAGAGTCGCACGGTAGGTCTGTTCTGCTGCTAATGCGCTGCGGCGCAAATCGACCATATGTTGATTTCTGGTGTCGATTAAGTTGATGGTAATCTCACGCAGACGGTCGGAGGGTAGGTCGTCCAGCAACTGGTCCAGTTGATCGGACGGACAAAGCGCACCATGCGAAAAACCGTGGTCAATCACCCAGCGGGCGAGGCCGATCTCGCCGCGACGAATAGTGAAACTCTTGATGCTGGTTGGGCAGAACCGCCGCCAGAACTCGGCAAAGGTATTCGATGACAGAAGTCGAGGCCCTACAAGAAGCGAATATGATCCGTAATGGAAGTCTTTGCGTTCAGTGTCCACGACCCAAGGGGTCTTCGCGAAATCAAGAAAATCGCCGGCTGGTAGGCCTTCGTGGCAGACCGAGCCTACGTAATCGCGCTGCATCTCTTCACCCTGTTTGAGCCAATTGAGATGAGGTCTCACAGGGAACCATGACGAATCGTTGAAAAACGCTAGATAATCGAGTCTATTGAGATCTGGCAGCAGGAGCCGCATCGCATCGCGGTAACCGCCGAAGTCGTATCCGTAATTTGGGCGCAGGATCAGATCTGCACAGAGCTTCTTTAACTCCGCCAGATCTTCGGGCGGCAGCGGCAGGTTAGACACCACGACGGGCGCGTAACCCGATTTGGTTATGTAACGCAGCGCGATGCGATGGGATGCTAGCAAGCCCTCAGTGGGAAAGATAAGATAGACCGCCACCCTCGTCCCGCGCGGCAGGTCGCCTTTCAAAAATTGCACCTTCCTATCCACGAACACCCTTGTGTAAGTATGGATTAAGCTTCGCCCGAACACCCTGTGGACCAAATAGTCGCCCTGATTGAGAAGTCGCCAGACCTCTCTTTTGACTTTCCACATAGACAAGCTGCCACTCTTCATTTGCCCGCGTCCCAGTGGATGATTTCCTCAGCCACTGTCTCGTCGAGCGCCGCTAATAAAAGTCGGCTAGAGATCAACGCGCGCCGCTGCAGCGCATATTGCGGCGCGCGGTCCTTCTTCAGCAGTGGTAAATGAAGGTCGCGTGTAAGGATCAACGGATGGTCTTTCATTATGTAACGCTGGTCTAGGGTCGAACTGTAGAGCTCCAGCGCCTGCTCGGCCCAGCCTGGGATGTCGTGCTGGAAGCCTACAAACGCGCGGCTCAAAGAATTATCGCTCTGCTGGTCGTGGCGGATCACCTCAGCTAGTTCATCATCGGGCAAGCGGCGTAAGGCTTTAAGCACATCCTCGCTGGAGAGGAACCAGGACATCGTGAAGCCTGCCGCCTTGATATCGGCCGAGATCCGCATTTCGCAGCGGCGCACCACCGCCGCCTTGTTGTTGGACATGTACAGGTTCTGCCATAGGTCGCGGAAGAATGCTGATTGGACTAGATCACCTTGGAAGGCGTACATATAGGATTGTAAATGGCCCTTCGAGTAGACTGGGCCATAGACATCGGCAGTCTGGGACTTAACCCTATCGAGGAAGTCACAATCGGTCCGTAAAGGAAACCAGACGCTGTCATTCAGCACCAAGAGTGTCTTTGGATAAAGGTTAATGTGCAGCACATGCAGGATCCCGTCTCGGTATCCGCCGAAATCGTAGCCGAAATTTGGCCGCTCGATCACCTGATAAGTTTCAGCCAGAAGGCAGGTGCGATCGCTGCCCGACAGTGGGGCGTTGGATACTACCACAACTGCAAAACCGTTGCGCGTAAGATGGCGGCAGGTTTGCAGCGTAGATGAAAGGATGCCGCGCGGCTGGTATAATAGGAACACGGCGACACGCGCCTGCATCATCTGAGCGCCTTGGGAGACACTAATTAGATCGTCCTTTCGCTGGTCATACCGGCTGCGTTGATGTTGGCCGAGCATAGCCTCGAAAAACATACAAACATGCAACCATGAACGATGCAATTCACGCTTAATCTTCCAAAGCTTCATAAATTTTCAATTGTCCCAAGAAATCCAGTCCTGCATAACTATTAGTTGGTTTGAAGTCTAGGTGTCACATCCCGGACAGTAGTAAGGCTGTTTCTTGAACAGCTCTGGTTTAAGTTTGTGCCAGTCTTTCATCGCCTGCAAGGGCGTCTTGCTGCCCAAGGCGGACTGCGGCAGCTGCTGGTTGTAGAGCCAGACGTAGCGGTGCAGCGTGGCCTCCAGCTCTTCACCGGATCGGAAGTGGTGGCTTTGTAACACGTCCTCGATGCGACCGTTAAACCGCTCCACCATACCGTTGGTTTGTGGCGATCTGGGCGGTGTTAGGCTGTGCTCGATGT
>Ga0163215_101262_pt1 | contig 17239 bp, 19 predicted proteins | sample SynspAceP_FD_185934 | JGI IMG/M metagenome (GOLD analysis project Ga0163215, IMG submission 185934) | Saline lake microbial communities from Ace Lake in Antarctica - Synechococcus sp. Ace-P (Hybrid Assembly) | ecosystem: Environmental > Aquatic > Non-marine Saline and Alkaline > Saline | place... | reverse complement strand
AAAAGCGTAGCGGCACGTCCTTGATGACATCCTGGTTACGCGACGCACGGGTCAGCAAGGCCTGATGCATGGTCGGCACAGCGGTGTACCAGGTGGGGCGGGCATCCTTCATCCAACCAAAGAAACGCAACGCGTCAAAACCCGGGGCGCACCAGATGGAAGCGCCCGCAGCCAGCGATGCTGTGACCGCAGCAATCAATCCATGAATGTGGAAAAGCGGCATGACATTCATGCATCGATCATCCGGCGTAAGCCGCAAGGTTTCCATGATGTGGTGTGCCGACGCAACGACATTGGACTGCAGCAGCGGGACGATCTTCGGGCGTGATGTGGTGCCCGAGGTATGAAGGATTAGCGCTATATCATCGTGACCTGGTTGCGTCACATCGGCATTCGGCAACATCTCACCGTCCGGTTCCAGGGTGAAATGGCCAGCCGGTGCGGATGCGTCCGTTTTCAATCTGAGGATCGATACGCCATTCGCCCTCGCCGCCGCGACCGAGGGCCCCTCGTCGGCCTCAAGGACAACCAATACCTTCGCCTTCAGGTCATCTAGATAAAAGGCATATTCCTCTTCGCGATAGGCCGGGTTGAGTGGCGCTGTCACTGCTGCTTGAGCGATCGTCACAAAGGCAGTCGCCATCTCCGGGCCATTGGGCAGGACAATGGCGACTCTGTCCTTTGCTCCAATACCTAGGCCGTTCAGCGTGCGGCCAACACCGGCCGCCAGATTGCGCAAACCGCCATAGGTGAGCCATTCGCGATCAGGTGCACCAACAGCGAGGAGGGTTTCATCATGGTCTGCAATGAGTGCTTCGAGGGTACCGCTCATCTTGTTCTTTCTTGCTATTGCCTGGCCCGGACGGGAATTCCAATCCGACCTCCGGCATTTTATCGCTTGGTGCTCTAGCGCGAGGCTGCGTAATAGGACACGCGTCGCTCCAGATAGGCCAAAAATTCAGACATTGTGAACGCCACAGCGAACAGCACGATCAACACCGCCCAGAAGTGTTTCATCATGAAGTTGTTAGAGTAGAGTTCAAACAAGGCGCCGAACCCGACAATCGAAATCAACAACTGGCCGATGATGACGCCCTTGACTGCACGGATCACGCCAATACGCACACCGCCCAGAATCTCGGGCAAGGCCGCCCAAAAGTAGATCTTGAAGAATGCATCCACAGGCGTCGCGCCAAAACTTTTCGCCATGTCGACCAGCGATCGATTGATCTGCTTCACGCCGGCACGTGAATTCAGGATGATGATCCAGATTGCAAACAGCGTTGTCGTGATGATGATCGACTTCATGCCGAAGCCGAACAGAACCATCAAAACCGGCACCAGAGCGGTGAGTGGTGCGCTCAGAAAGATGTTCACCCATGGCAGGATCAATTCATCCAGAAAGCGGCTTTTACCAATCAGGATGCCAACAGGAATGCCGATAATAACGGCGAAGAATACCCCGGCAAAAAACGCATAGGCAGTTTCATACATCGCCTTCAGGAAAGCCGGTGTGCCGATTACGTCAAACAGCGTAATGAAAACCTCTGACAGAGGAGGAATGAAGAATGTCCACCCTGTCCGTCCGACAAGTTCCCACAGCAACGCCCACAGCAGCAGCGAAGACATTCCCGGCAGTCTGTATCCGTATACCGTCATGTCAGCCTACTCCACATAGTTGCGCAACGACGCCCAGATTTCATCCACGATGTCCAGATATTCCGGCGAACGACGGATGTTCTCGATGCCGGTTCCGCGGAAGCTTTGGGGTCGAATAATCTCGGAAACACGACTTGGCCGCGGCAAGAGGATGGCGATTTGGTCCGACACGTAGACCGCTTCTTCAATCGAGTGGGTTACGAAAATGAAAGTCTTGTTTTCGTTGCGAACCAATTCGAGCATGTCTTCCTGGAACTTGCGCCGGTTCTGCTCGTCGACCGCTGAAAACGGTTCATCTAGCAGCAGCACCTGCGCGTCGACGGAAAGTGCGCGGGCCAATCCCACGCGCTGGCGCATGCCCCCGGAGAGTTCGTGCGGATAGGCTTTTTCGAATCCGGACAGCCCGACATTCTTGATGTATTTTTCGGCTATTGCCTCGCGTTCCGACTTGGCCACGCCGCGAAGTTCGAGGCCGAAGGCGACATTGCGGATGACACTTGCCCAGGGCAACAGGGCAAAATCCTGAAAAACGAACGCACGATCAGGTCCGGGGCTGTCGATGATCTTGCCTTCGATCTCGACTTCGCCCGAGTCCGGCTTGAGCAGACCGGCAATGATCTTGAGCAAGGTGGTCTTGCCGCAGCCGGACGGCCCCAGCAAAGATGTCAGCTGCCCGCGTGGAAACTCGAGAGACAGGTTTTTCAGCGCCTCGACTGGCCCATAGTTCTTGGAGACATTGCGAACAGAAACAGCGCTGTCGCCATCGAGAGGTACTGCCTTTGTGAAAGCATCATTAGTCGGAGACATAACCACGATTGTTCCCTTCGAACAGATAGTTTTCGGTGCGCTCAAGCAGGTTCAGGAAGAGAACGGCGAGCACGATAATGGAAAAGATCGCCGCGTACATCGACGGATAATCGGCGATTGAGCGGCTATAGGTGATGATGTCCCCGACACCGGTCGGGGTGATCTTCAGTTCGGACAGGATGGCGCCGATAAAGCCCGCCGAGATGCCTAGCCGAAGGCCCGAGAATATGACGGGAGACGCTGCAGGTATGATGATCTTGAGGATGATGTCGCGATCAGAAGCCAGAAAAGATTTGCCCATGTCCTTGATTGATGCGGGCGTATTGCGCACCGCACTTGCCGTATTGAGGACGATCACTGGCATCGCCATGATGCACACGACAAAGACTTTGGATGTCAATCCGATGCCATAAGCCATGACAAGAATGGGGATGAGCGCGGCCAACGGGGCTGCCTGCATGACCACGAAGATGGGCGAAAACAGCCATTCGAAACGGCTGCTCAGGCCAACCCAGAGGCCGATGATGATGCCGAAGAACGCCGAGATCGCGACACCGATGACCAGCGGTTTCAGCGTTTCCGCATAGGCGGTGAATATCGACCCGTCGAAGGTCATGACGACCAGGGCGTGCATGGATTCGAGGAATGTCGGAAAGGCGTAGCTGACAGGGACCCGACCGGCTATCTCCCAAGCGCCGAATACGATGGCGGCAGACAACAGCTTTAATGCAAGAGAACGATTCATCGTCTTGGATCACCCCAAGCTTGAGAAAATTGCCACCCGTCCGTTTGGAGGACGGGTGGCTTCCATTAATGTGTCTTATTTCTTCATCGCTGCATCGAGCGGCGCCAGGTACCAGAAGTCCTCGATGTTCAAGGTCGACGGATCACCGTCAAGCTGTCCTGCAGCAGAGTACCACTCCATGTCGGCCTGAGCCGCTTTGCGTCCACCGCCATTGGGATCGTAAAGACCACCCGCGACTGCGTCCGTGTAGAAGCCATCCAGTTCGGCGAGGATCTCTTTCGGCAACTGGCCGATCGGACCATCAGGATTGGTCTCTCTGGAAATGATGGTCGGATCTTCCTGCATGTCCTGCCAGACGCTGGACAGTGCCTGGACCAGGATATTGACCTGCACTTCATTCTCCTTGATCCAGTCAAGGTTGGCGAAAAGCGCTTCGTCGCTGGAATCGACTTCAAACATAGGCAGAACGTTGAACTTGTCCGGGAACTGCTTCACGACCTTGTTCTTGTTCGAAAGGTCGATGATTGTTGCATCGGTCTGCCCCGATACCAGCGCCACAACACGGTTGGACGATCCGGGCACATAGGAACGGTCACCGAATTTGATGCCGACCTTGTCTTCAATTACGTTGGCGATTGAATCTGTTCCGCCACCGCGCGAGTGCAGCAGAATTGGCTGACCATCAAGGTCCTTCAATTCCGAATATTTCTTGGATGTGACCGGAAAGAACTTCAGCTTTGAAAGCTGGAAGATAATCCGGATTGGCGCCTTTGAACGCTGCATTGCCGAATAGGGCGTGCCAAAGCCGATATTCATCTGACCGCTCAGCACCGCCTGAATGGCAAGTTCCTCGTCCGAGAACGCGGTCCATTCATAATCGAGACCATTGGCTTTTGCGCGGTCAAGGGCGACGAAGAACGCCGCCAACTCGTCCGATGGCGTCTCCGCCAGTGCAATTTTGAGCGTTGCGGCTTGTGCGCCTGACAGCATCAGGCCAACGGCCATCGGTACTGCGACCGCCAAACCCGCTATCTTTTTGAGTATCTGTTTCATCGGTTCTCCTCCCAAAGTGCAGGGGCACATGCCCCTCCGGTTAAAACGTCTCTAATTCATACAACTCCAATAATTCGTAGTTTTCAACATTTTTTTATCATTTTTACATAATTATCGATTTAACCGTGATTTCTGTATTTATATCCATTTAATTGATTGGGTTTACGCCTGAGAATTTTGGTTCTGAATCGCCCAGTCTCCACCTCCGCGACTCATATCTCACCGAAAAGACGCTCGGCCACCGAACGCAAATGCTTGCGCATCGCCTCATGGGCCGCAGCTGGATCACGGTCGGTGATCGACAGCACTATCTGCTCATGCTCTGCGAAGCTTCCATGGTCCGCAGGCGGTCTAACTGACTGTCGCTTGACCGCTCCCCAGGCAACGGCACGCCGAACCAGATTGAGTTGATCAAACACCGAAAGCAGCAATAAATTGTCACTCGCCTCGGCAACTTCGCGATGAAAAACATCATCTTGCGTTTCATAAAGTTGCCAGCTCGGCGCTGCGCGCATGCGCTGTATCGTGGCATTCAAACGGGCTAGCACATCGCCAGATGCGTTGATTGCCGCTTCGCGCGCAATCGCCGGCTCAATCGCCAGCCGCGCTCGCATCATCCGAAACGGAGTCAGCTGCTTTCCAAGCTCAACCGGTGACCTGGTCATCTTGTCGAGATCGTCGGCTGAGGCGGCGACAAACGTACCCTTGCCGACATGACGCCATATCGTGCCATCACGCTCCAGAGCATCAAGCGCCTTGCGCAATGTGCTGCGTGTAATACCCAACTCTGCCGTTAGGGCTCTTTCAGCGGGCAATCTTTCACCGGGCTTCAGACCGTTTGACGTGATGTAGTCACGCAAACCGCTTACCGCCTCACCTGCTGACACAAAACCGTCCCTATCGAGCATTCTGACCTCCACATTGGTTGACCAATTTTTCAACCAATCGCGCACAGACTACAAATTGGTTTGAAAACTGCAACCGAATTATTCATATTGGTTGCGATTGATTTTCATCGGACTCTGCAATATGTCGATATCACAACGCATTTCAGCTGGGAGACTTCAATGCCTGATTACGTAATTTCCGCCCCGAAAACTCCGACAATTCCCGTACAGGGCGGCGGGGAATTTCCCGTAAGGCGCGTCTATTGCATTGGTCGCAATTATGCAGCCCACTCCATCGAGATGGGCGATGATCCGGATCGCGATCCACCATTCTTTTTCCAGAAGAACCCGAACAACCTTGATAGTTCTGGGGATTTCCCTTACCCCGAGCAGACAACGGACGTGCATTACGAAATCGAAATGGCCGTTGCGCTGAAGACCGGCGGCACCAATATTCCAGTCGCTGAAGCGCTCGATCACGTTTATGGCTATGCGCCGTGCCTGGACATGACCCGCCGAGATCTTCAAAACGACGCCAAGAAAAAAGGCCGTCCGTGGGAAATCGGAAAAGCCTTTGAACGCTCCGGACCAATTGGACCATTGCAGACAGTTGCCCAGGTCGGGCACCCCGCCACTGGACGCGTCGAGCTGCTGGTTAATGGCGAAGTCCAGCAGGAAGGTGATCTCAATCAGATGATCTGGAAAGTCCCCGAGATGATTTCCTATCTCTCCGACTACTTCGAACTTCAGCCGGGCGATGTGATCATGTCAGGCACGCCATCGGGCGTCGGCCCGATCGTCAAGGGCGATGTCATGGTGGTCAATATTGCAGGACTTGAATCCCTCACCGTCAAGGTGGTGTGATACCCCAGCCCGCCGCGCATACCGAGGCGCGGCGGGCTGCCTCTATCCTGTTCGGACAAGAGATGAGCGGCGCGCGAAAGACTCGCTTGCAAGCCTGACGGCGATACCTGCGTCTCTGAACTACCTGGGTATGCATCAGTTCAAAATGCTACAGCCCTGTGTGGTGTGGACAAGCCGTGGCAACAGGCCACCGCTTGTCCAATGGCAACGACTGTTAAGCCGCCCTGCGCGCGAGTACAGGCTCGGCGATTGCCTTGAATTCATCGTCGGTGAGAATGTCGCGCTTCTTGATGCCTGCCTGCTTTACCGCATCCAGAATCTCGGCGAGATCGGCGTCTTCTGCGGTTCCCATGCCCATCTGGTCGAGCTTGTAGACAATCGAGGCCTTGCCGCTCTTCTTGCCAAGCACCACTTCGCCGACCCGACCGGTCAGCGCCGGATGGGTTCCGAACATGACCAGCGGATCATCCATGACGTACTGGATGCCAATTCCCGATTCACGGGTAAAGTTGCCAGCCCCCAGGATCGGCTTGTTGCGCGCGATCGGGACATTGGCGCGTTCGGACAACAACCGACCCAGTTCCGGCATAAGGTCGAACCTGTACCCGGTGTCATATCCGTACAGCAGGTCCAGCGCGAGCATGAGTTCTTCTAGCGCCGCGTTGCCGGTACGCTCGCCAAGCCCGTTGCCACAACTATGCACCACTTCGGCGCCGGCCGTGACCGCGGCCAGTTCCGTTGCCACACCCATGCCGAAATCATTGTGGGTATGTATCTCGATCGGAAGCCCGGTCATGCGCTTGACCCAGCGCACCATGTATTTGATCGCCTCCGGCGTGGCGCAACCCATCGTGTCGACGATGCCGATGGAGTCTGGCGGCGATTCCGCCATGATCCCCTTGCAGAGGTTCTCCAGATCATCAGGACGGGCCCGGGTGGTGTCATAAGGGAAGAAGACGGCATAAAGACCGTTCTCGCGCGCGTAATTGATCACCGGTGCGCTGCGTTTGAGTACGTCCTGCCAGGTCCAGCCGAACTGCGTTACCAACTTCGGATAACCAATAGGAACTTCGATGATGACGCCTTGCGCACCACATTCGAGCGCCATATCAATGTCCTGCTTCATGGCGCGGGCAAAGGTAAATATCCGGGACTTCAGGCCCATCTTGCTGATCTGCTTGATCGCCTCCGCATCCTGTGGCGAAACGGCAGGCATGCCCGCCTCGATCCGGTCGACACCGACATCGTTGAGCATTTGGGCGATGGCTATCTTGTCATCGACCGAGAAGACAACGCCGGGCGTTTGTTCGCCGTCACGCAGGGTTGCGTCGTGGATCTGTACTTTCGGAGGCAACTCAAGCGAATTGCGCACTTCCGGCACAAAATTATAAGGGCTCACCCACCATTTTCCGTCTTCAAAATGCGTTTCGCGCATGAATTGGCCTCCTTGCCTTTAAAAGTCGTTCTCCGGAACTGCGTTCATGCACGCCATGACAGCCGACCCATGTTGTGTAGATTTTATCGCGCCTGATGAAAATATCAACTTTTTATTCGACTTAGATTTTCAATTAGTCGCCTGCGAAAACCATATCGACGCCATGTGCGACGAAAAATACATATAAATCGCTGAATTTCATCAGAATTTTTCTTGTAAATCGAATTCCACCACTCCCAATACCGAAAACTAGCGCTTGCAGATCCGAAAAAATATCGATATTTTTTATTCATGATGTCTTCATTGATCCGATCACGATTGCAATCCATTGCCGACAAGGGTTTTTCCATCATCGGCCTGTCCAGCCAGCAGGGGCGCAAGCTTCCTCCCAAGGAAATAGTCAAGCTGTGCCATCTTCTGCTTTCAGGCCGGGGTGAAGCATCAGGCGCTGCGATTTCCCGAGAAATTCTGAACTGCTACAAAGCGCTGGGTGAGTTGGAAAAAACCGAATTCTTTCGCTTGCTGTTGTCGGAATTTTCCGTGGAGCCGGAAAAGGCGCTTGAAGCTGCCGGTAACTATGTCAGCCATCCAAACCATGAGAGCTTGGACAGACTGCTAACTGTTTCACAGCCCCCTCGCCTCGACCTCATCATGCTTTTGAACCAAGCTCCTGATGCGACCAAATTTCTTGTCGAAATGCGGGCCGACCTGCTGTTGCGACTTCGCGAAGAACCAGACCTGCGCTTCGTTGACCGGGAGTTCGTTCACCTGTTTACAACCTGGTTCAGCCGCGGGTTTCTCGACCTGAGAAGCATTGACTGGAACACGCCAGCGGCCATCTTGGAAAAATTCATCCACTATGAAGCTGTCCACGGCATGGCCGGATGGGAAGATCTTCGCAAGCGGATCAACCCCGAAGACCGCAGAATTTTTGCATTCTTTCATCCCCGGCTCGGAGACGAACCGCTGATATTCGTGGAAGTGGCGTTGATGAATGAAGTCCCGGCAACAATTCAAAGCGTGCTGGGCAACACGCATTCGGACAACCCCGCGCTGGATAGCACGCGAGCCAACACGGCAATTTTTTACTCCATTTCCAATTGTCAGAAAGGCCTCCGCGGAATTCCGCTGGGCAACTTCCTGATCAAACAGGTCGTCGAGGAATTACGCGCCGAGTATCCAACTTTGAAGAATTTTGTCACCATCTCGCCGGTCCCGTCGTTCAGACAATGGATTACACGTGCGCTCGAAGGGAAATCCGATGTCCACTTGCCACGGGCGACGATCAAAGCGCTCGAGCTGACATTGAAGGAAGGCTGGCAAAACGATGCCAAGACGGCTGCGATGGTTGAGGAGCATCTCATGCCATTAGCTGCATGGTTCTTTTGCAACAGCAACGCCAACCGCCGCCCGGTAGATCCCGTTGCCCGGTTCCACCTGGGAAATGGCGCAAGGCTGGACCGGATAAACTGGGTAGCAGACCTGTCGGAAAATGGCATGGCCGGTTCATTCGGTATTATGGTCAATTATCGCTACCAACTGGATGAAATCGAACGCAACCACGAGATGTTTGCCAACAAAGGAGTGGTCGTGGCATCACCCGTCGTTATAAAGGCGGCAAAAGCTTATGGCAGTATCCTTGCCAAGCAAAAACCGGTGGAAACGTCATCAAGCGACGAGTCTCCTTCCATCGAATCAGCGGGAGTGCCATGATGCTGAGAAAGACAGTACTCAAGTCGGGGACGAATTTGGACGAGCTAGGCCAGAGAGATGATGCTGCGACTCAGGATGAAGCCGCGCTTGGGCAGTACGAGGATTCATCCGGTTCAAGCTCTATTACAAGCCAGGCTTATTCCAGACTTCGCGCCGATATCATGTCAGGCGTCCTAACCCCCGGCAAAAAACTCAAAATTGAGGAACTGCGTAGCCTTTACGACTTCGGCTCAAGCCCTATTCGTGAAGCGCTGAGCATGTTGACTTCAGATTTATTCGTAGAGCGTATCGACCAACGCGGTTTTCGCGTTGCCGATGTCAGCGAAAAGGAATTTGACGAGCTTCTGCGCACGCGCCGCTGGCTGGAAGAACGAGCTTTGCGTGAATCCATTGCCCATGGCGACAGCAACTGGGAGGAACAAGTCGTCCTTTCCGCTTACCGGCTTTCTCGCGTGCCGCGTTCGCAGACAAATGACCATTTTGTCGCCAATGAGGAGTGGGAAAGCCGTCACAAGCATTTCCACATGGCGCTGATTGCCGCCTGCCCTTCTTCGATCATGCTCAAGTTTTGCGACCAGCTTTATGATCAGAACGTGCGTTACCGCCATTTGTCGGGATCAAAGGCCTATCCCTCACGCGACATCAACGCCGAGCACAATGCCATTACGGATGCCGTCCTTGAACGTAACGCTGATCTCGCTGTCGAGCTTTTGATGTCGCACTACTCAACGACCGGCAATTTCCTCAAAGCAAAGTTGGCGCCGAAGAAAAAGGCCTAAGCCTCCGGCACCAAGACAAAGTCAAAGTCCACCTTGTAGTACGGATCAGTCAGCGCTTTGCCGGCAGCAAGGCCGGTGGGAATGGCATCGCCTGCAGACTGTTTTTCATAGATCATGATGAGTTTTTCACGAACGCCGAAAACCGCATCTGCATCGAGATAGGGGTCATCACTGGGGAAAACTTCCGTCACCAGAGACCGATAGCCAGGCGCGGTGATGATGAAATGAAGATGCGACGGCCGCCAGGGATCGCGCCCCGTGGCATGAAGCAACTCACCTACCGGGCCATCATCGGGCACCGCATAGGGACACGGACGAATGGTCGTGAAGAGATACCGCCCGTCCTCTCCAACGACCATGTGGGCACGTAAATTGTATTCTGGTTGGTCCGGATCCTGGTTTGAATACAGTCCGTTGTCAGCCGTCTGCCAGATTTCAATTTCAGCACCATTGATCGGGTTACCATTCGGCTCGCGCACAATGCCGAAAACGATGACTGTAGGGCCATCATTGTCTCCCTTCATATCACCGCCGACTGGCAGGTCGGGCGCGCCCAGAATATGGAATGGACCCAGCACACTCGATGGTGTGCCGTCATCAGGCGAGTTGATCATATCGACGAGCGAGGACAGGCCGAGCACATCGGAAAACAGCACAAATTCATTGCGGTCTGAATCAGTGATCTCCCCCGCCTTGGTGAGCAGTTCGAGCCCTTTGCGCCATTCTGCATGGGTCAGGTTGTTTTCAAGTGCAAAGGCGTGGAGATGTCTGACGAGGCTTTCCAGAACTGATCTCAGGCGTGGATCAGTCTCGGAGCCGCAATAGTCCAGGAAAGCTTGGGTTATGGTGTCGCGATTTACGTTGCGCATACGTCTACCTCGGTGACTTTCTTATTGGATGATTCCCGTCGAGAGGACGGGGAAGCGGATTACTAGAATCAGCACCAGCAGCATGATCAAAGCGAATGGCAGGGCGCCTAGAAAAACGTCTTTCAAGGTCACGTTCGGATCATTCAGCGTTGCCTTGATGACAAAACATGAAATACCGAGCGGCGGTGTCAAAAGGCCTATTTCGGCGCCAATGACTGTGACGATACCGAACCATACGAGGCTGTGACCACTTGCCTCGATCAGGGTGATGAACAGCGGCACAACGATCAGGATGATGGATGCGGTGTCGAGCAATGTCCCCAAAAACAGCATCAGCAGAACATAGACCACCATGATTCCGAAGAAGCCGAATTGATAGTGATCGAGAAACGCGTGAAGCTCTCCCGGCAGGCCGGCATAGCCCAGCATGCGACTGTAAAGCGAAGCCATGGTGATCAGAAACAGAATTGACGCGGTGATGTAGCCGGTATCGATGGTCGTTTCCCACAGTCCCGCGAGGCTTATCTTGCGACGCGCCAGCGCAATAACTAGCGCGATCAAGGCGCCGGCTGCACCCGCTTCCACCGGCGTCAGCCAACCGGTATAGATTCCGCCAAGCACGACGAAGATGAGGAAGGTGAGCGGCAGTGTCTTGTCCGCCAGTTCCGCATAGGACATCGGCGGCATATCGCTTTTTCCGGCGTGCTCGCCAACAAATGAAGGCCAGAATTTTCCCATCAACATGATGGTCAGGATATAGGCCGCCGTCAGCAACAATCCCGGAACGATGCCCGCCATGAACATCTCGCCAACCGATTGCTCCGCCACAAACGAATAAATGATGAGCATGGCGCTCGGCGGTATGATCATACCGAGAACGGATGAGCCGGCAACCACACCCACAGCAAATCGCGGATTGTAGTTGAATCGCTGCATTTCCGGCACAGCGATTTTGGTGAATACCGAAGCTGAGGCGATTGATGACCCGGTAACAGCAGCGAAAACGGCATTGGCACCTACTGTCGCCATTCCTATGCCGCCGGTAACCTTTCTGAACCCCCGGTTCATCACGGCATAGATATCTGTTCCCACCCCCGCTTTGGAGACGAGCAACCCCATGACGGTAAACAGCGGAATTGTGGCAAAGGAGTATTCCGTCACTCCGTCACCGACAGCCACCTTCAAGAAATTGAAAGCGAGGATTGATTTGCCGCTGATCATCCAGATCGACGCGAAAGACACAAGGCCGAGCGCCACGGGAATGTAGACACCCATATAGATCAGCGTCACGATAGCGATGACAGAGATTATACCGATTTCAACAGGAGTCATGATTGTCTGCGCTGTGTGTTGGAGGAACCGCTTTCGGGTTCCGGAAAGGCTTCACCATAGTCTGAACCCGCAAGCGCTTTGAGGAGAAAAAGGATAGCCGAGAGCCCGACACCAAAGAGGATCGCAAGCTTGGCAGGCCACCACGGTGTTGTGAAAATGCCCGGCGTTCCGAAATAGTCGCACCGGCCCCAAGCTTGCGCCGTATCGCCCCACAGACTTCCAGTTGGCGCGCCGCCAAATTCCGGTTGAACGAAGAATCCACAACTGCCAAAGGCGTCGAGAAATTCCGGCCACATCGTCCACGTGATCAGAGCCATGAAGACGCATGACACGGCATCGATCAATCGTGATGCAAAGTGAGACAATTTCGGTCTCGTGGCTTGCATCAGCAAGAGAAAGCCGTCGGATCGGGTCAGCCTTCCACCTTGCACGACGTTCGGCAATTGCAGGAATACAATCAGCACCAGCGAGAAGATAACGACCTCGACAGTTCCACGCAGTGGCGCATGGAAGACTCCACGCGCCACCACATCAACATTCATGATAACAACCAGCAGCAGGATGAACGTCGTGCCAATCACATTTGCGATAACGGCAAGACTTGTGGCAATGGTTCTAATACCGCTTACCAATTTCCGCATGTTTTCCCGTCCCCTGCCATTGCTGGTTTGCATCAGTTGGCGAGTTCAGCCGTCCAGTCACGGACTGGTGTCGCACCTGCATCCACCAGCTTCTTCATGTAGGCCTTCAACATATCGGACCCTGGAGCACCGGACTTGTCCAGTTCGGCGGCCCATTCGACAGCGATGTTCGGCATGGCATTGGCCCATGCTTCGCGGTCTGCTGCGGAGAGTTCCACCACAGTGCCGCCAGCGGCCTGGAAGGCTTCGACCGAAGATGTCGCTTCATCCATCGCAACATTGGCGACCTGATCACGATATTCGACGGCAACCTGCTGAATTACCCCCTTCACCTCGTCCGGTAACTTCGCCCAGACATCCTTGTTGATAGTGACGGTTTTCGAGTTCACGGCGCCAAGATCGACCTTGAGCATGTAAGGCGCCACTTCGACGATCTTGAAGGTCACCGCTGCTTCTGGCCACAGCATAGCTGCATCCACCACACCAGTCTGGACCAGGTTGTAAAAATCCGGCAAACCGCCACGGACGCCGGCAGCATCTTTGACACCTTCAAGATAGCGCAAATTGTAGCCGGCTCCGGCGACTTTCTTGCCCTCCAGATCCGACAGCGAATTGATCGGCTTCTTGGAAAAGAGCTGATAGCTGTCGAGAACAACGCCAGTCGCCAAGTAGACCTGGTTTTCCGCATCGAATTCCTTGTTGATCTGCGGGAACTCCCTCGCAATCTCATCGACTGCCTTGGCAACCACTCTCGCATCCGCAGATACCATCGGGGTCACGGCGGAAATGCCCTGGCTGGGCAGGGCCGAATTGTGAAAGATCGTCGTCACAATGCCGATATCTCCAAGACCGAGCTTAATACCCTCCAGAACGCCGCGAGGCTTCACGATCGTGCCGCCATAGGCCTCCTGCCAATCGATCTTGTAATTTCCGGTCTTGGCAAGTTCTTCGTTGACGCGCGGAATGAAGAAATTCGAAAATTCCTTCACCCACATCGAGCGATCAGGATAACCATCAATGGCAATCAGCTTGATCGTTTCGGCGGCCTTTGCCGGCAAAGCCAGTGGCGAGATGGCCATGCCCAAGGACATAGCGGTCAACAAACACATCCGGCGTGAAATACTAATCATTCAATCATCCTCCCAGTTGATCGCCTGACTGCACTAAGCAGCTTCAGGCGGATTTCTTCTTCCAGATTTCCTCGATCTGTGTGCCCGCTTGACGAAACAATTTCGAAACCGGGCAGTATTTGGCGACCTCAGCAGCCAACCGCTGCAAGTCGGCATCGCTGGCTGGACCGTCAGCCTCCACTGTCAAGATGATCTTGGTGAAAGGAACATCGATCTCCTCCATCAACGTCACCCCCCTTCGATCAAACTCACACACCGCGGAAATTTCAAAATTCCCGACGTCAATACCCAGACTGTCCGCGCATTTGTTGCCTATCGTGTTGGTGCAGCCGACAAGCGCTGCAACGACGGTTTCGGTCGGGGCTGGCCCCAAATTTGTGCCGCCACGCTCCAGCGGCTCATCAATCACAAAAGAAACATCGCGTGTGTTCAGTTCCGCAAGCGAGTGGGACCGGCATTTGGCCGATACCGCCAGCTTCACGATCGTTTTCGGTCTGATCTTCATGCTTGCTACGCTCCCTTGAATCTACGCGAATGTGGAGATGTCTTCAAACTCGAAGCGCGGAAGACGCTGGAAGAGCGCCGTTTCATCCGCGTAGCCAAGATTGCAAAGAAAGTTCGATTTGAGTGTCGTGCCCTTGAAAAACTCTTCGTCGACGATGGCGTTGGAAAAGCCCGACATGGCACCGATGTCCAATCCAATCGCTCGCGCAGCGATCATGAAATAGGCGCCTTGCAGCGTTGAATTGCGGAAGGCGGTGGATTCGCTGTGCTCCAGCTTGCCCTCAAACAGCGGACGACGATCCTCATGGGGAAACAGCTTGGGCAGTTCACGCCAGAACTCCGTATCATAGGCAATGATTGCCGTGACAGGTGCATCGGCCATCTTCGCAACATTGCGAGGCTTCAGCGATTTGGCGAGCTTTTCCTTGCCCTCCTTGGAACGCACATAAACAAAGCGCGCCGGGCATGAATTCATGCTGGTCGACCCCATTTTTACGATGTCGTGAATGCGGCGGAGTTGCTCTTCTGTTACTGGCTTGTCTGCCCAGGCATAATGGGAGCGGGCCCCGGTCATGATGAGATCCAGAGAATCCTGGTCCAGCGTCCGGATGCGCTCCCGCAATGCCTTCGCATCCGCTTGTGCGGTTGCCCGAAGATCTTCAGCTGTGTTTCCATCTGGCATATGCTTGTCCATTCTCATTACCGTTTCAAAAGCCATTCCCTTGGCTTTCGATAGGATGCGGCATTCGCGTCGGAAACCGCCACCCCTCTCCATGTCAAAAATACACATATTAATTCTACTCGGTCAATTAATATCGATTTTTTATTTTCTAAAACCATTTTCTATGCAAAAATGCAAAACAGAACCGACAAAGGAGAAATGACGGTGCCAACTTGGAGTGAATATAGTGAAATTGCGCGGGGACGTGGCGCACTGGCTTTTCAATTGTTCGTCGTGAATTCGAAGGCCAATGCAACACCCGAAGAAATTCAGAAAATCCTGCCACGCCACCTTTCCTATCAAAAGGAAATGGAGGCCGCCGGAAAGCTGTTTTTGGCGGGACCTGTTTCGGATGACACCGGCACCGCAATGAGCGGCGGTGGCCTTATTATCTATAGAGCTGCAGACATAGACGAGGCGCGCACTCTTGCCGCCAATGACCCGATGCACAAGGAAGGTGGCCGCACATTCAGCATTCGCGCATGGCTGGTGAACGAGGGCGCTTTGAATTTCCAGCTCAGGTTGTCGGAACAGCGGGCCATTCTTGGGTGATTTTGGATGCGCCAAAAGCAGCAACCTTTAACGAGGCAAATCGCGCTACTTGTTATGACATTTTTACGCAAATCAAGCGGATCGCCAGGATCGAGAGGAATGTCAGAATCAGCGCGTCGAACACTTTCGGACTGATGCGCCGGCCAATCCAGTCGCCAACGGGTAGTGCGGCAAACATCGGAATGAAGGCAAGCAGGCCAAGTGTCGCGATATCCCGGGTCAGGAGACCATAATAGATCTGTGTTGGGATCTGCACGAATGCCATGGATGCAAAGAAAACCGAAACCGTGAAGATGAAGGCCGGACGGGCCAGTTTCATGGCATTGAGAAACGTGACCGCAATCGGCGCAGAAACGCCCACAGCACCTTGCAATACCCCGCCAACTACGGAAACCACCGCAACGGCTTTCATGGCACTGGCCATAGATGGCTGAACATTCGGTTTGAGCACACGCAGCAGAATATAGGCGACAATAATACCGGCCATGCAGAGGTTCAAAAAGCTGGACGGCAGTTCCGCCAGCGCAATTGTGCCAATGCCCGCACCGATCGCTCCGAAGATCGCCAGTTGCCAGCAAAACCCTGCATCCGTCGAATTGTTGCGGAATTTGTAGATCTGCCAGACGTTGGAAATCAGGTTTGGCAAAACCATGACCGCGACCGCGATCTTGACATCGTAGACTGCTGCAATGACCGGCACGGCGATGATGGGGATTCCAGCACCCGTCGCGCCTTTCAAAATACCACCGAGGATCATGGCGAGCGCAATGGCGGCCAGACCCCATATGTCGGTAAACAGGATTTGCGGAGCCATGAATGCGCTACTTCACCGCATCATTGAGAACGAACATGATGATGCAGGGTTCCGTGCTACGGTTGGCCCAGGCATGGTTTGTGCCTTGCTGGACGACGACATCACCTTGCTTCAACAGCACGTCCTCCTCATCCATCAGCATCCAGACTTCGCCTTGCAGCACGATGGAATAATCCAGCGAATCCGTGCGATGCATATAGGGGTGGCGAGCATTTTCGACCACATTTGCTCCCGCACCCATAGCCGCGAATGCTTTCTTGCCGTCAATGCTGGCAATAACATCCGGATCTTCGGGATCAAATTGTACCACCCGAAAAACGGCGCCATTCTTCGGCGGATGCAAAATGAGCGCGCCTTCGACTGGATCGTCATGGCTTTCCATCGGGGCAGGCGATTGGCTGTGTTGCCAGAAATTGGTGAGCGTCACACCGGGCCGTGTCGGGCGCTGCAAGATGCAGGAGGCCGTATCGTCGCGGATGACTTTCGCTACACCATTGTCGTCATGTCCGGTGACCACGCGTCTGAATTTCCTGGCTTCAAATGCCATTGTCATTTCTCCTGAGTAGTATCAATTTCTGAACGCTGCACGCTTGAGGACCATCGAACCGGTGACCCAGACCACGGCGATGCCTGCAAGGCCGAGGAGGTTGGACTCAATTCCCTGATCCATCAGCGCAACCCCCGAGCAAAAGATGACAACCCGCTGCCAGAAGGCGAGTGATAGCCGAAAATAG
>Ga0163215_101261_pt1 | contig 17301 bp, 12 predicted proteins | sample SynspAceP_FD_185934 | JGI IMG/M metagenome (GOLD analysis project Ga0163215, IMG submission 185934) | Saline lake microbial communities from Ace Lake in Antarctica - Synechococcus sp. Ace-P (Hybrid Assembly) | ecosystem: Environmental > Aquatic > Non-marine Saline and Alkaline > Saline | place... | reverse complement strand
CGTATCTCCTTTGGTTGGGCTGCTGTCTCGCAACAACAAATCAACCAGATACGCCGCCAACCTTCAAACCGCCCAAACACCAGATTCAGTCATAGCTCTCGTTCTGTTAATTGGCGTTGTAGGGCGGATTGCCACCTTGTTTGCATGCAGTTCTTCGGTGTATTTTCGGCATAGATTGTCCGGCTGGCCCCGAAAGAACTCAATCAACTCACAAATATAAGTGCCTGTCCCCGTAGCAGGGTCCAGAATTTCCACCCCTTCGTCGATCAGCCGCTTGCCAAAGTGCTTGCCACACAGCCAATAGGCCCTTCGATCATGAAGCGTACAATGTCCGTTGTCATATAAAATGGGACATCAGAGCGGCTTCAGCAACGGAGGCTCTGGCTCGTTTTTGTGATGGCGTATGCTGCTTGTTTTTGATGTTGCAAGCGGCGTTGTTCACCGTCCGGCAGGGTCATGCGCAGCATGATCCCGAGAGGGGAATCGTTCGTTTCTTGATCCCTTCCCTTTCTCTGAGAATAGCTTTGTAACGTCCAAAGTAGACGTCTGCGGGTGTGGGATGCGGTTCCAGACTGACCTCGGGCGCGGCGAGCTGTCAGCCAGCGCTTCAAACCCACCGTCGACATAAAGGTCATACCATCAGTAAAAAGTGCTGCGTGGAATGCTCAACATGTCGAGGGTCTGTTTGACAGGCAAATGCGATCTTTCGACGGTGCGGATAATCTCAAGCTTCTCAGATCCAGGATATCTCATTCCTCGTATTTCCTTTTTATGAACAGGCGGCTCTCAAGGGTCAGGTCGGCGACGCATTCTTTCAGGGCCAAGAACTCAGAACGCAAATCCTTCACCTCAGGCGATGTCGCTTATCTGCCTCCAGAAATTCTTTCGACCAGCTGTAGTACAAAGTTTCAGAGATCATTTCACCCCTCCCGGGACCATGTTGCGCATACCCTGCCGTGCAGTGGGCGGCACAGCACCGAGATGATTTCCTCAACACTCAGGCCTGCCAAGACAATGCCGATCTTTTCTCAGCTGGATAGCACTGCCGGGTCTTACGGCGGATGTTCTTTACCACCATCTCGGCGGCCTCTTTGGATGTTTGTGGCTTCCTCGACATCTCGATCTACTATCGATAAGATGAACCAGAAACCCCCCTTATTCAAATACTCAAATCTGTCCCACGGGTGCTGACGTCAGACATGGTTTGCCAAAGGGCTTTACGTAAAATGGGTGGGATCATCAGGGCTTCGTAACCGAGTGCCTCCCTTTATCCGTCCCCATTGATGAGCCGAGGCAAAAGCCACCATTGCAACCCGACAGCGGGAATTACGTTCCATGAAAACATGGAAGTGAGCGCGGGAAAACTTCCTGCGCAACACAACCGAGCCTTCCGCAGCTGCGAGGTGCAGCTGAATAAGGACTTCGCCAACACTACTTCGATCACCGTCTCGTTTACTGTGGATACCCCTTATCTATTGAGCCAAACTCAAAAGCTGCCACAAAGCAGGCTGATCGGGACGAGGCATCCACACCATCAGCCGGGGGCCACCTCAACCATGCGAAAACCTTGGTCACTCCACAGACTATTGGAGTGCTTCACTCGATTGGACGGGCTCTACTATTCCAGTCTCCGAGGCCTCGATACTTGCCAACGCCATTTCACGCAGGTGAACTCCCAGAAGCATAAGGCCTGGCCATAGCATGTAGGCCTCGATCTCGAGATTCTCGCCAAACGATAGCAGGATGATCGTCATCAGGATGCCCATAGGCAGGCGTCCTCTAGGATGCTGCGCAGCATCTGCCATAACTGTTAATGTATGCAGCGCCAACGGGACCAAAAGGGCGCCGAAACCTACCAAACCTTTTACAAACAAGAGGCCGAACCAGGTATGATGTGATCCGATGGGCATATATTCCACGGCATGCGACCCCGGGTGGACCGTACCATGGCCGAACCAGACCGCTTCGTTCTGCCAACGCTCGCTGGCGATGCGTTGCAGTGTCTCGCGGACGCGCGTGCTGTCGGCTCGCGCACCTTTGAATGTCGATACCGCATCCTGCGCCAGTGTGATTAGCGTGGTGCCCAGGACAGCCAGCGATGCCGTAAGCGCCGCCGTTACGTACCATGCGCCGCTGCGCAGGATCAGCGGCATCATCCGCGGGGCGATCGTACAGGCCACCAGTCCGACCAATCCCATGCGAGACTTTGAGGCAAGGATCATCAGAATACCCGCGCCGACACCTGCGCACATCCATTTTCGGTCCTTTTCCTCTAGCGCGAAAAGCACCATAATTACTCCCAAAAGAGCCGCGAAAGGGGACCAAGGTGCGTAGAATTGCCACCGGGGGGTCCAGCTTGCCGGATCGAAGGTGAAGAGAAAAACCGAGAAGTACTCCGGTCCCGGCCCGCCAATCGCCTTGAGCGGCGAAGTGAAGATCCGCTCGGGCAGGCCAATGTAGGGTGCGGCGAGTAACAACGGCGCCAGGGCAAGCGTCCAGGCCCCGATCACGCACTGCCCACGGATCAGGATGTCGCGGCGGATTGGCAGTACCGCACCGACCAGTGGAAAAAGAGCCAGCAGTGCCCAGCCCTTTGCCCAGCCGATGGAGGACTTGATCGTCTGCTTCAGGCCCAGCCCCCAGTCGAGGTGCCCGACCCAAAGCGCGACCAGCATGATGCCCATACCCAAAATCCAGAGCCAGATCAGTCCCGGCACCGGTCCGGTGGCGCGCAGATCATGGCGGATCGCCGGGCCGAGGTACAGGACCAGCACCGCCATGCCACCCATAATCCAGGCCAAAACAGGGCCAACCACATAGAGTGCGCCGACCGCATAGAAAGGCCATGTGAGCACCATGGTCCGGTAGACCAAACGCTCTGCGGGGTTCTGCGGGGTCATGCGACTGCTTTCGGTGCATTCATCAGCCGCCCGATCAACGCGGACCTCATCCAGCCCATCAGCAGACCGAAAAGCAGCATCATCGTCGCGGCGCCACCTGCTGCAATCGCAAGCTTGCGGTTGGGGGACGAAGGCCGGTCGGGCAACGAGGGATTCTCCAGCACCTGAACCAGCGGATAGGATGCGTAAACGTCTGATTTTGTGGACTGGGCGCGCGCAATGGCTGTCGCAAAGACGGCCTCGGCCACCGAAAAATCACGCTGAAGGTCCTGCAACCGCGCGGCGGCGGCGGCCAGGTTTTGCTGCCGTTCCTTTTCCATTGTCAGCCGGGCTGAGAGCGTCGCGTGCTCCTGCGCCGCACCGGACCGTTCCGCGTCCATCCGCACAAGCTGCGCAAGGAGATCGGCGCGTGCTCCAGCGGGGGCGAGGTCAAGAGCTTCGAGTTGAGTGGTATCCAGACCGGTCACCTCTCCCGCCTGTCGAAGAGCAGCGGCACTCGCCGCACCGTGCGCGGACCGGGCCGCGCCCACCTTGGGGTGAGCCTCTCCGAATTGCGCACGCGCCTTTGCAAGCTCTGCCGCCTGAACGGCTACCTCGTCCATCAGGGCAATGTATTCTGCGTCGGCAAACAGCTTGAGCGTCGCGGCAGCGGCATCCGCCGGAATGCCAAGGCTGGCCTGCAAAGCCATAACGCTCTGGGTCTTTTCTCCAAGGGTGGCCGCAAGGTCCTGCACGCGGCTGTCCAGAAGGCGGGTCGCGTCCACGATGGCATCATATTGGTCGGCAGAAATCAGGCCCGTCTCATCCTGCAGCCGTGCGATGTCCGAGCGCGTGTCGGCGACGGAATTGCGGTAATCGGCGATCGCAGCCAACCCGCTGTCCTCGCGTGTCGCCTGCTCATCGGTGCGCAGCGCGTCCAATTCGGCAAAAAAAGCACCCAACAACGCATCACCACGGGCCTGCGCGTCTTCTGCGGTGCCGCCGGTGATCTCAAGGTGGATCAGGCTGGTTTGATCTACAAGGTCGATCCGCGGTTTGCCGAATTCTGCCCGGCTCAGGCCCATAGACCGCGCCGCAGCTTCAAGAATACGGTCCGCACCTATCAACCGTTTATAGGTTTCCGTCGGGCTGACCGAATTGCTGGAAAACGCGGAGTTCGCATAGGAGGAAGCCTGACCGATCCCGTTGAGGTTCATCGACGCCGAGGCACCCGATCCGGGCAGGATCAGCGACGTCCCCGATTTGAACGTCAACGGTGCCGTGCGAAGATAGCCGGTGATCGGTGCCCAGATCAACGTGCCACCAATGAGCGCGAAGGCCAGATAGCGCGGGAAGCGGCCAAGATCCCCGATCCGTCCGCCCATCAGAATCCGGCGGAACGACAGGCGGCGCGGACGTCGGGGTGCGGCGCTTTGGGTTTGGAAGCTCTCTTGTAGGGTCATCGGGCATCTCCTTTGCCCGTCACTCTACTCTTTTGTGCCCGCAGGGGCTTGCGCGCGCATGGGCAGCAAGGTTGGGCATTGGTGTCTTGCACCTATACAAACGGATAGATCAGAACAGTCCAGCCTCACGCGCGATCAGCGCTGCCTGCGTGCGGTTAGCCGCACCGACCTTGCGATAGAGCGTCTTCATGTGCAGCTTGATCGTGGGTTCCGTTATGTCGAGATCGCGGGCAATTTCCTTATTGGACTTGCCTTCGGTCAGCCCTTTGAGCACCTGTAACTCACGCGTTGTCAGCTTGTCGGCCAAAGGATGCGCCGGGGTTTCGTCTACGGCAGTCATGAAGTCGATGGGCGCGTATTGCTCTCCCATGGCCATGAACTTGACCGCGTTTATCATGGATTTCGCCGGGAGCTTTTTGGGGACAAAGCCCGCCGCGCCTGCCTCGAGGGCTTGCTCGGCTATTTCCCGCGTCGCCTCACCGGACAGCAATGCAACCCTCTGCCCGCCGCTCATAGCGATCACCTTCTTCAGACCCTCAAGGCCGTTCATCCCCGGCATGTTGAGGTCAAGCAGGATCAGATCGAACGGTTCTTCCGTCTCGACCAGCTTGCATGCACCGTTCAGGTCGGCGGCAGTGCTGGCTATGATGTCGCCCTGTGCCTGCAAGAAAAGAACAAGCGTGTCGCGCAGCAAGTCGTGGTCATCTGCGATCAATACGCGCATTACGATCTCCTTCATGTTCAAAACAACTAACCTGTGAACGTGTCTGATGCACGACATAATTCAGGCCCGAACAAGGCATGCAACCGGCGCGTTCGGACAGCCTACCCTCCGTTTGGATAGGTTGGTTAACCGCCCGGAACATTTGATTAACCAAAGTCCCGATAACCTCGCCATCCGCTCCGTTGAGCGGTGAACCGATTGTCGTCAGTCTGAGAGCAACTTATGCAACCTCAAGGACTTACACCAATGACGCACGCTGCCTTCGCCCCCGACTTCGGTCTTTCTGAACACGTTTCACCAGCACCCTTACCGACCGTTCACCTGCCCGCCCTTGATCTCGCTCTGGTCGATGCGACCGCCGATCAGGCGATTTCACACCTGCTTTCTCCCGGGCGGCGTCAGGCGTTCTTCATGAACGCACATTGCTGCAACACCCGTCGCCGGAATGCAGATTATGCACGGGCTGTGGCGCGTGCCGATGTACTGCTGCCCGACGGCATCGGAGTCGAACTGGCGGCAAAAATGTCTGGTCAAAAGCTGACCGCAAATCTCAACGGCACCGACCTTGTACCCGCACTTCTGGAGAAGGCGGCGCGGATGGGCAAATCGGTCTACCTGTTCGGCGGCACGCCCGGCACAGCTGATGCAGCGGCCGCCAGCTTGATCCAAACCATTCCGGATCTGCGGATCGCGGGAACCTCCAACGGCTACGGCGATGCCGCTGATACCGAAAGAGTGATCGCCGACATCAACGATAGCGGCGCCGACATCGTGCTGGTCGCGCTGGGCGTTCCGATGCAGGAGTTGTGGCTGTACAGGTATGCCCACCGCCTGAACGCGCCGCTGACCCTGGCGGTCGGGGCGCTATTCGATTTCCTGGCCGGTACGGTGGTGCGCGCACCCAAGCTCGTGCGCCGCGCTAAAATGGAGTGGGTCTGGCGGCTTGCGCAGGAGCCGCGCCGTCTGGCCACGCGTTATCTCGCCGGCAATGTCGCCTTTCTCGCGCATGCCGGGCTCCGGATTGCCGCGCGCACCCCGGTAGCGGACGTGCAGCGCCGGTTTCTGGACATCACCCTCTCTGCCAGCGCGCTTTTGCTGCTATCCCCTTTGCTGGCTTTGACGGCGCTGGCGATCAAGGCAGACAGCCGCGGGCCGGTCTTCTTCAAACAGACGCGCGTGGGGCGCAACGGCAAGCCGTTCACGATCTTCAAATTTCGCTCCATGAGCACCGACGCCGAAGCGCGGCGTGCTGACATTCTTGCGTCGTCGGACCGCGAAGGCGTTTGCTTTAAATCCCGCACCGATCCGCGCGTGACCCGCGTCGGGCGCATTATCCGCCGGTTCTCAATCGATGAGCTACCGCAGATCCTCAACGTGCTGCGGGGGGAGATGGCCATCGTCGGTCCGCGCCCTGCCCTGCCCTGCGAGGTCGAGGCCTACCCCAAGCGCGCCATGGGCCGACTGGCGGTCAAGCCAGGCATTACAGGTGTCTGGCAAGTGTCGGGTCGCGCCACCATTGGCTTTGACCAGATGGTCGAGATGGACCTTTCCTATGCCTCTTCCCGCACGCTGTTGCTTGATCTTGTGTTGATCTTCCAAACTTTCGGCGCGGTCATTTCCGGGCGTGGTGCCTACTGATCGTTCCCACATTTTGGCGGCCCCACACCGTCACAAATACACACGAGACAGTTTCATGTCACAGGCACGGTCCGTGATCTAATGCTACCCCGGGGGACAAATGCATACATTTGTGAAATCGGAGTTTCCGCACGAACTGGGACGCATCGCCCAGACCCGACCGACATTGGATCAACGCCCCGCCTGTGCCATGATCCTATCCGAAAGGATAGGTATCTATCCGTCTGATATGATGTGCCAAGGTGTGTTTTGTGCGATATCGGGCCAACTCATAAAAGGACGTCACCATGTTTCGTACCCTGTTACCCGCTCTTGCCTTTGCCCTCAGCACCGCCCTGCCCGTTTCAGCCGAAGACCTTGCCGCGCCGAACGGCGATGTGATCCTCACCGTCTCCGGTGCGCTGACGACCACGAATGTCGACGGCACGGCGCAGTTCGACCTTGAGATGCTTGAAGCGCTGGACGCGACAACCTTCGATACGGCGACCATCTGGACAGAAGGCGTCCACAGCTTTACCGGCGTATCGCTGAAGGTTCTGGCCGACCGGCTGGGCCTGGAGGGCGAAACCCTTCGCGCGCGAGCAATCAACGACTATGCCATTGAAATTCCAACTACGGACGCTGTCGAAGGTGGCCCCATCATCGCCTACCGGATAGACGGCAAGACCATGTCGGTACGCGACAAGGGGCCGCTTTGGGTCATCTATCCCTACGATGCCAGCACCGATTACCGCACCGAGGTCATCTATTCGCGCAGCATCTGGCAACTCGACCGCATCGAGGCGGTAGATTAGGGTAACCGCAGCAATTGTCAGCCACGCTGGCAAATCCTTACCGTCGCGGGGCGCCATGAAATATCTGAAATATGCGCAAGTTCGGCTTCGGCTCATCATCATGCTGCTGCTTGGCTGTGTCGGACTGGCGGTGATCACCTACATGTCGATCGTCGTCGCAAGCGACCTGCGCCTGCTGAATTCGGCCCGTTCTGACAACGTGCAATGGACGCTCTCGCAGACAGAGGTCGAGTTTCTCGAATACGAGATGCACCTTGGCGAGGCCGCCGGTGCCGAAACACCAGACCTCAAAACGCTGCGCCGCGAGTTCGATATATTTTACAGCCGGATGACCACGCTACGGGAGGCATCAACCTACAGTGAACTGCGTGATCTTCCCGCATTTTCCCGCAATCTCAGGATTGTAGACACGTTTCTGGCCCGATCGGTTGACAGGATAGATGCACCGGACGCGGAGCTGATAGCGCAGCTGCCCGAGCTTCTGCAGCTTACGAAGGACACTCGGATCAACGTAAGGATGCTGGCCAATTCCGGCCTGAACCACTTCGCCGAGAGTTCGGACCGCCGCCGCAACAATGTCGCTGTAACGCTGACGCAGTTGGCCGGTGCCGTCACGGCCCTGCTTACAACGCTTCTGATCCTCGCGCTTTATCTCGGTCATCTGAACAAGCAAAACGAGCGACGCCGTGCAGAGGCTGTACAGGCCAGCGCGCGTATGAAAGTCGTGACAAGCACCGCGCTCGATGCTGTGATCGTCAGCGATTCAAACGGCCGCATCCTCGATTTCAACACTGCGGCCGAGCAAATCTTTGGCCATTCAGCCCAGGATGCCATCGGTGCGGATCTGGGTCAGTTGATCGTACCCGATCATCACCGCGCAGCACACGAATCCGGTATGGAGCGAATGCGCGCCAGTGGTGAAAAGCATGTGGTCGGCAAGGGCCGTATCAAGCTGGATGCCAAGCGCGCGAATGACGATATCTTCCCGGTGGAATTAGCCATCCAGTCGGCCGAGACCGAAGAAGGTGAAATCTTTATCGCCTTCCTGCGCGACATCTCGCACCGCGTCGAAGCCGAAGCCCAGCTTGTAGCGGCACGGGACCGCGCCTTGGCCGGTGATAAGGCCAAGACAGATTTCCTTGCCACCATGAGCCACGAAATACGGACGCCTCTCAACGGCCTTCTAGGTAATCTAGCACTTCTACGCGACACCAGACTGAGCGCCAAGCAGATGCGATCCGTCAAGAATATGGAAACATCAGGCAAGCTGTTGATGAGCCATATTTCGGATGTGCTCGACATCACGAAATACGATGCTGGAAAGCTGCGGCTGCGGCCCATCGCGATGAGCCTCAGCACGCTGTTACAAGATATCGTGGATAATCAGAGTGGTGCTGCGGCGGCCAACAACACGACACTGGAATGGGGCTGGATGGGCACTTCAGCCGAGTGGATTTATGCAGACCGCGATCGCATTCAGCATATTCTTATGAACGTGATCGGTAACTCGGTAAAGTTCACGAAAAACGGTCGCATAGTGATCGAAGCGGAAATTCTGGATCATGAAAGTGAGACGCCCCAACTGCAGATAAGCGTTAGCGATACGGGTATTGGTATGGACGAAGCGCTTCAGGCGCAGATTTTCGATGACTTCATGACTGGTGACAGTTCCTATGACCGGGATGTCGGGGGCACGGGTCTCGGACTGGGCATAGCCAAGCGCTTCGTTACGGCGTTGGGCGGCGAAATCGAGGTTGAAAGCGCACCGGGAGAAGGCAGTACCTTTTGTATTCGCTTCCCTGTTGCGCCAATGGCCCCTCCTCAAGACGCCAGCAACATCCAGAAAAAAATCGCGTCCACAGGTCCAAGTCGCATCTTGCTGGTGGAGGACAACGAAATCAACCGCGTCGTCGCCCGCGAAATGCTTCTAGCCGCCGGACATAGTGTAACCGAAGCCACAAACGGAAAACGCGCCGTCGAACTTGCGCAAGCCGAGCCGTTCGATCTGATCCTCATGGATATCAGTATGCCGGTCATGGACGGACGTCAGGCCACCCGCGAGATACGGTCCGGGCATGGCGCTTGTGCGCACGTACCCATCGTGGCCTTGACAGCTAACGCCATGGCAGAGGAGCAGGAAGCCTTTCTGTCTGACGGAATGAACGACATCCTAACCAAACCCCTGACCCGCGCCGGATTGCTGCGGGTGATTGCAGATTACACCAAAACACTCCACAAAACCAAGATCGCGGGACCCGACCATTCAAACGCCGTGGCGCGCGCCTATCTCGACGATCTTGGATCGACACTTGGCGTAGAGGCTCTGGAAACTCTTCTCGACAGGTTCGCGGCCGAGGTGGATGACACCATCGCCTTCCTGAAAGAGTATCCCAACCGCACGCCCGCCGATATTGCGGCCCGCGCGCACCGGATCGCCGGCAGTGCGGCGACGCTGGGTGCCGTCGAGTTGCGGAACGGGCTTACAAAAGTTGAGGAAACGGCCAAATCTGGGGATGCGCAGGCGATGGAAAATGCCATCGCAGCGCTTCCTGCCATCTGGGATGCCAGTCGTCCGCACATGCGCGTGGACAGGCGCAGGACAACGCACTGACCCCCGAAAGGTCACAAAGCCAAAGCTGAAAGCCCCACGATCCCGATCACCCGACCCACTTCACCGATATTGGTGATGGTGCTGTCATAGCACGCGATAGAATCTCCCGGCAGAAGGAACGGGTCATAGTCGTCCCTGTCTGCGCGTCGTAGCAAATCCTCGATATCGCGCTCGATTACCACGGAGACATCCGTGACCGGATTGCGGGAAAACAAAACTGCGGAGCGGTCGGCGCTTGTTGCGCGCGCACCGCCTACGCAGTTGGTGTCGATGACCGCCTGCATGTACCGCGTCCCATAGGGCACTTCACGAACGTCGCGGCCAACCGCAGAGGTGGCGTTGCCAGCCGCAGGCTGGGTCAGGTTGGACAGGAACAGCGATACTCCCGGCGGGCTGATCGGACTGGGGCGCATAAGGTCTTCTTGGAAACACCCCCGGCTGGGGACCGAAACGGAATCCCCCGTCAGCAGCATAATGTCGACAGCGTTCTGCCCTTCGAAAACCCCACGCATATCGAGCACATGAAGCGTACCGTTCCGGCGCACTTCGACGGCGGAAATATCCGCATCGGGGCGCACGCCGCCTGCCGCTCGAAGCGCTGCAGACAGGTTGCGTCCCTCGCTTGACGCTCCGAGGGCGCTCTGGCGGCGACTGTCCACCTGATCTCCGGGGACGCCACCGATCTCGACGCTGCGCGGCTCGAACACTGCGCCGGAAACGCCAACAGTGACAGATGCGAAATCAGCCACGCGCACAGATATCCGAGGACGGTCGTCAAAGAAATCACCCGCAATGAGCTGCGAAGCGATCTCGCTCTCGACCTCACCGGTCGAGCGCCCTTGCGCGAGGATCGGAGTCAGGAATGGCAATTTGATCGTACCATCACGCGAGATAACATAATCGCCACTGAATGTGTCGTCATCTGCAATGCGGATATCAACCAGATCGTTGCGCGTCAGGCGTTCGCCGCGCAGGACAACGGCTGCGATGCCGCTGCCTTTGCCATCCGCACCACCGCGCGCGGGGCGGCATTTGCTGGCGTTGATGTTCGCAGAGCGAAGGAATTGGGCGTTCTTCCGATCCACATCCGGCGCGCGCCACTGGGCCTGATAGCCATTCCCGGTGGCGACCGGTTCAAGGTTATCGGGCGTGTCGAAACCTGTGCAGTTGCCCAGGGCAAGCACCGCCAGAAGCACCGATCCGAATTTGAGGGTCTGAGACATCGTCCTGCGCACTCCAGCCTGAGGTTGAACTAGTTTTACGTTGATCCCCTATCGCGGTCGAGAGGGTGAAGGCATCGGCTGACCTATCCGTTTGGATATGGTGCAGTTCGGTTGCGCTTTTCTTGTGTCCGGTGGCGTCCGGGACACGGGGTTTCGCCGGATATAGAAGTGGTACAGCAAATTTGACTGGACCCGAAACCATGACACCCCTTCCAAAGCTACCGCGCATCGCACAAAACCTTTTTGCCTATGGCGCGTCGGAAGTGGCGGCCAAAGCTTCGCGGTTGCTGGTCGTCGTGGCAGTGGCCCGCTCGCTTGATCTGGCGCAGATCGGCGTAGCGGCTGCCGCTCTGGCGGCGGCAGACATCCTCAAGGCGCTGACCGAAAACGGCGTAGGTCAGCGGATCATCGCCACTCCTGATGAGGAACTGCCGCAGACCTGCGCCACCGCGCACCGCATCTTCTGGGTATGGTGCGTCGGACTTTTCGTTGTGCAATCTGCCATTGGGCTGGCGCTTTACGCCAACGGTGCGGGTGTGGAGCTGCTGTTGCTGATCCTGTTGCTGGCGGGTGAATACCTTTTCATGCCCGCAGGCCTCGTCCAGACCGCGCTCGCCATGCGGGCAGGCAAGCTGCGCCAGACCGCCGCCATCTCAGGCGCGCAGATCGTGGGGGCGAACATCCTGTCCGCTGCACTGGCGCTGCTGTGGCCTTCCGCACTGGCGCTGATCCTGCCGCGCCTGCTGACAGCGCCCTTCTGGCTGGTGGCAATGCGTCGCCTGCACCCCTGGACCCGTGATCTGAGCCACGGCTTCGCGCCTCTGCGTCCTTTTCTGAGCTTCGGATGGGCCGTACTGGGCGTCGAGCTGGTAAAGGCGCTTCGCCTTCAGGCCGACAAACTGATTGTCGGTACGCTGATGGGGGCCGAGGCGCTGGGCCTTTACTTCATGGCGTTCAATGCCGGTCTCGGCCTGGCAAACTCCTTCTCCGTCGCCTTTTCGACCGTGCTTTTCCCGCACCTCTGCGCCAGCACCGACAAAACCCTCGCCCTGCGTCAAAGCATACTTCTGGCGATGGGCCTGATCACGCCCGCGGTTGTAACCCAGGCGATACTTGCTCCTTACTATGTACCAGTGCTGTTCGGGGATGGCTGGACGGGCCTCGATCAGATCGTGTCGATCCTCTGCCTGGTGGCCATCCCGACAACTCTGTGGTCCGCCACCGCAGGCTGGCTACGGGCGACCGGGCGCGCGCACCGCGAGTTCTGGGTGACTGCCCTGATGACCGCCGCGCTGATGCTCAATACAGCCCTGCTTGCTCCCTTCGGCCTGACCACTGTCGCCACCGGATACGCTGTCGTCGCGACCGTCGTCATGCTTGGCGCGTCCCTCCCTGCCCTTTTCCTGGCCTTTGGCCGCACATTCGCAAAGGTCTGATCCGATGCCCTACTTCTCCATCATTATACCCTGCTACAACGCCGAGGCGACAATCGCAGAAACGCTCGCCAGCCTGCACGCGCAAAGCTTTACCGACTGGGAGGCAATTTGCGTCGATGACGGCTCGACCGACGCAACCCCTTTCCTGATCCGCAAAGCCGCCCGTGACGATCCACGTATCCAGCTGGTGCACAATACGGGCAAAGGCCCGAGTGACGCGCGCAACATGGGTGCACTGACCTGTGCATCCGGTGACCTGATCGCATTCTGCGATGCTGACGACCTCTGGGTGCCCGGTAAACTGCGGCACCAGCGGGACATCTTCAGCGACCGCAGTATCGATGCCGTTTTCGGCAAGATCGGCTTTTTCCAGCAGGCACCGGGTGACACCGATGTTTTCTCGACCGTCCCGCACGACGATCTGTCCATCGACATGCTGCTGGGAGAGAACCCGGTATGCACCATGTCCAACATCACCCTGCGTCGCGGTGTTTTCGAACGGTCAGGCGGTTTCGATCCGGCAATGGTGCATAACGAGGATCTCGATTGGCTGATCCGACTTGTAGGCCAAGGAGCTCGGGTCGTCGGCGTCGATACGCTTCAAACGTGGTATCGAACTAGCCCGGGTGGCCTCTCGACCGATCTGGAAGCCATGCTGGCCGGACGCACCCACGCGATACAGACAGCTGAAACATTTGGCGTACGGCCCTCGAATCGAAGCCATGCAATTCACCACCGCTACCTCGCGCGCAGGGCACTGCGCACCGCTGAAAGCCGCGCCGCGCCGCTGCGCCATGCCCTCTTCGGGCTGGGCCACAGCCCGTCCGGATTTCTGCTCCCGGTCCGCCGGGGTGTGCCCACCCTTTTCGGCGCGTTGGCGGCACTGTTGCTGCCCCGCAGCCTTCGCCAATCCCTGTTTTCCTGAATCCGAAAGACCCGTCCCATGACCTTCGCATCCATCATCGTCCCTGCCTTCAACGTTTCCGGAACCCTCGCCGAGACACTGACATCCCTGCTGAAACAAACCCACGCCACATATGAAGTCATCATCGTCGACGATGGCTCGACCGATGATACACCGCAGATCGCGGCGCATTTTGCCCGCGACCGCCGCGTGCGTGTCATTCGCCAGTCCAACCGTGGCCTCGCTGGTGCGCGCAACACCGGTATCGCCGCAGCGCGCGGTGAGCTGATCGGTTTTTGCGATTCTGACGACCTGTGGCATCCCCAGAAGCTGGCACTGCATGTTGCGCATCTCGAAGCGAATCCACATGTCGGCATCAGCTATTGCGGCTCCGCCCTGATGAACGACGCAGGTGTCCTCACCGGACAGGCACAGCGCCCTCGCCTCACAGAGGTCGACGCCGCTTCGATCTTCAAGCGCAATCCAATCGGCAACGGGTCCGCTCCTGTCCTGCGCCGCGCCGTCCTGGAGGACATCGCCTACCGCCCGCGTCACGAGCCGTCACGCGACTGGTATTTCGATGAAACCTTCCGGCAGTCCGAAGACATCGAATGCTGGCTGCGCATCGCGCTGAGCACCGACTGGACCTTCGAAGGCATTCCCGGTCTTTGGACATACTACCGCATCGCAACAGGGGGGCTGTCCGCAGCGACTGATCGCCAACTGGCCGCCTGGGAGCGTATGGTAGACAAGCTGACGCCCCTCAATCCGGCGTTCTTCGAGGTCAACACGCCGGTCGCGCGGGCCTATCAGCTGCGGTACCTTGCGCGGCGTGCCATCAGCGATCTCGACGCTCCGCGCGCCGCGTCCCTGTCACGCGCATGGATATCGCAGTCGCGTCTGCCGCTGATCGAGGAACCGGTCAAGTCCGTCGTTACCCTCGCCGCCGCAACTGTGTTGTCTGTTTTCGGAGAACAGATGCTACAACGTATCATGCAGGTCGCTGCGCGTCTGCGCAGCGCGGAGGCTGTCTGATGTCGCGTTTGCGTGTGGTCCATCTGGTTGACGATACCACCGCCGGTGGTGTGATGCGGGTGTTGGATCACCTGCTGACAGCACCCGAATTGTCTCGTGACGCGACGCACAGTCTTCAGGTCGTTGACCGCCGCGCGGTCATCTCGGGGCGGATCAAGGCGGACGTGATCGTCTCACATCTCGCCGTCAGCTGGCGCATCCTGCCCTGGCTGCTAAGCCTGCGCGCGTGCCACCCACACGCAAAACTCATCCATGTCGAACACAGCTACACCAAAGGATTTGTCGCGGCCAACGTGACACACCCGCGCCGCTTCGCACTGTTGCTGCGCACCGCTTACCGGATCTTTGATCGCGTTGTCGCGGTCAGCCAGGCTCAGGGCGACTGGCTACAACGTAGCGGCGCTGTGCAAGCTTCATCCCTGACAGTCATCCAGTCTTGCGTAGATTTATCAGCCTTCCGCAGCATTGCTCCCGTTGCACACCCCATCCGCATTATTGGCGCAATAGGACGGCTCGACAGGCAGAAAGGTTTTGACACGCTGATCAAGGCCTTTCGACTGACACAACGTTCGGACGTCAGCCTCTACATCTACGGGGAAGGCTGCGAGGAAGTAGCGCTTCGTGCTCTGGCCGGAGACGACCCCCGCATCCATTTCAAGGGATTTACGGACGACCCCGTTGGAGCGATGGCAACAGTAGACGCCGTCGCCATGCCATCCTTGTGGGAAGCATACGGCCTGGTTGCCATCGAAGCCTTGGCGGCGGGACGCCGTCTGATGGTGAATCCTGTCGATGGCTTGACCGACCATATTTCGCACGGAGCGCAAGCTGTTCGCGATGGTTCTATATCAGCTTGGAAAAACGCCATTTCTGATATCACCGAACAACAGTCCGAATTGCGTAATCTCCGTTCCTGTTCGGAGCCTCGATTGGAGGACCGTTTCGCCGATCAATGGCAAAAGCTTCTTGCAGAGGTGCAATGAAAGCGTTCCAATCGCCCCACCTACAAAGAAAATTCGTGATTTTCTGCCTTCAAGTACCCACGGATGCTTGCGTCAGAAGCCGTTCTTTTAGAACTCCGGTCTAACTTGATCAACGCAACTCGGCCAGCCGAGCAATTCATGCTAGAACCTGCCCGAGCTTTGGGTAGTTACAGCCTGTCGCCTTTCCCATCGGCACCCTCCAGTTTAATCTCCTGAACAGCTTGGGTTGCCGCTGCTGAAATGGCCTGCTTGTCCTCTTCGGTAAGCTTCGAGCTATCCATGGAGGGCAAAGCAACGCGCACTTCACGACGCGCAAACTCAAGCCCGTTTTCGGCAAATTCCTTGTTCACCCGATTAAATATCTCTTTTCGGATCATGAACTGTTTGCCCGGTTTGGCCATAAACTTGCCTCGGATTACCATCCCGATATCGTCAATTTCCAGCACACCCTGGGATTTGAACGGTTGTAGGAAATCTCCCTCAAATTCCGGCGCTTCCATCAATTCCTGACCGATTTTTTTGAAGATTCTTTTGATTTTGTTCGGATCGCTCTCGAACGGCACGGTAAACCGTAGTTTCATGATGACCCAATCGCGGGAAAAGTTTGTGATTTTGGGGATTTCGCCGTATGGGATTGTATGCACCGGCCCTTTGTGGTGGCGCAGTTGCATGGACCGGATCGAAATCTTTTCAACCGTGCCCATGGTCCCCTCGACGGTCACATACTCGCCCACCCTGAAGGCATCATCGACCAGAAAGAAGATACCAGACACCACATCCGTCACCAGCTTTTGCGCGCCAAAACCGATTGCTAGACCAACGATCGAAGCACCGGCCAGCAGTGGGGTTGTATCCACGCCAATATTGCTGAGCCCCAGCAACAAGAACAGCGTCACAATGACAGTGCGCGTCACCAGCAGGATAAGCGGCAAAACCGTACTCAGGCGCGATCCACCCGCACCGCCCCCGTCGCCGCCAACCTCCTGCTCGTCTGGAACATAGCCCGAGGCTGTTTGTTCTGCCGCCAACTTCCGGTTTATGATCAAAGAAGCCGCTTCATATAGCAAATAGCCAATGGACATGATGAACAGGAATTCAACTGTGTTCGCGGCGAATTTTGCGCCAACACCGGCTGCGGCGATTGACGTGGCACTCATCCCCCAGAAGTCGGCGATGGATAGAACAACGATGGCAAATATCGCCACGCGCCCGATGCGGATAAAGGCCCGTTTTGAGGCGTAATACGCACGCTCTGCGACGAGGCCTTCGCCGGTCATGGCAGGGGTAAGATGCCGGACCAAACCGCGAATGGTCGTGTCCATGGCGGGGGCAAAGATCAACAGCAGCATCGTCTTGTAGTGCGGTGCATTGGCGAGAATTTCCACGTTGCCATAACTGATGACAATCCTGCTGATCCACCAGATAACAACAAAAGTCGCGATACATGCATAAGGATAGAGCCTTGCTGCCCGCTCTTCCACCGCTGTGACGTCAGGATCAGCCCCCCGCATCATCGCAACGCCGGCTTCGCGGTAGCGCCAGAATATAGCGATCAAGTAGATATGAAGTGCAAGACTCAGCCAAAAGCCAAGACCGGTTTCACCCATGGGC
>Ga0163215_101260_pt1 | contig 17328 bp, 10 predicted proteins | sample SynspAceP_FD_185934 | JGI IMG/M metagenome (GOLD analysis project Ga0163215, IMG submission 185934) | Saline lake microbial communities from Ace Lake in Antarctica - Synechococcus sp. Ace-P (Hybrid Assembly) | ecosystem: Environmental > Aquatic > Non-marine Saline and Alkaline > Saline | place... | reverse complement strand
GTTGCAGGTGGCGTGATTGGTAATCAGTTTGGCGGCGGTAGCGGCAAGGCTGTTGCAACCACGCTTGGTGTGATTGCTGGTGGCCTGATTGGCAGTGAAATCGGCCGTTCGCTTGATGCACAGGATCGCCGCCGCGCCTCGAATGCTGAGTATGAAGCGCTGGAGAATTCCCGCATCGGGTCTCCGGTTGTTTGGCAGAACCCGGATAATGGCAATTATGGTGAGGTTGTGCCAACGCGGACCTATCAGCGTAACAGCCAACAATGTCGTGAATATACGCACACCATTTATATTGATGGACGTCCGGAAACAGCTCGTGGCACGGCCTGCCGTCAGTCAGATGGAACATGGCGTCCGACTACCTGATTGGCCAGTTAAGCTTTCTTTTGGGAAAGCACACAATCATGTTTGAGTTCAGAAGGGCTGGCATTTTGTCAGCCCTTCTTTTTTGCCATTATTTTGGATGCTTTTTCTTGCGGTTGAGGCTGCTAGGAACTACATCCTAATAGGAAATAACATGCAGTTTTTTGAATTTGTAAAGGTGGATTGAACCGCAATGCTGTTCTGGATTGTCGTCGCAATCATGATTGGATGCGCCTTGGGACTTGCTGTCCTGCCTTTGCTGCTAAGGCAAAGAAATGCAGAGGCACTGGAAGGCACGTCGTTTGACGGTGATGTTGCCGTCTTCAAGGACCAGCTTACCGAGATCGACCGCGATCTGAAACGCGGCGTTCTGAACGAAAGGGACGCAGATTCGGCGCGTGCGGAAATCAGCAGACGGTTGATTGAAGCAACCGGAAAAGCCAAAATCGATTCTTCTACAAAGGCTTCTGGCGAAAAGCGGACTCTGTTTCGCAACGCAGCGCTGGTTTTCTCAAGTGCCTGTGTTCCAGCAGTGGCAATTGCCATGTATGTCAATATCGGCAACCCAAATCTGGCTGATCAACCCTTGCAGGCCCGTCTTGCAAGCCAGCAGCAAAATGGCGACGACACAAAGATATTGGATCTTGTGGAGCGGGTGGAAACCCACCTCAGCGGAAATCCAGATGACAGCGATGGTTGGGAAGTGGTTGCACCCGTTTATCAGCGGCTGGGCCGTTATGATGATGCGGTCCGCGCATTTGAAAACCTCGTGCGATTGCGTGGTGAAAGTGAAGACCGCCTTTCCAATCTGGGCGAGGCCATTGTTCTCAGCCAGGAGGGCGTTGTGACGCAGCGCGCCGAAACCTTGTTCAAACGTGCAGCAACACTGGATGAAGCCGCCGTCAGGCCGCGTTTCTTTTTGGCATTGGGGCTGAACCAGGAAAGCAAATTCAGGGAAGCCGCCAGCGCCTGGGAAGAGCTTCTTGAAGATGCGACACCAGAAGCTGCCTGGGCACGTGGCGCGTTGGACCAGTTAAACATGGCACGCAATGAGTTGGGTTTGCCGCCAGCCGAACCAGACAATCAGGCTGCCGCAATCATGAGCCTGTCTCAGCAGGAACAACAGGAAATGATTTCCGTCATGGTTGCAGGACTGGCCGAAAGGTTGGAGGAAGCCCCTGAAAACCTTCCAGACTGGCAACGCTTGATTCGATCTTATACGGTTTTGGGGAAACCTGATCAGGCCGCCGCAGCATTGAGAAAAGCGCAAAGCATATTTGCGGCAGATCAAGGCGCGCTCGCAGAATTGGGTGTCTTATCTACAAATCTTGGAATTGCTCCGCAAAACTAATGATCAATGGGAATTGTTAAATGACCAGAAAGCAAAGACGCCTGACCATGATGGCCGTAGCCGGCAGTGTTTTGGTGGTTGCGGCCGGTTTGGTTCTGTTCGCGCTGAATGACCGCATCGTATTTTTCAACTCACCCAGTGATATTGCAGCAGGTGGCGCCGCACCCGGCGAGCGAATTCGGCTTGGCGGTTTGGTGGAAGAAGATAGCGTTGTTCGTAACGATGGATCTGTGGTCAAGTTCAGCATTACCGACACCGGTAGTACCGTTGCCGTGGTCTTTGATGGCATTCTGCCCGATCTGTTTCGCGAAGGGCAGGGTGTGGTTACCGAAGGTTCACTGGATGCCAACGGCCTTTTTGTGGCAGATACTGTACTGGCGAAACACGACGAAACATATATGCCAAAAGAAGTGGCGGACGCTCTGAAAGAACAGGGTGTTTGGCAAGGCGAGGGTGAGAGCGCTACCAACTAAGCGCAGCTCTGCTGAAACAACGGGAATTAAAGGGGCGGAATAGTGATATCGGAACTTGGCCACGTTGCTCTTTTGCTGGCGCTCGCTTTGTCGTGTGTGCAGGCGCTCGTGCCACTTGTTGGCGCCCAGCGCGGTGACGCCCGCATGATGGCGGTTGGTAGCTCAACCGCTCTTGGTGTTTTTGTTTTTGTAGCACTTGCCTTTGCGGCGCTGACTTATGCCTATTTGGTGTCAGATTTCTCTGTCCGCAACGTTTGGGAAAACTCCCATTCTAAAAAACCGTTTCTGTTCAAATTCACCGGCGTGTGGGGCAATCACGAAGGCTCGATGCTGTTATGGGTTGGCATTCTGACCTTGTTCAGCGCTCTTGTTGCCTTGTTTGGCAACAATCTTCCTGCCCAGTTAAAGGCAAATGTCCTTGCCGTTCAGGGGTGGATTGCGACAACGTTCCTCCTGTTTGTCACCCTGACATCCAATCCGTTTGAGCGCCTGTTTCCTGCGCCTTTTGAGGGGCGTGATCTTAATCCAATCCTGCAGGATATCGGATTGGCGATCCATCCGCCGATGCTCTATCTTGGTTATGTCGGTTTTTCAGTGGCTTTTTCCTTTGCAATTGCGGCCCTTATCAGCGGACGCATTGATGCCGCCTGGGCCCGGTGGGTGCGGCCCTGGACACTGACAGCCTGGCTGTTTCTGACCCTCGGCATCTCAATGGGCTCGTATTGGGCGTATTATGAACTGGGCTGGGGTGGCTGGTGGTTCTGGGACCCGGTTGAAAATGCCAGTTTCATGCCCTGGCTGTTTGGCACGGCATTGCTGCATTCTGCAGTGGTCATGGAAAAGCGCAACGCACTTAAAATCTGGACAATATTGCTGGCGATCCTGACATTTTCCATGTCGCTTCTGGGCACGTTCCTGGTGCGCTCCGGCGTCCTGACCAGCGTCCATACATTTGCTTCCGATCCGTCGCGAGGCGTCTTCATTCTGATGATCCTGCTGCTGTTCATTGGCGGCGGACTTGCGCTGTTCGCATTGCGTGCAGGAACATTGAAACAGGGCGGTATTTTTGCACCTATTTCGCGCGAAGGTGCGTTGGTGTTGAACAATGTGCTACTGACCACTGCCGCGACAACCGTGCTTATTGGCACGCTCTATCCGCTGGCATTGGAGGCGCTGACAGGTGAAAAGATTTCGGTGGGTCCGCCGTACTTTAACCTGACATTCGGGCCGCTCATGTTGCCACTTTTGTTGGCTATGCCGTTCGGACCGTTCCTGGCCTGGAAACGTGGAGACCTGAAGGCTGTCATGCAGCGTCTGTCCTGGGTTCTGGCTCTCGCATTCGTTGGATTGTTGACAACATTTGCAATTCAGACAAAGACCTCAATTGCTGCGCCATTTGGTGTTGCTGCTGCTGTCTGGCTCATTTTCGGCGCATTGGCAGAACTGGTCGATCGGGCACGCTTTTTCCGTGTGCCACTGAAAACCGCATTCTCAAGATTGTTTGGGCTGCCGCGTTCCGCCTTTGGCACCACTTTGGCCCATGCCGGCATGGGGATTACGCTGCTGGGTATTGTCGGCGTCAGTGTCTATGAACGTGAAGCCGTTGCTGTCAAACAGCCCGGCGACACCATCGAATTGTCTGGCTATACCATCACGTTGGAAGGCATCCGGCCAAACAGTGGGCCAAATTATACCGAACAAGTGGCAGATTTGACGGTTCGCAAGGGCGGCACAGTGGTCGCGGTGCTGTCCCCGGCGAAACGTCTCTATCAGGCCCGTAATTTTCCAACCACTGAAGCCGGCATAAAAACCTTTGGGGCGTCTCAGCTCTATGCGACGCTTGGCGATTTTGATGATAATGGCGGTGTCGTTGTTCGCATCTATGACAAACCCTTGGTATTGTTTATCTGGATTGGAACGCTGTTTATGGGGGCAGGTGGCGTTGTATCTCTGACTGACAGGCGTCTGCGGGTGGGGGCGCCAAAACGTGCAAAACCCAACGCGATTGCGGTCCCGGCGGAATAGATTATGAAACAGCTTCTGCTCATTATCTTGGCCTGCCTGTTCCTGACACCGGTGTTTGCGGTTGAGCCAGATGAAGTGCTGGCTGACCCGGCAATGGAAGCGCGGGCGCGGGATCTATCCACAGAAGTGCGTTGTATGGTCTGTCAGAACCAATCGATTGACGATTCCGATGCTCCTTTGGCCAAAGATCTGCGTGTCTTGGTGCGCGAACGTCTTGTGGCGGGGGACACGAATGACGAGGTCTTGACCTTTCTCGTTGCCCGCTATGGTGAGTTCGTGCTTTTGAAGCCACGATTCACATTGGCCAATGCCTTCTTGTGGATTGCACCAATTGGCGTTTTGTTGATTGGTGGTTTCATCGCCTTCTTTGCTTTCCGCAGCCGACGCGGTCAAAACCCGGAAGAAAAGCCCCTTACCGAGGCTGAACACGAAGCTCTCAAGAAGATTTTATCTCCAGACAGTTGATGCGTGATCGATCCGGGCGCACTCTGCCGTTTTTTCAGGCAGGAGCGCGCGCCCAATGGCCGGCATTCAAAAAGTAACATTCACTGGCAGCAAGGGGGAATCTCTGGCTGCACGCATGGACATGCCCGCGGGCTTCATCCGGGCAACCGCTATTTTCGCCCATTGCTTCACCTGCTCAAAAGACATTCTGGCTGCCAAACGCATTGCCGGAGAATTATCTGCAAAGGGTATTGCGGTATTGCGGTTTGATTTCACCGGGCTTGGCGCTTCGGATGGCGATTTTGCCAATACCAATTTTTCATCAAATGTCGGCGATTTGGTGCGCGCAGCAGATTTTCTGCGTCAGAACTATGAGGCACCCAGCGTTCTGGTTGGTCATTCACTAGGCGGCGCGGCGGTGTTGTGCGCAGCCCTGAAAATCCCTGAAGTGAAAGCCGTAGCAACCATTGGCGCGCCAGCCGATGCAGAACATGTGGTGCATAATTTCGGTGCCAGTCTGGAAGAGATCGAGCGTGATGGAGAAGCAACGGTTTCTCTGGCAGGCCGCCCTTTCAAGATACAAAAACAATTCCTGGATGATGTGCGCACCCAATCAGTTGAGCAACATACAGGAAAGCTGAAAAGCGCGTTGATGGTGCTGCATTCCCCGATCGATCAGACCGTGGGCATTGAAAATGCAGCCGCCATATTTACAGCTGCAAAACACCCCAAAAGCTTTGTGTCACTGGATTCGGCAGATCACCTCTTGTCTAACCCGGATGACGCTGCCTATGCGGCATCGGTGATTTCAGCCTGGGCAAGTCGATATATCGGTGCAGACAGACCCGCAGTGGAATCAAGTGACCGCGAAGGTGTGCTTGTGGCGGAAACCGGGGAAGGCAAGTTTCAGAATTATGTGCGCAGCGGAAGCCACCGCCTGTTGGCCGATGAGCCGACATCAGTCGGCGGTCTGGATAGCGGGCCTTCGCCCTATGATTTTCTGGCCGTCGCTTTGGGCGCCTGCACATCCATGACGTTGCGCATGTATGCGACTTTCAAAAAGCTGGATATCGGGGCGGTATCTGTCACCGTGCTGCATGAAAAAGTCCATGCAACAGACTGCGAAGCCTGTGCGGAAGACATGATGACCCCAAGCGGCAAGATCGATCAGTTTGAGCGGCGCATCTCCATAGAGGGCGGGGTCGATCCTGCGCTTCATGGCAAATTACTGGAAATCGCTGACAAATGCCCCGTCCACAAGACGCTGGAAGGCAAGGCAACTGTTGTGACGCGGATTGTGTCTAACTCCGCCTGACGATGCGGTCTGAACTGCTGCTCGGTGAATAAAGAATTTACCGGGCAGCCGCGACACTCCACCATTTTCAAGTGTGTCAAAATTACAAAAGTTTAAGCCGCCTGAAAGAGCGCGGTAAGGTGACAACCTCTATTTCTTTTCTCAACGGCGAGTAACGCCAATGACTCTACTGATGAGGAGAGAATCAAATCATGACTCAAAATAAATCAACCGGAACAAAGACCAAAGGTTGGGCGCGCAAACACATTCTGAGTGCTGGCGTGGCAGCTTTAGGTGTCTCTGGTGTTCTGGCTGCGGGTGCCGTGTTCAACACCACATCTCCTGTCTTGGCTGATCCGGTTCGCGTTGAATCCGCCTCGCCTCTCAACTTTGCCGATGTGGTCGAGCAGGTACAGCCTGCTGTTGTCAGTGTGAAGGTGCGCGGCAAACTGCAACCTGCTGCCAGCACGCGGGGCAGGGGCAGTGAGATGCCACGTGAGTTCAGGGATATGCCGGAAGACCACCCAATGCGCCGTTTCTTTGAGCGCCGGTTTGGTGATGAGGGCAATGATCGCGCAGCCCCCCGCCGCAGCCAGGGGCAAGGCTCTGGATTCTTTATTGCCGAAGACGGCCTTTTGGTCACAAACGAACATGTCATCAACGGCGGGGAAGAATTCACCATCGTTATGGATGATGGTACAGAATATGAAGCCGAACTGGTCGGCGCAGACAGCCGGACTGATCTGGCGCTGCTCAAAGTCAATGCCGATCGTGACTTCACTTACGTGACCTTCGCTGACCAACCATCCCGTGTCGGCGAGTGGGTTGTTGCAGTTGGTAATCCCTTTGGCCTTGGTGGCACCGTGACAGCTGGCATCGTTTCCGCGAATGGCAGAGACATTGGATCTGGCCCCTATGATGATTTCATCCAGATTGATGCACCGGTGAATCGCGGTAATTCAGGTGGGCCAGCTTTCAACATGCGCGGTGAAGTCATCGGCGTGAATGCGGCCATCTTCTCTCCATCAGGCGGTAATGTGGGCATTGCCTTTGCCATTCCTGCGTCAACAGCCACTGTTGTGATTGCTGACTTGCAGGATGACGGCATGGTCGAACGCGGCTGGTTGGGCGTTCAAATTCAGCCGGTAACCGAAGAGATTGCGGACAGTCTGGGTCTGGATATGGCCAGTGGTGCTCTTGTCACCCGGCCGCAGGACGATAGTCCGGCCGGTGAGGCAGGTATTCGTGCCGGGGATACGATTCTGGCAGTCGACGATACAATCGTGGAAAGCCCGAAAGATCTGGCAAAACTGATTGCATCCTATGCACCGGATGCAAAGGCGAAACTCACCATTTGGCGAAACGGCGAAGAACAGGACATTACCGTAACGCTGGGCAGTTTGAATGATCTGGATCGCCGCGCCGATGCTGATGCCGATGCAGACAGTATGGTCAAGCCGGCGTCTGCCGAGACCCTCGGTCTGACGCTGGAAAAGGCAGAAAACGGCGTTCTGATTTCCGGCGTGGAAGCTGAAAGCCTCGCCGCTGAAAAGGGACTCGTCCGCGGGGATGTGATTCTGAACGTCAATGGCACACCAGTGGCAACCATAGAAGATGTCACAAACGGTGTTGAGCAGGTCAAACAGGATGGCCGCAAGGCAGTGCTGATGCAGGTCCAGAATGAACGGGGCATCCGCTTCGTCGCGGTACCTTTCGCAAAAGCCTGATCTTGTCGCGAACATAGGGTGGCTGACCCCTCTGCCACCCTATTTGACGGCGAAGGACAAACATCGTGTCGCCCCGATGGTCTTTCGCCTATTGGTGACGGGGTGCGTAATTGCCCCGTCGCCAAGCCTTTCCCAAGTTACTTCAATATTGTTATTTGCGAGAAATATCTTTGCAGCCGCCAGGAAGCAAAATAGGATGCGCTTCAACTCCCGAAATATCGAGACGAGCGCAAATCAATTATGAAAATTCTAATTATCGAAGACGATCAGGAAGCCGCCCGGTATTTGGTGAAAGCGCTTACGGAAGCGGGCCATGTTGCAGATCATGCGGCAGATGGCGACACCGGGGCGCACAAGGCTCTTGTCTATGATTATGACGTCCTGATTGTAGATCGCATGTTGCCAAAGCGTGATGGTCTGTCGATTATTGAGGACCTTCGCGAGCGCGACAAACAGACACCCGTGATGATTCTTTCTGCACTTGGTCAGGTTGATGACCGGGTAAAGGGTCTGAGGGCCGGGGGTGACGATTATCTGCCCAAACCCTATGCATTTTCAGAGCTTCTGGCACGGATAGAAGTTCTTGCCAGACGCCGTAAGCCGGAAGATGTCGAGACCATTTACACCGTTGGTGATCTGGAACTGGACCGCTTGTCTCATACGGTCACCCGCGCTGATCAGAACATTATCCTGCAACCACGTGAATTCAGGCTCCTGGAATATCTGATGCGTCATGCAGGTCATGTTGTTACCCGAACAATGCTTCTGGAAAATGTCTGGGATTATCATTTCGACCCGCAGACCAATGTTATTGATGTTCACATGTCGCGGTTGCGTGGAAAGGTCGATAAGGAATTCGACAAGCCATTGCTGCACACAGTGCGCGGCGCGGGGTATGTGATCCGTGACGACGATAGGTAAATTCTTTCGCACCACAGCGATCAAACTATCGCTGATTTACCTTGCGGTTTTCGCCGGGTTTGCGGTGTTTCTTGTTCTGTATTTGAATAGCACCACCACAGCTCTATTGACCCGCCAGTTGAATGAGACAGTCAACGCTGAGATAAAGGGTCTGGCCGAGCAATATGGACAACGCGGCCTTCCTGGCCTCGTTGCTTTGGTCGAACGGCGGTCCCGGCAACCTGGTGCCAATCTTTATCTTCTGGTCAATGACAGCGGCAATGTGTTTGCCGGAAATATCGCCCGCATCTCCCCAACCCTGTTCGAGAACGTGGATTCAGAACCCCGCGAAATTCGCTATCGGCTGATTGAAGAAGGCGGAGTTGCTGCGGGGCATACAGCCGTTGTGCGCGTGTTTGAATTGCGCGGTGGCTACAAGATTTTGGTGGGACGGGATGTCGGAGAGCGCGAAGCCTTGCAGGAGGTGGTGCGTGAGACCTTTTTCATTGCCGGGGCGCTCCTGGTGGTTCTGGGGTTGATTTCCTGGGTGTTTGTGTCCAGCCGCGTGTTGAAGCGTATCGATGCCGTTTCGAACACCACCCAGAGCATTATCTCAGGTGATCTGTCTCGTCGGCTGATCGTGACAGGCAGTGGCGATGAATTTGACCGCCTGGCCCTCAGCCTGAACGCGATGCTGGGCCGTATTGAAGAATTGATGCATGGCCTGAAGGAAGTCTCTGACAATATTGCCCATGATCTGAAGACGCCGCTCACCAGATTGCGCAGCAGGGTTGAATCTGCTTTGGCGGAAAACGGTGAATCCGAGAGCTATCGCGAAGCCCTTGAGATGACGATTGATGAAGCGGATCAGTTGATCAAAACATTCAATGCACTGTTGTTGATCGCCCGGGTGGAAGCCAAAGCACCGGGTGAAGTCATGGCTGACCTCAATCTGTCTCAGATTGTTGAAGATGTGGCAGAACTCTATGAGCCGATGGTTGAAGAACAGGGCATGGTTTTTGTTGTCGACACGCCCAAACAGGCGCCCGTTCATGGCAACAGAGAATTGATCAGTCAGGCACTGGCAAATTTGTTGGACAATGCACTGAAATATGCGTCTCCCGTGACAGAGAGGCACAATGGACCGGAACCAAAGATCAAAATATCTGTGGCCAATCAAGCGGATGAAACCGTATTGACGGTGTCTGACAATGGGCCGGGCATCGAAGAAGAGGCGCGGGCGCGGGTGCTGCAGCGTTTTACACGCCTGGACAGCAGTCGCACACAACCCGGTTCCGGTCTTGGTCTCAGTCTGGTTTCTGCCGTTGCGGGCCTGCATAATGCCAAGATCGACTTGCAACATACGGTTCCTTCAACGAAAGATGATGGCGAGGATCATCCGGGACGTGGCTTGAGCGTTTCAATGCGCTTCCCAGGCTTGCAGGATATGAAGGGCAATATCAGTGAATTGGCAGGAACTGAGCAACCAGCGTAAAACGCTTGAAACGTGTTTTTCACCCTTGGCTGCTCAGGCGAGCGTTGATGAAAACCGACTGTCCGAACACAATCAGGATCTCTCTGGTTTTTCGCCCCTTTTTGCAGATTTCCTCGCGACGGTAGGCAGCAATGCCCCGCATCTGCAGCACCTTATGACGCAGGATATCGGTCGCCTGAAAACCCTTTGCAGCAGTGGGTTTGATGAATTTCTCGGTGGCGCGAGAGAGCGACTGATTGCAGGTCTTGCGGGCGCTGTTGATGACGCGGAGGCTATGGTCCATCTGCGCCAACACAAACAGGCAACCTCTCTGAGCATCGCATTGTGGGATTTGGCAAATGCTGTGCCACAGACCGCCATTTTAGCAGCTTTAAGTCAGGCTGCGGAACTGTCTGTTGAAGCGGGGCTACGCTATCTCATCACCCGTGAAATTGCTGCTGGCAAATGCATTTTTGAGCTTCCGGAGGAGGGGCTTGAGGGGCTGGGTTTTGTTTTGCTGGGGATGGGCAAACTTGGCGCTTGGGAATTGAATTACTCCAGCGATATCGACCTCATAGCGCTCTATGATCAGGATGTAAGGTCTCTGGCTGACGGCCAGGAAGCGTCCGTTTTCTGGGTCAGGCTCATAAAGCGACTTGTCCGATTGATGCAGGAGCGCACTGGCGATGGCTATGTCTACCGAATGGATTTGCGTTTAAGGCCTGACCCCGGTTCAACACCGCTGGCTGTCTCACTGGCGGGTGCCTTGCAATATTACGAAGGCACTGGCCAGAATTGGGAACGGGCAGCGCTCATAAAGGCCCGGCCAATCGCAGGAGACAAATCTGTTGGTGAGGTCTTTCTAACCCATGTCGGGCCCTTCATCTGGCGGAAATATCTCGACTATGCCGCAATTGAAGACATTCAGGCGATCAAGCGACAGATCCACGCGCATAAAGGGTTTGGCCAGATTTGTAGCGCTGGCCACAACATCAAGCTGGGTCGTGGCGGAATCCGCGAGATCGAGTTTTTTGTCCAAACCCAACAATTGATTGCCGGTGGGCGCAATGCGGATTTGCGAGATCGCAAGACACTGAACGGGCTGGAGCAATTGCGGGATATCGGATGGGTTGAACAAACAGTCTGTCACGAACTATCTGAGGCTTACGACTATCTGCGCCGCGTGGAAAACCGAATCCAGATGATGGATGATGAGCAGACGCACATAATTCCACAGGACGAGCCCAAACGGTTATCGCTGGCGGTGTTGTCCTCGGCAACTGAGCTGGACAGCTTTGATCAACAACTTATCGCGACCTTCACCACGGTGCAGCGGCATTATGCACATTTGTTCGAGGAAAAAAACGGGTCGGAAAAAGCGTCCGGAAATCTCGTATTCAGTGGGGAAGATGACGATCCCGATACCATACAAACCCTTTCAGAGCTTGGCTTTGCAAGGCCCTCCGATGCAATCACCCTGATTAAAGGTTGGCATTTTGGCCGCATACCGGCAACGCGGTCGGAACATGCCCGCACTGTGCTTACGGAACTGATGCCAACATTGCTGCGACATATGTCAGACAGCGGTCAACCAGATTTGGCCATGACTGGTTTTGACCGGTTTTTAAAGGGGCTTCCTGCCGGCTTGCAATTGTTCAGTCTGTTGAAATCAAACCCTGAACTGTTGAGCCTCTTATCCGTTATTCTGGGCGCCGCGCCGCGCCTTGCCAACACCATCACCAGGCGTCCCCATGTTCTGGATGCATTGCTAGACCCCGGGTTTTTCGGATCTGACTTTACCGTTGAAGACATGACGGCGCGTCTGCAGCAGAGTCTGGCTTTGTCGCTTGGTTTTGAGGACGCGCTGGATCGGGCACGCATCTTTACACAGGAGCAACTCTTTCTGATTGGAACCCGCATTCTGTCGGGAACACTGACGGCAAGTGAGACAGGCCGAGCCTATACAGGCCTTGCTGAAGCCGTGATCTGGAAAATGCTACAAGAGACGCAGAAGGACTTTGTCAAACGGCACGGAATTGTGGCAGGCGCAAAGCTTTGTGTTGTCGCCATGGGCAAGCTTGGCAGTCGGGAAATGACGGCGACCTCCGATCTCGATCTCATGTTGATCTACGATTTTGACGAAGGTGTCACTCAATCTGATGGCAAAAGGCCGCTTGCCGTCTCGCAATATTTTATGCGCCTGACCCAACGCCTTATTACCGCTCTGTCTGCACCAACGGGCGAGGGCTTGCTTTATGAGATCGATATGCGGTTGCGCCCATCGGGCAATGCTGGTCCGCTCGCAACCCAGTATCAGACTTTTGTAAACTACCAGCATGATCAGGCATGGACCTGGGAGCGTATGGCATTGACCCGTGCCCGCCCAATTTGCGGCGACAATGAACTGTGCCAGAAGATGCGTGATGCGATTGCAACCGCTCTTGGCAACCAGAATGCGGATGTTCTAAAGACTGACGCCGCCGAGATGCTGGCAAAGATACATGACGCCAAGCCGCCCGCTCATATCTGGGATGTAAAAACAGCACCGGGTGGTGTGGTCGACATTGAGTTCGTGGCGCAGGTCCTGCAGCTTCAAAATGCCGAGACAAACATCGAAGTTTTGCAGGGAAACACCCGCAATGCCCTGCGAAAGGCCGTTGATCTTGGCTTGATTGCAACAGTAGATGGCGACTTGTTGATAGAAGCGCACCGTTTTTACGAGGGGCTGCAACAATTGATCCGCATGGCGTTTGACGGAGGGGAAAGTCGGAAGGATTTTCTTGAGCAACCCGGTTTTCTGCCAATTCTCGCCCGCGCCTGTGAGCTGCCGGATGTGGACATGGTTGCCGCTCAGCTGAACGATTATCACGCGGGTGTGGCAGAACTGGTAGAGCGGTTTTTCAGAACCTAAGCGACTGCGTTAGCGCCATCCGCTACGTGAAGGTTCTGCACAAGTGGCACGCAGACGGTAACAGTGGTTCCAACCCCTTCGGTGGATGTGATCTTCATATGTCCGCCATGCATGCTCACCAGGCTTTTGGTGATGGCAAGGCCAAGGCCGGAGCCTTTGTGGTCTTTGGTGAATTGGTTTTGAACCTGTTCAAACGGCATGCCAAGCTTGTTGATGGCTTCTTCAGGAATGCCGATACCTGTATCCTTGATCGACAGATAGGCGCCATATTCGCCGGTTTTGATCTGGACTTCGATGCGGCCGCCGTCAGGCGTGAATTTGACGGAGTTTGTCAGCAGATTGAGCATGATCTGTTTCATGGCACGTCGGTCTGCCTCAAAGACCAGGTTCTCCATACCGGTAATTTTTAGTTGGATCCCTTTGCCCATCACGTTGACATCCATGACACGGAAAGATTCCCGCACAATGTCTCCGACATCGATCTTTTCAAAATTCAGTTGCAGGCGGCCGGCTTCAATTTTTGACATCTGCAGAATATCGTTGATGACGGCGAGCAGGAAATTACCGCTGTCATGAATATCGTTGCAATATTCCAGATATTTCTCTGAACCCAGATTACCAAATACACCTGTACGCATGATTTCTGAAAAGCCGATGATTGCATTCAGCGGCGTGCGCAATTCATGCGAGATATTTGCCAGAAATTCTGACTTGGCGTTGCTGGCAGCTTCAGCTTTTTCTTTTGCATAGGCATAGTTTTCGGCCAGTTCGACAAGCTGTTGAGCCTGAACTTCCAGTTTCTGCCGTGATTTGTTGAGGTCTCGGATCAGGGCTGTTTGACGTTTTTCGTTTTCAATCAGCTTCTGCTCATTCAGCTTCAACTCGGTCACGTCTGTGCCGACCGAGACAAAACCGCCATCCTTGGTGCGCCGTTCGCTGATTTGAAGCCAGCGTTTTGAAGCCAAAGCTGCTTCATATGTTCTGGCTTCTGCCTGATTGATCTCACTGGGCAAGGTAATGGTAGAAATAATTTCAGGGTGACTCTTGGCAGCGATATCTTCGTAGGGCGTCCCTGCAAGCACATCCTGCGGCAGCAATTTATGTAATTGTTGATATTTGGTGTTGCACATCACCAACCGGTTTTGATTGTCCCAAAGAACAAAGGCTTCAGAGGTGGTTTCGATGGCATCCCGCAGCCTTATATCGGCAAGTCGTGTCTGCTCAGCCAGAAGGTGTTGCTCTGTCACATCTGTTGCAATGCCGACAAGCTGACGCCCGCCTGTTTGCGTATTGAGAACTTCCCCGCGCAGCCGCAACCAGATCCAATTGCCGTTGGCATGTTTGACACGCAATTGCTCATCAAACCGGGCTTGCTCGGTGACTAGAAGACTGTTCTGAAGTTGGTGCAGGTCAGTGTCGTCCGGATGCACCAACCCTGTCAGGTCATCCAGTGAAAACACGAAGTCTTTTGATTTGTCGCGGGCAGGGTAACCCAAAAGGACACTCATGGAATTAGACCAGATCATGGTGCCCTGATTGAGGTCCCAGTCCCAGAGCCCGGATCGACCATGGATGAGCGCCGTTTCCTGGCGTCTATAGGCGTTTGCATAGATGGCATCCGCCTCATGAGCCCGAGCGGATTGCGCAAAGAAGCTGTAAACCAGCACCAGCGACAACAGCAGCATGGCGACAAAAATCAACAGATCCTGTGTGCGGTTCGCATACCAGCTACTCAGCGCTGTTCGGTGTGGTTGGATGATCGCCAGTGACGCAAAGGGCGCCTGGAGACGGTGGACTGTTACCAGCACATCTTCACCATCCGTCGTGTTGACATTCAGCACGCCCGCTTCGCTTCCCAGAACAACAAGGGGCTGCACATCGCCAAGACGGGCTGCAATATTGTCAGGCTGATCTGCCGATACTCTGTTTCCTGTGCGGCCCAGAATGTCTCCGTTTTGCCCAAGAATGTAGAACCGGCGGCCGTTGCGCTTGGCACCTTCCGGTAGAACATTCTCCAGCAGTTTGTCGAAGTTATTCGTGTTCGGCTGGGTTGCCAGTGCATCCACTCTGGATGCAGTTGACATGGCGAGTGAGACGAGCGTCAATTCGGCTTCTTGCATGGAAGCATCATAGTCTTGAGACAGGCTGCCGATACGAATGGTCGCCACAATACCCAGCGACAGGATGACCATAAGTGGGATGAGGATTTTGAGGGCAGGATCAAGCCCCAGCAGCTTGCGGTCTGACGGTTTTGCCAGGCTCTTCAAGCTGTTAAAGAGATGTGTTGGTCCGCCGCTGGCCGCAAAAGTGCGACCTTCGTCGGACGCTTTGGCGGCTGCCGCACGCGCCATGAAAACCCTCGATTTTGATGTTGAAGCCGGCCACTCAACCCTGCCGAATCAGTTTCATTTGAATCCATGCGAATCAGCATGTCTAGAGTCAAAATGAAAAAAATGGTTAACGGCGAATCAGATCGATTCTTCGATTCGCCGTTACCTTGAATTCAGAGGTTAGCTGTGGCCCAGAAGTCGGTTGGTAATATCGGACACGTTGGATGACAGGCCAGATTGGTCCCGCAGTTTTTCCAGCGCCAGCCGGGCAAAATTTCGACGCAAGGGTTCCAGATTGCGCCACGATCTCAGTCCTTCAAGCAAGCGGGCGGCAATCTGAGGGTTTTGTTCGTCAAGCGCACCAACCTGTCGGGCCAGGAATTGATAGCCGCTACCATCCATGCGGTTGAATTGCTGGAAGTTGGAAGCAAAGCCGCCAATCAAAGATCGAACCCTGTTGGGGTTCTCCATACTGAACACCGGATCATGCAAAAGCGCGCGCACTGTGCTGAGCGTTTCATCACTGTCGGTTGCTGCCTGCAGGCCCAACCATTTGTCCATGACAAGACCATTGTTGTCGAACTGTTCATACATGGCAACCAGCGGCTCTGCTCGCTCTGTGCGCCCCTGAAGGCAAAGCGCTGTCAGGGCACCCATTCGGTCCGTCATATTTTTGGCGGTCATGGCCTGTGTGGCCGCAAGGGCGGCGTGCTCTGCCTTATCTGAGGCAACCAGCAACTTCAAAACGGCATTCATCAAGGCTCTGCGTGCAGCGTTTGCTGCGTCGGTAGTCGTATCATTCGGCGTTAAAGCCTTTTGATAAAACGTGGTCATTTCCTGTTCCAGACCAAGGGCCACATAGGCATTGATATAAGCTTTCGCGTTGGCGATGGCATCTGGATCGAAGCCGGTGCCGACAGCTTCGGCGACAGCCTGAAGCGACGGCAGCTGAAAACACTGTGCCTTAAAGCTGCTATCCAGCGCATCATTCGCCAGGACAGACCGCAATGCTGTCACCAGTGGCAAGGGCGGTTCAGGCTTCTGGCGGGACTGGAAAGCTCCATTAGCTGCTTTCAGAGATTCCATTGCAAGGTTTTGAACGGCCTGCCAGCGATTGAACGGGTCGGTGTCGAATTCGGCAATGAAAACCTGATCTTCCGGTGCCTGCTTTTGCTCCAGAACAATGGGAGCGGAAAAGTTGCGATTGACGGAGAGGCGAGCATCTGACGGTACCTTGTCAAACTGGAAATCCTGAGCCTTTTCGGTCAAAAGCATCATGTCTGTTTCGCCTTTGCTGCCTGCAACGGGAACATCCTGTCCGTCCGGGCCCACATAACCAAATGCCAACGGAATTGTAAGCGCAGGACGGTCCTCGGTGAAGTGAGGCAGTTCTGAAAACCTCTGTGTGACGGTCAATTGCCGACTGCCATCATCCAATCTAGTCTCATCCACATTGACCACGGGCGTTCCGGGCTGATGATACCAGTGCGAGAAGTTGGTGAGATCGGTTTCATTTGCTTCTTCGAAACAGGCAAGGAAGGCTTCGATTGTTGTTGCGTCGCCATCATGGCGTTCAAAATAAAGGTCCATGCCTCCACGGAAGCCATCTTGACCCAGAATCGTGGCCAGCATGCGCACAAGCTCTGCGCCCTTATTATAGATTGTGGCCGTGTAGAAATTGTCGATCTCTTCATAGACATCGGGACGCACAGGATGTGCCAAAGGACCCTGATCTTCCGGGAACTGCCGCGCTATCAGCGAGCGCACATCGCCAATCCGTTGGACCGGTGCTGAACGCATGTCCGCAGAAAACTCCTGATCCCGATAAACCGTCAGACCCTCTTTCAGGCACAATTGGAACCATTCGCGACAGGTGATGCGGTTGCCGGTCCAATTGTGGAAATATTCGTGAGCGATCACCCGCTCAACGCCATAATAATCGACGTCGGTTGCCGTTTCTGGGTCTGTCAGAACATATTTGTCGTTGAAGACATTCAGTCCCTTGTTCTCCATGGCACCCATATTGAAGTCGGAAA
>Ga0163215_101259_pt1 | contig 17335 bp, 24 predicted proteins | sample SynspAceP_FD_185934 | JGI IMG/M metagenome (GOLD analysis project Ga0163215, IMG submission 185934) | Saline lake microbial communities from Ace Lake in Antarctica - Synechococcus sp. Ace-P (Hybrid Assembly) | ecosystem: Environmental > Aquatic > Non-marine Saline and Alkaline > Saline | place... | reverse complement strand
CGTCATCCCTTCCGTCCGCATGGCATTCACCTTGTCGCCCTCTATCGTCGCTGGTCTGCCTTTGAACGGGGAGTCAGCACCTTTGGCTAGTGCAGCGTCTATGCCTTCACGTTGACGGGCCTTGCGTATCTCTGTCTCGAATTCCGCCACCGCCGAAAGCATGGTGAAGAACATGCGGCCCTCCGGGGTAGTCGTATCAATCGCCTGTTCCAGCACGCGCAACCCAACCCCCTTGGCAGTCAGCGAATGGGCGATGTTATGCAGATCACGGGTGGAGCGTGCCAAGCGGTCTAGGCGGGTGACAACAAGCGTATCGCCTTTGCGAATGCCCCGCGTCAGAAGATCGTCCAGCGCGAGTCTGCCATCCCGTTTCGTGCCGCTGACCTTCTCTTGATAGAGATGTTCGTCCGTCACCCCCGCGCCTGTCAGCGCCGCTACCTGCACGTCCAGCTTTTGCCCGACGCTGCTCACCCGTGCGTAGCCTATCAACTCGCCCATTTCCGTCCTCTATCGTCCGATTTAACTGTCCTATAAATCGGTAGCGTCCGAAATATGATTCTACAAGTCTAATCGGACACATTTTGGCAGATTATGAGTGCAGCTTTTGATTATAATCAAATCGGACGCTGTAGATGATTTAACTGCGCAGGGTATCCAGCAAATCCAAAAGTGCTGATAGGTTCGCGCGCCAACTCATCAGACCCAATGTGCACACGTCTCAACAGTGGTCATCGCATGATTTCATCCATGGCAATCGTGACAACTCCGCAAGGTGTGGTATGAAAGGCTTCGCCCTTTCGAACATATAGCTATTGGAGTGCCCCAGATGACTGCTTTTGGTGATCCCGCCACACAACTTGCGTTTTCAATGCACGAGAATAAAGGCGTATTTGCTCTACTGCTGGGGTCCGGTCTATCCCGTGCCGCCGAAATTCCGACTGGTTGGGAAATTACGACTGATCTTGTGAGGCGGGTTGCTACGGCGCAAGGGGTAGAGTCCCAAGACGACTGGGCGGCATGGTATTTCGAACAGGAGGGCAAGGAGCCTGACTACTCCGCTTTATTGGCGCAGCTTGCAACTACGCCAGCGGAGCGCCGCGCAATTCTGCATAGCTACATCGAACCGGATGCAACGGACCGCGAAGAAGGCCGCAAGGTTCCAACGGCGGGTCACAAGGCAATCGCAAAGCTGGTGCGCGACGGATATATCCGCGTGATTGTCACGACAAACTTCGACCGCCTAATGGAAAATGCACTGCGCGAAGTGGGGGTTGAACCCACTGTCATCGGGTCACCAGATGCGTTGGAAGGGGCGGAACCGCTGACACATAGTGCGTGTTACATTTTGAAGTTGCATGGTGACTACAAGGATGCTCGCATCCTGAACACAGATGCTGAGTTAGATGCCTATCCAGACGCATATAACACGCTGCTGAACCGCATTTTTGATGAACACGGAATGATAGTATGCGGCTGGTCTGGTGAGTGGGACCATGCGCTGCGCGCGTCGATCTTGCGCGCACCCAACCGGCGGTATCCGATGTTTTGGGCGTCACGTGGCGAGTTGCGTGGGCGTGGGGCTGAATTGTGCAGCGCACGTAGGGGCGTCACGATTCCCATAGCTGACGCGGACTCCTTCTTTGTGAAGCTGGTGGAACAGGTTGAGACGCTTGCGCAGTCGCAGCGTCAAAATCCACTAAGTGTAGATATGACCGTGAGCCGTGCCAAAAGGTATCTGGCCAAACCGGAATACCGGATTCGCCTTGCGGATTTGGTTTCAGACGAAACAGACCGCATTATCAAAAGGCTTGATCAAGACGATATGGGCACGCAAGGAAATTTCTCGCCAGAGGAATTTCAAAGAAGGGTAGCGGTATACGAAAGCACATCCGAAAGCCTAGCGAAGATTTCGGGTTTGATTGGACGTTGGGGGGATAGTGCTCAAATAGACATGGTGACAGATGCGATCCGCGCCATTGTCGATCATGCAGAGTCCAATATGGGTGGACTTGTGGTGTTTTTGGAGATGCGGCGATATCCCGCCGTCCTCGCCTTCCAAGCTTGTGCGTTGGGTCTTGTCCGTTGCCAAAACTGGACTCAGCTTCATCGTTTCATGGGTATCGAACTCGACACCGGGCACGATGGAAGTATGCGCATGATCGATGCTGTGTCCCCTTCACTCTGGAAGGGTGACAAACAGGACCTATGGAACAACTTACCTGAATTTGACCGGCGCTACACTCCATTGAGCGATCACCTTGCCGACTCTGTTTTTAGCCGTTGGGGAAAAGCGTTTCTACCATCCACAAACAAGTTGTCATCAGATGTTCTTCTGCTGGAGACGCTTATAGCCTTCCGGTATTTGGAGTCTTCGGATATCGGAGCACTAAGAACAGCATTGGCACAAGAAAATGGAGATAGTCGCAACTTTATTTGGGTGCCGGTGCTGCGCGCTGGATGGGACCGCGAATTTAGGCGCAGCATTGTGCCAAAGTTTGAGAATGCGGTTTTTGTCGAGTCCTTGGCGCGAGGCGGTTTTGGCCGTGGAGACGCTGATTACATTCCTCTGGCGATAGAGAACCACAATCGTGTGGCGGCGAAGATGCATTGGGGAATGGGTTGGATGTGAGCCAAGTGCAGTGGGCAGATAGGATGCACCCTCAACGATCTGCGCCACGTTGGACTATCGCTTGGCTCTGGGTCCTTCCTGGGGTGGGGTCGTGCTGGGCGGGGACACTGACCCCCGAAAATCGAGCGATTTGTTTTTTTGGGCAGTGAAGCTAAGCAAGATTGGCTGTGCGAGATAATCGCTTACGGCCCATTTCCGCTAGGAAGGGCGTCCCTGTATCTTCCTTTTCCAGAATGGGCTTCGGGATGCGACAAGCGACAGCCCTAAAGGGTGCTGTCGTGTCGGTCGCATGTTCCTCGATCATGCCGCGGCGATAGTTGCCGATTGTCGCACTTTGTCGCATTCTGTAGATTGATTACACGCGATTTGAGCCGGGCCAAGGGCACCCGAAAGTGTCCAAAATGGCCTGCAATGTGAGTTGCGCGATACCAACAGAATAGAACTGTGTTGGTATCGCAACAGATAGACGAACCTGGTAAAAAAAGCAGATTTTGTTGGTATTTCTGTTGGTATTTGACACTTTAATCTTTGGAATCAAAGGGCTTTAGTTCCTGCCGGGCCTACCAAACATCATTTATTATCCTTTTATTATAGGGTGTTAGGTGATTTTTTGACGAACCTTTCAGGGTGGTTCGTCAAGTTTTGTTCCGCTTTCGTGCCTGTAAGTCGCGAAAACGCTGAATCAGCCATGTCCCGCCGCCCAAACGTCTCACAGTACTTTTGAGCCATCGCCAGCGTGACGTGCCCGCTGACCGCCATGATTTCATAGGGTGTGCCACCCGCCTCGGCGATACGGCGGCAAATCGCTTTGCGCAGGCCATGTAAGGAACACAGCGGCAACCCCGCTTTGTCGCACCACTTGCGCATGGATGTTCCAAGGCCCTTGCGAGAGCGAGCCTTGTTATGGCCTGTCTCAAGGTAAGTGAACGTGACGGGCCTTGCCGCCAAAGCTGCTGCCAAGGCCGGATGGATCGGCAAACTGATCAGCACCCCGCTTGGGTTCTTGCTGGTCTTCTTGCGGCGATATTCTATCCGCCCGTCTTTAACGTTCGCTGGCCCCAGCTTCACCGCATCAACCTTCGCGGCCCCTTTGTAGAGCATCAGCGTCATGCAAATATGCGCAGGTGATCCCAGTGGATGAACCTCATAGAAACGGGCGATTTCGCCCTCGTCCCATGAATGATAGCCTTCGGACGTGGTCGCTTACTTATTGACACCAAGGACCGGATTGGCGGCAACCCAATCCATCGTGACCGCAAGGTCCATCATCTGGGATAGCCGTTTGAGCATCTTGTTGGCCTGCATCGGCGTCTCGTGCATTTCCGCCTTGATCGCCATGCGTGCCGGATTTTCATATGCGCGACGCGCTTCTTGCCGTGTTTGGCCCTCAAAGGCTCGATGACACTACGATAATCCGCCCGTGTGCTTTCGCCAATTGTTGGGAAGTGCAGCTTGTAGAAATGCGTGACCAGATCATCCTAAGTTCCGGCTTTTGTGCGAGAAGCACCTGCCCCTTCATAAGATTTTGATTTCTGGCCGTTTACAGCATCCTGATACCGCTGTTCAAACTCGTCAGACCCATAATCAGACCCCAGTTCGGCAGTGAACCCGCGCGACCGATACCGCCAACGTCGTTTCCCGTGTCGATCCTTGTAGGAGCTAGCGCCCGGGTATTTCTCTCGTTTTTTCAATCTGCGTCCCAATCATTGATGGCGGGTGGTGAGGTCTCACTCGCAGAATGTATCACCACCGTCCCATCTGGGCCAATTTCGGTGCGTCCGATAGGAATTCCCGCGTCACGGTATGCGGCCAAATAGCGTTTCAGTTCTGTCTGGGTCAAAACAGCTTTTCTGGCGAGCATGGCAGATGTCTCCGTTTAGTGTAGCGTTTTTTCTCTCTAGCTCAGTTTTCGTTTCTGCTCTGACAGAGACACGAAAAACGTCACAGCGCCTTGTAAACCCTTCAAGGATTGCCCTTCTCGTCAGCTTGGCAAGTCTCGACCATGTTTTGGGATATAAACTCCTAGACGGCTTGTTCGGGAACAAAAAACTGCCTCCCAATTCGAACGTGACGCAGCTTCTTTGACGACAGAAGCCGCCGCACACGACGCACGGAAAGGCCGAGACATTCGGCAACAGCTTTAGTTTCCAACATGGCTTCGCTCATGACTTCCCTTTCTTTGCGGCGATGTTATACACTTTGAGACACTTTTGACCTCAAAGGCGCCATAATGTCCACATTTGGACATTATGGTCAATATATGGACTTACATATCACCAATGTCTAGCGAAAACACGAGCATCGGCATGCGCCTGAAAGAAATCAGAGCGAAAACCGGACTAAACCAGCAAGATTTTGCGGAAACGATTGGCGCGTCTTATCGGTCTTATCGGGGTTACGAGAGCGGTGAACGTGAAGTGCCTACGTCGATTTTGGTCAAACTGCACAATCTTATGAACGAAGAACCTTTGTGGATTCTCACGGGAAAGCAAACCCTGCTCGGGGACACTGAGTTAGACATTGTGGAACAAGCGCTGCTCGCAGGTCTTGGAACGGTTCCAACTGCTTTAATCGAAACAAGCCCTAACAAAGCGGCGGCGTTCTTGAAATTGCTTGTAAAGCTGAGCCTCAAGCAGGGCGAAGGTTTAACCCAAGTCGATGCGCAGGAAATTGCACAGCAAAGCTTAAAGGAATGATCATGCCCACCAGCTATTTCAAGAAACAATACGCAGATGGGGTCACCGCATTGGAGGTGGCGCAAACCATGCACAAACAGGCCAAGGGTGCGTTTCTTTCGAGCGTTGTATTGATGACATGCGCGACCATTGCCGTCGTTTGGACTGCAGGCAGTCTAGAGAAACAACTTTTGAGCCTTGGTGCTCTCGTATTTGCGGTGATTGCGGCCAATCAGATGAGTAGGATCAAACTCGATTGCCAAGAGCTGATCTGCCGCCTGCCATCTCAAACAAAGTAACGGGCACGGCCATAATTGGTCTTGGATAGCCGACGGAACACTAAAAAACGTGGGTTACCTTAGCAGTAATGATTAAAGAGCCAACCGCAGAAAATCCCCGCATACTAATCGTTTATGTGGGATGCAGCGAATGGCAAAGTTCCCAAACCAGCCGTTCATGGGAGCTGCGGCTAATGTGTCGAAAGAGCCCACTTTGACCGATGCTGCACTTTTCACCAATGGCTGCTCTCGTTATGTTTCGGGCAACAACTTGCCTGTGATGTATGTGTAAGACCCACGCACCAATTGAAGCACCACGTCCAATTCAGCTTCGGTCATTGGAGTATATATCATCACGAACCCCTCCCATCCTGTGCGCTGATCGGCCCAAGGATGCGCCACGGCCCAACCGGCGTCTATCGCGGCGCGGGCTGTGTCTGGATGCAGCGACGCATGAAGGCTGCCATCAGGATGGAGATGCGCAAACTCACGCCCCCCGACAATTGCCTGCGGTTGGGCTATGGAGACATCACCCGCCAGTTGAAAGCCGACAGCACCGGGAAGTGACACGCGGGTCGCCCCGAGAACGACGCCCGGAAACTCGGCCACCTGACGCAGCATCTCTTCGGATAGTTCAGGGATTGCCTGCACGTCGATCTGCACATGCGGCACCCCGTTTGTTGTTTCAGGCCGAGGGGTCTCACGCATTGGGAAGGACAAGTCTTGGGCCATTGCAGGCACAGACATAACGAGTAGGGAAGCTGCGGCCGAGATCAAACACAGTTTTTGAAACGTCGTCATCGTAAAATCCTTATGGTCTGGGCCGCAGCATTGAATTTTAGGGGCTTAGGTCGCGTGAAAGGCTTGGCTCACAGCGAAGGTGTCCTCGAACCAGTTCCAAAGCACGACCTGTCCGTCGCGCACCTTGGCTCGCAAGGCAAAGGTGAACTCCTCCGTTTCTGCACCTGATCCAGTCAGCAGCAATTTCATCCGGCCAAACACGGCCACCGTGTCACCTGAGGCAAAGGCATCCTGATTGTCCCAATAGGTCACCTGAACATTTTGCGAGAAATCACCCAAGAAGCCAAAGATCGCCTCCTTGCCCTCCCATGTGCCGATCCATGGCACGTCAGGGTCGCCTTCGTTCTGCCAGACCATGTCATCCGCCATAAGTGCGCCCATGCTGTCCATGTCGCCACCGCCCATCGCCCCCATGAAGGCCATCACAGTGTCGAAGGAGGCTTGGCTTTCGTCGGCAGCGGTCTGAGCGGTCGCTGACGTTGCAAGGGCGAGTCCCGTTGCGACGGCGGCGGAACCAGTAAGAATTTGTCGTCTACGCATATCTATTCTCCTATCTTTTTGTGGCGTCTACTGACCTGAAAGCTGCTGTAAGGCGCTGGCCCAGTCTTCGACGTGATAGGTGCGAACAATCACGCCATCGTCCAATTCGTGGATATCGATGGTCAGGATATCGAAGCTGCGTCCTTCACCATCAACGCCAAAGAATGGGCCAGTCGGCGTTCCCGTTGCACGGCTGCGCACGGTCACGAAGTCACCGTCCTGATGCATCGCCTGCACGGACCAGTCTAGGTCGGGAATGAGTTGGCTGAAGAAGCCCATCTGACCGACGAAGCCATCGCGGCCCTCGTTCTCCCCTGAATAGTCGCCAACGCTTTCCCAGTTTTCTGATGTTGCGCTGAGAAATGCAGCCACTTGCGCCTCGGAGCCGGGATTGCTGAGCAGGTCGTAGAAAGCTTGCACAGTAGCTGTGTCGTCGGCTGCGGCACTTGTTGCGATGGATGCGAGTCCAAGTGAGGCTGCTACAAGAGTTGTTCGGAACGCGTTCATGGGTATGTCTCCTGGTCGATCAATGATGGTACCGGCACATCTTGCGCGCGGTATGACACCAAGATGGACAAACCCAGATACAATCATAAGCTAGGATATATAAATTTAACTGTTCGGATTACTTGCATAATGATTGACCGATTGCGCCAGATGGCGATTTTCGCCAAAACGATTGACCACGGGTCCTTTCGAGGGGCTGCACGGGAACTCCGGCTGTCGCCATCCGTGGTCAGTCACCATGTTTCGCAGCTTGAAGAAAGCCTTGGCGTCGCATTGATCTATCGCTCGACCCGAAAGCTGACACTGACATCGGAGGGTCACAGGTTACTGGCCGCGACGCACAAGATGTTGGCTGCAGTTGAGGGTGAATTGGCCGATCTGTCTGTTTTGGCAACTGCACCAAGCGGTGAACTATCCTTGACGGTTCCGTCCGTCCTTTCACAATCGCACTTCATCAAGCAGGTTGCCGCTTTTTCCGAAGCCTACCCTCGGATCAAATTGTTTCTGGATTTTTCCGATACACGGCGCGCACTGATCGACGATGGTTTCGATATCGCGATCCGAATGGGACCAAAGGCAAAAAACTCAGCCACGTCACGCAAGCTGTTTTCGGTCCAACGTAAGCTGGTCGCGTCTGCTGATTATCTTTCAACACGACAAATTCCGAATGATCCGAAAGACCTTGTTGGTTGGGATTGGTTGGCGCTCACTCCCGCTCAGAATGTCCCCGTAGCCTTCGGCAAGGCCGACGACACTCAAGCAACAATCAAGCCAGAAGCGCGCATCTTTGTGAATGATGCGAAGGCACTCTATCGGCTTGCCCAGACGGGCATCGGGCTTGCAATCGGCCCAGACTTTCTGGCTCAAGATGATGTGGAAGCAGGATCAATGGAATATGTGTTGCCCGATTGGGACTTACGCACGATTGATGTTTTCGCGGTGTGGCCCGCTAATGCACCGAAGCATGGTCTCATTCATCTGGCTTTGGACGCTTTGAGCCCTTTGTGACTGGCGCTGCGTCGTGTGCCAATGTCCGATTGACGTGTTGCAAACTTCATATGGCAGGATCGTCTCACAACGTTACGGTATATCAATTGCCAGCTTGGAAACGTGATCCGCTGCTTATTGCCCGGTTTCCTCAGCTTCTGCGTTTTCGACCGCCCAGTTGGTGGCGTCCTCCACCGCCACAACGGATGCCGTGGGCACAATGTTCACATAGGCCTCTGTCTCTGATGCTGGAACCGCCTCGGTCTGAGACATACGGTACAACGCGTAAACCGTGATCGCCCCGAACGTGCCACCAAGCACGAGCCAGAATGCGAACGGACCGGTAGCGTCCATGGCAAAGCCCACTGCAAGCGGTCCGAGGATAGCCCCGAGTCCGAAGGTGAAGACGAGCCCGCCAGAGATCGCAGGCATGTCTTCGGCTGGCACGTTGTCGTTAGTATATGCCAGCAAAAGCGCGTAAAGTGGCGTCGTCATACCGCCAGCGAAAAAAGCTGCTCCCATGATCGGAACTAGTGGATCGACATCCAGCCATGCGGGTGGACTTTGCGCAATCCAGCCAAGTGCGCAGGCCGCTGCGCCAAGAAACGCAGTGCCGCAAATTACCTTGCGTCGATCTATCCGATCAGACAGCCAACCGATGGGAACCTGCATGAGTATCGCGCCGCCGAACAGCATCGCGACGAACAGCGCAATCTGATTGGCACTCAGGCCGATCTCGCTGCCAAAAACTGCCCCCATTCCCGACTGGCTCGCATAAATGCTGCCGAGCAGAAAAATGCCGACAGTGCCAAGCGGCGACGCGGCAAAAAGGTCTTTGAGACCTCCAGGCTTAGCAACTTCTACGATGGGCGCAGGCTGGATCGACAGCAAAATCGGCGCAAAGGAAATCGATACGAGAATAGAGGCTCCGATAAACAGAGCCGCGTTTCCAGCGTCACCCAGCGTAAGCAGGCCTTGCGCTCCAATAATACCAAGCGTCTGCGCAAGCATGTAGGCCGAGAGCATCTTGCCACGGTTCTCGTTTGTGGTGGCATTGTTAAGCCAGCTTTCCGCGACGACATAAATGCCCGACATGCAAAAGCCGATGATGATGCGCAGGATCGTCCATGTCCAAGGCTCCGCAAGCAGCGTAAATGCGATCAAGGCTGCGGAGATGAAGCTGCCCAAAGCCGCAAAAACGCGCACATGCCCCACCCGTTGGATCAGGGTAGGGGTGAAACGTGCGCCAGACAGAAAGCCCAGAAAGTAAGCAGAGGTCACGATTGATAGTTCGGCAGACGAAAATCCTTCTATCCCGCCACGCAGGCCCATCAGGGTAAAATGCATGCCGTTGCCAAGCATGATGAGCACGATGCCTAGAAGGAGCGCCCAAACAGAGCTAAGCATGTTAATCATTCAAGCGATCCTTTGGCGAATGCTGTATTCCGCAAAACTAAGGCACTGCAATGCTGCATGCGCAATGCCGCAGCGCCGCATGGATGCTGATTTGCGACATTACGTCAAACTCTTGCGTAGAAGTCGATACGGCGAAGCAACATTTGAACCATTCTTTAACATCGTTACCGCAAGCAAGGACGATATTTTGCCTAATGCAGGCATTCTATTTAGTGCAGCGAAAGGGCGCTTCGTCCGCACTCTGTCAGTTCAAGAGGAGCGCAGCGAATATCCGGTTTTGCCCGTTTGCAAGAAGGCTTCAGCTTTCGAAGCCGATTACGAGGCTATATCTCGCACAAATGGGCAGAATAAAAGTTACGCGTGTAGCTGGCCGCCTTAGGTCAATGAAAAAGACACGCCCTCACGCTGCTTCAACCGTGACACCATCGCCAGTAGATTGTCCGCGCGCGGGTTTCCTTTCGCGCTAAGCATCCGCATCAGGCTCTTGGGGTCCTTGTCCATGTCTTGCGCTAAGGCCTCAAACCCGACCGTGGCGTTGACGTAGTCGCGCAGCAACACCTTTCCCGTCTCCAGATCATCGCTGAGCATTGCCTCAACGGCTTCACGGAACAAGCCCGCGCGGAACTCAGGATCGCGCTCGGCGCGCGCTTTGATCGTGTCTTTGAAATCTTTAGTCAGTGGCATGTCAGTCGCCTTTCTCTTTGCGGGTCTTGTAGTCGTCCCAATATGCTTTGGACTGCTCGATGTCTTTCGACTGGCGTTTCTTCGTGCCGCCGCAGAGCAAGATCACAAGCGTATCGCCGTCCTTGCCAAAATAGACGCGGTAGCCGGGGCCGAAGGTGATGCGCCGCTCTGACACGCCTTGTCCGAATGGCTTCACATCACCCAGATTGCCCGTCTCGATCCGTGCAAGGGCTGTTCTGACCTTAAGTCCAGCAGCTGTATCCAGATCGTTGAACCAATCTTCAAACGGCGTTTTCCCTGCTTCAGTGACATAAACAACAATCTTATTAGTCGGGTCAATTGGTGACATATACGTTACCATTTGTCAATCGGTTTTGCATCATCAGTGCGTCATCCCCCGATCCATTTCTAGCTACCGCGTCTCTAGTTCTGCTTCAATTGCTTCTCGGCGGCCTTCACTAATTTCAAGCTGGTCTCGAGTTGCGTGCGCAGCCTCCCGTAACTCCGCCCCTCGCTCAACAAGCCGTTCAACGCATCCACGGACGCCACTTGCGATTGAATGAGCACCGACACGCAGGCGGCCAATCCATCCATCTGGCTCTGCATCCCCTTCGTCGAGCGTTCCTCTAACCCGCTCAATTCCTTTGCTGAGACTTCGCAGGCCGTCACCAACCGCTCGACGCAGGCGAGCAAGTCGCGTTCCAAGGCTGTCAGGGGTGTTGTCATCTAATCCTCCTCGATCTTGATGCAGGTCACTGATCTGCCGCCCAGCGTGCAGGTCCTCAGGCGCGTCTTGGTCGGGTCCAGCACCAGCCATGTCCCGTCCTCCCTGTCGATCCGCGTCAGGCCTAAGTCCGTCAGTTCCGAGCTGGTCAGCATCAACGTCCAAAGCAAACTCGCGGCCATCATCGAGACGATCCCCGCCAAGAATGCCCCCGTGATCAGCCAGGGTGAGATCGTCAGCCAGCTCTTGTTCTGTCGCAGAAAGCTGCGGGTATCGGTCTCGATTGTACGATGCGCGATGGTCGCAATTTTGCTCAAATCGGTCCTGAAGCTCTCTAGCTGGGATGCCATCGAGGCGACGTAATCCTGCCGGATCGTGTCCAGTTCCGCGTTCAACTTCTCGCTCAGCCGGGTCGGCTTGCCAGTCTTCATGGAATATCTCTCCTTTCAAACGCCAGCGCTCGCCGGTTTCGGGGTCTTGGGCAGTCAGGTAGGCTTTGCCCGCACGCGGGATGTCGAAGCCAGCATCGGTCAGGGCGTCGAGCATGCTGCCACGGTCAGTGATTATGCCAACGCTGATCTGGTCTTGCAGCCACGCGTGCAGTTCGTCGCGGCCTTGGGCGCGTGTTGGGGTTTCGATGGTGTCGCGGACCTCTTGGGTGCGCTCCAACTCCATCGGATCGGCCCAGCCGTGCCGTTGGTTAATGACATCGCGCAGGCTGTCGAAGGCTTTCTCATAGCCGGGCGGCGCAATGTTCAGGCTCCGGCCAGAGGTCAATTCCAAACGCGGTGTGCAGAAGTGGAGCTCGACACGGTCTTCGTGGGTATGTCGGACCCAAAGCATGTCATATTGCGTCGGGTCCAGCCCCGCGAAGGCCAGACGTTCGAAATGGTCCATGACCTCGGCCTGCTGCTCCTCGGTCGGGGCGTCGGTGGCAGCAAAGCTGATCACGCCAGCGCGGTAAGTCCGCTGGTGGCGGCTTGCATCGATCAAGGCTTCGCTGCGGTCGGGGTTGCCGCGCAGGACCTCAGGCAAGGGTTCCCGCGTGACAGTCAGCGGCTGGCCGTCCGCATCGCGGATCAGGTCGCGGTTCTCGTCATAGGCCAGAACCTTGTCCGCGACGAGGTAGCCTACCGGACCAGCGCCCGCACCTTTACCGTTACGGAAGAACTTGATCAGCATCGGCGCGCTGCCTCGACGATCTGGGCAAGCTGGCGTTCGATGGTCAGCAGGCGGCGGGCAACGGTGAGCGCGTCGAGGTCGGTGTGGCCCGCCAGCATCGCGCGGTTCAGCCAGCGGGCGATCTGGTTGAGGTTGCCACCGATGCGCCCGACGGCCAGTACCAGCGCCGGATCGACGCGGGGAATGGGCTTGCGACGGCGGGCCTCGGTCAGGCCAAGCGCCTCGCGCAACAGGGTCGCAGCGGGCAGGCCAGCAGCCTCCGCTTTGGCGCGCAACTGGGCCTTCTCTGCCGCTGAGCATCGAAAGACGAAGGTCTCGGTCAGCGGTTCTTTGGTGCGGGGTTTGCCCGCGCCGGTGGGGTTCGAAGGGGAGGCGTGCCGCCCCTCGCAAGGTCCCGTGTCAGCAGCGCCAGCGTATGACATGGGTCGCCTTGCTGTTTGCTCTTCAGTGGGATCGGTTGCGGTCATGATCCGACGCCTGCGGCTTGGATTTGGGCCTCTGTCACCAGCTTTGAGGCCAGCAATGCTATCACTTGGGTTCCCGTGATGTGTTTGCACATCGGGCTGCGATCACTGATCCAGCAGGCCAGCCGTTTGTGGTGGTCCGCCTGCAATGCTGCCGATTTCTCTCGGTCTTCGGCTTGCTTCTCGACATAGGCCTGCCACCGCCGCGACTGAAACCAATTGTCAGAAAAGCAGACCTTGGAGCGGGTGAAACCTGCGCTATCGTTGGCGTAGGATTGGACGGCCTGCCACAAGTCCTCCGGTGCGATCCCTTCCTTCATGGCCACTTCGATCTGGTCAAAACAGGCCGCTTCGCCGCGAATGCGATCCGTTGGATAAGCCGCCAAAATCTTCTCAGCCTCCCCCGCCTCGCGCCTGCGCGAAGGAGGTTCTTTTTTAGGTTCAATGGTAAGGTTACTGTCCCGATTTGGGACTACCCCCGTCTCACCCTTGAGACGTTTCCCCCCGTCTCATTTTGAGACGAAACCCCATTTTGCCCACCGCCCCCGCCCTTTGGACGTGCGCTTGGCCCAAGAGTAATATCGAGATGCAATTCATACTCGTTGGACCCTCGCCCGCCATCACCATCGCCACGGGCATGGCGCGTGACGAGCCCGGATTTTTCCAAGGTCGTCATGTGCCGGAAGAGCGTTGCGCGGCCCATCTCGCATTCGTCCGCCAACCGCTGTGCGCTTGGGTTGCACTGGCCGGTTTCCTTGTTGTGGAAATCCGCCAGTTGGATCAGCACAATCTTGGCGGCGGGCTTCAACCCTTTGACGTTAGCGGCCCAGATCAATGCCCTGCCACTCATGACGCCACCTGCCCAGCCAGAGACGGGTTCTTGAGGTGAGTGCCAGCTCCCTCAACGGTATTTCTTTTTGCGCCCCCAAACGATTGCGAAAAAAGGTTCGTCACTTGCCAAATTATCGTAATGAAATCAAAGGCCGTGTTTTCGCGGTTCGTCAACTCAACTTGCTGCTCTAGTAAGTTTATGCTCTGCCTGCCGGGCCTACCAAATTTTTCAGTTACTCAACTGAAACCGCCAGAAACGGAAAAAGGTTCATTGAACCAGCCACTGTTTTCACCCCGATAGCTGAGCAGCAAACCTGTCCAGAACAACAAGACCACTTCACACTTAAAGATTGATTTGGTAAGGACTTTCATCACCTTATGGCTATTCGTAAGACGTTTTTCTGAAACGTCGCAAAGACATAAATATGATCGACTTTCTCGACGCCATTAAAGGAAGTATCCATACAGCTTCAGAGCTTCCAGTCGAGTTGATGGAGGCCGATAAAGCTCTAACAGCTGACAACAAGGTTAACCTTGATGAGCCAATCAAAGGCGATGTAGTTATCTAACGATGAAAGTGCAGGTATACCGGCTTCTCTGGTTATTGCCCGTGACGCAAGAACCTTTTGACCTTGTGTGCGTGTGATAGAGTGCAAACTTCTTTCAGTCCGCGTTGTGCGGCGCTTCCAGAAGCCGCGGGCTGGTATGGTGATCAGCGGATCGGGTCTAAACCTGACGCGTGAGCTTTTTACTCTGCCGGTAGTACTGGTTTTGCCAATCCGGATCTGTTCGATTGTTTTGCCCATTCAGGTTATCTTCTTCTCACACCCCCTTGGCACCGTCGCTAACGGTTCGACATGAGCATCATGCCGCGACTGCCAGCACCGGATGTCTGTAATTTTCGTTCTTCGTCAGCATCGCCCAAATCTGCCGAGCCATATTATTGGCCAGCGCGATCGCGACCAGCATCTTGGGCTTGCACGCTAACATGCGTAACAAACAACTTTCCTCTACAATTGGCCGCTGCCCGAGCCGGTTTATCCGTAACATTGCGCCAATAATCAGGAGACGTCAGATATCGGCCTGACCGACTTTGGTCACTCGACCCAAGCGCTCCTTACCTCCAGAGGAATATTGCCTTGACACCAAACCCAACCAAGCCACAAAGTCACGCCCGGTCTTGAACTGCGCATATAAGGTCCGAACGCTTCCACCGCCACGGCTGTCAGCGGTCCAACACCCGGCATGGTCTGGAGCCGGCGCGCTCTGCACGACTGCGAGCATTGCGGATCTCGTGGCCGACGGATTTTGCGTCGCGGAATGTGGTAGCGTCTATGAGATGTCCATAAGTCAGCTCTGTAGTGAAGAACTACCGGCTGACGCCGGTAGCATCATTTCGAGGAATGTAATTCCAGATAATGCTTGATGATATCGTCGGTGACATTGCCCGAGGTGGTCGAGAAATATCCACGTGCCCAAAACCGTCGGCCCCAGTAGCGATTGCGCAGTTCTGGAAACTCCATCTGTATACGACGCGATGACCTGCCCTTGATCCGCTGCATGACATCCGACAGCGACAATTTTGGTGGGATCGACAGGAACATATGGACGTGGTCACGGGCCAGCACCCCTTTCACGATATGGACGCCTATCTCGTTGCAAGTCTGTATGATGATCTCGCGGATCCGTTCACGCATCGGCCCCTGCAAAACCCTATAACGGTATTTTGTGACCCACACGACGTGGAATCTATGGTAAAATCGCGTGTGCGCGGATGCCGGATAACGCATGATCTTCTTTCCTGAATTTTGAAACCATACCGCCACAGCGGGTTTCAAAATTCAGGAGAGAAGATCAGAGAAAGTTTCGCTGAAGCGGACCGGCTGGAAGCCGGTGGTTTCGATCCATTAGGTGGAAAGTGAAAGGGCAGATTGCTATCTCGCTACTGCATCATAAACTTCTCGTGCGGCATCTATTTTGGCAAGGTTGCCCAAAGCCCAGTGCCCCAATGCATTGACCGGCTCGCGGAATGATTGGCCCATCGGTGTCAGATTGTATTCCACCTTAGGCGGTATTGTCGGATGATAGGTACGGTTGACCAAACCGTCTCGCTCAAGCTCCTTCAACGTCAGGCTTAGCATACGCTGGGAAATGCCCAAATTCCGCTTGAGCTCATAGAAGCGAAGGGTTCCGTACTGGGCCAGCGAAATAATCACAAGAACGCTCCAGCGGTCACCAACACGCGATAAGACTTCGTTGATGCGCTTGCAGTCGGGGCATTGAGCAGAATCGAGCATAGTGGTTCCCTTAGTGTGACCGAGTGTCGGCGATGTGCCTTCTTGCGGCGTAATCTGGTTCTAAATATATCTTAGGTTACTAATTTATACCGCACCATATGCGTGCCTACAATAGGATCAAATTCATGACCGACAGCACCCTTCTCGAACTGTTGAACTGGCGCTATGCAACCAAGAAAATGGACACAACCAAGGCTGTTCCAAAGGAAAAGCTCGATGTCATTATCGAGGCAGTTCGTATGGCACCGACATCAAGCGGCACCCAGCCCTTTGAGCTGCTCGTAGTGACGAACCCGGAGAAATTGGCCGCCATTCAAGAAGCAGCTGGCGGTCAGGCGCAGATTACCGATGGCTCTCATCTTTTGGTCTTCGCTGCCTGGGACAATTACACAGCCGATCGCATCGACGAAGTGGTTGATCTTAACGTTGAGGCGCGCGGCGATTTGCCGATGTTGCACACATATTATGACAATCTGAAGAGCAACTATGTGCCACGCGATGCGGCTGTTAACTATGCACATGCCGCGCGCCAAGCCTACATTGCGCTGGGTATTGCGCTGGTGGCTGCGGCAGAACAAGAAGTCGACAGCACTCCGATGGAAGGGTTTGATCCCAACAAAGTTGATGAAATCCTGGATCTAAAGGCGCGGGGCCTTCGGTCAGTCGTCCTGCTGCCTCTGGGCTACCGTGACCCGACTGGCGATTGGTTGTTGCCGATGGCCAAGGTGCGCAAGTCACTCGAAACCATCGTAACGCACGTCAGCTAAACTCTGTAGGAGCAGTGTAAGTTGCACTGCTGTCTAAGAGTTGAAACTAACACAAAGCGGTCATTGGCCGCTTTGTGGAAACGAGCAATTCGGACTCGAACCGGACCTCGGATACAACGCAGCATCATGTGATATGATGTCTTGTCAACGTCGGGTTGTCGATGTGGGAGGGCGTGGTGGATCGGAGGATCCATCATGAAAACACCAAACTTACCCGCCATTCGCGCACTGCGCCCAGCTTGAAACAAAGGCCGGATCGTCGGCCAGAAAAACCCACTCAAGCCAAAACACGTCTGGGCGATCAGGGTGCGGCTGGAGCTGGCCGAGAACCACCGCGATCTGGCCCTTTTCAATCTTGCCATCGACAGCAAGCTGCACGGCTGCGATCTGTTAAAGATGAAGGTGGTCGATGTCATGTCGTCAGGCCATATCAAGGAACGGGCGTCGGTTCTGCAGAGCAAGGCCCAGAAACCTGTGCGTTTCGAAATCTCTGAAGGCACCCGTGCATCGCTCGCAAGGTGATGCGGGAGCCGCTCATGATCGGACCCGAATA
>Ga0163215_101258_pt1 | contig 17335 bp, 16 predicted proteins | sample SynspAceP_FD_185934 | JGI IMG/M metagenome (GOLD analysis project Ga0163215, IMG submission 185934) | Saline lake microbial communities from Ace Lake in Antarctica - Synechococcus sp. Ace-P (Hybrid Assembly) | ecosystem: Environmental > Aquatic > Non-marine Saline and Alkaline > Saline | place... | reverse complement strand
CGCCACCGCCACCGCCATCGCCGGAGGAGCCGCCGCCGGACGACCCCGACGAGCTCTTGGGCTGCGGCATCGAAGCCGCCATCGCCGCAGAAACTGCCGCCACCGAGGACGCCGCAGCAGCGCCAATATTGCCCGGTGACCAGGAATTACCGTGGTACCATTGCGGCTGGTAGTCGCGCTGGCGATCGGGCGCAATCCGGGCCAGTTGTGCTGCCCAGGCTTCCGACCATGGTTTTTCAACGCCAAGGCCCGCCGCGTAAGGCAGAAACCGCTCGAACAGTTCTTCCGACATTTCGGGCGCATCGCGCATGTTGAGCCGGTTGGTTTCAGCGGTCTCAAGATAGAGCTTGAAGCCCTTGATGTCGGTCAGCACCTTGGCACCAACGGCGGTGGGTGCGCCCAGAAGCCAGACCATCATGATCATCGTAACGATGCCGACAATCAGCAGAGCGCCCGCCAGACGATAAACAGGCAGGTCGCTGGGGACCAGGACAACAAGGACGCCGATCAGGAAGACGACAGCGCCAAGGATGAACAGGATTCCGCCCATGACCTTGCTGCCGGCGCCGCCTTCCTGGAACAAACTCCGCCCAGCGATCCACATGCCGCCGCCAAACAGCGACGTCATCAGCACCGGGATCAGGTAAAGAATGCCGTCGTCCGGCGGGTCCTGCACAATCAGACCAATGATGAATGTCGCGATGGCGAGGATGACACCGGGGATGAACCAGCCGATATTGGCATTGTAATAGCGGCCTTCATATTCATTGGAAATGGCCATGCGCAGCTTGGTCAGGGCACTTTTGAGGGTTGGGCCATTGTGCTTGTCGAGGACGATCTCATCCCGGTTGGAGAGCAGTGTCGAGAAAAGCGCGTTCTCACCACCAGGCAGCGCCGGCGAACCAGATGCCTCGGCTGCAGCCCCGCGCTGGAGCGTTACCGTTCCATGAGAATCCTCGTCGATGCGCAGAAAACGTTTCACCCCAAGCGACAGCAGCGCTGCGATGAAAGGAAGGGCGATGCCTTTCTTGCCGGACTTGAACCCGTTGAAATGGGCATAGGACAAGGCCGCGGGCGAGAGTTTTTCAGGCGGATGGAACAGCGGGATGATTGGCGGCGACGGCGGATCACGGCCAACCTTGTTCCAGGCATAGAGAAAATAGGCGGGAACGCCGAGCCAGCCGAGGATCAGCAGGAAGATCCCGGCATTGTCGCCGACCATCGACATGGCGGTGCCCTGATCCGGTGTGACAACGCCCTTGGTGAAGCCGACCGCTATGGTCATGCCCTCCTCCGATCCGAGCGGCTCGGTCAAATCGAAGCGAACTTCGGAACGGCCTTTGCCCGAAGCTGCAGTGTTGCGGCCGGTTTCGCCGAAGCCGCCGGTGTATCCGGCAAGCTGTTCCGCACTGGCGCCCTCAGGCAGGTGTATACGCGCTTCAGCCGCCAGAATGGGAAAGCTCCAGAAACTACCGGTGACGTTCCAGTAGAGCTCGTCATAGCCGTCAAAGAAGCGCAGTTGCCGGGTGGTCACATAGCGGATCGTGTAGGTGTGCTCGCCGTCGGCAATGAAGACGTCCGCATCACCGATAAGGATTCTGAAAAAGCGCCCCTGCCATTCGGTGCTGTAAGGTGATGGCTGACCGTTGTGCAGAACCTCGATGAGGTCGAAGCCGTTGCTGGACCACAGCCCCCAATCATCCAGGACCCGCAGCGGGATATCGCGATAGATGCCGCGGCGGATATTGTAACCCTCGGCATTGACGGTGATGGTTTCGGTGACTTCCAGGGAGGCATCAGTGCGCACCTCAATGTCGGCGATGAAATTGCGGATCTCTTCCCGCGCCAGAGAACCGCTCGTCAGCGTCAGCGAGAACAGCACTGCAGAGACGAGGGTGAGGAGCCATTTCATCGCGGGATCTCCTGCGTGTAGGTGACGCCGAGCGACGCCAGTGCATCCCAATAGCCGGGATAGGTTTTGCCAACGCATTTCGGATCGAGAATGGTGATGCCTGAGGTTTTCAGACCTGCAAGCGCGAAGCTCATGGCGATGCGGTGATCGGCGAAGGTATCGATCTCGGCCGACCTGGTCTGACCGGCCAGAGCCGGATCGCCATTGACGATCAGATCATCGCCCTCTTCGCGCGCCAGGCCGTCGCGGATGGCGTTGAGACCGAGCGAGAGCGCGCGCACCCGGTCGCATTCCTTGACGCGCAGATTGGCTATACCGGTAAAGCGCACCGGCGTGTTGTTGTAGGCAGCCAGCACGGCGATGGTGGGAATGGCGTCCTGCATCTGCGAGCCGTCAATCACAGCAGGCATGTTGGGAAAGGCCGAGATCACCTCGAAGGCCCTGGCGTCCGGCTGGGTGAATTCAGAGGCAGGCGTGCCAATGTCAATCTGGCCGCTGGAGAGCGCTTCCGCGCCCCAGAGATAGGTGGCCGCCGAGGCATCGGGTTCGATGTGGAAATCGACAGCGCGATAGCCGGTCGGTTCGATCCGCCAGATCGATGGCGTGACCTGCTCGACCGTGGCTCCGAAAGCCCGCATCGCTGCAAGTGTGAGATCAATATAGCCGCGCGCGCCAATATCATCGCCGGCCAGCTCAACGGTGAAAGGCTTGCCAGCGCAAGGGGCCGCCATCAGAAGCGCGGAGACGTACTGGCTCGACAACCCGGCATCGATGACAACGTGATGCGAGGTGAAGCCGCCGGAGCCGTGAATGGTGACCGGAGGGCATCCCGAAGCCGCCTCGATATCAACACCCAGCGATTTCAGCGCGTCCACAAGCGGTGTGATCGGCCGTTTGCGCATGTGCTCGTCACCATCGACCACAAACCGGCCGTTGCCGAGGGCCACCGCAGCAGTGAGGAAGCGTGTCGCCGTGCCGGCATTGCCCAGGAACAAGGGGCTGGCAGGCGGTTGGAGTACGCCGGTTCCTGCCACCACGAAGGTCGTCCCGTCAGGCTCATCGACCCGCACGCCCATGGCACGCAACGCATCGGCCATGTAGCTTGTGTCATCGCTTTTCAACGCACCGGTCAGCTGGCTGGTGCCATTGGCGAGGCCAGCCAGCAACAGGGCACGATTGGTAATCGATTTCGACCCGGGCGGGGTCACCGCACCCGAAAGTGCATGCCCGGGCGGCACGATCGTCAGTTTTTCAGTCTTCATCATTCAATCTCTGAAGAGCAGGTCGATTGTGAAAATTCAAAATTTGACCTTCGGAACGGCGCGGTCGGCTTCATCCTCGATTTCAAAATACTCCGCCTTGACGAAACCGAACTGCCTGGCGATCAGCATCGAGGGGAAGGTTTCCACTGAGACATTGAGATTGCGCACCGCGCCATTGTAGTAACGCCGCGACATCGAGATCTCGTTTTCGGTTTCTTCCAGCGCCTGCTGGAATTCCTTGAAATTCTCGCTGGCCTTGAGGTCGGGGTAGCTTTCCGCCACCGCCATCAGCCTTCCCAGCGCGCCGCTGAGAGCCGCTTCGATCCCGGATCGTTGCGCGGGCGTGCCGCTGCTGCCAGCCACGGCCTGGCTGCGAAGACGGGTGACTTCTTCGAGAAGCTCCTTCTCGTGGGACATGTATCCCTTGACGGCTTCGAGAAGATTGGGGATCAGGTCGGCGCGGCGCTTGAGCTGAACATCGATGCCGCTCCAGCCCTCGCCCGCCATCTGACGGTTCTTGACCAACGTATTGTAAAGCGAAATCGCGTAAAGCACGACGCCAACCAGCACCGCCAAAAAAATCCAAGTTCCCATGCAACCACTCCCGGCTTTGAGCCAATCATCAATCACGTATGCAGGCCCAGCCTGACAACGCCATGAGCTTACGCACACTCACTGCAAAAATCCACGAAATAGACCGTGACGGCGAATTCTGTCGGGCTGGCGCCGTGTGTAAAATCACCTTCATGCCGTTTCTGCTCCGCAGCGGAAGATGTCCTGAAATCGGTGTTCACCGTGCAGCTGTCAAGCAATGGTTTACCATTCAGGCCCCATAGTCCAACCCACCGCTTCGAGCATGTTTGCCAACTGCATTTTCACGGAGCGGTTTCTGACCATACGGGACCATTGTGACATGAAGACCTTTGATGCCGCCATTTTCGATCTCGCTCCAGTAGCGATGTGGATCGAGGATTTCTCCGGAGTGAAGCAACAGTTCGATCGCTGGCGCATTGATGGGGTGGAGGACATAAAGGCCTTTCTGAAAGAGGATGGCGGGCGCGTCGTCGCTTGCTCGCGCCTGATCAAGGTGCTTGGGGTGAACAGCAAGACGCTCGAGTTGTTCGAAGCCAAGGATCTCGCGCATCTGGTGGAAAACCTGTCTGTCGTGTTTCGCGACGACATGCTTGAAAGCCATGTCAACGAGCTTGCAGAACTCTGGGAAGGCAAGACCGAATTCTGCAGCAATGCAGTCAATTACTCACTTTCCGGGCGGCGGATGGACATCCAGCTCAAAGGCTCTGTCATGCCGGGCCATGAAGAAACGCTCGGACAGGTGCTGCTGACGACCGAGGACGTGACAGCGCGCGAAGATGCGCGGCGCAACGAGATACAAAGCCGCCGGCATGCCGAGGGTCTGTTCGAGTATTCCCCGGTGTCGCTGTGGGTTGAGGACTTCAGCGAAATCAGGAACCTGATCGAAACCGTGCGGAATCGCGGCATTGAGGATTTCCGCGTTTTCATGGACGTGCATCCGGAGTTCGTCCGCCAGTGCATGAGCGAGATCCGGGTCATTGATGTCAACCAGGCGACGCTTGACCTGTTCGGCGCTCCCGACGTTCAGACCCTGCTGCTCCGTCAGTCGGATATCTTTCGCGACGAGATGGAAAAGCCGTTCCGGGAACAGTTAATGGATCTCTGGGAGGGCAAGCTCTACCATCAGCGCGAAGTGGTCAATTATGCGCTCGACGGGTCGACGCGGCATATTCTGCTGCATTTCGCGGTGCTGCCGGGGCACAAAGAGGATTGGTCACAGGTTCAGGTGGCGCTGACAGACATCACGGCGCGCAAGAAAGCCGAGGCCTATCTGGAATATCTCGGCAAACACGACGTTCTGACAAAGCTGCACAACCGCGCCTTCTTCACTGATGAACTGAACAGGCTTGAACGCAAGCCGTTGCGCCCGGTCTCGGCGATCCTGATGGACCTGAACGGCCTCAAGGAAGCCAATGACCAGCTCGGCCATGATGCCGGCGACGCCCTGCTGCGCCGCTTTGGGGAGGTTCTCAACGGCGTGGTTTCACAGCCCAACCATGCTGCACGGATCGGCGGTGACGAATTCGCCATCCTGATGCCCGGAGCTGACCGTAAAGCAGTCACGTCAATGGTCGAAACCATCAGTGAACTGCTGCACATCAACAACCAGTTCTATTCCAACACCCCGATCAGCGTGGCGATCGGCATGGCGACGAGCCACGACGGCGAGAAAATGGAAGATCTGGTCAAACGCGCTGATTTGGCGATGTATGAAGACAAGCGGCTGCATCACAATGGCGGCTCGACCATGGAGCAGAAGGCCAAGAGCGCAACCGCACTTGCCGGCTGACGCCGCCAGTCCGGGTCATACAGCCCCGGACACTGGATGAATCCACTGTCTATTCGGCAGCCTGCAGGAAGCCGTGCCCGCCCGCATCGGTGAGCAGGAAGGCCTCGCCGCATTGGCGCGAAAGATTGCGCACCCGCAGGATATAGCCTTGGCGCTCGGTCACCGAGATCACGCCGCGCGCATCAAGCAGATTGAAGACATGGCTTGCCTTGATGCACTGATCGTAAGCCGGGAGCACGCATTTGTGCAGTGAACCGGGTTCATCCGGGACGCCGGCTTTCAGAATTGCTTCACATTCCTTTTCCGCATCCTCGAAATGCTTGAGCAGGATGGCGGTGTCGGCGAATTCGAAATTGTAACGCGAATACTCCTGCTCGGCCTGCAGAAAGACATCGCCATAGGTGACCTTCTCGGTGCCTTCGCGGCCATTATAATTGATGTCGTAAATGCTATCGACGCCCTGGACATACATGGCAAGTCGTTCGAGACCATAGGTCAATTCACCGGCAACGGGTGAGCACTCAATGCCGCAAACCTGTTGGAAATAGGTGAACTGCGAGACTTCCATACCATCGCACCAGCATTCCCAGCCGAGACCCCAGGCCCCCAATGTCGGGCTTTCCCAATCATCCTCCACAAAGCGGATGTCATGCAGCAGCGGATCAAGGCCGATGGCCGCAAGCGAGCCAAGATAGAGCTCCTGCAGGTTTGACGGATTGGGTTTCAGGATCACCTGATACTGATAGTAGTGCTGCAACCGGTTGGGGTTTTCACCATAGCGGCCATCCTTTGGACGGCGCGAGGGCTGCACATAAGCTGCATTCCATGGTCTTGGACCGAGCGCGCGCAAGGTGGTTGCCGGGTGGAAGGTACCGGCGCCGACTTCCATGTCGTAGGGCTGAAGCACGACGCAGCCATAATCGGCCCAATAGCGGTGCAGGGCGAGAATAAGCGCCTGAAATGAGTGGGTGGGCTTCATGTGATCTGGAAGGGCTTCGGTCATGACTTGGGATCCGGATGGCGCATCATTGGTTCGCGAGGCCGCCCCGAGAGCGGCCCTGAATGTGCGGCGACAGGTGCCACGGCTCATCTTTATGGTCAAGTCGCGACTGCGGCAAGCGCGGCATCAAGTCTTGTTTGCGGGCGCTATTCGTCGGGTTTTCTGAGCCGGTATTCACCGGTTTCAGGATCTTCGATCAGAGTGCCCTGCGCGCCGGTGCGCGTTTCCTTTTCAGCATCCCTGACCTTGGCGCTGACGCGTGCGGCTTCGGCCACAAAGCGTTTATATCCCAGCCAGGCTACAGCACCCACGGCGGCAAGCAGAAGAAGTTGCGGCATTGTAGCGATCCTTTCCTCAGCCCGGAGCCGGGCGTCCCATTTACCGGCTGGAGGCTACTCCCGCCCCTCACCTGCGCTCAATCAGTTCATAGTCGCTTCAGTACAACAACCGCCTGGTCTTCTCGACATGTATCAGAGGCCGTAGCGTGCCCAAAGCACCCGTTCATCCAGCGCATTCAACCCTGCTTCGCCAATCCCGGCAAGCGCGCCGGCTGCGAGGCTGGCACTGACACCGGGCACGCGGCGGCCGAAGAGGCCGCGCTGGGTGGTGATCAACCGCATTTTGACCTTGTCGCCATAGCGGGCGCGCAGCGTGGAGCGAAGATCGCCGAGTTCATCAACCAGTCCCATCTCCTTGCCGCGAACACCAGTCCAGAAGCGGCCGGTAAACATGTCCGGATCGTCTTTCAGACGAGCACCGCGACCTTCCTTGACCAGGTCGATAAAGACCTTGTGGATGTCAAGCTGCAATTCCTTCAGCCGGGCGATGTCTTCGGGGTTTTCCGGCTGGAACGGATCAAGCACCGACTTGTTTTCACCAGCGGTGTAGATACGACGCTCTACTCCGATCTTGTCGATCAGTCCGGTGAAGCCAAAACCTGCGGAAATCACGCCGATGGAGCCGACCACGGAAGACGGGTCAGCGATGATCTCATCGCCTGCGCAAGCGATCATGTAGCCGCCGGACGCCGCCACGTCCTCGACGAACATCAGGACTTTCTTGTTCTTCTCGGCGGCCAGATCGCGAATTCGCTTGTAGATCAGCCGCGACTGTACCGGCGATCCACCGGGCGAATTGATCATGATCGCTACAGCAGGTGCCTTCTTGTCGGCAAAGGCTTTCGCCAGCAATGGAGCCACCGTGGCGATATTCAGGTTCTGGCGAAACTGATTGCCGCCAGCCATGATGGTGCCGTGCAATCTAACAACAGGAATAACCGTGACATCCTTGCGGAAACGGGCGGGGTAGAAAGAACTCAACGAAACCATGGCGGGCCATTCCTGTTGTCAGTGGCATAAGAATACAATCATCTACGTGCACCACGCCATGTATGACTTTTCTGCCCCAGTGCAATGGCGACTTGCGTACCAACGTTAATTTGGTGACCGGTTTTTTGCCCGCCGGGGCCAAGCAACGAGGCCATTGGCGAGACCACTCATCTGCGTTGAAAAATCGCGCCCGGATCCTTCATGTATGACAATCCGGTCGCGTAAATTCATCCGCGCGCGGCTGCCCTTGATCGCCGTGACGAGAATGCGGATCGCATCATCACCAGCACGCGGGCTGACCGGAGTGACTTCGACGCCACCAAAACGCTTGCCCAAGGCAGCCAGAATATCGGCAATAGATTCAGGCCGGGCGATGATCGAAACCTGACCGCCGGGCTTGAGGATGGCGGCGGCGGTGCGAAGCCAGCGCTCGAACAGATCCTCGACCTCCATCGCATGGGCTTGCGCCTTGAGTGGATCCGGGGTCTTTCGATCACTTCCGGCATTGAACGGCGGGTTGAGGATCACGTAGTCAAAAGCATCATCATCAAGACCAGCGGCGCGGCGCTGATTGCCGTGGAGAGTTACATCGGCTTCAATGACCGTCGAGCGCGCTGCGAGGTGCGAATTCTCGGTCAGCGCCAATGAACGACGTGCGCAGTCAGCCATCTCAGCGGATCGTTCGATCAGAATCACTCGCAATTCGCACAGCCGGTTGACCGCTGCCAATCCCGCAGCCCCGGCGCCGGCTCCAAGGTCAGCTAGCACGCCCGCCGCAGCATCCGGAACGGTCGCGGCGAGCAACATTGCATCCATTCCCGCACGATGCCCAGTGCCCGATGGCTGAACCAGAAAAAAACCGCCATTGTGAAACGCATCGACCGTGTGACTGGACACGGTTGCGCCGGGCCGCTCCAAACCTACCGGGTGCCCGGTTCCGGATTGCGCTGGCGGGCGCTCTGGCCCGCCCTGATCAGCTTCCCGTGTCACTATCGTTCCATGGCCTGAGTTCTTCTTCCAGCCCAGCATCGATGACGATGCGGCGGGCTTGGGTCGCCATGTTCGGATCGACAAGTATTCGCCGTGGAATGACGCCCACCGACCCTTCCATTATGCTCATGCCGCTGTCAGCGACCATGCAGCCAATGCCGGCGTCACGCATCAGGCTTTCCACGAATGAAATAAGGACCGGGTCATTGGTACGGATGAGATCGTGCATAAGTTCTCCTACAGCGCTACGCATTCATGTGAAGGCTCAAAGGACGCTGTAACGCTTTGAATGAATGCATGTACGTTATCGCTCAACTGGACCCATTTGAGCGCGACACGCATCAGGATCCCTTTGTTTCATCCGAATGTATCAGGTATCAAGCCCTACCCGTGTCAAATCGCAGCTTGCCGTGGTGGAGAGCGCTGAATAATGTACTTGCAAAGATGAATCAGGAGTCCGTACCCGTGGGCGTAGTCATATCACTGGACGATGGAAAACACAGAGACGCCTCGGTAAAGCCGCTGGTTGAGAATACCAAAGCCGACATGGAGCGCGTCAACCAGTTGATTCTGTCCAAAGCGGGCTCTGATGTGGCTATGATCCCGGAGGTGGCGAACCATCTCATTTCCTCGGGCGGCAAGCGGCTCAGACCGATGCTGACGTTGGCTTCGGCAACGATGTTCGGCTACGACGGCGAATCCCATATCAAGCTCGCCACGTCAGTGGAATTCATGCACACAGCGACGCTGCTGCACGATGATGTGGTCGATGAAAGCGATCTCAGGCGTGGCCGCTCCACCGCCCGCATGATCTGGGGAAACCAGGCCAGCGTGCTTGTCGGCGACTTCCTGCTCGGCCAGTCCTTCAAGATGATGGTCGAAGTCGGATCGCTTGAGGCGCTTGACGTTCTCTCGACTGCAGCGGCCGTGATCGCCGAGGGCGAAGTGCTGCAATTGTCCGTCGCCAAGAATATGGAAACGACAGAAGATGATTATCTGGCGGTGATTCGCGCCAAGACCGCGGCGCTGTTTTCAGCGGCTTGCGAAGTCGGCCCGATTGTGGCTGACGTCAGCAAGGCCGAGCGCAATGCACTCAAATCCTACGGCATGAATCTCGGCCTGGCGTTCCAGCTGATTGACGATGTGCTCGACTACAGTGGATCGGCGAAGGATCTGGGCAAGAATGTCGGCGACGATTTCCGTGAAGGCAAAATCACCCTGCCGGTCGTGCTCGCCTACCGCCGCGGCTCCGAGTCGGAACGAGCGTTCTGGCGCGAGGCGATCGAGGGTGGAAAGAGCGATGATAAGGCACTTGAGAAGGCGCTGGGGCTGATCACCAAATATGGCAGCCTGAAAGACACCACCGCGCGTGCCGAGCATTATGCCTCGATCGCGCGCGACGCGCTGGCGCCGCTGTCCGATTCCGAAGAAAAGGCGGCGCTCCTGGAAGTCATCGCGTTCTGCGTGAACCGGGTCAGTTAGGACCGAGCACGAATTGGCTTTGACCCGCGGCATGCTGAAGCCTTGCTGCTCTGCGCCAAAAAAGCCATTGTGTTGGTTAGATATGCTCCGGCAACAGGCCGGTGCGTGGCCAGAATAAATATGAGGCAGGACTTTATGCGGCGAATTTTGACAGCCCGGTTTGCGGCCAGCGTTGCGCTGGGTGTGCTTCTTTCCATAGGTGGGGCGGTGGATCCGCGATCCAGCCAGGCAGCCGCGGCAACCACTGAGGTCCAGAAAGAGCCGCAACCGAATTTCCTCGGGTTTGCCGGTGCCTATCTGGCTGGGCGCACTGCCGACATCGATAATGACACGGGTAACGCGATCGAATTCTATCGCAAGGCACTGGAATTCGATCCGGAAAACATCGACGTCAAGGAACGACTGATGGTGGCGTTTTTTTCCGGTGGGCGCTTTTCCGAAGGTGCCGTGCTGGCGCGTGAAATGAAGGACGATCCCGCAGTTGCCCAGATCTCGCGTCTGGCGTTGATGGTGGAAGCAACAAGCAAGCGCGAATACCGCAAGGCCGCCAAACTGCTTGATCCGGAAGACAGCAACCCGATTGACCGCCTTCTCAACACACTTATGAATGCCTGGGCGGAATTTGGCGACGGCAAGGGCGACCAGGCACTGAAGTCCATATTGGCACTTGAGGGCCCGCCCTGGTATCCGGTCTTTACCCGCTACCATGCGGGCGCCATGGCGCTGGCCATGGGAAAGAAGGCCGAAGCCAGGCAACACTTTACCGACCTCATCGCCGACCCTCAGGCAGGCGCTGCCGCTCCAGACACCTATATCCGAACCGTCATGGCTTTGGCCGGACTCGAAGCGCGGGCCGGCAACAAGCGCGCGGCGTTTGATGCACTTGCTGCGGGAGAAGATTTTTCCCCAGGCTACGCCCCGCTTGCGGCGCTCCGGCAGGTGATTGTGGAAGATGGCAAGCCCGAAGCGGGTGTGATGACTGCACAGCAGGGAGCTGCTGCAGTCCTGTTTACATTGGGCAGCGCGCTCAACCGCGATGGAGCGGAAGAAACAGTAACGGTTTACCTGCAGCTTGCCCGCACGCTTGACCCAGGCAACGCAGCAACCCTGGTTATTCTGGGTGGACTGATGGAAAGACTTGGCAAGCCCGAGGAAGCCATCACGATCTACAAGGCGGTGCCTGTCGCGTCACCCATGCGCCGGGTCTCGGAGCTGCAGCTGGGACTGGTGCTTGCTGATCTGGATCGCAACGGTGATGCCAAAGATCATCTCAAGGCGCTCATTGCCTCAGATCCAAAAGATATACGCAGTTATCTTGCCTATGGCAGCGTGCTGTCCCAGGACAAGGACTATGTTGAAATGGCGCTCACCTATGAGACCGCGATTTCGGTGATCGGGCCAGCGCCAACCCGCAATGACTGGAACCTGTTTTTCCAGGCCGGCATTGCCAATGAAAGACTGAAGCACTGGCCGAAGGCGGAAGCTTACTTCAAACGGGCGCTTGAGCTGTTCCCTGATCAGCCGCAAGTGATGAACTATCTGGGATATTCGTGGATCGACATGAATATCAACCTTGAAGAGGGCATGGATCTGATTCGCGCTGCCGTCGATCTGAGACCCAATGACGGCTATATTGTCGATTCACTTGGATGGGCGCATTTCCGGCTGGGTCAATATGACGATGCAGTCCGTGAACTTGAGCGCGCTGTTGAACTCAAGCCCGCCGATCCGACGATCAATGATCACCTTGGTGACGCCTACTGGCGTGTCGGGCGTGAACTTGAGGCGACGTTCCAGTGGAAACGGGCGCTCAGCAATGAGCCGCCTGAGGATCTCAAGCCCGAAATCGAACTCAAGCTGGCCGAAGGCATGCCCGATGCGGAACCGGCAGTTCCCGCGACGGCCAATGGAACTGACATGGAAAGTGCACCGGTGGTGCCTCAGGACGGTGTTGGCGGCGACAAGAAGAGCGACCTTGGCTCTTCAGATACCTTTGTGCGCCATGCCTGGCTCGATGGTCAGGCAAACGCGCAGGCCCGATCGCACCGTTTGACTCTGCGGAACGATGCTCAGGATTGATGCGCCGGCCAAAATCAATCTGGCGCTTCATGTCACGGGACAGCGTGCGGACGGCTATCATCTGATTGAAAGCGTCGTCGTCTTCGCCGAACTGGGTGATCGCGTATCGGTTCAGCTGGCGGATCGGGACGAGTTTGTTCTGGAGGGGCTGGAAGCAGCCGCGCTTTCAGCGGAAGCTACGGGCAGTAATCTGGTCGTCAGGGCGCGCGATGCATTGCGTGATGCTGCGCGGCAATCGGGTACGGAGTTGCCGGCGGTCAAAATCCAGCTCGACAAACGGCTTCCAGTGGCTTCAGGCATCGGCGGCGGGTCGGCGGATGCAGCAGCAACACTAAAAGCCCTGTGTGCGTTGTGGGGTTATGAGCCCGGCGCAGAAGCCTTGTCGAGGATTGCGCTTGGTCTCGGCGCAGATGTTCCCATGTGCCTTGATGGCCGGCCGTTGATTGCGAGCGGCATCGGCGAAACGCTGCAATCGCTTGAGCTTGGCTTTTTTCTCGATCTGGTCATCGTCAATCCGCGTATCGCTGTCTCGACGCCAAGCGTTTTCTCCAAGCTCACCTCCCGCGAGAACGCTCCTTTGTCCGTGCCACAAGGCCTCGGCGACAAAGACCAGTTTGTTGATTGGCTGGCGCGGACGCGAAACGATCTGGAACCGCCGGCGCAACGCATCACCCCGGAAATCTTCGGGTGCCTTTCAGCACTGCGTTTGGCTGGCGCCACCTTCGTCCGGATGTCGGGCTCGGGAGCAAGCTGCTTTGGCGTGTTCGCCAACGCATCTGCGGCACAGGCGGCAGCGAGGCAAATGCAGCGCGACAAGCCGGGCTGGTTCGTTGCTGCAACACGGACAGTGGCTGCGGTGTAATCAAACAGGCATTGCCGCTACTGCAGCGCCAGAACCGCTGCCGGGACAATCTCGCATTTCAGTTGGGTCATTGCCAGACCACGGCCAAGGCTTTCGAGCGAGTGCCCAGACTTCGCATTGGCGATCGCCTGCCGCTTGGGAATAAGGACACCGTGCTCCAAGGCTGACAGGCGTCGGCGCAGCCGCTGCAGGAACGGCAATCGATATTCGCGCGACGGACGCATCCGTGCAGACATCTGAGCAACCGAAATGTGTTGACCGATATGATCGACCCACCCCAACAGCGGTCTTGCACCCGGCTCAATCAGCAGCAACCAATCGCCACGCGTGGAGCGCACAACATCACGTAAGTCGGGATCATCAAGAAACCGGCAACCAGCGGCATCAGCCAGAAGAGCGGTGCCATCGCGTGATCCTCTGTCAAGGATGACGACTTCGGCGACAAGGCCTTCAACGGCTCCATTGACGAGAGCCGCCAGTGTAACCGCCAACGCCTTTTCCTGGTCTTTGCATTCAATCAAAACACTGATCATGGGGTCTTTTAGTGCATACGCCCGGGATATGCCAGACGCCTCGATTGGACTGGGTTACGTCTGTCAATCGAAGTGTCTTAATTTTTGTTCTTGCTACGTTCTATTTTTTCAACTAGGAATATAGTCACGATCACCGACCAACTCCAAACTCTCTCCCGGTGTTCATGGAGGTTTCATGCCGAGCCTTTCAACATTGAAACAAACCGCACTGGCTCCCGGTCTCAGCTCCGCTGAAGCCGATGCACTGATGGCCTCGAGCGGCATGCGGGTCGCTGATGCGCGTGTCCGCGGCCGGGGTGCCGGGCTGAATATGTCGGGTCGTTTCGAGATCAACACACGCGAAGTCTTTGACGATGGATGGAGCAGCCTCGAGGATCTGGCGCCGTTCAAGACCGAGGTGCAGATCGAAAAGCCGCGCACTGTCATCACCCGCAACCAGTCTCCCGACTTGGCGTTTGACCGGTCCATCAATCCCTATCGTGGCTGTGAGCACGGCTGTGTTTACTGCTTCGCCCGGCCGACACACGCCTATATGGGATTATCGGCTGGTGTCGATTTTGAAGCGCGGCTGTTTGCCAAGCCCGATGCGGCCCGGCTGTTGGAGCGTGAATTGTCGCGGCCGGGCTACAAGGTTCAGCCGATCGCCATTGGCACCAACACCGACCCCTATCAGCCGGTCGAGAAGCAATGGCGCATCATGCGGCAATTGCTCGAAGTTTTGGAGGCGGCAGGCCACCCGGTCGGCATTGTCACCAAATCCGCGCTGGTGATGCGTGACATCGGTATCCTGTCGCGCATGGCTTCCAAGGGGCTGGCACGGGTTGCCTTGTCCGTGACCACGCTCGACCGCAAGATGGCGCGCGCCATGGAGCCACGGGCAGCGACCCCGGAGCGCCGGCTTGAAGCAATCCGGGCTCTGTCAGATGCCGGGATTCCCGTTTCTGTCATGGTGGCGCCGGTCATTCCAGGCCTCACCGACCACGAGGTCGAACGTATTCTTGATTCCGCCAAAGCAGCCGGGGCGGAGGCGGCAGGCTACATCATGCTGCGACTGCCTATTGACGTGAGCCCGTTGTTTCGGGACTGGCTGCTTCGGCATTACCCGGACCGCTATCGGCACGTCATGTCGCTGATCCGTTCGATGCGGGACGGCAAGGACTATGACGCCGAATTCGGCAAGCGAATGCGCGGAACCGGGCCCTATGCCTGGCAAATAGCACGCCGCTTCGAACTGACAGCAAAGCGACTTGGATTGAATTTGAGAAAGGCGCCGATGAGAACCGATCACTTCGTCGCGCCCCAGGGCGAAGGCGTTCAGTTGAGGTTGCTGTAAGGCGTGCCCCGCTCAGATGGCATTATTTGAGCAAGGTGAGACACGACTGTTTTGAAGTTTTACGGCGCCGCCAGCCTATTCAACAACGGCGCTGTAAGGAAACCGGACTGCCACCCGCCCCGTCCAGAGCGGTCCGGCGCCCGCGCGGCAACCTGTCCCCAGCCGCCGGGCCTTGCAGAGGATCGGGCGGGTGTGCGAGCTTCGCCGCAATATGGCTCGTACCCCGCCCGATTCGCTGTTTCCCGACTATCCTGCGATGCCCGATTATCGCTTTGAGCATCATGCTGTCCAAAGCGGTTTTCAGCTTGTTGCCGGCCTCGACGAAGCCGGTCGCGGGCCGCTCGCCGGACCTGTGGTCGCAGCCGCAGTCATCCTCGACGTTAACCGCATACCCGATGGACTTGATGATTCGAAGGCCTTGAAGCCCGCCAAACGGGAACTGCTGTTTGAAGAGGTCCTGGCATCGGCGCAGGTGGCTGTCGCCAGTGCTTCGGCGCGCGAAATCGAGGCGACGGACATCAGGATTGCCAGCCTCATGGCGATGCGACGAGCGCTGTGCGCACTTTCTGTCAAAGCCGACTACGCGCTGGTTGACGGCCGAGACGTGCCTCCCGGGCTTGATTGCCCCGCACGCGCACTTGTCAAAGGTGATGCCCGCTCGCTCTCAATCGCGGCAGCGTCCATCGTGGCCAAGGTCACACGGGACCGCATGATGGTGCGCGCCGCGATTGTCTATCCCCAGTATGGATTTGAAAAGCACAAGGGCTACGGAGCCCAACGTCATCTCAAGGCGATTGACGAGCATGGTCCCTGCCCGCTGCATCGGATGACTTTCAGGCCAATGCGCAAGGACTGATCCTGCGGCACACGTCTCTCCCAGAGACAGGCCACACTGACCATCTCAACATGCAGCGGAAAACATTGTGCGGCCATTCACGCATGTCGCTTTCTGGAGACCTTCAGGCAGTCCAGATCAAGATCAATAAAAAAGGCCGGGAGATGATCCCGGCCTTGATTTCAATCACTGAGCTAAACTCAGTTAAGGCGTGTCTTCAGCTCGCCAAGCGATGCCTTGAACAGCTGGTCAGAAGACTTGCTGTCGACTTTCGAGCCGATCAACTTCTCAGCTGCAACAACCGCCAGATCGACAGCTGAGGCACGAACCTCGTTGATGGCATCGGTTTCGGCCTGACGGATCTTCTGTTCAGCCATCGCGGTGCGGCGGCTGATGTATTCCTCGGTCTTGGCCTTGGCTTCCTCACGCAACACAGCGGCTTCCTTCTCCGCGGCGTTGAGAATGCTCTCGGCCTCGGTTTCGGCTTCCTTGCGCTTGCGCTGATACTCGGAAAGCAATTGCTGGGCTTCTTCGCGCAGCCTTTTTGCTTCCTCAAGTTCATTGCGGATCTGATCGGCGCGCTTGTCGAGTGCGCCGGTCATCATCGCAGGCACCTTCACATAGGCAAGAATACCCAAAAAGATGACAAGACCAATAAGTGCCCAGAATGTAGCGTCCATGAACGTCTTCCCTGCTTACTTGCCGGATGCAGCGCGGATCGCCGCAGCGACCTCGGCTTTGGTCACAGCGCCGCCAAGAAGATGCTTGACCATATCGGCCGCTGCATCCTCAGCAATGGTATCAACGTCAGCCAGCGCCTTGGTTTTGATGGCAGAAATGCTTTTCTCAGCATCAGCCATTTTGGCACCCAGTTCGACTTCAGTCGAAGCACGCTCTGCTTCTGCTGCGGCTTTGGCTTTTTCACGCGCTGTCTCAGCAATTGCCGAGGCTTTCTTGCGTGCATCCGCCAGTTCCTGCTCGTAAGCAGCAATGGCGTCGTCAGCCTCTTCCTTCAGCCGATTGGCTTCGTCGAGATCCTGTGCGATCCGGTCGCGCCGGTGCTCAAGAATACCGCCAATGCGAGGCACGATGACCTTGGACATGAGCAGATAGAACAAGCCGAAGGTGATCGCCAGCCACAACAGCTGCGATGCGAAGGTCGATGAATCGAAGGGCGGAAACACACCGCTGGCGGCTTCGCCACCGTATGCGCCGGTTTCCGAATGGGTCCCTTCGGTAGGGTTGGACTCGGCATGCGCCTGGGTCACAACAAACATGGTCACCTCCAGATGAAATGCCACGCCAGATTATCCGGCGTGGCAAACCTAACTCTCGT
>Ga0163215_101255_pt1 | contig 17344 bp, 22 predicted proteins | sample SynspAceP_FD_185934 | JGI IMG/M metagenome (GOLD analysis project Ga0163215, IMG submission 185934) | Saline lake microbial communities from Ace Lake in Antarctica - Synechococcus sp. Ace-P (Hybrid Assembly) | ecosystem: Environmental > Aquatic > Non-marine Saline and Alkaline > Saline | place... | reverse complement strand
GTATATCCATGCTCAACAACCTGAGCCACAGCGTCCCGCTTAAACTTGTCTGTAAACCGTATTTGAACCGCCCCGGGTTTACCGGAGACCCATAGCTTCATTTCATGCGACAATATCGAGCACGTCGGGCTGTGCATGGAAGTTTTGTTCAGCCTCTGCTGGCGGTATGTTTCCGGTAGGGCCGAGCAATCGTCGGTGATTAAACCAATCGACCCAGCCGAGCGTCGCCATTTCCAGATCCTGCATGTTGCGCCATCGGCCCTGGCGATAGACCGGTTCGGTTTTGTAGAGACCGTTTATAGTTTCAGCGAGGGCGTTGTCATAAGATTCACCAACGCTGCCGACCGATGGCTCGATGCCTGCTTCGGCTAATCGCTCGGTATAGCGATCGGATAGATATTGCCCGCCGCGATCTGAGTGATGGATCAATCCTCCTTTCTGGACCGGCCGCCGATCATGCAGGACCTGTTCAAGAGCATCGAGAACAAAGTCTGTCTTTGCCGACCGCGAGACCCGCCAGTCGACGATGCGATCTGCAAATGTGTCGATGACGAAGGCAACATACACAGAGCCCTGCCACGTGGACACGTAGGTAAGTGGGACTCGCCAAACGTTGATGTGGCGTTGATGTAAACCGAACAAGCAAAAGCCCGACTGATTAGGTCGGGCTTTAAGCGTTTGATTTGGCGCTGTATTTTGGTTGCGGGAGTAGGATTTGAACCTACGACCTTCAGGTTATGAGCCTGACGAGCTACCGGGCTGCTCCATCCCGCGCCAATTTGTTTGCACTACTTAGCCTCAGGTAGCATGGAGCACAAGCAGAAAAAGATTTTGAATGTCAAAAAATTAGAAGTGGAGAGCAGTGCTTTGCATTGGGCTATGTTTTGTTGGTGGGCGCCGTTATTTGGCGTCTGGCAGGTCGTGACGGATGTCCCGTCCTGATAGAGGTTGCTTGCCATATCAAGGCTCTCTGACAAGCCGAGTGGGAGCGGAACTGTTAGGCGAAAAGTAGCGATTAGTATGACGATTAAAGAATGGTGCCCCTTTGGAGTGTAAGGATTCGCGTCAAAATTACCGCATGTAAGTCAACTTATGAGCCCCATCGGATGATTGACTGTTGTTCAGTGAGCTTGGGGCAGGGGTATATCGTTCATGGCAAAGCCGCGCATCAAGACCATTAAGGAATTGTCCGTGGCAATCGGGGCATCACGCCCTGCGTCAGGGCGCTTTTTTCAGGATACGACACCGCCAAGGCCAAAACTGTTGCGCGGATCGAAGCAGGCCTGGCGCTGGTCGAGTGTGGTCCAAACTTTTTACAAACCGCCTGAACCGCAAATCTACCGCGATTATCACTGTCATCATTCCTGACTTGAATAACCTGTTTTTCACCAAACTTTTGGAGGCTGTTGAGGCTGTTGAGGCTGTTGAGGCTGTTGAGGCTGTTGAGGCTGTTGAGGCTGTTGAGGCTGTTGAGGCTGTTGAGGCTGTTGAGGCTGTTGAGGCTGGCGCGATGGAAGCGGGGCTTGATGTGATTGCGCAATGCTCGCACGCCGATCCCGCCATTGCGGCGCTGTCGGCGGAGACGTTTATATCAATGAATGTCGATGGTGTACTGGTTGCGCACTTGGGGGATCACAGCGATCATATGGTGCTATTGAGGTCCCGGTTGCCTTTTGTGTTTGACGCAGACGCGGCTGAAACGACTCTTAGGTGTCGATTTTTTGGAATAAACAATCTCAAACGTACTGGGGTGATTGCTGGTTATCTCTGCCGTGTCGGAGCGCCGCCAGTCTTCCTGGCAATGCCGCGGATCACTTTCAATGCGTTTGAGCGCGAGGCGGCCCATACCTTCCATATGGAGAAGCAGGGTCATAAACCACAGATCGTCTGGACGTAGGCCCTTGGTGATGGCTGGCATGTCGAGGAGCATGGACAGGCGGCTCCAGTTGCTGAATTCGGGCAGGGGCATCTGACTGACCGTTCGGTTCTTTGCGCGAACGACCGTGCTGCGGCGCGGCATGGCATGATCCCCGGCCGTGCCGACAAGGGGGGGCTGCGGATCGCGGGGCATGACGGTTATCCGCTGTGCCCCTATCTCAATACCGCTTTCACAACGGTTGCACAGAATGCCGATGCAATTGGCAGGAAAAAAGTTTTTTGCAGTCTGCAAGTCATCAGCGGGGATCTGGCTGGTCCCACGTCCGAGGTGACTTTTCGACCGATCTCTCGAATTGCGGGAATCCGCATGGTGACACTGCTCGGCCGTGTTGCGGCAATCGGCTTTTAAAATGACATTTGGCAGGGGCTATAACTCCAAATATTTACACATGAAAATTAAGGGGAACCTTATCCACCAAGAGAACACTGCGGATCTGCGCCATCAGCCTCAGCATGCACTGACGGGCAGTGGGTGGGCGAGACGACCGTAACAATGGGCACAGTAAGCAACGGGAATATGATCCGCATGCAGTGTCTGACTGCTGATTTGAACGCACAGCACCCCGACATCAAGGTCGAGTGGCGTACGCTGGAAAAAGATGTGCTGCGCCAGAACGTGACAATCGACATTTCCAATGACGGGGGCGCCTATGATGTCATGATCGTCGGCAGATACGAAGTGCCGATCTGGAGTGAAAACCGTTGGCTGGTTCCGCTGGACACCGGCATGGCTGAAGATTGCGACGCAGCTGGTCTGCTGCGCGCAATTTCCGGCGGTCTGGCCTTTGATGCCAGCTGTTCGCTATAGCTTTCTATCGTGATGCACGGCACCGACCTGATGGAAAAGGTAGGTCTGGACCTGCTGGATGCGCCCACATCGACGTTCATCCGGCAAGCAGCCGAGGCAATGAGCGACCGTGACAATAACATCAACGCGATCTGGCACGCTGGTTCAATGAGGAGTAGACAGTACAGTCTGAGATGCAGCCTTGGGCAGACAGGCTCGACTTTATCTGAGTATGGTGGGTTGATCCGGTCTGACCGGTGCATCCCTCGTCACCAGTGCAGAGTCGACCGTTTCGAACAGAATCGGCTTTGCAATTGCGCCCGACAATGTCCTTGGCCCGTGCGGCAACTGGCTGCGGGCATGGCTGCTGGCCATTCCGACGTCGTCCAAAATGCAAGAAGCTGCAAAAGCGTCTATAAACTGGGCAACAAGCAAAGCCTATACGAAGCTGGTTGCAGGCAACGAGGTCTGGCAAATATGCACCCCGGGCAGGCGCAGATCGCTGTATTAAAATCAGGCTTGTCCGTATGCTGCACCTTTTGCGGCCATGACCTTGCAGAGCATCAATTCGGCAAATCCGAAGCAACCAACCGTTAATGTACTGCCTTTTACAGCTGTCCAGTTTGCCGCGATCCCCGAGTTTGCAGGTATTGCAACCCAACCGGGCCGCCAGTTTTCTGACGCGCTTGCCTGCAACCTGATTGCGGCTGAGGCCTTGGCCGCAGCCGCAAGAGCTGACTACCGAGGAAATGGAAGCAGCAGGGGGGTAATTCTCTCTTGATCCGCAGGCGTCGTATCATGCGCCAGGTGCACTTTTTTCTCCCTGACTTTCGGCCCTTTTTTAAAGTCCGCTCTGCATGACGCGATATTTCTCATTGGTGGACTATCGGCCCATGCGCAGCATTTTCAATGTCTGGGTCGGGTGTGATCCCTACTCGTCTTTCCTGACCTCTTCGTCTTTCCTGAAATCTCTGGTCAGGTCCCATTCGTTGGCGGGCGGCATTCTGACCAGCTTCATCACCAGCTTTTCAGCACCCGAAGGTCTGTTCTACGCCAAACTCTCGGCCGCATAGATGCGGACCATTGTCCAATCCTTGTCATGCGCTGGTCTTCTCGGAAACAGCTTGTCCGGGACCTCATATTCGGAGCCATAAAATAATAGTTCAGATTGGTCTCAACCAGTTCACCAAGTGCTTTGGGGATATTCGGGGTATTCCGCCGCTGAACCTCGCCGATTATCTGGACCGCAAGCCGGATCAGTTGTCGGGCGGGCAGTGCCAGCGTGTCAGCATTGGCCGCCCGATCGTGCGCGCCGTCGGCGTCCCTGTTTGACGAGCCGCTCTTGATCCTTCATGCCGCCCTGCGCATAGGTACGTTCTGCGGATGCCGCGAGCACAACAAGATGCTGGCACACGATTGCCTGAGTACACTGATTGCGCCGGATCCTTTAGGTAAGTCTGCCGGTAACGCGCACAAGGCGGAACCTGCGATAAGTATTGTCGCGCTGAAACTGCGCCGTGACGCCGATGCAGGTCCCTTCGCCTGTCAAAGCTGTGACAATGTGCAAGGCAACGGTGACACTCTGCGCCAAATTGTTGTGGGCCTCGCGGTGATGTCCGGCCCTGATCTGGCTGTATGGATCGATGCGCAGGTGATCTTGCCCGAATTCCATGGTCGAGTGCATCGTGCCTGCCAGCGGCCCAAAGGAATTGGTGCTGGTCCCGACTTTTGGCACCTATGACACCGAAGCCGTCAGCCATGAGAACTTCTGCGCGGGCTGTCCCGATTGGGACAAGGTAGGCCCGACCTTTACCGGCTATTACCACATCTTTGAGGCGATGAAGCTGTGGCTGCTGAACACCGGTCACCAGATCATTGCGACGCCGGGGCAATTGCTGTCGGTCGAGACGATTGCAGCCACTATGTGCTGCGCTGTTCCAAAAGATCGGGTTGCAAGAGATTGTACCGTATGTTGCGGCTGTGCCCGACATGACACCAACAGCTTATGTGGACCTGATCACAGGGCGCGTTGCCAACTCTGAAATTCGCGGTACGACGCGCCGTGTGGCCTTTGATGGCGCATCGCGGCATGTTGGATTTCAGTCTCTGGTCCTTCAGGATGCACAGGGCTAGGTGCCTCGATGGACTGTCTTGCGAGGGTCGACGTTTTGCGGGTACGGATGTGTAAAGGCATCGGCGCAGATGTCAGTGCCATAGCGCCTGATGATCCGCATTAGACATTTCACCCACCAGTACCACAGCCGCTAAGTAAGACCCGCAGATCTGGATTGACCAAACCCGGATCTACCGGACCTTCGGCCAGAACACCTGCTTTGCGGAGCGGTTTGCCTATTGGCTGCGCACCATCTGGCAAGACGGCACCGAGGCAGCTATCTGGCCTGATCTTCGTCCGAGCGGTCGGGCAGGCGCGCCAGTATTTTTGCCGCGCGCACGTGGGGCAGGCTAGGCGCGGTGTCCTGCATTTGCCGCACGCGGGCCTCGGCCTGTGCAATCATACCTGCAATCAGATCGGCTTCAGGCAGGTTCTTCCAGTATTTCTTTGGCATCTCCGATTGCATCGCCTTGATCTTGAGGCGGGCAGGATTGAATGTATTGGCGTAATATGTGCGCCACAGGTCTTCCGTCTCGTCGTTCAGATCCATCCGCGCCGTTTTCAGGACCTCATGGGTCAGGCTGCCGCAATTATACCGTGTGGTCACTTCTGGCGTGACAATTACCCAATCCATATCGGTAAACCGGCGCGCAAAAAATCCGGCGGTCAGCTCTTCAATCCGGTGGTCCGGCTCGAACCAGCTGAGGAACTGGCGGCGGTTGGCGCCTTGCGGTGTGACCTCGCGAAAGCGGACAAAGGCTTTCATCTTGTGCATGTCGCGGCGGACGTGTTTGGCCCATGCGGCCAGCTGCTGCACCTGCGGGTCCGCACGGTTGCCCAACAGCTGCGCATTGCCGCGACAGCGCAGCAGCACACGGTAGAGCAGATCGTGCGCGCCTGCCGCACGACTGGCGCAAACCAGCTTTGCCAGTGGGACAAAATCCTTTGGCACGCTCATCGCTTGCGGGGCGGGCAGGGGCGCTCCCGTCCCGAAGAGGCCGCCGTCCTCTTCCGCCATCGCCCAGACGACCTGATCGGCAGGCACATCATTGCTCGCCAGCGCGCGCGCAGCATCGCGCCACGCATCGAAAGTGCCCAGACGGGGCAGGCGGGGGGCGTAGTTCACAGCAGGCTCAACTGTTCGGGCTTGGGTGCAAAGCGCAGCCGTAGATTGGCGGCGTCTGTCATGCTGCCGGGGGACCAGTCGCGCGTGATGATGAAGGGTTTTGCCTTGTTCACCAGCGCGCCGATGCGCGTCAGATCGCCATAGCCCAATGCGCCACTGCGCCGCGCTGACAGGATGCGCGCGACCGATTTTGTGCCAAACCCCGGCACCCGCAGCAGCATCTCCTTGCCCGCGCGGTTGATGTCGACGGGAAAAATGTGCCGGTTGGCCAGTGCCCATGCCAGCTTTGGGTCAATCTCCAGATCCAGCATCCCGCCGGTCGTAGCGGAGGCGATCTCCCCTGCGCCATAGCCGTAAAACCGCATCAGCCAGTCGGCCTGATACAAGCGGTGTTCGCGGATCAGTGGCGGCTTGATCAGCGGCAGGCTGGCCGCACTGTCGGGGATGGGCGAGAAGGCGGAATAATAGACCCGCTTGAGTTTGTAATCACTATACAGCCGCGTGGAGCTTTGCAGGATCGTGACATCACTCGCGCCGTCTGCGCCGACGATCAACTGCGTGCTCTGCCCCGCAGGCGCGAATTTTGGTGCACGGCGTCCTGTATGGGTCCGCTCGGTTGCGGCCTCTTTGCGCAAACGTACACGGCCCATGGCACGGCGGATTTCTTCGGCGTTCTTCTCGGGCGCATAGGCTTTCAGGCCCGCATCTGTCGGCAGTTCCACGTTCATCGACAAACGGTCCGCCAGCAGCCCTGCCTGTTCGATCAACTCGGGCGAGGCATCGGGGATTGTCTTGAGGTGGATATAGCCTTTGAAATGATGCACCTCGCGCAATTCGCGCGCAATCCGCACCATATCTGCCATCGTGTCATCGGGGCTTCTAATGATGCCAGAGGATAAAAACAGCCCTTCGATATAATTACGCCGGTAGAATTCCGTGGTCAGATGCACGACTTCTTCCACCGTAAACCGCGCCCGCTGCACCTGCGATGACACACGGTTGATGCAATAGGCACAGTCATAAATGCAGAAATTCGTCATCAGGATTTTTAGCAAACTGATGCAGCGCCCGTCCGGCGTATAGGCATGACAAATGCCCGACCCTTCGGTGCTGCCCAGCCCTTTGCCATCCGCACTGTTGCGCCGCGTGGTCCCGGAGGACGCACAAGAAGCGTCATATTTCGCCGCATCGCTCAGCACGGCGAGCTTTTCCTGAAGATTCATTTTTGCCATGATGTTCATATAATGTTCCGCGCACCGGTCTGGCAAGATGCTTTCATCATGACAGGTCATTTGCCGCAGGGCGGAACGATTTGCCTGCCAGCGCGTTTGTCTTTGTTAATGTCATTCAGGGGACCTCTCATGCGAAATCTTGTTCTGGCGGCTCTGTTTGCCCTGCCGTCTACGGCGTCAACCGAAGTGGTCGGCAGTGTCGATGTGGACTGGTTGGGCAATGATCTGGTGATCGAGGCGATGGCCGATCCCGAGGTCGAGGGCGTCACCTGCCACATTAGCTATTTCGAGCGGGGCATTATTGACCGCCTGCAAAAGGGCAACTGGTTCGAGGACCCGTCGAATTCGTCCATCTCTTGCCGCCAGACAGGCCCGATCAAGATTGGCGATATCGACCGCAGTGACGAGGGCGAGGATGTGTTCAGCGAACGCCGCTCGATTATTTTCAAGACACTGAAGGTAAAGCGGATATTTGACGAAAAAAACCAGACGCTGATCTACATCAGCCATGCGCGCGATGTGCAAAACGGTTCCGCCAAGATGTCACTGTCCACAGTGCCGCTGTATCAGCCCTGACTGCAGCGCATAAAAACGGCAAAGGCCCGCCCATTCCTGTGCCAGCCCGGTTGCCTTGCCCTTTCATTAGAGTAGCATGCATACAAAAACCCATAACTCATAAACGGGGCAGCAGTATGCGACTTTCACGACGGAATTTTGGATTGGGCCTTGGCGCTTTGACGCTGGCGGCTTGTGGCGGGGCGCCTATCGTTTCCGGCAATGAAGGCTGGTCAGGCGGATTATCTGCCGATCTGCTGCCAACACCGAATCCAGCCTATGATACGTGGGTTGCTAATTTTCGGGGACGTGCTGCGGGGCAGGGGATTTCGCAATCTACCCTGTCCGCCGCATTCCAAGGCACGGGATTCCTGCCCGGTTGTGTCAAACGTGACCGCAACCAGACCGAATTCAGCCGCAGTCTTGAGGATTACCTTGCTATTGCCGCCTCGGACGAGCGGATCAGCAAGGGGCGCGCGGCGTTTGCGCGCCACAACGGCACATTGCGCACGCTTGAGGGGCGCTATGGTGTTGATGCAGAGATTATCTGCGCGATCTGGGGACTGGAGAGCTTTTTTGGAGAGCGGCGCGGCGATGTGCCTGTGGTCTCCGCCACCTCGACGCTGGCGTTTGACGGCCGGCGCGGTGTGTTCTTTGAAAAACAGCTGATTGCAGCGCTGAAAATTCTCCAGAACGGCGATATTACTGCCCCTCGCATGACCGGATCATGGGCGGGGGCAATGGGCCACACCCAGTTTATCCCGACATCCTATCTTGCTTTTGCTGTCGATTTCACGGGCGATGGCCGCCGCGATATCTGGTCCGAAGACCCGACAGATGCGCTGGCCTCGACCGCCGCCTACTTGCAGAAAAACGGCTGGTCGCGGGGTATGAAATGGGGCGGCGAAGTGGGCAATGGCGCGCCGCAAGGCAGCATCATCCAGCCGCAGGCAGGCGGGCCGCGCTTTGCCGTGACCGGAAATTTCCGCGCGATCAAGCGGTATAACAACTCGGATGCCTATGCGATCGGCGTGGGTCATCTGGCAGACCGGATCGGTGGCGCAGGCCCCTTGCGCGCCAGTTTCCCGCCGGACGCAAACGGGCTGACCAAAGAGGACCGCGTCGCCCTCCAACAGCGCCTGACCGCGCTCGGCTTTGATACCGGCGGCAGCGATGGTGTAATTGGCCCGAACAGCGAGAAAGCGATCAACGCCTATCAGGCCAGCAAAGGATTGGCTGTTACCGGCACGCCATCGGCAGATTTACTGCGGCAACTGCTCTGAGGGAACGGACAGGCAAGACCGGAACCGGATTGTAGTTTTTTGCATAGGCCTGCACATTCACAGTGTGCAGGCCTATTTTTATCGCGGAATGCAGAAAGACAGTTCCCCTGCTGCTTGCAGAAATCCGAATTCCAGACAGCACAGTTTTTAAGTGTATATAGCGGTAAAATATAGATCATTTTGATTTGTCATAATTCTGCCTCGTTTCGAATTTAGAGATGATTTCTTATTATCTAAAGGATTGTCCCGCTATGCTGACCAAACGTTACCTCATCGCGCTCCTCGCTCTTGTTGTTCTGACGTCTTGCGGCCAGTCCCCCTCCGCTGTTTCCAGCCGCGCTGAAGCGGCCCCTCTCAACTTTGCTGCGCAGCCGGCACAAATGGATGCGCAGGCACTTGCCCTGACGGAACTGTCGCGCAGAATTGTGGTTCAAACCACGATACAAGGTGCAGGCATCGGTGCCGCGGTCGGGTGCGGCTTGGCCGTTGTGTCAGCCGGTAACGCACAGTCCTGCATCGTGGCTGCTGCAACAGGGGCCGTGGGCGGCGCCCTGATAGGTCGTGTCACCGGCCAGCAGGAGGTCCAGCGCCGGATCGAAAAGATTTCGCCCAGTGCGGTTGTGCGCACGGTCCGCAAAACGAACAAACAGCTGGCTCTCGTGACATCATCTCTGCCCGCCCGCCTTGCTGCGCAAGAAGATGTTCTTGCAAGTCTGGAATTACACCGTGCCACAGGTGCGATCAGCGCTCAGGATTATGCCAACGCCCGTGCTAGCATTGCAGCCGAGCGTCAGGCACTGGCCGCAGCCTTGATCGAGACGGAAGGCCACGCGCGGCAAGCCACGTCAAACCTGCGCGCTGCCCAAAGCCTGGGCCAGACTGGTCTGGAATGGCACATTGGCACCACATCAAAGCTGGCGATCGAGGCAAGCTCGGCACGGTCCAGCATCTCCCTGCTCTGACAAGACGGCGCTTCTGCGGGTCAATTGCGCCATGCCAAGGGGCGCGGAACGTATTTCAGAACTAGGGATACATGGTGCTGCTGGAGGGAGAAAGTTTAAACTCTCTCTTTAATGCACTTGAGGAATGGGAGTGCCATCTCGCATCAATAGACGCTTAGCGTCTGGGGTGTGATGATGATCCAGACTTCACGCCCTGAATTCAATAAGATAGCCTCTGAAGAGGTAGTGGAGAAAAAGAATTATCCACCGCCCTTTTCCCTACGTTTGACGCTTGAAGAGCGCGCGCGCCTTGAAGCTGAGGCGGGCGATTTACCGCTTGGCGCGTATATTCGTGAGCGTTTGCTCGGTGATGATGCCGCGCCGCGCACGCGGCGCGGCAATAGTCCTGTGAAGGACAAAGAAGCGCTTGGCCGCGTCATGGGCGCGCTTGGCGCGGCGCGTTTGTCGGCAAACCTCAACCAGCTTGCCAAAGCCGTGAACACAGGCTCGCTGCCCGTAACTCCTGAGACTGAAGCAGAATTGCACGAAGCCTGCTGCAAGATCGCCGATATGCGGGCTGATCTTCTGCGCGCCCTTGGCGGCGGCATGGAGGATGGGCCGTGATCCTGAAAGCCAAAGAACGCGGCGATGCTGGGCAACTCGCCCATTATCTGCTCGATCAGCGGGACAACGATCATGTCGAACTGCATGAAGTGCGCGGCTTTGTCAGCGCTGATCTGATCGATGCTTTCGGCGAAGCTCATGCCATCGCGCAAGGGACGCGCTGCGATAACTATATGTTCTCAATGTCCTGCAACCCGCCTGAAGGCGAGAATGTCAGCATCGAGTCTTTTGAGAAGGCCATCGATCAAGTCGAAGAAAAGCTCGGCCTGCAAGGTCAGCCGCGTGCGGTTGTTTTTCATGAGAAGGACGGGCGGCGTCATGCCCATGCGGTCTGGTCGCGGATCGATGCGGATCGAATGCGCTCAATCAATATGAACCATTATAAAGTAAAGCTGCGCGATGTATCGCGCGAGTTGTTCATAGAGCATGGCTGGAATATGCCGCGCGGGCTTGAGGATCAGCGCTTACGCGATCCACTCAGCTTTAGCCGTGCAGAATGGCAACAGGCCAAGCGCATTGGAGTCGATCCGAAGGAGCTGAAGTCCGTTTTCAAGAAGGCCTGGGAGTCGTCAGACAACCGCGCCGCGTTTGCGCAAGCGCTCAAGGAGCGCGGCTTTGTGCTTGCGCAAGGTGATCGCCGCGCCTTTGTCGCGGTTGATTATCGCGGCGAAGTTTATGGTATCGCCCGCAAGGCGGGCATGAAGGCCAAAGACGTGGCAACAAAGCTCGGCGATCCGACTGATCTGCAATCCGTCCAAACGGTCAAAGCTGAGATTGCGGGCCGTATGACAGGCAAGATCAAAGAGTTTATCGAACAAGCTGAGCGCGATGCAAAGCGGCGCTCGGCGTATATCGACTTCCGCAAGGCGGAAGTCATCGGGCGTCATCAAGACGAACGCAGACAAATGACAGAGGCCCAAGAAAAGCGCTGGCAAGCGGAAACGCTAGCTCGCTCTGAGCGTCTGCCCAAAGGCATGTCAGGAATTTGGCATCGCCTGACGGGTCGTTATGCCAAGGTGAAAGCACAGAACGAAACCGAAGCGCTTGAGGGGCTTAGACGGGATCGGAGCGAAAAGGATGACTTGGTCTTTCGCCAAATAGAGGAGCGCCAAAAGCTCCAGCAAGATATCAAAACCCAGCGAGAGGCTGGCCAAGAAGAACTGCTTCAACTACGCGCGGATGTTGCCGAATACATGACACTGGATAATCAGGGCCCAGATCACGATCACAGCCGCAAGCCCAACCATGATCCAGACGGCGATGATGATGGGCCAAGGCCAAGGCCGCCGCGCTCGCGGCGCAGGCGAGGTTTTGAGCCGTAGCGCTTTGATCGTGTCAGTGACCAAAACGCATATCTACAAAATACCCTATACACAGCACGACACGAAAACCTAATCAAAGATAGACACGAAAACCTAATTATGGTACATCTTGATAACATAACAGCAAGACGGCGCAAAACCCCCATGTGATTCAGCCTCGGGTGGCTGGGCCGTGGAAGCCTTCAAACTTGAAGTTGACGCCGCAGACCCGCCTGTAAGGGCTGCTGGCTGCGGCAGGCTCGCTAAGCCACCCGAAGTTGAAATTGATGGAGCAGTGGACTGCCGAAACGTCAGGCGTTCGAAGGCCTCTTTGAATGGCTTGCGCAGTGAACTCTTGACCCAAGGCACGGACGCGCTGCCGAGGTTCAGGTGGCCGGACCTATTGAGCAGATCAACGCGCTCCTGCCACGTCATGTCGAGAATTTCCGGATGTTTCTCGATGAAGACCGACAGTTCATTAACCTTCACGAACTTGCGCAGTTTAATGGCCGCCGTTCCAAGCCACTGCGCGTCCCGCCGAATGTTTGGATTTCCGAGTGACTTTCCAGCTGCTTTCCTTTTCGCCATAGCTTCCCTGTTGCGAAGAGAAGCTGCAGCACTTTCGCCTTGTGCAGATTTGATCAAAGACCTGAGGCGCTTTTTCCCGACAATTCCTTCCGCAATTGACACGATCTTTACACCGGACAGGTCGAGATCAGTCAGGATGGAAACATTGCGCGAAAACCGATCGACTTTGGTCACAAGAAGCTCGGAACCAGTCGCGCGACATTTCGAGATAGCGTCACGAAGGCCTTTGCGATGAGAAGCGTTCTCCCCGTAAGCCGACGCGACATCCTGGAAGATACCGAGGACGACCCCGTCAAGCTGTTCGACATGGGTCTGGAGCGTGCTCTGTTGTGCGTCAAGGCTGATGCCGTCTGTCTGGGTTTTGGTTGAGACACGTGCATAAAGGACGAAGGGGCGCGGACGTTTTTGAATCTTCTGTCCTGTAGGAATTTTTAAGGTGTTGTTGGTTATGGTCATGATGGTGGTCTCTGAGGTGTGTGCTGATCAATCGTAGGGGGATTGGGTTTGATCACGGCAAAGAAGCTATGATCAAACCCAGCCGACGGGGTGTTCAAATCAATAGGGTGACCGACGAATGGCGCGCGCCGCAACAAGCGGCTTCATCTTTGCGTCGACACGCGAATGGATGAAGTCACGGCGGGCAAGTGCTTCCGCTGAGGTTTCATTGAACCAGAGGTCGGCCCTAACGCCGGTGGCCTGCTCAGAACGAAAGAGCATTTCCACGATCACGTGATCTGCGCATGCAAGGACTGACTTGCAGTCGTTTCCTACGTCTGACGCGGCGCGCTTATTCATACCGGTAAATTGCATGTATGTGATCGCGCAGATAGTTTCTTTGAGGGGGAGATATTTGTCTTCGAAGTTATTATCCCGGTAGCGGTCAGCAGCTGACTTTAGCAGCTGGATCATCTGGTGGTTCAAGCTCATTTTACTGTGTCCTTGGCAGGGGTGAACGGAAGAATTATTGCGTGTGGTTTGGTTATAGCGGCGCGGCTTGTGCGATGCGCACGATCTTGCTCGCGATGTTCTGGAACCGTAGATCGTGAAACATCACTTCGTCGCCGTCCGAATTGCAAAACGTCGGCTGCCGACGGTTCAGTGCCTTTGGGATTGTAGTAAATAGCCAAGCGCTGGTAAACACCGGCGTGCAGGCTTCAAGTTGGTCTATCGAAAGCCGCAGCGCATCGCGCTTCTTCAATTTCAGGGCTCCCCGCAATCCATCGAACAACAGGTCGACTGCCTCTGGTGAGAATGCCAGTAATGCGCCCGATATCACATAGTGATCGCCTTCGGCCAAGATGCGGACCGCGACCCGGTCCCACTTTTTGAGGGAACGCGTAGCCGATTGCTCGCGGACTGTCACAGGCTCTGCGCCCCCAAGAAGATCCTGTAGCACCATCGACGCCCCTGGCTTCACATCGCTGACTTCATAAAGGCTAACTGGCGTGTCCCTCAGGGCCGCAAAGTATTCGCAGTTGGCCGATGTTTCCTTCCAAGCGCGCCGTTTGAGGTAAAGGTCGACGATATTCTCGTCATCATAACGACGGCCCAGGAAATCCTCGAAGCCGCATCCCCAAAGCACACCAGGCCACGGCTCACCAAGAAGTTCAGAAAGCTCGTCCTCATCGACCTCAAATTCCTCAAGCGCAGGCATCAGGTGCTCAGCAACCACATCCTGTAAACGATCACGCCAGACATCGTCTTGGCCAATGAATTTAATCAAATCTGAGATGTCGTTCCGCAAGGTCATCCTCCCCAGTCTAGTGCCCGCACCGGAAGCTATCATCGGAGTGCTGAAAAACAACAAGGATAACGTTGTTATTGTGCTGACTTCGGCTCAACTGAACAGTCACGCCTCTCAATCGAAGCTGCAAAAACAAAAAAGGCTTTGCCAAAACTGCCGTTGGCAAGTTGGGACGAGTTACGAACAACAGCTTCAACCTGAACTGGAGTTCGTCCGGAACGTTATCCTTGACAGTTAAGGGTATTCTCACAGATGTAGAACAAAAGTAGAACAAAAGTAGAACAAATAAGGGATTCTTATGCCGGTGCATCGTGTTAAACAGCCTGTCGTCGCCAATGGCCTTTCGATGCGCCTCGTTTCCGTCCCTGCCAGCGCCGGATTCCCGTCGCCAGCAGGTGATGATCTGGAAGATGAAATCGACCCGATGGCATGGGTAGTGCGGCATCCAGCATCGACCTTCTGGTGGCGGGTCGAAGGTGACTGTCTTTGGGACGTCGGTATACGCGACGGCGATATCATCGCAGTGGACCGTGCTGGAAAGCGGCGGATCGGGCGCGCGGTTCTGGCCGTGGTCGAAGGGGCGGTAACGGCAAAAATCTTGCGCAAGCGCGAAGACAGATACTATCTGGCCCCAGCCAACAGTCAGGAGCATTTCCCAGATATTCAGTTGACGGAAGACAGCGAAATATGGGGTGTGATCGCTGGTGTCGTGCGACGCTACGATCTGGCGTGAAGCGTCCAATCGCGATCAGCGACAGCGCAAACTTCTACGTGAGTGCTGAACGGATCTTCGACCCGACCCTGAAAAACGTGCCGGTTATCGTTCTGTCAAACAACGATGGTTGCGCCGTGGCGCGCAGCGATGAGGCAAAGGCGCTCGGCATCAAGATGGGTGAGCCTCTGCACCTCATTCGCGACAAAATCAAAGCACATGGTGTGCGTGTGTTCAGTTCCAACTACACACTATACGGGGACATTTCCCGCCGTGTTGTCGAGGTCTATGAAGACTTCACGCCGAACGTAGAGATTTACTCGATCGACGAGTGCTTTCTGGACTTTGGTGGATTCAGAGATCGGACCGAACACGCGCGCAAAATGCGTTCAGCGGTATTGCGGCGCATTGGCGTGCCAGTGCGCGTCGGGATTGCGCCCACAAAAACACTGGCGAAATGTGCCAATGACATTGCCAAGAAGAACCCAATTTTTGCGGGAGTCTTGGATATGATGGATGAAACGATGGCCGATTGGCTGCTGCCGATGGTGCCCGTTGGGGACATCTGGGGGATCGGAAGCCGGACAGAAGCCAAGTTGCATGGTCTCGGCATCCGCACGGCGGCGGAGCTTCGCGACATGCCCATTAGGCAAGCGCGTGGGCTTGGCACAGTCGTTCTCGAACGGACTGTGCTGGAACTGCAGGGTGAGCCTTGCCTCGCCTTCGATGACATTGAACCCCAGCGCAAAGGTATGGCGGTAACACGCTCAGCCGGAACACCCATGACGGACTTCGATACGTTGTTTCAGGCCATCACTGCCCACGCGACCCGCGCCGCGGAAAAGCTGCGCCAGCACGGTCTGGTGGCTGGGACGCTAACGGTCTTCTATCACACCAACCGGCACCGACAGGATCGACCGCAATACTCGGGGTCACGCTCTATCCGGATGACGCCGATGTCCTCGGATACATTTGACCTTGTTCAAGCAGCACGATGGTGCGCACAGGCCGCCTGGCCGAAAGCCACGGTCCAAGAGTTCGGGTTTACGAAGGCAGGTATTTTGCTCGATGACCTGGTGCATATCGAGGATCGGCCAAGAACCTTGTTTGATGTCGAGAAGCCAAAATCGCGCGCATTGATGACCACGCTTGATCAGGTGAATGATCGTTTCGGGAAAAAAACGATGGTGTTGGCGAGCGAAGGGATGAAACGCCCATGGCAGCTGCGTTCGGATCATCGGAGCCCGCGTTACACGACCCGATTATCTGACCTTCCTGTAGTTCGATGAACAGGTTTTATCCGTATTATCGACGGGCTTGAGCAGTAGTCTCTTGGAACTCGGATAGGACCCCGGTCAACAGAGGCAGAATTGCAGGCGGAATCTGCCTTTTTCCAAGACAAGTAATTGACGCTGAGGATTACTAGAATGTGTCAAATGCGGTGGAGGGTGGAATTGCGCCAGGGGTTCTCGTGGCGACAATAGGCATCCCCATGACATCTGCGCATGATTTCTAGGACTTCGCTCCTGTTTTATCAGCCCACCCACCCGTGCGTCCCTGGGAGTAGAGCCATTCCTCCCCCCCCCAAATTACATGAAACAGTGCAGACTTAGGATACAGCGATTTCTGTTCGCGTCATTCCAATACTCGGCTGCAATGGTCAGAAATCATGCGAAATGCTGGAGCGTTCACGTTCCGGTGTCGCCCTCCGTCTCGATCTTCAATGGCTCACCACAATGCTTGCAGTGGATCGCATCGGGTTCGTGTCTGTTCAGGCCGCATTCCGGGCATTGATGCTTGATCTTGGAGGGCTGGAAGATGGCCCGTGCCAATTGCACAAATAGCGCGACACCCACGACCATGATAAACACCGACAGCAGCTTCCCGCCGGTTGTCGTCATGGTGATATCGCCAAAGCCCGTCGTCGTGAGCGTCGCCACCGTAAAATAGAGCGCATCAACGTAGCCCACGATGCCAGCTCCTTCGTCGAAGGCCAGCACGAATACGAACGACGTGGTCACGAAGATAAAGACGAACAGGTTTACTGCGGCTAGGATCGCGTCTTCGTGGCGCCGGAAGAGCACACTCTCTCGCCGAAGGTCACGTAACAGGTGATAGGCGTGAATGAGCCGCAGCCCCCGCAGCACGCGCAGGAACGCGAGGTTCTCGGTTACAAGTGGTGCCAATAGCAGGGACAGCACGACGATCAGATCGGCAAGGGTGTAAATGCGCGTCAGTTCCCGGCGCAGGTTTTCGGAGATCCAGAACCGGGCCGCGAGATCCAGAAGTATAAGCAGGCCGAGCCCGGTGTTCAACGCTGTCGTGACCGGTGTCGTGGGTAGCGCGGCAGTTGCGATGAAGTAGACGATGCTCAGCGCATCGAAAGCGATCAGCCCATAG
>Ga0163215_101252_pt1 | contig 17385 bp, 17 predicted proteins | sample SynspAceP_FD_185934 | JGI IMG/M metagenome (GOLD analysis project Ga0163215, IMG submission 185934) | Saline lake microbial communities from Ace Lake in Antarctica - Synechococcus sp. Ace-P (Hybrid Assembly) | ecosystem: Environmental > Aquatic > Non-marine Saline and Alkaline > Saline | place... | reverse complement strand
CCGTTTTGAGAACCAGCGTGTATCAGGCGTACAAAACGCCGTGGATACCTATTTCGCATGGCCTGGCATGAGCGGGTACAGCGAGGCTCGGCGTGAAACATTCACCCAGACCCGATCCGCCCACGGGCTCGTTTTTGCACGGGTCACGCAGGCAACCATGTCCCGGGACATGTCCGGCCGCTTCGTCCCCATCTACAAAAGATTGACCGATGGCCCGCCGCTCGCCGGACCAAACGGCCTCGATTCCTTCAGGCTGCGGCCTGGTGCCGGCTACGCCAATGAACTGATGTATGTGGAACGAACCCAATCCGAACGGCCTTATGCCGTTCGCTGTCTGGTTGAAGAGCCCGGATCAGATATCACCTTCACCACCCAGACCGGATGCCAGCGCGATATCCTCATCGGCAAGGATCTGTCAGTAACCTACCGATTCTCGATCGACCTCCTGCCCCATTGGCAAGAGATCGAGCATGATATTCGCAAGCGCTTTGAGACCGCACTGGTGAACTGAGGGCGGCCTATTCGAGGTCGACGTCCAGAATTGCCATCGAGAAATTGTAGGACAGGTCGCCATCTTCATCATCGCGGAACACGATGCCGAGGAATTCGCCATCACCATAGACTTCCGCTGAATCACTTTTCTGGGGCCGCGCCTTGACCGCCATCTTGTCGTTGAAAATACGCTTGAAATAGGCGTTCAGCTTGATGAGTTCGTCCGGTTTCACGGTATTCTCCTGGGAAATTGGGTTCGACGGGCTTTTGGCACGGACGGTAGGCTAAATCAAACCCGTGATCAGGTTTTCAAGGTGATATTCTGATCTTGAGCCAGGGCTGAGCAGATCAGGTGCCGGGATTGAGCATCTGATCCATGGCGCGTGACGGCTCCTCACATCCCGCAGTCCCCACAACGCGCGCTGGCACACCAGCCACGGTGGAATTCGGTGGCACAGGCTTGAGCACAACCGATCCGGCAGCGACACGGCTGCAATGGCCAATTTCGATATTGCCAAGAACTTTCGCACCAGCCCCGATGAGAACGCCGTCCCGGATCTTGGGATGGCGGTCACCGGTTTCCTTGCCCGTACCGCCAAGCGTAACGCCTTGAAGAATAGACACATTATCACCGATGGTCGCGGTCATGCCGACGACGAGACCTGTCGCATGATCGAGAAACACCCCCTTGCCCATGGTCGCCGCAGGATGAATGTCGGTCTGGAAGATTTCAGACGAACGGCTTTGCAGATAAAGCGCCAAGTCAATCCGCCCCTTGCCCCACAACCAATGGGCCAGACGGTGGGTCTGGATTGCGTGGAAGCCTTTGAAATAGAGCACCGGCTGAATAAACCGCGTGCAGGCGGGATCGCGATCATACACCGCCTGAATGTCAACGCGCAGCACATTTCCCCATTCCCGCCAGTCGCTGACCATCTCCAAAAAGGTCTGCCGCAAGAGATTGGCCTGCAGGTCCTGATGGTCGAGACGCTCGCAAACGCGGTGAATGACTGCTTCTTCGAGCGAAGGCTGATTGAGAATGGTCGAATAGAGGAACGCCGCAAGCAGCGGATCCTGCGCGATTGACCGCTCGGCCTCGAGACGAATTGAATCCCAGATCGGATCAATCGCCTTGACGGATTCACCCGCCCGTACACCTGAATTTGCTGACATCGCCGCCTCCGGGCTGGTTTCCATCTTCCGCACCATACAAGTTTTACAAACGCACTGGATACGCTGAAGCGCCTTGATAAAGTGTCCAAGACCGATGTTCAAATGAAGACATTTGAACGTAGTCTTCAATTAAAGATAAGACACAACGCTGAAAAAACAAATGGGCGTATGAAATGGACGTAAACATATCCTTTGCAGAGGGCGCTATGTCCGCCGCCGTCTCCGAGAATGGAATCGGCAGGCTCACCATCAACCGCCCTGAAAAGCGCAACGCGCTGACCGACGAGATGTGGCGCGCAGTCCCCGAAGCAATAAACTGGCTGGTCGGGCAAAAACGCGTCCGGGTGATCATCATCAGAGGCGCTGGTGGTCAGGATTTCTCCGCAGGGGCCGATATTGGCGAGTTCGCAACCTTGCGAAAAGATGCTGCGACTGCCCGCGCCTACGAGGTGGCAAACTCAGCCGCGTTTGCTTCTGTGCGCAATTGTCCCGTGCCGGTGATTGCGGCGATCCGAGGCATCTGTTTTGGCGGCGGCTTTGGCCTGGCTGCGGCAGCAGACGTCAGACTGGCTGACGATACCGCCCGGTTTGCCATCCCGGCCGGGCGGCTTGGACTGGCTTACCCGCTCGATGCCGTTCAGGATCTCGTCCGCGCTCTGGGAGATCAGCAGGCGCGCCACGCCTTGTTCTCGGCTCAGGAAATCTCTGCGAGCCATGCTTCGGCCTGCGGATGTGTTTTGAAGCTTTACCGTCCCGAGCAACTCGACGCTGAAGTTCTGGCCCTCGCAACCGCCATCGCTGCGGCAGCCCCTTTGTCAGTTCGCGCCTCGAAAGCCGCAATTTCGGCTTTGCACAGCACCTCGCCCAAGGATTATGACAAAGCCGCCGCCCTCGCCGCCTCCACCTTCGACAGTCAGGATTATGCCGAAGGACGACATGCTTTCATGGAAAAGCGGGAGCCGGCATTCGAAGGAAAATAGACCTCACTTGCGCCCTTCGAGTTTGTCGAGAAACCCTGAAACCGCATCATTGAAGGCGTCATTGCGGTCTCCGGCGACCATGTGCCCTGCCCCTGATACGTCAACGAAATCGGCGTGTGGCACCATCGCGCGGAAAGCTTGCACAGCTTCTTCAGTGACCAGTTCGGATTGCTGGCCACGCACCAACAAAACGGGGATCTCAAGCCCCCGCGCTGCTTCAACAAGGCGTTGCTGAACGGTCTCGGCACCATGATTTATGTTGCGAGGACCATCAATAAAGGCTGGATCCCAGTGCCAGCGATAACGGCCGTCATCACCTTTGCGCAGGTTCTTTGCCAATCCGTCCAGCGAGCGTGGCGGCGCCCGGTTCGGCAGGTAGACTGCGATCGCAGCCGCAGCTTCCTCAAGCGTTGCAAACCCCTCGCGCATCCGTTCTGCCATAAACCCTTGAATGCGGCTGACACCGTCGGCATCCATATGCGGCGTGATGTCGACCAGAACCAGTCCGGCAAGCAGGCCCGGACCAGCGGTATGTTCAGCCATCAGGCCCGAAATACCTCCAAGCGATGCACCGACCAGGACCGTCGGTTTGCCGGTTTGCACTGCTATTGTACGGCACACCGTGACCGCATCAGCAGCATAATCATCAAAAGCATAACTTTGATCTTCGAGCCAGGCGCTGTCTCCGTGCCCGCGCTGGTCAACAGTGAAAGCCATGTGGCCAGCATCTGCTATGCGCCGCGCAGCCCCGCCCCAGGCATGGCGTGTCTGTCCACCGCCATGCAAAAGCAACACAGGATTGCCGTGAAACTCACCTCGCGGCTGGTGTACGTCGCCAACCAGGCGATTGTCCGAAGAACCGGTAAACTCCGTTGCGGTCTTCATATCTTTCATCAGACAGCTCCGGCTTCGACATCTGCAAAGAACTCAAGCGCTGCTGCCTTAAACACCTTGTCGCCAACAGCAAGCATATGATCCCGATTGGGAATATCGACCGATCGGGCGCGCAGCATCAATTGCGCCAGACCGTCGGCAGACCCCGCAATGTCGTCTCGGGTCCCCACACCAATCAGGGCGGCCATCGTCAGGCGCGCAATCTCCTCGCGGCTCACCAGCGTTCGCGAAGTGCTGATACACGCAGCCAGTGCCAGCCGGTCGCTTTTGGTCTGATCTGCAAAGGCTCGAAACATCCGGCCGCGCTCGTCTTGGACATCCTCAAGGGAATCAGCTCGCAAGGCTGCTGCTATCGGGTCCCAGTCGCCGACCCCATTGATCATGCCAAGGCCCAGGCCGCCAAACACCACGGAGCGAACCAAATCAGGCCGCGCAATTGCTAGAAACGCTGAAATCCGCGCGCCCATGGAATAGCCCATCACATGCGCAGAACTGATTTCGAGCGAATCAAGCAACCCCGCGGCATCCGCGGCCATGGATTCGGGATGATAGGCTTCGGGATCATGTGGTTTGTCGGATTCGCCGTGCCCGCGATTGTCCAGCGCGATCACCCGGTAACCGGCATCATCCAGCGTCTTGAACCACCCCGGGAACACCCAGTTCACATATGCGGTAGATGCAAAACCGTGGATCAGAAGAATTGGAAAACCATCAGGATTTCCGGCCTCGTACCACGCAATATCGATATCACCGGAAGTAAAACGTCCGGCCTGCAAGCGGTCCAGATTCATGTGCTGTCCTTTTCACATATTACCTAGCTCAAACATGCCACCATGCAAATGTCGCACCCGGCAGATTTCACCATCGCATGTCGCAAGTATCAGAGCAGTGTCCAAATACCCGCTACACTTTTGCGAGGCCAGTGTATAAGGTCCGCTCCAAATCAAGTTCGCCACGATGGAGAGATGCATGGCTGACCACAAAATTCCGCATTTCCAGAATGATGCGGGCCACGCCGCTATCGAAATCGGCGTCAAGGAATTCATGTGCGTGGGCGCCAACCCGCCCTTCGATCATCCGCATGTCTTTCTCGATATGGGTGCGGACAGTGAAAAAGTCTGCCCCTATTGCTCGACGCTGTATAAATACAATCCAGCATTGAAAGCGGAAGAAACCGTCCCTGCCGGATGTACATGGAGCTATCAGGCAGCTTGAGACAGATCTCGTTGCAGCACACGCAAGGCTAGAGAGCCGGTGGTAGACGCTGTAACATCCGGGGTTTGCGGACATTCCTTACGCTGAACAATTTCTGGCAAAAAGGGTTGCTCCGGAACCGGTCCGGGAGGACGCCGTGACAACCCAAAACATTCTGATTATTGGCGCAGGCATTGGTGGTCTGACTGCGGCCCTCTCCTTTGCTCGCAATGGTCGCGAGGTTGATATCGTCGAGCAGGCACCGGTACTCAGCGAAGTTGGTGCCGGACTTCAGATTTCTCCCAACGCCAGCCGCATTCTGATCGCGCTTGGTCTGGGCGCCCCATTGCATGAGGCAATGATTCGCCCACAGCAAATTACACTGGTCTCCGGGCAATCACTTCGCAAAATCACCCAGGTTCCCTGCGGCGATTTTGCCGAGAAAAGATGGGGTGCGCCCTATGGGGTCATGCACCGCGCCGACCTCCAGAAATTGCTTTTGGAGGCCGTTAATGCCCATCCGCGCTGCCGGCTGCATCTGGATCAGCGCATTGAAACCAACGAGATCAAGACATTGCATGAGCGGTTTGCTCAGCCTCGTCCCGGTCTTGTCATTGGTGCAGACGGTGTCTGGTCGCAAGTTCGTCGCCTGATCCCGGGGGCGCCAAAGCCACGGTTTTCCGGCCAGGTAGCCTGGCGGTTCCAGGTCACTGCCGAAGTCGCAGGCTCGGTTTTGAATCCTTCGAACGTTACCGCATTCCTTGGGCCGAACACGCATCTGGTCGCCTATCCACTTGAGAACGGCAAGACCATCAACATGGTGGCAATCACCAAGGGAACGGATCCCGGCGAGACCTGGGCAGAACACGAAGCCCCAACGGATCGTATGGCCCTGCTGAACGCGTTCAAGGACTGGAACCAGGGCCTGGTCTCAATTCTTCGCAACGCGCCGCAGATGACCTGGTGGCCCTTGTTCGAAGTTGCCGATGGACGCTGGAGCAATGCCGACGGCGCCGTCCTGATTGGAGATGCTGCGCATGCCATGACGCCTTTTGCAGCGCAAGGCGCGGCAATGGCCATTGAAGATAGCTACGAGCTGGCGCAGGCTTTCACGCATACGGCTGGAAATACCGCCGGTGCGATCGAGCGCTTTGAAAAACAGAGGCGCGCACGTATCAGCCGCGCGCGCAGTCGCGGTGCCTTCAATCAATTCGCCTATCACGCAAGCGGCCCGATCCGGCTCGGCCGCGACTTTGTCCTGGCCCTCAAAAGCCCCGAAAGCCTCGCGTCCGATCTGGACTGGCTTTACGGCTACCGAGCGACAGGCCTGTAACCAAAGCTGCTCGCGGGATCGTGCCATTCAAGGCTTGCGGGCAGCAATGCGGGCAACGGCGTCTGACTGTCTCCACTGCAGCGCAGCGGCTAGAGCCGTTCATCTTTAAATGGAAGCAGTTTGATGGAATGGAATTTTCGCGTCAGCAGGAAAACACCGTAGTCATGATGCAGCGCATCGTGCGAGGATTTCAAGATGAACGGCTCTAAACGCCGCCAAAGTGTCGGCAAAGCCACAAAATCAAAAAGGGCCTCGGAAACAATATCCGAAGCCCCGCGATCTGAAGGTCCGGGACAGGCAACAGCCAGAACCCAGAGCTATTGCCTTAATGTCCTAGTGGTCTGACCGAAACAGATGATACCCATCTGTTTCGAAAAGTCAGCCCACAAGCTATTGATCTGGTGGGGCGATTTGTTCTGACAGATAGGAACCATCTGTCAGGATCGCACCACTAGTGCAGGATCTGGCTCAGGAACAGCTTGGTCCGTTCATGCTGCGGATTGTCGAAGAACTCATCCGGCGCATTCTGCTCGACGATCTGGCCCTGGTCCATGAAGATCACCCGGTTGGCAACCTGACGTGCAAAACCCATTTCGTGGGTCACGCACAACATGGTCATGCCTTCCTCAGCCAGACCAACCATGGTGTCGAGCACTTCCTTGATCATTTCCGGATCAAGCGCCGACGTCGGCTCGTCAAACAGCATGATCCGCGGGTTCATGCACAACGAGCGCGCAATCGCCACACGCTGCTGCTGACCACCTGAAAGCTGACCCGGATACTTGTGTGCCTGTTCGGGAATTTTGACCCGTTCCAGGTAGTGCATTGCGATTTCTTCAGCCTTTTTCTTCGGCATCTTGCGAACCCAGATCGGCGCCAGGGTGCAGTTCTCGAGGATGGTCAGATGTGGGAACAGATTGAAGTGCTGGAACACCATTCCGACTTCACGACGGACTTCGTCGATCTTCTTGAGGTCGTTGGTCAGTTCGATGCCATCAACAATGATCTTGCCCTTCTGGTGTTCTTCCAGACGGTTGATGCAGCGGATCATGGTCGATTTACCCGAACCCGACGGCCCGGCAATCACGATGCGCTCACCGCGCATGACTTTCAGATTGATATCACGGAGAACATGGAAATCGCCGTACCACTTGTTCATGCCGATGAGCTCAATCGCGACATCGGTTTCCGACACGGTCATTTTTGAAGGGCCGGCGCCTTCTTGTGCTGCTGCGTTACTGTCAGCCATGGTTAAGTTCCCTTGTTATCGTTTGTGGCCAGTGTCGAGACGCCGTTCCATATAGGCGGAATAACGCGACATGCTGAAGCAGAAGATGAAGAAGACGAACGCGGCGAAGACGAAGCCGGTCGCCGGCGTTGCAGGTGAAATCCAGTTCGCATCGTTCATGTTCTGTGAAACGATGCCGAGCAGATCAAAAAGACCGATGATCAGCACCAGACTGGTATCCTTGAACAATCCGATGAAGGTGTTGACGATGCCAGGGATGACCAGCTTGAGCGCTTGCGGCATGATGACCAGCCGTGTGCCCTGCCAAAATGTCAACGCCATGGCGTTGGCGGCTTCGTATTGTCCCTTCGGGATCGCCTGCAAACCGCCACGGATCACTTCGGCCATATAAGCTGACGAAAACAGAGCCACACCAATAAGTGCACGGAGCAATTTGTCGAACTGCACGCCATCAGGCAGGAACAAGGGCAGCATCACCGATGACATAAACAAGACCGAAATCAGTGGCACGCCACGCCAGAACTCGATGAAGATAATGCAGAACATCTTTACAATCGGCATTTCCGATCGCCGCCCAAGCGCCAGCAGAATACCCAGCGGGAAGGAAACGACAATGCCAACGATTGCCACCACCAGCGTCACCAGCAAACCACCCCAAAGTGGTGTTTCAACCGGTTCCAGACCGAACTGTCCGGTGAGCAAGATGAATGCCAGAACTGGAAACACGATAAGCAAATACAAGGCATTTTCGCGTTTGTAAGGCACCGATGGAATGGCAATCGGAACCAGACCGATCACCAGGAGTACGCCCGACAGATACACCCTCCAGCGTTCATCCACCGGATACCGCCCAAGCATGAATTGGCCAAACTTCGCCTCGACAAAGGCCCAGCAAGCACCAACTTCCGGCCCAAGGCAGGCTTCACGGTTTTCACCGGTCCAGACTGCACTGATGAAAGCCCAGTTGATAATCGGAGGAATGACCCAGAGCAGGAACAGGAAGGTCAAAATCGTCAGGATCGTGTCCCGTGGCGTCGCGAACAGGTTCAGTTTGAGCCAGCCGACCACACCGCCGGTAGAGACGGGCGGCGCCATGACCGGACTTTCCTGAGTGCGAACGTAAGCAATTGAATTCGAATTGTTATCCATGGTTCAACGCTCCACCAATGAGACCCTGGAATTGAACCAGTTCATGAAGCTCGACGTGAGCAATGACAGCGTCAAGTAAACCAGCATGATGATTGAAATCGCTTCCACCGCCTGTCCCGTCTGATTGAGCACTGTGCCGCCAACAGCAAACAGGTCAGGATACCCGATGGCCACTGCCAGCGACGAATTCTTGGTCAGGTTCAAGTACTGACTGGTCAATGGTGGAATGATCACCCGCATGGCCTGCGGCACAATCACCAGCCTGCTGGTCAGATTTGGCCGGACACCAAGTGCAAAAGCCGCTTCAGTCTGGCCCCGTGACACAGCCAGGATGCCCGCTCGAACGATCTCGGCAATAAATGAGGCTGTGTATAATGACAGTCCCAGCAGCAACGCGGAAAACTCCGGTAAAATCACCCAACCGTCAATGACATTAAACCCTTGCAGCTTCGCATACTCCAGCGAGATGGGCATGCCAGACGCAAAAAACGCCAGCAACGGCAACACGATGAGAATACCAAATCCGGTCAGAAATACCGGAAACTGTTGACCTGTATCCATCTGACGTTTTTTCGCCCAACGACCGATTACAAACCACAGGATCAAGGCAACGATAATGGCATAAAAAATAAGCGAGGAACCGGCTTCGGGGACAATGCGCGGCAGATAGAAGCCTCGATTGTCAATCGCAAAGATCATCTCTTCGCCCGGAATATGCCCGGCCGCGCGCGGTGACGGCAAAATCGAGAGCACTGCCTTGTACCAAAAAAGAAGCTGCAGAAGCAGTGGAATGTTGCGCAGCGTTTCCACGTAAACCGTGGCAAATTTCTGAACCAGAAAATTCTTCGACATTCTTGCCAGACCGACAACAAAGCCGATCACAGTCGCAATGACGATGCCGATTGCAGAAACCACCAACGTGTTTGATATGCCGACGAAAAAGGCCCGTAAATAGTTGCTGTCATTGGTGTAGGGAATGAGAGATTGGCCGATATCAACTCCGGCCCGGTCACTGAGAAAGCCAAACCCGGAAGCGATCCCCTGCTTCTCCAGATTGTGGATGGCGTTTGTAACGCCGATATACACCAACCAAGCGACAACGATAATCAACAATGCCTGGAAGAAAAGGCCCCGCGCCTTGGGATCGTAAATTAAAGATACGCGAGCAGAATCTTCGACGCCTGACGAGGCGCCGTCTTGATGAGCCATGTCGTTCCCCAACTCTATGCGTCCAGCTCTTATGAACCGGATCTTTTATGAAGCCTGTCGACGTTACGTCAGGCCTGACGGTCTCATCAACTGAGACCGGAGGGAAAGGCGGGCCCCAAAAGAGCCCGCCCAACAATCGTTAGCTCTTAGCGGATTGGCGGAGCATACTGCAGGCCACCCTTCGACCACAGCGCATTCACGCCACGACCGATTTTCAGCTGAGTACTCTCGCCAACATTGCGCTCAAACACTTCGCCGTAGTTGCCGACGTTCTTGACGACATTGTAAGCCCAGTCAGCATCAAGCCCGATGGATTCGCCGAAATTGCCTTCCTTGCCAAGAAGACGCATGACGTTCGGGTCGGTCGAATTGAGCATTTCGTCGGCATTGGCCGATGTCACGCCCATTTCTTCAGCGTTGATCATGGCAAAGTGAACCCACTTGACGATCGAGAACCACTGATCGTCGCCCTGACGAACAACAGGACCGAGCGGCTCTTTGGAAATCACTTCTGGCAAAACCATGTGATCATCCGCGTTCGACAGGCCGAGGCGGAACGAATACAGGCCCGACTGGTCGGGGGGGTAAACGTCGCAACGGTTGGCGTCGTAAGCTGCGTTCACTTCTTCCAGCTTTTCAAACACGACCGGATTGTAGGTCATGTCGTTGGCTTTGAAGTAGTCGGTGAGGTTGAGCTCTGTGGTGGTGCCGGTCTGCACGCAGACCGAAGCGCCCGAAAGCTGCAACGCGGAGTTCACACCGAGCGACTTGCGCACCATGAAGCCCTGGCCGTCATAATAGTTGACCCCGGCAAAGTTGAGACCCAGCTGGGTGTCACGGCTCATGGTCCAGGTGGTGTTGCGCGAAAGCACATCAATTTCACCGGACTGAAGCGCAGTGAAACGCTCCTTGGCCGAAAGCGGGCTGAACTTCACAGCTGTTGCATCGCCGAAGACAGCTGCTGCAACACCGCGGCAGAGATCAACGTCGAGACCTGACCAGTCACCTGCATCATTTGGGGCGGAAAAACCGGCAAGTCCGGTGGAAACGCCGCACTGGACGAAACCCTTTGCCTTAACGTCATCCAGCGTTGCGGCGGAAGCGACGGTCGCTCCCATGCCTGCAACGGCCGCGACGCCAACGACAGCCGACAGAATCTTTTTATTCATTTGATACAACCTTTTTTTTCTGTTGCCCTGTTTCGGGTGCGCCAAAGAAGACAGGAGCCATTTCCCTGGCCCTCTGCCGGTATCTCTTTGCACACGATAATATACCACGCCGAAATCAATCATGGGTCAAGTGTCCCCCGCCTTTAAATTGCTAAATGACCCCATTTGCAGCGTATATAGGCACCAGACGGACAAATGGACCCATTTCCGTCAGGTGCTGGCGGTCCCGTGGCTACGCCTCAAACAGGCTGCTTCCAAGAGGAAAGCGGTCGTTCTTGTGGTTGCAGTCAACTCACGATAAATCTTTGGCTTCTTCAACGACACCATGTTTCAAAGCCAGAAAAACGGATCCAGCATGAGCAAAGACAACAACACGTCCAAAACCGGAATAAACACTCGTCTGGCCCATGCTGGCCATGATCCGCGCAGTTTTCATGGCTTCGTCAATCCGCCGGTTGTTCATGCCTCGACTGTGCTGTTCCCTGATTCTGCCACCATGGTTTCCCGTGATCAGAAATACACCTATGGAACCTACGGCACTCCAACAACAGATGCCCTGAACTCGGCGATGAATGAACTTGAAGGCTCGGAAGGCACAATTGCAGTTCCGTCCGGCCTGGCTGCCATAACCGTGCCCTTTCTCGGTACGCTCAGCGCTGGCGATCACTTGCTTGTGGTCGATTCTGTCTATGGCCCGACTCGAAACTTTTGTGCCGGCATGCTGGCCCGATTGGGAGTTGAAACCAGCTATTACGATCCGTCGATTGGCGCGGGCATCGAGGCACTCATGCGCCCCAACACCAAGCTTGTTCACACCGAAGCGCCAGGCTCGAACACCTTCGAAATGCAGGATATTCCTGCCATCGCTGAAGTCGCCCATGCCCATGGCGCGCTGGTTTCCATGGACAACACCTGGGCCACGCCGCTGTTTTTCAGGCCGCTCGATCATGGTGTCGACATATCCATCCACGCCGCAACCAAATATCCTGCAGGTCATTCGGACATCCTTATCGGTACAGTATCCGCCAACAAGTTGGCCTGGCCCGCAGTTTGGAATTCCTTCACGTCGCTTGGTGTCTGTGCCGCTCCCGACGACAGCTATATGACCTTGCGCGGATTGCGCACGATGGGAATCAGGCTGGCCCGTCACCAGGAAAGCACGTTGGCGATTGCCCGGGCGCTGGAGGGCGTGGCCGGTGTTGCAAAAGTCCTGCATCCAGCACTTGAAAGCTTCCCCGGTCATGCGTTGTGGAAGCGCGATTTTTCCGGCTCGTCGGGAATATTCTCGATTGTTCTTGATGTCGCCGATGCCGCCCGCCATCAGACAAAGGCACATGCTTTCCTCGACGCACTTGAGATCTTTGGTCTGGGCTATTCCTGGGGAGGCTATGAAAGCCTCGCGGTTCACGCCAATCTCTCCGACAGAACTGTCGCCATGCCGCCCAAGGAAGGCCCGGTTATCCGGCTTCAAATCGGGCTGGAAGATGTCGACGATCTGATGACAGACATTGAACGTGGCCTCAAAGCCGCTAAATCCGCCTGATGACGACCGCGCTCACGTCATCGTCCGTGAGCGCGGCCATTCGAACGTCGAACCGATTATCAAGTCGATGCCGGGAGGGTGATAACGAACCGCGCGCCATCTTGATAGGATGGATCAAGCGCGATACTGCCTCCATGGCTTTCCGAGATTCTGCGGCACAAGGCCAGCCCGATACCTGATCCCGGATAGTGTTTTTCATCATTGTGCAGCCGTTGAAAAACACCAAAAATCCGCTCTGATTCTGCCGGGTCAATTCCAATGCCACTGTCTTCGACAGCAATAGAGTTTCCCTTCTGCCCGGTTTCGGCACTAACCCGGATCGTGACGGGCTTACCCGGTTCGCAGTATTTCATCGAGTTGGCAAAGAGGTTTTGAAAGAGCTGAACCATGAGATTGATGTCGGCAACAACCAAAATGTCGTCTTCAGAAACCAGGATGGCCTGCGATTCCGCCGCAATGACCGCGAGATTGTCCCATGCGGCAGCCACTGCCCTGGATAGCTGGAAACTCTCGGGATTGACCTCCTGGTAAGCCAGCTGCGAATATTCGAGCAGGTTTGAAACCATCCGTTCCATGGCTTTGCTGCGATCGGAAATATGGTCTGAGAATGTTTCGAGATCGACGGTTCTGCCTTCACTGACATCTTCAGCAATCATATCGGCAAACAACCGTATCTGACGCAGCGGCGCCTTGAGGTCGTGCGAGACGATACCGCTGAATTGCTCCAGTGCGGCATTGCGCAACTCCAGCTCGCGGGATTGGCTCGTGATCCTGTTCTGGGCTTCGCGACTTTGTGTAATATCCCTCCCCACGGAGACAAGCTCCACTGGTACGCCGTTCTCAAACACCATCAGGTTGGACCAGAAATACCAGAGCTTCTCGCCGTCGCGCCCGACCATCTCCTGCTCGCTTGTTCTGATCGGATTTTCCGGAGACAAGCTTTGCAGAAGTTCCATCACCACGCTCTGATCCGCGTGAGGAATGAAATCGAGGAACTTTCGACCGATCAGATCGTCGACCTGGTGACCCGTGAAGCGCGCGTAATTGGCGTTTACATAGGTCAATGTCGTGTCAGGGGTGGCGCGCGCAATGAAATCAGGGAGATTTTGTACAAGCGTCTCAAACTCATGCTCCTTGCGCGCAATCGCCTGCTCGATCTCAATGCGTTCGGTCATGTCCTCGACAAAGGCCAGGGCCACCGGCTCCACCGTATCAGCCATGAGCTCCAGACGAACCCTGCACGGATAGGTACTTCCATCCTTGCGCCGGTGCCACGTATCAAAGGTCTTGACCTTGGCTTCCCCCGACACGATCGGGGCAATAACTTTGCTCATTTCAAGCTGCGTCAAACCCACGCTGAAATCCCGCGCACAAATCTCACGTAGCTCTTCCATGCTATATTGCAGATTGTCGCGCGCCGATTTGTTCGCGCTGATGATTTTTTCGTCAGTCAGGCTGGCCAGATAAATTTCCTGCTCAACACCTTCGATAATCAGGCCAAGCCGTTCGGCTTCAGTCTTTATCTGCTGGATTGCAGTGATATCTGTTCGAACCCCGACCCGGTAATTCTCATCGGTTACACGCTCCTCAATGAGCAGCGATCTGTTTGGGCAGATTTCTTGTACAAATGGCTCACCCGGATTGTTGTGCCTCACAAGCCGTATTTGAAGCCAGGTCTCGTGCGCTTCGGGTGTATCTCCGGCATCAGGATATTGGCCATGTTTGAGGCCGTAACGTATGACCGATTCAAATGTTCTGCCGACTTTTATGGCCGGCGCAGATATCGAATAGATCTTCCGGTAGGCATCATTGCAAAGCACAAGACGATCCTGATCGTCATAGACGACAAAGCCATCGGAGATAGAACCCAGCGCCGTATTCAGAATCGTTTCAGCGCGCAAACGGTCTTCCTGCGCTTTGTAGATTTCACTGAGATCACGGATCAGCGCCACCACACCGATGGGCTCCCCTTCCGCCGAATCCATCGGGCTGACTGTCAATTCACCTGGAAAGACACTGCCATCCTTGCGCCTGAGATTAAGGCGGCGATGAACCGGGCTGGTACCCCTGCTCAACGGATATAGCTCGCCCCCCACGTCCTGAGCATCAGCGGAGGAAGCATAGAATTGCGCCGCGCTCATCCCGACGAGTTCTTCAGCGCTGTATCCGAATTTTTGCGTAGCTGCCGCATTGGCGGCTAGAATTGTCCGATTGCCGTCGACAATCAGCACCGGGTCCGGCAGCGTATCATACAACGCCTTGAGCATGTTTTCAGGCAACAGCGGCATGCGGCTACCAATCCGGGCGTGGCCAAAACGGCCCAATCACAGAAAATCTTCGGAACAGGTCTCAGACAGCTGATCACGTGTATATTCGGAGACAATAAATCCAATCGCGGCGCCGTCGATCTCATCCTTGCCAATTCGGAAATCGACACCGTACTCCCTGAATTCCTCAAAATATTTGCCACTGATATCAGAGGATATAATTCCGATCGGCCCGATAAAGCCGGCTTGCCGCAACTGGGGCGCGGTTTCCCGAAAATCATTGTTGGGCAAAAGACGGTTGTCCAGAAACACCATATCGATACAGCCTGCCTTGACGCTCTCGACAGCCGCGCCGATGTCTCCGACATAATCGAGTTCGATAGCCAGTTCTTCGACATTCCTTAGTTTTCGCTTCAGCAGAGTGTGTTCCGCCGGATCGTCGTCAACCAGTAAAATCCTCAAGTGGCTATCGACTGGCTTAGTGGTCATGGAAGGCCTCCTGCCCAACTACGTTATCATACCGCTGCGTAGAGCCGAAGCCACCATTTGCGCGCGATTGACAACATGCAGCTTGCGCAAAACCGCCGCGATATAGGAATTGACGGTGTGTTCGGACAAGCCGAGAATAATGGCAATCTCCGCAGACGTCTTGCCCTCGGAAGTCCAGCGGACAATCTGCATTTCACGGTCGCTGAGGCCGGAAATTGAATCCAGGGACAAAATCACTTCGAAATAACGCTGGAAAATAAAGGCAGCATCAAGCGCGATCAAAGCCAGATCCTGATGCGCGATTTTGTCTTCACCACCAAACATGACCAAACCGTATCGTTTGCCGGTCACCGCATGCAACGGCACGATCAGCACCGACGTGGCTCCACTCAATCCAAAAATGTCTGATGGCTGTTCCTGTATATCCATGCAGCACGGCGCCGATGACTGCTGCAGATACAGCACGACCGGATCAGTGTTGCCGACAACCATGCTCGCCGCATCGTCGAACCAGGAGACGGAAAAATTATGCAGAGCATGGGCTTGATGAAGATTTATGCCTTCGTCATCCCCCAATATCTCGGTGATACCGAAATATTGAAAGCCATGACTACCAGCGAGAGATTTGAACAACCGGAAAAAATCCATCCGATTGACCGCCCGTCCCAGTTCAGGCCCTAGATGTAAAGCGGTTTCCGTCACCAGCATAATTTCTCTTTCGAATCAGCGCTTCTGATAAACTTCTAATATTGCATAGTTACCAATTTTCCCACAGCCAACCTTGTATGGCATTTAATAAAATAGGAAAAATACCAACAAAAATAGCAATTATCGGCTTCAAGGTGCGGCAGGTTTTCCTGTTTGGGAAAAAATGAAAGAGGCAGATCCGCCCTTCAATACCACTCGCCTCTAATCTGGTAATCTGGTCTGCCCGCTTGACTGCGGAGTCCGAAGGTATGTGGCGACGGACAAATGAATGGCGACCCCTGCAGGATTCGAACCTGCGACCGTCGGCTTAGAAGGCCGGTGCTCTATCCAGCTGAGCTAAGGGGCCGACTGTGCTTTGCCCGGCAATGATCCTGGCAAAGTGACAAATATTCTCAGTGAGTCCAAGGTTGACGGCGATCGAAGCGGAAATTGTCAGAATAGACCACCCGGCGGCGCTTGCTTTCCTTGGGTTCGGAAACCCGGAATGCAAGACCGTTGCGCGTGGCGTAAGCTACCGCCATTTCGCGCGTTTCAAATGTCATGTGGATCTGGCTTTTCATGTCACCGGAGGACGTGTAGCCCATCATAGGATCAATGCTGCGAGCCTGTTCCGGTTCGAATTCCAAAACCCAGTCGTGGGTATTGGCTTTGCCGGATTGCATCGCAGTCTTCGCGGGACGATAGATTTTGGCAGTCATGTCCCGGTCCCTCTTCATGGCGCCTTGCGCCTGAAGAGGCGGATCAAGGCGCCCTGCTGTATACCGTCCAAAGCTGGACGTTGGAAATTGGTCGGAGCGGCAGGATTCGAACCTGCGACCCTCTGGTCCCAAACCAGATGCGCTACCAGGCTGCGCTACGCTCCGACTTGCCTAAGGCGTGATCCTGATACTCTGGAACGCTATGCCCCGCAACACCAAATCGACGCCAATTCGATTTTATTGCCAAATCATTTGCCTATCACCCGATGAAGCACCTTGTTGCCTTCCGAAATTCCGCGCTTTGCAGCCGTTCCGGCATTCAGTTCAAGGACATAGCGGACCGGAACCGCTGACGGAATGATTGTTTCGGAAAAGGGCGTCGTATTCCGTGCGATTCGGGCGACCATGCCGTCGGCATCGATAAAGAGCATATCAAGTGACAATGGCGTGTTCTTCATCCACATCAAAACGGAACGGGTTTGATCAAACCTGAAAAGCATCCCATGGCCCGAAGCCATGCTTTGCCGGTTCATCAATCCACTGGCGCGGTCTTCAGGCGTCAGTGCGAGCTCTACAGTAAAGGAAACGGGCCCTGCCGCTGTCTCTATAACGAGGCTTTCCGGGTCTGTCGGCAATTGCGCCGACATCGCCGGCATAGCTGTCGCGAAAATCAAACCTGCAAGAATGAAGAGGACGGTCTGCTTGAAGCTGCGCATGGCCCGGTCAGTGGGAGTTCGGTATGGGCGAATCGATATCCGGATGGATTTCCGCCGCCATCAAACCTTTTTCACCATCGCCGAAGCGAACCAGCACCACCTGCCCTGGCCGCAACTCAGCC
>Ga0163215_101248_pt1 | contig 17512 bp, 15 predicted proteins | sample SynspAceP_FD_185934 | JGI IMG/M metagenome (GOLD analysis project Ga0163215, IMG submission 185934) | Saline lake microbial communities from Ace Lake in Antarctica - Synechococcus sp. Ace-P (Hybrid Assembly) | ecosystem: Environmental > Aquatic > Non-marine Saline and Alkaline > Saline | place... | reverse complement strand
ATTTTTTCACTTTCTATAGATTCAACGACATCCATCATTTTAGTCGCGTAATCAGAAGGATAAATAGTATCCTGATCACTTAACCAAATATATTCAGCACCGGTAGAAAAAGCGTGTTGAATCCCGATATTTTGAGCTCTTGCAATTCCAACATTTTCCTCAAGGCTGATTAAAACAATACATGACGATAAGCAGTCAGACCATTCACTAATATTATCAGAACCATTATCCACTACATAAACTGGAACTTCATTATCTAATATTCTATTAATAACTTTTTTAAAATACTCTAAATCTGGATTAAAAGTAACTACCACACAAGCAAGCTGAATCATTAAGAAAGACCCCAGTTCTCAGGCCATACAATCAGACCCGCACGTAAAATATAATAATAAAAATAACCAATTAAAAAACCACCTATTAAGACATTGGCAATCCAAGGTTTACGTACCCATTCCAAACAATAGCGATAATATAAAGGGAAAATAAATATCAATCCAAATCGAAAAATTTCACTCACACGATTTTGAAACGCTGAAGCGCCAACAAACAAGCCTAATACAACCAAAGACATAAAAACACAATTAAAACAAATCACTTCAAAATCAGTTAACTCATCACGATAGCGCCAATAAACAATAACACTTGCACAAAACAAAAAAATAAATTGAAGAGAATAAGGTGCAGAACTCTTATCATAACTATTCAAATATAAATTAACCTTATCGATTCCGACCCAATTTTGATCAGCATAAGAAAAAACAATTTTAGATAAGGATAAAAAATCAACCCCTAACCACCAACATAAAATAAGTATTGGCCAAAGACTGGCTAAGAAAACTATTGTTTTTCTATTTTTAAATACATAAATAGCCAGTATAAAAACAAGAGAGTAATGAAAAAAAAGAGCTGATGAAAGTATCAGAAACAACGATTTATAATTCTTATCCCCACTCAAAAAATAGAGCCCTAAATAAGCAATAGCAATAGCTAACGACACCCTAATTTGAGTACCATCTAGTAACACAAAAAAATAAGCCAAATAGAAAGCAAAAGAAATATAAAAATTTCGAGAAGTTTTTTCAATTGTATATATTTTTAAGCTAACAGATATCAATGAAATCATAAGAAACCAAAAAAATGAAGAAAACCCATTCATTATTTTTGCGCAAACAATAAAAAAAAGTTCATAACCCCTTATCTCAATGGCAATATTTCCCCATCCACTTGAACTATAATGATTAAAAATATTTTGATAGTTTACAGAGTCCATTGACATATAAGCTGATAGAAATGCTGCCAATAAGGAAAACAGTATAAAAAGACATTCTTTTCTATAAAAATATAAATAAAACATTTTACCCTTTCAATACAATAAGACTGATTAAATATTTTTTAAATCTAATAGTTAATAACATAATTGAATTTCATACAAGCCACCAATCCTTCCGAATTAAGTGGAAAAACACTACCACAATAAATATCTCAGTAATTAGCAAAGCAATGGTCGTACCTTTGTAAGAATACAACTGTGTCAAGCCTACACATAGTAACAAGCTTAACAATGCCGCACACAATAACACATAAAAGAAAGCTTTCTCACGACCAGTATTAAGTAAAATTTGCGTACCAAAAATGTTGTTAAGAAAGATTAATAAAGGGATCACCAACATGCTTTTTAAAACCCAGGTACTAGACTTCATTTCATCGGTATACAGCAGGTGTATAATGGTATCAGATAAAGCATATACCACAAGTAAAACGGCTATATATAACGCACTACCTATATACGCAACCTTTTTCAGCTTTACTATCGCACCTGCTCGATCACTGGTCATTTTTTTGGCGATCAAAGGAAAAAGCGCACTCGTAATAGGAGTTTGAGCTAGCGCCAAAGTTCGCATTATTTTTTCAGCTCCCACATAATAACCCACAGCAATAGGACCAGAAATAATCCCAAGAATAACAATGTTTGTTGAACTAAACAAAGTCACTTTCAACTGAGACAAAAATACATACCACCCTTCTGCCAAGCTCGTGCAAATCTCTTGCCACGTAGACCAAGTAAAACGAACACAATAAGACCCATGAACAAAATACAACGCTAGCACAACAGACAACAAAGTACCCATCGCTGTCAATAAAGGCACATAAAGGTAGTCGTCTGGCCCAGACACAAAGACAAAAATACCCACTGTCAAAAACACCTTAGCCAGCACACTTAAATATGTCACATACTTCATTTTTTCAATGCCCTGAAAAAACCACACAGGGAACAAAGACTGACCAATCACCACAAGAAAAGAAACAAAATATAACGTCCGATACTCAGCCAAAGCTGGTACAAAAAATACCAAACACGCCAAACAGAACGCACTAAATAGTAATAAAACAAACTTAATCAACATCACACAGCTATAAATACGACCAACTTTTACCCAATTTTCTCGATGAATTGAAATAGCTCTGGTAGCTGTTAAATTAAAACCATAGTCCGCTAAAACAATAAAATAAAACATCAGAGCCATTGCAAAAGCCAGCTGACCAAACAACTCAACACCCAATACACGTACCAAAAAAGGGACAGTTAACAAAGGTAAAAAAGAATTTGCCGCTTGAATAATCGCCAAAAAAGCAGCGTTAGAAAAAAAACGTTGGTTTTCAGCGTTTAACTTAAACATTTCGACCAGCCACCATAAGAAAACTAACTTATTGAAAAATAAAAAAGGCTTTCGAACAGACTCATTGACCGCTTTTGGACCAGCGCAATGAATAACAGTCGAAAAGGCATATTGCTCAAACACATTTTTAGAGAAACAGAATCGAGAACATTACCTCAAAAAACGCTGAGCGCTTACCGGTAGTCATCTTAATACGATCTAAAAGATTTATTTATTGTTCGAAAATTCATCAACAATCACTAGATCAAAGTCGGCTAAAATTAGCTCTACACAAGTATACGAACCAATGTAGCCCGTACCGCCAGTAACTAGAGCACTCATTTCTCGCTCACCTTAAATAAAATATTTAGCACCTTCAAAGCGATTTTTTTCATATTCTCACTTTCCACGTAACACCTCAATTCTGGTGCATTTCCAGAAGGACGCAAGTGAACAATATCCCCACTATTAAGTGTCATACGCAGCCCGTCGGTTTCATCAATAAAAACAACCTCAAGCACTTCACCTTCATTCGCTATTGCAGATAAAAGCTCAGTTTGCTTGGCCTTGCTCGTTTTAATATCTGCTATAAGCTGTTTACTAACGTCTGTTGGAATGTCTTTAATTCGGTCACTAGCCGTAAAACGCTTAGAAAATTCATTCGTCAATTGACTAACTGGGCGGGCCTGTTCCAATGACATAGCCAATACAATTAACGCTGGCAATACACAGTCTCGAGTCGGCAATGCATGCAGCGTTTCGTTATTAACCACAAAATCTGAACCCACCAAAAAGCCACCATTGGCCTCGTAACCAACAAGTCGAGCGTCTGGCGACTGATTGAGTAACGCGTCCATACCAGCGATTACATAAGGCGAACCAATTTTAGTACGCAGACTGACTCTAGCGGGTTGCTGTTTTTCGCCCTCTAACTCTAAAACAGTATTGACGTTCACAGGCGCCGCCACATGAGTCGCTTTCAAATAATTAGCACAAAGCACTCCTAGAATATCGCCTCGCAGCCACTCGCCCTCTTCGTTAGCAATAAGTGGTCGATCACCATCTCCATCGGTCGAGATAATGGCATCCAGCTTATATTCTTTAGACCAATGCAAACCTTTCTGAACATCTTCTTCTGATACCGCCTCTGTATCGATCGGCACAAAAGTCTCAGTACGTTCTAATGAAATAACGTCGGCACCGAAATGAGCCAATAGTTCTTTAATCACATCGCGCGCTACGCTGGAATGTTCATATACACCAATACGTTTACCTTGCAACATAGCCGCAGAAAAAATCGCGGTGTAACGCTGTTTGAAAAGTTCAATAGCAGAATCGTCTACTACAGGCAAAGCCAACTGAGTAGTTTGCTCTGAAATGAATTCAGGCACACCAACTAAGCCATCCATAATAGAGGTTTCATCAGCCTTGCTAATCTCGCCGTCTGGGCGATAAAACTTAATGCCGTTGCGATCAAATGGGATATGGCTGCCCGTTATCATCACGGCAGGCATGTTATTTTGCATGGCATAAAACGCCAAAGCTGGCGTTGGCAAGGCGCCACAAAATATAACTTTAGCACCAAAAGATTCAGCCGCCAGCAAACAGGCTCTGGCAATATCAGGACTACTCGGACGTAGATCCGTACCAATAGCCACGCTAGAGGCAGAAGGGCACACGGTTTGTAGAAAAGAACGTACAAATACAAAACAAAGTGCTGGGGTTAGATCCTTGACCAAACCACGCACACCGCTCGTACCAAACGCCACACCCAATTCATAGCTAAGTTGTTTAACCTGTACAGCATTAGCACTCATTCTATCCATTCCAACCTAACGGCCATTATATTAACGACTATTTTCTTAACGGCCATAGCGATCACTAAATCGCACAATATCGTCTTCACCTAGATAGCTACCAGATTGGACCTCTACTAGCTCCAAAGGAATTTTACCTGGGTTTTCTAACGCGTGAACCACTCCGACAGGAATGTAAGTAGACTCATTTTCAGTCAGCAGAATTTCTCGTTCACCGTTTTGTACTTTCGCAGTACCAGACACAACAACCCAATGTTCGGCGCGGTGATGATGCATTTGCACGCTTAACTTCTCACCGGGCTTTACCATAATACGTTTCACTTGGTGACGTACACCTAAATCAACCGCTTGGTATGTTCCCCAAGGACGATGCACTGTAGTATGATGCATGTGCTCTGTGCGACCTTCCGCTTGGATGCGCTTAACAATCTTCTTCACATCTTGCGCATTATTTTTATCCATCACCAAAACAGCATCTGTGGTTTCGACAATAACGAGATCATTTACGCCCACTGCCGCTACTAAACGAGACTCTGAACGAATAAGGCAATTGCTAGAACCTTCTGACATCACGTCACCAAGTAGTACATTGTTATCTAAGTCTTTATCGGCATAGTCATATAAAGCATCCCAAGCACCAATGTCGCTCCAGTCACCCGTATACGGAACAACCTTCGCTTTATTAGTCGGCTCCATCACAGCAAAATCAATCGATTCATCAGGGCATTGAGAAAACAACTCTGCATCAATGCGGACAAAATCCACATCTTCTGTACGCTGCTGATAGGCAAGATTTACCGCTTGAAAAATATCATCACGATGCACTGCCAATTCATCAAGGAAAGCCTTTGCACGGAACAAAAACATACCACTGTTCCACAGATATTCGCCGGAGTCTAAATAGCCTTGAGCTTTTTCAAGGTTAGGCTTTTCAACGAACTCTACGACAGAGAAGTTCTCACCAGAACGAATATACCCGTAACCCGTTTCTGGGCGAGTCGGCTGCACTCCGAAAGTAACTAACGCATCTTGCTTAGCCAATTCAAACGCTTGCTTAATCGTCGCTTCAAACGCCACAAGATCACGGATTACATGATCAGCAGGTAACACCAACATAAGCGCATCATTAGACTGGCTTCGTATCGCTTCTAAAGCCGCCAAAGCAATGGCTGGCGCCGTATTGCGACCTTTAGGCTCAAGTACAATACTGGATTTTTCAACACCGATAGATTGCAACTGTTGTGCAATTAAAAAGCGGTGATCCTCGTTACAAACCACGATAGGATCTGCCATTTCCAAAGATAATGTGCGTTGCATGGTCTGCTGTAGAAGACTGTATTCTTTATCTGTCAACGGTAAGCATTGCTTAGGGAAATGTTCACGTGATAATGGCCAAAGACGGCTGCCAACGCCACCGGATAAAATAACAGGAATAATTTTCACACCAGATCCTTCGTATATGACAAAAATAATCAGGCTAGTCTAACAAAAGCATGAGACAAGAAATATAAGAATAAATTAATGAAAGACAAATAAAGGAAAAAAGTGAATAATCCATTGACCAAATATAGACACCTTTGGGGATGTAACAATAACGTCCCTATTTTTTAATAAAGAATCATGCGTATTCCACTTATTTATTAACAATACTTATCAACGGTCTAACAAACTTGCGTTAGCTTTCGTATATTTGGCCAGATTATGGAGAGCTACTCCCTACCTTAACGGCTTTATTCGCCATGCACCAAACGCCTTATCAGAATGACGGTTTCAAAAGCCGCAAGCCTACCACGTTTTAGTTTGCTTACTTGGGAACATGCATTCAAGTCGAGCTCCGCGCCTTAACATTCTGAAAAGCCCAATAGCAGCCAGTAATGTGGCTGATTTATCACACTCCTACCACTAAACAAGATAATTAAACCTTGTTTAGTGGTTTTTAAACGGATTAACTCCTGCCGGCTCAGATCATCTGGTCAACTCGAAACACGTTGGCAAGAGCAAACAACACTTCTAGCTTGCTGTCATTTTTAGCAAACTCACGATAAATAGCTTTTCTAAAACCAAACTGATATTTAATGATTCTAAAGGGGGGGTCTGACTTTTGCTCGATGCAGACTTCGGTATATTCCGTTTTGATTCGCTGTTTATTTTTTCTAAGGTACTTTTTTAAGATTCTAATTTTTCCCGCCTTTCTTTTAAAAAACATCTGCAATCAGCAAGTCTGCTTTGATATCTTTTAGCTCATCTCGCTTATGAGCACCATAATAGCCAGAATCCGTAGATACAAAGCACACTTCGTCGTGAAGCAGATTCGCTGTTTCCGTGATGCCATGCACGTTGGCCGCCATTGCACTCAACCTGTAAATCAACCCTGTCCTAGCACCAACAAAAATAGGGGCTTTTAAGCCAAAGAATTACTGTTTTCCATTCTGAGTTTGATGCACTCAGGGTCTCTTACTTTGGCTTTATTCTTCGTTAAGCTGACTGTATTAATAATTGTAGCGCCCATAATAACACCTGCTTTGAGGTAAATTCCTGCATCATAGAACCACCTATTCATTACTTTGGAAAGCCAACTCGATAGTTTGTGTTTTTCTAATAAGTGCCTAAAATTCATGATGGTGGTGCAATCAACTATCTAAAAAGTACTAGGACTATCTAACAGTAAATCAGTAAACAAGCACATAGAAGTGATCTCATACAAAATATCTAACATAGCTGGATCACTCATGTTGCAACAATCCTGCATGCTATGAATACGAAACATGCTAGACGATGGATAAGGACGTTTGCCATTCCTTAGTTTAGGGGAAAAGGCTGAACAACCAGTTATGCTTGATCCCATGCATCAACTCATTCATGCGTGCGAAGAAGATTTTTACGTGCTTTACTACGATTAATGTTGATTTTACTGTCGGTAAACGTGAGTTGATGTGACATAGTTGAGACTCAAGGAGTTATTCGTATGCCCCTTAACTTGAAAACAATTAATTTTAGCTTTGTTAAGTTAAATATAGTTTAAAATTTTTAAAGATTTCTCTGCGTGGATAGATGAATAAAGTCAAATTAACCGTTATCATACGAACTACTAGAAATCGAGATCAAGATTGTAAGAGGCAAAATGAAAAAATAATAAAAATTTTTATTAATAAGATATTATTAAAAGTAAAATCGACACAGTAGAATATTGTTATAAGAGAAAATTATTTTTTATAAAAACCCCGAGTCTAAATGTATGCTAAATGACAAAAAAAAAAGCACTGAAGAAAATAAAATGAAAATTTCATTATATATATTAATTTCAACAATGCTGAAAATCACTCTAATTTTCATGTTCTCCTCTGAATATAACAGTGCACTTTTTTACCCATTTGTTACATCATTATCTTTTGAAAACCTCAACCCTTGGCAATTACATTATGAAAAAAATCTAGTTGACTCTTTTCCATATCATGGACTAATGCTTTTAGTACTTGCTCCATTTGCTTTTTTTGGAGAACACATAGCGGGAGCAGAATATATTATGAAGATCCCATTGCTTTTTGCAGATTTAGGGATTTTTATTGTTCTTTTGAAATTTTTCCCACAGAAAGAAAAGAAAATACTCTTTTATTATTTTTTAAACCCCGTCGTCCTGTATGCAATATACATTCATTCACAACTTGATATAATTCCTACAGCTCTACTTTTTATTGCCATTTACTTTGTAACTACTCAAAAGCTACGAACCTCTGCACTTTTTTTTGGCTTCGCATTAGCGACTAAATTTCATGTCATCATTGCATTGCCTCTTATGCTTTTTTACTTGTATAAAAAAATCAATTCTAGTTCGGCTTTAAAATATATATTGATATCTTTTATAGTATTGATTGCATTTGATGCGCCATTTGTGTTTAGTGATGGGTTTATACAAATGGTATTATTTAACCCAAAACAATCTTTATTATTTGACACCTTTTACAATATTGGCTCTGTGAAAATATTCCTTCCAGTTGCCGCTATTTTGATGGTCTACTTTCATTTTTTCAATCAAAACAAGGTCAACCATGACTTACTGTTTTTTTACTTTGGCTTACTATTCACTGTCACAATATTTTTCATCTATCCAGGACCTGCATGGTATGTATGGATGATTCCGTTTGTAGTGATCTATTTTATTCAAAATAATAATCAAAATAAAACACTCATACTGCATAGCACCTTTTCATTTTTCTATCTGATTTTTTTTATATTTTTTCATAAAAGTGAATATGAAGACATTTTATTTTTAGGTCGATCGGTAGATTTTAAAATCAATAATGAAAAGCTACGAAACCTTTCTTTCACAATACTAGAAGTAACACTGCTTGCTATCATGTACGCATTTTATAAATATGGCATTAAAAGTAACTCTATATATAAGAAACAATCCAACCTTTCCATTGGTATTGGTGGAGACAGCGGCGTAGGTAAAACAACTCTTTTAAATAACCTTCAAGAAATTTTAGGAAGAAAATTACTTCAAATAGAGGGTGATGGAGAACATAAATGGGAAAGAGGTGATGAAAATTGGAATAAATTCACTCATCTTGACCCAAAAGCAAACCACATTCATAAACAAGCAGAAGCCATTTATGATCTAAAGCACAATCAAACTATTTATAGAAGTGAGTATGATCATCGGAATGGTAAGTTTACGAAACCTCAGAAAATAGAACCTAAAGAGTTTATAGTAATTGCAGGGCTTCACCCTTTCTACTTGCCAAAACTTAGAAAAAACATTGACCTAAAAATCTATGTAGATACAGATGAAAACTTACGAAGACATTGGAAAATCCTAAGAGACACTAAAAAAAGAGGTTACAACAAAGAGAAAATTTTGCTACAAATAGAAGCAAGAATGGATGATGCAAAAAAATATATCTATCCACAAAAAGACTTCTCAGACGTCGTTATCCATTTTTTTGCTATTAATTCATTTGAGATTGGATATGAGCAAGCTAATATTAAAATAGGATTACGGATCACTTTTGATGCGAATATCCATATAGAAAATATTTTAGAAAAAATTAATTGTGATTTTGTGTGGGATTATAACGATGATTTAAAATCTCAACATATAGAGATAAAGTCAAAACCACAAATTGATTTTGAAAATATCGCTCTTAGTACAATCGATAATATAGATGAAATAATAGCGCCAAAACCAAAATGGGACAAAGGTTACGATGGTCTTATTCAGCTTATATTATTAAAAATAATTAGTGAAAAACTAAAAGAAGACAATAAATAGATGAAATATAAAGCATTACTACTCGATATAGACAACACACTTTATGATTACAATATCTCCCATACCATCGCAAAAAAAAACGTTGTATCTTTTTTCATAAAAACATTCAAAATTGACGAAGATGAAATAGTATTAGCATATAATAAAGCAAGAAGAAAAGTTCATATGGAGTTAAGTGAAACAGCTGCTTCTCACAATAGACTGCTGTATTTTCAAAAAATGTGTGAAATTTTAAAAATCAATCCACTTCAATACAGCCTTAAACTTTACAACGTCTACTGGGATACTTTTTTAGAGAATATGACGCCATTTAATGGGGTATATGATTTATTAGAAAAATATAGAAATAAAATTTGTTTAGTTACAGATTTAACTGCTCATATTCAATATAGAAAAGTAGAGCAATTAAAACTAAATAAATATTGTGATATTATCATCACAAGTGAAGAAGCAGGCAAAGAAAAACCTCACCCTTATATGTTTATGCTAGCACTAAAAAAACTAAATTTAAAAGCTAGTGAAGTATGCATGATAGGAGACAGCTTTAAAAAAGATATTTTAGGCGCTTCTAACTTAGGAATGGATGTTATTTGGTTTAATCATGATAATAAGCAAGAGAGCCACACTGATAAGACTGCAGTAGAAGCTAAAATATTTAAAGAGATTTTGGAGTTAGTATGAGTAATATAAAGGATTTGATAGCGATATCAAAGTATGCAGGTGAGAGGTTTGATTTAGTTCAAGCAGGTGGAGGAAATAGCTCTGTAAAGCTAGAGAATGGCGAAATGCTTATCAAAGCATCAGGTTTTTTGTTAAGCGATATGGCAAAAAATAGTGGTTATTCTAAAGTTGATGCGAATAAAATAGCTAACATAGTCAAAATAGAAGCGATCATAAATGAATCCGATAAACGAAAAAGGGAATCACTTACAACAATATTCGTTCAAGAAGCAACTCTTAGTAAAGCTAATCGTCCATCTATAGAGACTTTACTTCACTCTTTTTTATACAAATATACACTTCATACACATCCGTTAGTGGTCAATATGATTGTGATACAAAAAGAATGGAAAGAAATACTCTCATTCATCTTCAAAGAAGAAGACATAGCGTTAGTGCCTTATAAAACGCCAGGAATAGAACTAGCCTTAGAGCTAAATAAAACGCTACAAACTTTTGAAACAATACCTAAAATTATATTTTTACAAAATCATGGACTCATAGTTACTTCACCTTATAAGGAAGACATCCAAAGACTGACAGACAAAGTGTTAGAAAAAATAGAAAACCATCTAAAAGTAGATATGAGCAGATACAAACTCACAAACAAACTATCCAGTCTTATAAGTAGAATACAAAATGATTCAAACATTGCATACTTAAGTGAAGATAGCTATTTAAATGAACAGCTTAGCATTAATAAAAAACTTTTTATGCGAACACCTTTTTGTCCTGATAGTTTGGTTTTTTGCGGTGTGAATGCTGTTGAGATTAAAGATTTTTTTGATACAACATCTATTTTAAACTATAAAGAAAAATATTTTGAACTCCCAAAAGTAATCATATTTGAAGGGAAACTGTTTTTTTTAGCTCCAAATATAAAAAAAGCCAAGGAAATAGAAGAGGTGATGAAATTTCAAATTATAGTTTTAGAAAAAAACATTAATAATAATAATATTTTTTTAGAATTAGAAGAACTAGCTTATCTCAGTAATTGGGAAGCTGAAAAGTATAGGCAGAAAGTATAATTATGATAAAAATATTCTTAATTTTGATATTCTTAATTTTTTCTTACATCAACTATCGTCATCTTAATTTAGCCTTTCTGTCACTATATAGTATCGATGAGTATGCTTTTCATGGAAGCTTGCTTACGATGTATGAAGGCCTTGTATCTTTAGATGTCAGAAAGTTTTTTTCTTTTGGGTTTTATAGCTATGGATTTGGTTTTTTCACTCTCAATCTACTACTAACTATACCATTTTTTTTATCAGACAATATAGAGATGACAATCTATATTCCTAGATTAATTACTTCTGCTTTTGCAATAGGTTCCTTATATTTCATCTACAAAATATCTAGAGACTATCTTGATAATATTTCTTCTATTTTAATTGGCTTAATTTTAGTTTCTATGCCAGGTTTTTGGAAAAATGCCTTTTGGTTTCACCCAGATTGGATGATGACATTTTTTATAATTTTGACTGTTTATTATTTATCAAAAGATTCATGGAATTTCAAAAAATTTTTTTGGCTCGGCAGTGTAGCTTTTGGTATGGCATTAGCCACAAAAATCCAAGCTATAACTTTTATACCTTTTATTTTCTTATACGTATTTTATGATAACTTTCAACAAAAAAATGTCGCGGATTTTTTTATAAAATTAAAACTCTTAACTAAAGCGCTATCAATAAGTATATTAATATTTTTATGTACAAACCCATATCTTATTCATCCTTCTGGACTGAAAGCCTTTATTGATAGTTTTGTAACCAATATGGAATCAAATACTACAAATCATGGGCTCTATACAAATATCACAATAATGGATAAGATCAACAACACCATTGACTACTATTATCTTGATGCCTTTATATTTGTTTTTCTAATAGCACTTTCAGTTTTCTTATCATCTTATATTTTCAGAAAAAATAAACCTAAAAATATAATCAGTATTTTTTCTATATTATTTTTGATCAACATAAGCTATCTACTTTATAATGTTAATAAAGATTGGCAACATTACTATTTGGCATTATTTTCATTAGCTCCATTGCTTTTCATTCCAATGATAGCAAAACACAAAAAGTTAAAATATTATATCCTAAGTGGAATATTGATCATTCAAGTAATAACTCATACCCAAGAATATTATACTGTATTTACAAAAGGATATCATCCTGAAAAAGAAATACCTACTCAAGAAATGCAACAATTAAGTAGTGTATTAGTTAATGCTTTAAAGAATCATATAACAAAAGATTCTAATATATTAATCGAGGGTTATGTGCCTTTTGATTTCAAGAAATTAGGATTAACATATAAAAATATTCATATAATTTGGGGGCCACTCCAAATGCATATGATTAATTTAGAAAATTACCTAGAAAAAAACAACACAAAAGACTCTAAAAATTTCAAAAAAATAGATTATGTAATTTTACCTAAAAATTCCATTTATTTTGACAAAGAAAAATTGAAAACAAAAATTGAACAAAATAATTATAACGATGCATTAGAAATCATTGAAAACTTTAATAATAATGGATATTTAGGATATGAAAAGTTCAAAGAAAATGAATATTTTTATATTTGGAGGAAAAAATAGATGCACATAATAATTCCAATGTCAGGTATAGGAAAAAGATTTATAGATGCAGGATATAAAGAACCAAAACCACTAATAGAAGTAGACGGCAAGCCTATCATTGAACATGTTTGTGCACTATTTCCAAACGAAGATAAGTTTACATTTATTTGTAATTCTAAACATTTACATGAAACAAAAATGAGAGAGATTTTAAAAAGAATAAAACCAAAAGCAAACATAATAGAAATTCCAAATCATAAGAAAGGTCCTGTATATGCCGTTTCGTTAGTCGAAAATCTGATAGAAGATGATGAAGAAGTGATAGTAAACTACTGTGACTTTGGGACATACTGGGATTATGAAGATTTTTTACAGCATACCAGAAACAGAGATGCTGATGGCGCAATACCTTCTTATAAAGGGTTTCATCCTCATATGCTTGGAAGTACTAACTATGCTTTTATGCGAGATGACAAACAGTGGATGTTAGAGATAAAAGAAAAAGAACCTTTCACTGAAAACCGTATAAAAGAATATGCATCAAACGGAACTTACTATTTTAAAAAAGGTTCTTATGTAAAAAAATATTTTAAAGACCTAATGGAAAAAGATATAAACCTAAAAGGTGAGTACTATGTATCACTTATCTATAATCTTTTGGTAAACGATGGTCTAAAAGTTTCTATCTATAATATTCAGCATATGCTTCAGTGGGGAACGCCACAAGATGTAGAAGAATACAACACATGGTCAAAGTATTTTAAAAACGCCATAAATGAAAAATCAAAACCTAGTCCACAAGAAAATAGCATCACTCTTATACCTTTAGCTGGTCATGGAAGTAGATTTTCAAAAGTTGGCTACATAAACCCAAAACCACTTATAGAAGTAAGCGGAAAACCTATGATAATCCAAGCCGCGAACTCTTTACCGAATGCTAATGAGTATATATTTGTCACTCTTAAAGAGCATCTTAAAAACTATCAACTAGAAGAGACTTTAAAAGATGAGTTTAAAGATGCAATAATTATCTCCATAGATGAAGTCACAGAGGGTCAAGCTATCACTTGCGCCTTGGGATTAAAAAGTGTTGATAGCAACTCATCACTTCTAATAGCTGCAACTGATAATGGAATGATATATAACCACGAAAAATATCAAACACTTATTAAAAATAATAGTGTAGATGCAATTATCTTTACATTTAGACACCATATAAGCAGTAAAAATAGCCCTAAAATGTATGGATGGGTTAAAACTGATGGTAAAGACAATGCAATGGGAGTATCCGTTAAATTACCTATTTCAGATAATCCCTACGAAGATCATGCAATAGTAGGTACATTTTGGTTTAAAAAAATAGATTATTTTAATAAGGCTTTAAAGAAACTACTTGATAAAAAAATAAAAGTAAATGGTGAATATTATGTTGATAGCCTGATGGGAGAGCTAATACAGCTTGGGTTAAATGTGAAAGTGTTTGAACTAGATGATTATATCTGTTGGGGCACACCCGATGATTATGAAAAATTTGTATATTGGCAAAGCTTCTTTCATAAAGTATCCTGGCATCTCTATAGTTTAGATAAAGATATTACAGTAAATAAAGAACAACTAAAAAGACTAGATAGACAGTATAATACTTTTGAGCAAGAGCATCGATGAAAAAAATTAAAAAGGAAGTTAAACGATTCCTGATAGCAGGTTTTAGTGCAGTTAGCACTGACCTGATTACTTATAGTATTTTGCTCTGTTTTCTACGTCATGATTTTGCAAAAGCACTTTCATTTGTTTTAGGAACTATTGTTGCATTTTTCATAAATAAATACTGGACATTTGAAAAGCATGAAAATAGCTTTAAAGAAATCTGCCGATTTGTAGCCTTATACTCTACTACACTAGGGGCAAATGTTATGACAAACCAATTTTTACTAGATAGGACAGAACAAGTATATTTGGCTTTTTTAATCGCTACTGGAGTTAGCACTATACTTAATTTTATAGGTCAAAAATGGTGGGTATTTAGATGAAAAGAGATTTAAATCTAGATTCTCTTAAAGGAATTTTAATCTTAATGGTTGTTATAGGGCATATCCCATTTGGTAATTTCTTTGTAGAAAAGCCTGGAATTATGATTGATTTTATTAAATGGTTTTATTTCTTTCATATGTCGTTGTTTTTTTCGATAAGTGTTTTATTTATAAAAAAAGATTTTGATTGGATTATAAAAAGAGCAGCTATAATATTAACGCCATATTTATTTTGGTTTTTTTATGGCCATAAACTGTTGCTTTTTCAGAACCCTATATATTTTATAGAGAAGTTATTTATAGGCAATTGGGGCTCCTTAAATTCTATTATATGGTTTCTACCTGCACTCTTTTCTTTAAATTTAATATTTTACATCTTTTATAAAAGTAGTAATGTTTTACAATGTTTTATATTTGGAATTTCAATACTAACTTTTTTATTTGCAAAACAAATTGCATTTTTTCATTATTATATACCCTTTGGTATCGATATAGCCTTTTATATTTTTATACTTACTTTTTTAATACAAAAAATTTATAAAAATCAAGAAAAATATACTTTCATAAAGTTTCATTGGCTTCTTATTCTGATTACACTTTCATCTTGTTTTTTATTTTACTTTGAACCTATTAAAAGACACACTCAATGGCTTGAAATTATAGATCTAGCTCAATACTCAGTGACAGAAACTTTTTTAGGTTATATCTCTTTTATAATTTTAAATATTAGTTTGTTCATTTTATTTTTAAAATTAAAACCAATAAAAATTATGATTTTATTGGGCAGGTACTCTTTTCCAATTTTTTTATTACACTTAATTGTCTTATACAAAATACCAACTTACTTAAATGGTGTCATTGAAAAATCAGGTTTTACTCCCCTAATAATATCATTTTTATTTTCAATAATCATACCGATAATAGCATCTAAAATTCTAATGAAAATAAGTGTTAAATTTAAATATATAGGAATGGCAGAATGAAACTTTCCATTATTATACCGTGTTATAATGAATCTAAAAACTTACCTTTAATTTTAGAAAAATTTGCAAGCGCAATAAAAAGAGATGACATAGAAGTATTACTTGTAAACAATGGTTCAAAAGATAACTCACAAGCGATATTAGATGAATTAATACCACATTATGCATTCGCAAGAGTCGTAAGAGTGGAAGTCAATGAAGGCTATGGCTTTGGCATTGCATCAGGACTTAAGGAGGCAAGAGGAGAGTTTATAGGCTATACCCATGCTGATATGCAAACAGATCCAGCTGATCCAATTAAGGCTTTAGATATTATAGAAAAACAAGCTAATTCTAAAAAGTGTTATGTTAAAGGAAATAGAAAAGGTAGGCCTCTATTTGATCAATTTTTCTCTATGGCCATGAGTCTATTTGAAACACTTTTTTTGTGTACAAAACTTTGGGATATAAATGCACAACCGAACATTTTTCACAGAAGCTTTTTTGAAGATGTTAAAGATAATTGCCCAAAAGATTTTTCTTTGGATTTATACCTACTTTTTATGGCAAAGAAAAAAGGAATCAGCGTTAAACGTTTTGATGTGGTTTTTTCTGAACGAACTTTCGGAAAATCAAGTTGGAATACAGGCATAACTTCAAAATTCAAATTCATAAAAAGAACAATTGACTTCAGTGTAAAACTGAAAAAGGTAATATGATGGATTACATTGCACACAGAATAAACACAATAGAGGAACTAAAGAAAATCCCAGAAGAGTACGGAGTAGAGCTTGATTTAAGAGATTTTGGAGATAAAGTTATACTTCAACACGATCCTTTTAAAGATGGTGAGGATTTTGAAGAGTACCTGAAGTATTATAATCACGGAACAATTATATTAAATATAAAAAGTGAACGAATCGAACATAAAGTATTAGAAGTTATTCAAAAATATAATATAAAAAACTATTTTTTTCTAGATAGCTCTTTTCCAATGATTTATCTACTTAGTAAAAATGGTGAGAAGAATATAGCTTTAAGATTTTCTGAGTTTGAGGGAATAGATACCATCTTAAAAATGTCTGGAAAAGTTAAATGGATTTGGGTGGATTGCTTCACAGAACTACCAATCACTGCTGAAAACTATACGCTTTTAAAAGCACATGGATTTAAGTTTTGCTTAGTGTCGCCGGAACTTCAAGGCCAGAATGAAAAATTAGAAATAATGAAGGTATTTCTAAAGGAAGAAGGTATTATCTTTGATGCCGTCTGCACAAAGATTCATAATATTGCTAAATGGAAGGGAAATAATGAGTAAGTGTCGCTAAAACTCACAATGCTTTTTTTCAGACCCCTTAAAGCGTAAGCGTCCGGCTATTACCACCTAGATACGCGTGATATTCCATGGCAGCAGGTCATCTAGGCTGTCGGTGCTCTTCCGTTTTGGCAGTTCTTCGAAGA
>Ga0163215_101245_pt1 | contig 17565 bp, 12 predicted proteins | sample SynspAceP_FD_185934 | JGI IMG/M metagenome (GOLD analysis project Ga0163215, IMG submission 185934) | Saline lake microbial communities from Ace Lake in Antarctica - Synechococcus sp. Ace-P (Hybrid Assembly) | ecosystem: Environmental > Aquatic > Non-marine Saline and Alkaline > Saline | place... | reverse complement strand
TCGAGATATCCCAGCTATGGGCGCGGGATACATCGATGACGACATTCTCCAAAAGCTCACGGAAGTCGAAGCTCTGCATGAAATCATCAGCGGAGGCGAAAAACAACTGGCCTTCAACGATGTAGGTCCGGGTTTTGCCATCTTCCGAGAGGGTGGAGCGGACTCCGAACAGCTGGGCGATCTTCCAGGCGAAGAACAGGCCCGACAGCAAGACGCCGACCAGCACGCCGATGGCGAGATTGTGGGTGAAGACGACGAACAGCACTGTCGCCAGCATCACCACGGAAGAAGACCGGGGATGGCTGCGCAGGTTCTTGATCGAGGACCAGGAGAAGGTGCCGATGGAGACCATGATCATGATGGCAACAAGTGCTGCCATCGGGATCTCGGCCACCCAGTCGCCAAGAACCACGATGAAGAACAACAGCATGGCACCGGCCATGAAGGTGGAGAGTCGTCCGCGGCCGCCGGATTTGACGTTGATGATCGACTGACCAATCATGGCGCAGCCGGCCATACCGCCGATGAACCCGGTGGCGGTGTTGGCGATGCCCTGGCCGACGCACTCCATGTTGCGGTTGGACGTGGTGTCAGTGAGATCGTCGACGATGGTTTGCGTCATCAGGGATTCAAGCAGGCCGACAGCTGCAACAGCCACTGAATAGGGCAGAATGATCCACAGTGTTTCCAGCGTCAGCGGGATGTCCGGGATCAGGAAAATTGGCAAGGTGTCGGGCAATGCGCCCATGTCGCCCACCGTGCGCAGGTCGAAACCAAAGAATATGGTCACGGCGGTGAGCACGACGATGGTGACCAGCGGAGAGGGTACGGCCTTGGTAATCAGCGGGAACAGATAGATGATCCCGAGGCCTGCCGCGACCATCACATAAGTCAGCGATGGCACGCCTATGAGTTCCGGCAATTGCGCCATGAAGATCAGGATCGCCAGGGCATTGACGAAACCGGTCATTACCGATTTCGATACAAACCGCATGACGTAGCCAAGCTTGGCGAGGCCGGCGAGGATCTGAATGAGACCAGCCAGCACCGTGGCGGCAAGCAGATATTCGAGCCCGTGTTCCTTGACCAAAGTCACCATGAGCACGGCGGTCGCAGCTGTCGCGGCAGAGATCATGCCCGGACGTCCGCCGACAATCGCGGTGATGACCGCAATCGAGAACGAGGCGTAAAGGCCGACCTTGGGGTCGACACCGGCAATGATCGAGAAGGCGATGGCTTCCGGGATCAGCGCCAAAGCGACGACGAGTCCCGAAAGGATGTCGCCGCGGATATTGCTGGTCCATTGCGAGGTGTAGCTGTTTAACGAGATCATGGAGAGCTGGCGTCCTGTCCGGTGAAAGGATGGTTCGATGATGCTGTGCTTGCAAAAGTAGCGGCTGCGGAGCGCAGTTGCGATCCGGCAATCAAGCTGCCTGCAGAATATGGCTTCCAAAGAAACGCATGGAGATTTGCGGCTTCGATACAGGGATAAGCCACTGATGCCAAGCAAAGCCTGTTCGCAGTTGCAAAAAATCTGGGGTTTGCAGAGGTTTCAGGCGGTAAGTTCGTGGATCCTGACGTCAGGGCATACGGATTTCGCGATGTCGCAAAGATGGCGATGATGCGTGAGATAGATCACCTGGCCGACGCCGGCCATGCCGGCGAACAGGCGAAATGTTTCTTCGGCGCGGAAATCATCAAAGGTTTCCATGATGTCGTCGGCAATGAACGGTACGGTTTGGCGGGTCTCGGCGAATTCGTAAAACCCTGCGACACGTAGCGCCAGATATAGCTGAAACCGCGCGCCCTTGGACATTTCCGCAGCCTGTTTGGAGGTTCCGTCCTTCTGCACGGCTATCAGCAATTCGCGTCCCTTGTCGGGCTGCGAGGCAAGGCCGGTGTAGCGGCCACGGCTGATGGTGCGGACGGCCTCGGAGGCGCGTTGCATCATCGATGAACTGTGGCGTTCGCGGTAGAGCGCTAGCGCTTGTTCCATGGCGATGATCCCGGCCGATAGCCGCAGATAGCGCTCGGCACCTTCGGCAATCGCCAGCAAGATGGTTTTGCGCTGCTGCTCGATCCGTGCCACAGCATCATCCCCGCCGACCGCGTTCATGGCGTCGGAGGCGCGGGTCTGGGCGGCAAACAGATGCTGGATTTCGGTGTCGAGTGTTTCCAGTCTTGCTTCAAGCTCGTGCTTTTCTTCGCCCAGTTCGACAGTATCGGCTGCTTCAAGTTGAGCGCGGGCGTCATCAAGTGAGTTTGCATCGAGCGCTTCCTTGATTTCCGATGCGGTCTGCTCGACACGCCCCGCAAGCTGTTTGCGCTCGAGTGCCTGCTCGATGCGCAGAGCGGCGTCAGCGAGGGTATCGGCGCCGAGAGTATCGAGCATCTGGGCTTTGCTGGCAGTGTGGGCTGCTAGGGCTTCAGTACGCTTGCGTTGCCGTTCGACAGCCTCCTCAATTCGTTGCGACAGGTCCTCGTGCTGTGCGCGCGCCTTCTCGGCTGTCGCCAACCGTTCCGCAAGTTGCCGTGCGATCGCGGCTGGTGGGGTATTTTCGCCCTCAAGACCAGCTTCAGTGGCGGTTTCCTGAAGAGCTGCGGCATAGCCCGCCTGATCCCGTTCCATCTTGGCTATGCGATCGGCAAGGCCTGCGCGCTCATGTATCGCGGTCGCCAGATCGCCAAGCAACGGCAGCGCCTCGCGGACTTCAGCGGCGGTCGGGGCTTGCGGCCCTTCGCCAAGCCAGCACCCGGTGCAGGCGTCTTTCCAGGCCAGCAACCAGGCCTGGGTTTCTTCTTCAGCGGTGCGCACATCAAGTTCACGTCGTCTGAGGATGCGCTGCTGCTCGGCAAAAGTCTGACGGTAAGCGTCAAGTCGGGTCTCGTGAGTGAGCAATTGTTGAGCACGGGTGGCCAGTGCTCCGAAGCCGTCGTCGCCGGAGACGTTTTGGTCAAACGGCAAGAGTGCGCGGTTCAAGCGCTCGGTTGCTGCTTGCCGGTCGAGTTCTGCGGTTTCGAGATCATGAAGGTGGGCCCGAAGTTCGTCGTCAGCTTCCATGGCAAGTTCTCTGCGATGAAGCCACTCTTCAAGCGTCTCGGGCGTCATGTCAGCGGGCAGAGTGGCTGACATGGCGCTGACAGCTGAGCTCACCCGGTCACGCAACTCGGACTGCGTGCTTTCCAATCTGAATTTTGTTGTCTCCGCGCCGTCAAGTTCTGCGCCGGCAATTGCGGATTGCACCGAGATCTCATTGAGCTTGGCGACATCGGCCTGATGCGATGCGCGTGCATCAGCGGCATCATCGTAGGCCCGCATCGCGACCTCGAAAGCTTTGGCGGTTTCGGGGGCCAAATCGGATATATGTTTCGCCCAGGCTTGATCCCGAGCGACGCGCAGAGCTTCGGTTTCGCCGGCTGACAAAAGCGCACGCGACCGCGTGACGGCCGACGTTTCGGCTTCAAACCGCCTGAGTGACAGGCTGAGGCGGGCAATCTCATCGTTGATCGCGCTCAGTTTTCGGTCGGTTTCTTCCGTCTCCGATTTCCACTTGCGGAGTATGTCGGAAGACGGCAGCAGCATCGCGCGCAGTTCGGCGCTGTCGCCCTGCCATGGGGCCAATGCCCTGAGCCGCAGCAAGGATTTCTCACGGGCCGATACAATATCGCGTTTGGCAGCCTGCAGCCTTAAGCCATGATCGCCATTGCGCAGGGCTGTAAGTGTCTCGGTCAATACCTCCATATGGCCTTGTCGGTTTTCGGATGTGGTTTCAACCGTCTCGCGGCCGCCAGCAGCATGCAATTGTGCCTGCGCGTCGTCGCATGTGGCTGTTGCGTCAGCAGCTTCTTTCCTGGCGGTCACCATCCTGACGTCAAGGTTTGCGCGCGTGTCGATGAGATCGCGCAGGGCCGCGGTTTTGGCTGTGCTCAGCAGCAGGTTCTCGGCTTTGGTCTCGCTGGTCTGCCCGAGGCGGGCGAGAAACTGCTCGATGCGTCCGTCTATGCGGCCCAGTTCTGCCCGTCGCTCCGGTAGGTCGACATCGGCTGCGTCATGGCGGGTGCGCAACCGGTCAAGCTCGGCCATGCGGCTCTGCAAGGCAAGGATCCGAGCGTCAACATCAATGCTTTCGAGCTCCGTCGCCAAACGCTCGATTTCGTTGTTCAGCGCAGTGCTGCTTGCTTCCAGCGATGCATCATCGTCGCGCAACCGGCCGATATGCTGCCGCCATTCGGGCGCCACATCGGGCAGATCCATCAGCGGCTCGAGCTGATTTTGCAATCTTTCGAGTTCGGTCAGGCGCGGTCGTGTACTCAGAAGGCGGTTGATTGCCGCCAGCCGGATGCGGAGTTGTTTTCGCTGCTCGCCGGCTTCGTCGTGTCGTGTGCTCGCATCATCGAGTTCTTTGCTCAGCTGGGCATATTTGCTGGCCTGAGTGTCGATCCGGTCGCGCTCGGTCTTGAGATCGGCAAGTTCGGACTTGAGCTCTCCCAGAATGCGTTTTTGAGCTCTGGGTTTGTAGAATTCCTCGGTTTCGGTGCGAATCTGAACCAGTCTCTGCGAGAGGTCGCCCAGTCCTGCGCTGGCCGAGAACAGCAATTCACCGAGGTCTCCGCGGCTGGCGAGAATGCTTTCTCCACCTTGTTCCAGCGTCTCGTCATCAAGCGAGAACATTGTCCGGTAGCTGTCGCGGTCAAGCCCGCCGAGGCCCGTCAGCAGAGCTCCGTCGGAGACTGGTTGATCGCGACCGTCGAGCAGGCTGTTTTGCGGCCGCTTGATTCTCACAAACTCCTGAGACTTGCCATCAAGCTCAATCTCCGCGCCGATGCGCATGTTGGGGTAGGGGTGCAGGAAATTGTAGCTGCTTTGCGCCCCGATGCCGAACAGCAGGTCGAGCCAGCCATTGAACAGCGTTGATTTTCCAGCCTCGTTGGGGCCGTAGACAATGTGCAGATCGGCTGCGCCTTCGGCGCGGGATCCGAAATCGATGACATGGTCGGTGAACTTGCCATAGCGGGTCAGGTCGAGGCGATTAAGGCGCATCAGGTGCTTTCGCTCCCGGATCCTGCCGCTGATTGCAGCCGGGCCAGCACATCATTGGCACCCTCGCGGGCAAGCTCGATGTGGCGGGCCCTGGTCTGTGCTTCATCCATGCCGAACAGGTCGCGAAGATCGGTTGGCAGTTGTGCCTGCAACGTGTCGGCCACGCTTGCCAAAGCGGTCTCATAGCCGCCTGAATCGAGAATGCCGTTTTCAATCAGCGCCCTGAGTTCATGCAAGGGATCGTTAGATGCTTGGTTGGCAGATTTTGGCGGCGAGCAATCGATGTCGAGTTTTTCAACCCAGATCGCGCCGATCTGCGCCGCACGCTCTTCGGCTTCCGCCACCAACAGATCCGCGTCGCGGCGCATACGCCAGGCGAGGGGTGTCTCACCTTCGATGGCAAGTCTGACCACAAGTTCAGGCGCTGCCGAGTTGGCGCGGGCCTGTTTGAGAGCATCGGTGATAGCCTGAGCCAGATCGCCCCACTCGGCCAGTCCGCCAGCATCAATGGTGGCGCGGGCAAATTCGGCAAGTGCTGTCTGCTTTTCTTCCAGGCTCACAGTTCCATCGTCGGTAATCGACACCAACGTGACCGATTTGGGGCCATCCTCGTTGATGTCGCGGCCTTGAGGCATGCCCGGCATGACGATGGTTGTCGGTCCAGTGATAACCGAGCGTTTGTGGATGTGGCCGAGCGCCCAATAATCGTATCCCGTGGCTTGCAGGTCAGCCGGACTGCACGGCGCATAAGGATCGTGGCCCGGCGCGCCGCCAAGGCTGGAGTGCATGATGCCGATGTTGATGGCGTCGGGGATGGCGTCTGCGTATTTCGGCAGCAGGCTTTCGGGCGCCGTAGGTTGCGCAAAGCTCAGTCCGTGGATGGCGACAGGTTTTTCGCCCTGGCCTCGTTCGATCAACACATGTTCGGCGCGTCCGCCAAACAGCTTGACGAGATCCGGCAGGACCAGTTCGCGTGAGATGCGGGACAAGGCGTCGTGATTGCCGCGGATAATGAAGGTGCGGATTCCGGCCTTCGCCAAGCGGCCCAGTTCGCCTGCTAGAAACCGCGCGGTTTTCATCGATGTCTGGTCGCCGTCATAAAGATCACCAGCGATCAAAAGCGTATCGACCCGCTCGTTGATGCACAGGTCTATGATGCTGCTGAAGGCCTGCCGTGTTGCTCCGCCGACCAAATCGGCAAGGTCGGAGTTGCGCAACGCCAGCGACTTCAGTGGCGAATCAAGATGGATGTCGGCGGTGTGGATGAAACGGAAAGCCGTGATCGCAATGTCCTCCGGCGTCTTCCTGGCCGTTCACGCTATTGAAGCGTTGAGCCATAGCACAGACAATTACTGTGACTACAGGATTTTCGGCATGCCGCACGGCCAGTTTGCGCAATCTCCATAGACTGAAGGTGTGTTGAATAATGCCTGCGAGAGGGCAGAAATCAGGGCGTTTTGCCGGTCTTGCCAGTGATATTCAACCAGTGACCGCCATGGTCTGGCGACTGGATCTTGCGAAACCTCATTCGTGCGGACTGGACCGGCTTGACCTCATTGTTGAGGTTGTCGAGCACATAATCGCCATCACGGGTTCTAACCACCAGCACGGTGTGAGCCTCACCTCCAGAGTAGCCCATGGTCAAGAGCAATTGCGATGAGTTGAAGCCCTTGCGCAGAAGCTTGGCGCGTTTGGCAAGAGCGAAGTCCTCGCAATCCCCTGACCTGGCTTTGGATGTCCAGAATTCCCTGCGGCCAAAGGCTGTCTTGTCCGACGTTGCCTTGATGGCCCTGTTCACCGCCAGATTGACGCTTTGCAGCACGCCGAGCCGGGACGCAGGAAGCTTGGAGCCGACGGAGCGCCCGCGGCAGTCGGATGCGTTGCGTGTGCAATATTCCACGTGGCCATAGGGGCGGGTGGTCTGCTTGCCGGTTTTCAGCCAGGTTGAAGCGTGGGATGGTACCAAAAGTGACAACCAGGTCACCAAGGCGACCAGCAAGAAAAGAGGCGTGCTCATGTTTGACGGAGCTCCTTGTTGCGAGTTGTTTTAAAAGCCAGCGGCTTCAACTGATGGGTATAAGAGGTGAAAACCTCATGATGCGCAAGCCCGGTCTGGGGATGACGGTTTTAAGCTGTGAGATTGCTTTGCATTGAGCTGCAAACTTCTGAACCAGATGCGTGCACATCAAATAGCCTATGCACATAAAATAGGCAAAATAGGGCGTATTTATGGCGCGTGTTTTGTGAGGCGCGCCCTTGGGTCTTGAAAATCCGTTAAATTCCAGGCTTCGTCGCAACTGGCAAGGCGCTTGCTTTGGATGTCTCCGTGGACACGAACAGCACGGAGGCTGACATGAAAATTACCACCAAATTGCAGATCGCAGGGGCGGCAGCATTTCTTACTTCATCCATTTTGACCCATTCGGCATATGCGGCAGAGGACACCATCAAGGTTGGTGTTCTGCACTCGCTTTCAGGAACGATGGCGATCTCGGAAACGACTCTTAAAGACACCATGCTGATGCTCATCGAGCAGCAGAACGCCAAGGGCGGTCTTCTGGGCAAGCAGCTCGAAGCAGTTGTGGTCGACCCGGCATCTGACTGGCCGCTGTTTGCGGAAAAGGCCCGCGAACTGATGACGGTACAGAATGTCGACGTGATGTTTGGTTGCTGGACTTCGGTGAGCCGCAAGTCGGTTCTGCCGGTGATCGAAGAGCTCAACGGCCTGCTGTTCTACCCGGTTCAGTACGAGGGCGAAGAATCCTCCAAGAACGTCTTCTATACGGGTGCTGCTCCTAACCAGCAGGCTATTCCAGCAACCGATTACTTCCTTGAAGAACTCGGCGTCGAGAAATTCGCACTTCTGGGCACCGACTACGTCTATCCGCGCACAACCAACAAGATCCTTGAGCAGTACCTCAAGGACAAGGGCATCGCGGCTGAAGACATTTTCGTCAACTACACACCTTTCGGTCATTCCGACTGGTCCAAGATTGTTGCTGACGTGGTTGCGCTGGGCGCAGACGGCAAGAAGGTGGGCGTGATTTCGACCATCAATGGCGACGCCAATATCGGCTTCTACAAGGAACTTGCCGCTGCCGGCATCTCGGCAGACGACATTCCGGTCGTGGCTTTCTCGGTGGGTGAGGAAGAGCTTTCGGGTCTCGACACCACCAACCTCGTCGGTCATCTGGCGGCATGGAACTACTTCGAATCCGCTGACACTCCGGTCAATGCCGAGTTCATCAAGGAATGGAAGGCCTATGCCGGCGAAGAGCGCGTGACCAACGACCCGATGGAAGCCACCTATATCGGCTTCAACATGTGGGTGAATGCGGTGGAAGCTGCTGGCACCACAGATGTCGATGCAGTTCGCACCGCCATGTACGGTCAGAAGTTCCCGAACCTGACCGGTACTGAGGCGGAAATGCTGCCCAACCATCACCTGACCAAGCCGGTTCTGATCGGCGAAATCCAGGCCGATGGCCAGTTCGACATCATCAGCCAGACCGAGCCGGTTCCCGGCGATGCCTGGACCGATTTCCTGCCGGAATCTGCAGTGCTGGAATCGAATTGGAAAGAGCTCGAGTGTGGCATGTACAACACCGAGACCAAGACCTGCGTGCAGCTCAATTCCAACTACTGATCTGACGAAGGAGGGGGGTCTTGCGGCCCCCTTCCGCCTTTCCAATTGGTTTTGATTTTCCATGCTCCGCATAGTTTTTTTTGTTTTTTTCGCGCTGATTGCACTTGTGCCTGCCCAAGCGCAGGAGGACAGCCTCAATGCGTTGCTTGAAATTCATCGCGCCAAGATCGAAAAACCGTCGCGCACGACCATCAGCCCGGTGCTTGAAGCGCTGGTTGAAAGCCAACTGCCAAGTGTCGCAGTGTTTTTGGAGAAATGGCGCGAGAAAGATCTCTGGCAGCGTAAGTCCGATGGACGGTTCTTCTTCGTCGCGAAGGCCGATGGCGGCAAGCTGATGCTGATTGATGTCGACACCGGCGCGGAAGCCGGATTGACTGAGAAGGGCGAGTTGAAAAACCTCAAACCCAACAGCGGTGTGCGTGGTGTGATTGCCGCAGCCCTTGTTCAATTCCAACTATCCGACCCGGATCCGGAGCGGCGCCTGCAGGCGCTGACCGCGCTGGAGCGAGACGCCAATGCATCTCACCTGAGCATCTTGCGGGCTGCAATCGAAGCAGAAACAGTTCCAGCCATCAAGGCGCGTAAGGAACGGCTGCAGCGACTGTTGACCATCAAGTTCGGCAGCGATCAGGCGACGCGAGTCGCTGCGATCAAGAGTTTTGCCGGTGATCCCGGCGTTGATGCACGGGCTGCGCTCAATCCGTTGCTGGCGACCTCCGTTGCTGTCTTCGACACTGCGCCCGAGGGCGTCAATGTGGCCAAGCTGCTCAAACCGGGCAGCGACATCGAAATCGACGCCGGCTATCAATTGCTGGTCGATGCCGACAAGGCGCGACCGATCGTTCCGTTGGACGCGCGCAAACAGGCGCTGATTGCCAATATCAGGAATGGAATGGTTGCCGGCATTCCTGTGGCCGAACTGGTGACGCAGTCCGCGCGTGACCGGGCCTATCTGGCGCTTGCTGCTGCGGGAAAAGTGCCTCCACTGGTGAGCCGGCAAGAGCAGCGCTCTGCCGTCGCTGACCATGTGTTTGCGGAAATCTATTCAGAGCCCGATCCGGTGCTGACCACCGCAGCGCGGGAGACGCTTTCCGATATCAGCGGCACGGTCGGGTTTTATCAGTTTGTCGATCTGGCCATGGATGGCCTGTCACTGGCGTCGATCTATTTTCTCGCCGCGATCGGACTTGCCATCACCTTTGGCGTCATGGGCGTCATCAACATGGCACATGGCGAGTTCATCATGATCGGTGCCTATACCGGCTATGTCGTGCAGCAACTCATTCCCAATTACACGGTCTCGATCATTGTCGCCCTGCCGTTGGCTTTCGCGGTTGCGTTCTTGGCGGGTGTCGCGCTCGAACGGCTGGTGATCCGGCATCTGGCGCACCGGCCGCTGGAAACATTGCTTGCGACATTCGGCATATCAATCGCGCTGCAGCAGATCGCCAAGAACATTTTTGGCACGCAGGCGCGGCCGCTGACGTCACCATCATGGCTTGATGGTGCCTGGGTGCTCAATGATGTGGTTTCGATCAGCTATATCCGCATCGCGATCTTTGTTCTGGCGCTGGCCTTTCTGGGCCTGCTGCTGTTCATCCTCAATCGCACCCGGCTCGGGCTCGAAGTCCGGGCGGTGACGCAAAATCCGCGCATGGCTTCGTCGATGGGGATTAATCCGGACCGTATCAACATGCTGACCTTCGGGCTGGGATCGGGCATTGCCGGGATCGCCGGTGTGGCCATCGGGCTGTTCGCCAAGGTTACTTCCGAACTTGGTTCCGGTTACATCGTGCAGAGCTTCATGACCGTGGTGGTCGGCGGTGTCGGCAATATCTGGGGCACGCTGGCAGGTGCGGGGATGATCGGCTCGCTGCAGAAAGTGATCGAGTTCTTCAATCCGTCGAACACGCTCGCCGCGCAGACCTACATGATCATCTTCATCATCATTTTCATTCAGTTCAGACCCAAGGGCATCATCGCGCTCAAGGGCCGTGCGGCGGGGGATTAGGCCATGCAACGTTCCCTGTTTGCCCGACAGCCATCGGTGCTGATCTTCATCGGACTTCTTGCGGTGTTCACCATCGCAATGGTGGTTCTGTCAGAAGGCTTTGGGCTGGGGCTGGTCTCGACCAGCATGATCAAGATCCTCGGCAAGACGCTGTGCCTGTGCCTGATCGCCATCGCCATGGATCTGGTCTGGGGCTATTGCGGGATCCTGTCGCTGGGCCATTTCGCCTTCTTCGGGCTCGGCGGCTACATGATCGGCATGTGGCTGATGTATGAGCGGACCAAGGACATCGTCATTGCTTCGCTTGCCAGCGGCGAACTGCCGGCAACCGCAGAGGAGATTCGCGAGGGAATTGGATCTCAGATTTTCGGTGTTGTGGGTGGTTCGGAAATTCCGGCGGTCTGGTATTTCGCCGACAGTCTGTTTGCCCAATTGGCACTGGTGGTGCTGGTGCCGGGACTGCTGGCGCTGGTGTTTGGCTGGCTGGCGTTCCGCAGCCGCGTGACCGGGGTGTATCTCTCTATCCTGACCCAGGCGATGACGTTGGCGCTGTCGCTCTATCTTTTCCAGAACGACAGCGGCTTGCGCGGCAACAATGGCCTGTCGGGACTGCAAAACATTCCGGGCCTGACCGATGTGCCGCAATCGGTGGTCTCGGTCTGGTTCTTTTTGGCTTCTGCGCTGGCGCTGGGCTTGGGTTATCTGGTCGCGGCCTGGGTGGTCTCGGGCAAGTTCGGCAACGTCATCCGCGCCATCCGCGACGACGAGGCGCGTATCCGTTTCATGGGCTATCCGGTGGAAACCTACAAACTGGTGGTGTTTACGCTGACGGCGGTGATCGCCGCCATCGCTGGCGCGCTGTATTATCCGCAGGCAGGGATTATCAATCCGGCGGAAATCGCGCCGATTGCCTCGATCTATCTGGCGGTGTGGGTGGCGATTGGCGGCCGCGGACGGCTTTATGGTGCTGTCATTGGTGCGGCCACGGTCTCGCTGTTGTCGTCCTGGTTCACTGGTGGGCAGGCGCCGAGCATTCCGCTGGGTTTTTATACCGTCGACTGGGTCGACTGGTGGCAGGTGCTGCTCGGATTGGGCTTCGTGCTGGTGACATTGTTTGTGCCCAAGGGCATTGGCGGGTTGTTTGACCGGCTGGTCAGAAAGGATGCTGCATCGTGAGTGCGCTTCTGGAAGTGACGTCTATTTCAGTGTCGTTTGATGGCTTCAAGGCGATCAACAATCTGTCCTTCGAGATTGGCGGGCAAGAACTCCGTGCCATCATCGGACCCAACGGGGCGGGCAAAACCACCTTCATGGATATTGTCACCGGCAAAACCAGACCTGATGAAGGCCGGGTGCGGTTCGGTGAGCCGCAGATGGATCTGCTCAGACTGTCGGAAAGCCAGATCGCACGCGCCGGTGTCGGCCGCAAATTTCAACGCCCGACGGTGTTTGAAGCGCAAAGCGTGCGTGACAATCTGATGATGGCGCTGAGCAATGACCGATTGCCGTTTGCGGTGCTGCGCTACAAACCGTCTCCGGAAGACGACAACCGGGTGTCCGTGCTTGCCGAGGAAATAGGTCTGTCCAGTGAACTCGACCGGGCCGCCGGTGAACTCTCGCACGGGCAGAAGCAATGGCTGGAGATCGGCATGTTGCTGGCTCAGGATCCCAAGCTTTTGCTGGTTGATGAACCTGCTGCGGGCATGACGCTGGGGGAACGGGAACACACCACGGATCTGTTGCGCCGAGCTGCGGAAACCCGCGCAGTGGTTGTTGTCGAGCACGACATGGAATTTGTCCGTCGACTCGATTGCAAGGTGACGGTTCTGCATGAGGGCTCGGTGCTGGCGGAAGGGTCGCTTGACCATGTCACGGCCAATTCCGACGTCATTGACGTCTATCTGGGGCGCTGAGAATGCTTGATATCGAAAATCTGACCCTCCACTACGGCCAGTCACAGATCCTCAAAGGCATTTCGCTGAAAGCCGATGTGGGGCAGGTGACCTGCGTGATGGGCACCAATGGCGTTGGCAAGACCAGCCTGTTGAAAGCGATTTCAGGCGTGCATCACCGCTCGGGCGGCGACTACACGCTTGATGGCCAAGCCATCGGCAAGATCCCGGCGCATCAACTGGCGGCCAGGGGGGTGGGCTATGTTCCGCAAGGCCGCGACATCTTTCCGCTGCTGACGGTGACGGAGAACCTTGAAACCGGGTTCGCCTGCCTGCCGCGCTCCGACCACAAGATACCCGATCACATCTACGAGCTGTTTCCGGTGCTCAAGGATATGCGCAACCGGCGTGGCGGCGACTTGTCGGGCGGCCAGCAGCAACAGCTCAGCATTGCCCGGGCGCTGATCACTCGGCCCAAGCTGTTGTTGCTGGACGAGCCGACGGAGGGCATTCAGCCCAATATCATTCAGCAGATCGGGCGGGTGATCGCGCTGCTGCGGGATGAGGGGAAAATGGCGATCGTGCTGGTCGAGCAATATTTCGAGTTTGCCTATGGTCTGGCTGACCGGTTCTGCGTGATTGAGCGCGGGGAAGTGAAAATGGCTGGCGACCGCGAAAGCCTGAGCAAGGAAACGTTGCGGGAAGCGGTTTCGGTGTGATGATTGGGCGACCGTGGCTGTATGACATCACATGCTCAGAATTTGGGCGATTGCCGCAAATTTCGACCCGGCATGCCTGCTGCAAAAGCAACTGCTTCAAAGAGTTGGCGGAAAAGCGCATTAAAACCTGCACTGATCAGCTTCGTTTGAATTGGCACGCTTCCTGCTTTGTTAAGACCAGATCCAGAGGGGATCAATAAAAGACGCTCGCAAAGAGCGCTTGAATAAGGGCCGTCAGGCAGGATCACGCTAGTCCCGAATGTACGGACAGCGCCTGTCTGGCGGCCTTCTTTGCTTTTTGCAGCAAGGGCGGGTCAGGATTGTCCGGCGACGCCCAAGACAGCGCGTGCCTTTCGCGCAGGCAGCTTGCGATCAACCACCCAGTCGGTCGTAGCCGCAGCGATCCAGATGGCAAACAGCGTGACCCAGGCAGTCAGCGCGAAAATGCTGGCACCGGTCACTCCGGCACCGACAGCGCAGCCACCGGCCAACATGCCGCCAAAGCCCATCAACGCTGCGCCGGCGAGATAGCGGCGCATCGAATCTCCCCCCTCAAAGCCCTGAAGTTCCAGTTCGCCGGTCGCAAGAGCTGCTAGAAACGCGCCGATGAAGACGCCGGGCACCAGACCGACATCAAAATCGATCATCGAACCGGGTTCCGAGAGGAACAGCATCAGCGTGTTGGCAGATGGTCCGGTGAAGCTCAGCGCTTCAAGCTGGACCGGCTCGAAGGCGACTGCAGTCATGGCGCTGGTGAACCACCAGGCCAGCGGAATGCAGGCACCGACAGAAAATGCCGCGATGGTCTTCCAGATGCCGATCTTGCGCCACACCGCCAATGCGAGGCTGGCCAGAAGGCCAATGACAACGACACTGAAGGCCAGCTGTTCTGAAATGCCGGACATGACCAATAGATCGTTGGATCCGATCGACAAGGTGGTCAGTGGTGCTGCCAGTGCATCCCGAACCGGCGCAAGAAAGCCATGCAGGCTGGCTTGCGCGACCACCGCGAAGACCAGGCCGGAGAGCAGGGCGCGCAAATTGCCGGTGGCCGAGAGTACCAGAAGCCGGGATGAGCAGCCGCGCGCCAGCACCATACCGGTGCCAAACAGCAAGCCGCCGATGGCAGCACCAGACAGACTTTGCGGCGAAGCCAGCTGACGGGCTTCGGTTGCTGTGAACAGGCCTTGTGCGGCGAGCAGCATTGTACCGGCGATGGCGGTTGAGAACACAATCAACCAGATCGCCATCTTGCCGCCGATCTGGCCACGGGAAAATTCGATGGCTGCGGCGCGCAGGCAGAAACGGCTTTGTTGTGCGAAAGCGCCAAACAGTGCACCAATAATCGCGCCGCCGATTAAAAGCGCCCATTTGTCGCCGAACCGGTCAGCAAGCAGTGCAAGATCCATGGTGCCACCTCTTTGGAACCGTTTAATAGCATATTTGCATGAATAGGCATTGACCTGGGTCAAGACAAAAGCAAATATTCATATAAATCTATATGGGAGACAAATCATGGCACCGCTTGATCTGACGCGACGAACGCTCTTGCAAACCGGTATTGCTGCGGCTGCGACTGCGATGCTTCCGATGGCGCTACGTCCGGCGAATGCATTCCAGATCGGTGACGCGGTTTTGACCAGCGTCAGCGATGGCAATCTGGTCTTGCCGATGAGTTTTTCCTATCCGGATGCGCCGCAGGATGAGCTGATGGCGCTGCTGGTCAAAAACGGACTGCCAACCGATACGCTGATGCCGGATTGCAATGTTCCGATTCTGAAGACGGCCGACAGGCTGATCATGTTTGATGTCGGTTCTGGCTCAAACTTTATGCCGTCGGCGGGCAGGCTTGCCGACAATATGGCAGAGGCTGGTATCGACCCGGCTGATGTCACCGACGTTGTCTTCACCCATGGTCATCCGGACCATTTGTGGGGACTGGTCGATGATTTCGACGAGATTGTGTACCCCAATGCACGCTTTTACATGGGCCGTACGGAGTGGGATTTCTGGCGGGATCCGGCCACGGTTGATGCCATGCCCGAGGAGCGCAAGACCTTTGCAGTTGGCGCGCAGAACAGGCTGGCGTTTCTCGAAGACATGATCAACCTGTTTGAGCCCGGTGCTGAAGTGCTGCCGGGTGTTGAAGCTGTCGACACATCAGGCCACACGCCCGGTCATATGTCGTTCATGCTGCATGGTGGAGCTGATCCGATGCTGATCGGCGGCGATGCAATCTCGCATTTCGCCGTGTCATTTGAGCATCCGTCATGGCCAAGCGGCTCGGATCAGGATCCGGAAATGGGCATTGCCACCCGGGTCAAACTGCTCGACCGGCTTGCAACCGACAAGGCCTCGCTGGCCGCCTATCATCTTCCCAAGCCAGGCGAGGGCAGGGTGGAACGGGACGGGGCGGCTTACCGGTTTGTAGCGGAGGGGTGAGCGGGGTGGTGCTGGACTTAGCGCGGATTATTGCGACCGGTGGGTGAGTGAGATTTGCTTGCTCACCGTAGCCGTTGCAAGAGGGTTCCTGTTTGCAATGGCCAAGATCACGTAAGCGGATAAAATATTCTAGTCGGAAATCGTCATGCGACAGAGCAATGTGTTGTCCTGCACCAGATCTTCGCTCCACACCAGCTTGGCTGACTCATCCCAGCTGATCTCGTCATATCCGTCTTTCGGGCTGACTTCTGCCGCGCTGTGTTCAACGGCCATCGGCCAGCTGCTGTCATCAAAATCGGAGGCCGTCCAGTTTTCCGGGGGCGCTGTTTCGCTGAAGTTACAGACGCCCTGGCCCGCAACCGGGTCCTTTTCATCAGCACAGGCACGGTCCAGAGGTGCCCGGTGCACGACAAGGCAACGCATGGTCTTGTCGGTGGCTCCAAGTGTGTTGCCCGTTGCCGCATCACGAAACTGGGCAATCATGCCACCATCGCCCATCTGTTGACGATCCGTCCCGACATATTCAAGGCCGGTGTCGTTCTCCTTGAAATCCCTGACTTCGAAGGCCAGTGTCATCGGCAAAGTGGCGGGGAAAGTGACCCTCTCGGCGTTGAACGACCGTTCGGTGTTGTAGGCCACACTGTCTTCAATCAATGGCTCACCATTGAGAGCGAGACTGAACCAATTGTCGACCCAGATTTCGCCGATGACCTTGATGTCGCCTTCACCCTCGATCACGCGCTCGTTCAAAACCTTGCCGTCGTTCTCGGGTTTGTCATTGCATCCAGAAAGAAGTGCTGCCATCGCGGGTGCGGCAGCTAACAAGGCAGCGACTTGAATGAGTTTGCGCATGATGGTCCTGCTTGATCAGTTCTGAAACGAAATGTGGGAAGATGCCATGATCTTGCCGTTCATTGCTTTGGTCATGGCTGACCAATCAACATTCGGGTCATCGTGCAAAAGCAACGTGTCGAGCGGCGCGCTCAGCGCATAAAGTGTGATTGTATATTCATGCAGGCTGCCAGGCGGAGAACAAGGCGGCGTGTAACCAGTGCGCCTCTCGTCCTTGTCGGCACCTTCGTCCCCGATCGACGCCGGATTGCCGCGGGGCAAGGCCCGCGTTTCAGGCGGAATGTTCCAAAGCAACCAATACTGGCTGGGCGCATCCACACCTTCAACTCTGCCGCGTGGGTAATGATGCACGATCAGCGCAAGGCTTTTTGTAGCATCCGGAACCCCATCCCATGCCAGTGGAGGCGTCACCCCATCGCCACCATCACGCGTGCATTTCAAGTCCGCGGGCAAGATGCCACCATCCTTCATGGCGGGGCTGGTCAGCGTAAAACTGTCCTGCGCCACCGTCGTGCCGACGATGCTGAGGCTTGGCGGGGCAAGGTTCAGCATGGCAAGCATCATGGGCGCGAAAAATCTGCGGGTCACCGGCAATATTCTCCTGTCTCAACGGAACCGCCATCGGTGATTGTTCGCGTCTCGAAATCATAACAATCGGGCGCTTCGGCAGGCGTATAGCGCATATAGTAAGCCTCGCCCTGGTAGGTGTAGTCCATACTGCGCCGACCATTTCCGTCTTGCGTGAATGTGAGATTTTCGACACCGCCCCTTGGCGGCACACCTGCAGATTTTCCGCCCAAGTTGAACCAGCCACCGGCCGCCTTTAACGGGGAAACCCTGGGCAGATCGTCCATGTCGCCAACCTCACCCATCAGGCACTGAATGATGTAAGGCGCCTGGGCCGAGGTGTGATAGCGGTAGATGAAGGTGTCATCTGTCTTACCATTGCAGACATCCAGCTC
>Ga0163215_101243_pt1 | contig 17618 bp, 16 predicted proteins | sample SynspAceP_FD_185934 | JGI IMG/M metagenome (GOLD analysis project Ga0163215, IMG submission 185934) | Saline lake microbial communities from Ace Lake in Antarctica - Synechococcus sp. Ace-P (Hybrid Assembly) | ecosystem: Environmental > Aquatic > Non-marine Saline and Alkaline > Saline | place... | reverse complement strand
GACGAGGGTGTAAAGAGCGGCTTTTTGTTCGGTATTGTACCACCGTTATCGGGCTAAACTTGTAGTTGCAAATGACAACTATGCGGAAGCTCGTCTCGCTGCTTAATTGCGGTGTGACACTTCAAATTAAGTCCTAGAGGGTCGCACTTCTGGGCGGGGTTCGGAGGTACCTGGCAACAGAAACCTCCACTTTCCCGATTTTGAAACAAGCCGGACGACCACAATATGGCCCTTGCTATAGGGAACGCTGCAAAGCCAGGCCCGCAAATGTGCCATAATCGAACGATTATAGATGCATTAAAGCATTATCCCGGAACACAGCTTTCAAGCACATGGGCTTTCCGCTAATAATGCAGGATGAATCGGCGGACATGACCGCCTTCGCATATGAGACTTGGCTCTGAGCACCGGGCCCCGACAGGAAAGAACGCGCTGATGCCGCAAGACCATATTCGATACGACATTCTTGCCCAGGACGCGCTGCGCGGCGTGATCCGCAAGGTGCTGTCCGAAATTGCGGTGACCGGCTACCTGCCGGGCGAGCATCATTTTTTCATCACCTTCCTGACCGAAGCGCCCGGCGTGCGTATCTCCACGGCACTCAAAGAGCGCTATCCGGAACAGATGACCATCGTAGTACAGCACCAGTTCTGGGACCTGAAGGTAACCGAATCGCTGTTTGAGATTGGCCTGTCGTTCTCCGACAAGCCCGAGAAGCTGGTGGTGCCGTTTGCTTCCATCCGTGGGTTTTACGACCCGTCGGTCAATTTCGAACTGGAATTCGACACGGTGCTCGACGTGGTTGCCAATGACGGTGGAGACACTGAAGAAGACGGCCGCGCCAAGCTGGCGGGTACGATCGAACGGCTTGTCGAACCGGCAGCCAAGGACGAAAATGCGGCTGCGGCAGAAACCACCACTGATGATGACACAGATCCGGATGCGGAGAAGAAGCCCGGCGCAGATGTGGTCTCGCTTGATTCCTTCCGCAAGAAGAGCTGACAGGTCGTTTGGATGAGCGGTGACGTCGTCAATCTGCGCATGGCCCGCAAACGCCGCGACCGCGTCACCAAAGAGGCTGACGCGGAGCGCAACCGGTTTGAGCACGGACGCTCAAAGGCGGAACGCGATCTTGCACATGCCCGCAACGACAAAGCCGCGCGCGAACATGACGCTTCCCGCCGCGAGACCGACGAAGGTAAATCCTGAACCATGACAGGCGGACACATCCGCAAGCATTCGGTCAGCATTCGCGGGCATCGCACCAGCGTAACTCTGGAAGACGCCTTCATGGTCACGCTCAGGCAAATGGCTGATCAGCGGGGCATGGCGGTTGCAGCCCTGATCGCCGAAATCGACAGCGCGCATACCACGCCGATCAATCTGTCCTCAGCCATCCGCCTCGCCGTGCTTGACTGGGCACTCCATGGACGTGGCGCGTCCTCCCCTGATACCTGACGGCACCAACGCTTCGGCGATCCACAAAGGACTGAGGGCGCTCAGCCGTCCGGAGCGATCAGGCTGCGGATCGGATCTTCGACACCAGGCAAATCATCAAAATACAATTCGGGTACTTCAAGGCGTTGCGGCTCATCGGCAATGGCGGACGGCGGATCGGCCAATGGATCAGGCAGAGGGCGGCGTTCGATTGCATTGGGTGAAGCCGGCGCTATTTGCCGCGCCGCTTCTTCCGCTGCGCGCTGAGCTGTCGCTTCGGCAGCGGCTTCCTGCTCACGGGCACGCTGCGCCTGTTCTTCAGCCAGACGTTGCTGCTCGGCAGCCAGACGGGCTTCTTCTTCAGCGGCCAGGCGCGCAGCCTCCTCTGCGGCAAGCCGGGCGGCTTCCTCTGCCTCGGCACGGGCACGCGCTTCCGCCTCGCGCTGCTCGGTACGCTCTTTCAGAAGTGCCACCTCACGGCGCAATCGCTGTTTTTCGACCACACCGGCCTGAAGCAATTCAACTTTTCGGCGCTCACGCTCGAAGGCCCGCATCGACAGATAATTGGTCATCTGGCTGGCGTCGATCGTGACTGCCGGGTCAACAAGCAGACCGCCAAGACCGAAAACCACCGACGGATCGCCACCTGCGACAGACTCGACACCCGGCGCAAACGTCAGCCGCCAGTCTGCCTGCAAACGCATGCCAATCAGATCGACGCGAGCATCGCCCGACAGGTTGGCGTTCACGTCTTCGATCTCGGCATTGGAAAACCGCATGACGCCGCCGGTCAGGGTGAATGGCAGGCGCAACTCGTCCGCCGCCATCTCGCCGCCGGCCATCAACTCATCGACCACGCCGGCCACGGAACTGGTCTCGACCTGGAAACCTTCGCGGTCGGCCGCCCCGAGAATGCGTGCGAAAGCACTTGAATCCAGTCCGGAGATAACCAGATCAGCAGCTGTCAGTTCGCCGCCGCCGGCAAGCGAGGCGACGAGTTCGCGCATCGATTTTCCGGTACCCTCAATGCTGGCGCTTGCTCCTGCTGTGCCAGAGAATGTTGACGAGCCGCGCACTGCATGATTAAGGGCGGCCAGATCGGCCCCCGTTGCAGTCAGCTTTCCTGACAGGAACACCGATCCATCGACATTGCTAAGCGAAGCCCGACCGCCGAGACGACCTCCAAACCAGTCGGCTTCAGCATTATCCAAAGCCATCAGCCCGGTGCCAGTCGAAAGATCTGCATTGAAATCTCGCGCAATTCCACCGCGCCCGAGATCCATCCGGTCCGCTTCAAGCGCGATCTGCATGACCGGCTGGCCGGGTGCAGGCGGCAAGAAAGGTTGATCACTCCAGGTGGCACCGTCAGCGTTGAAAAACTGGGCCCCGAGCGCCAGCTCACCAAGCCAGCCAAGATCGGCATAACCAATCTTCAAGTTGCCCTCGCCCGTGAGTTGGGAAGCCGAGCTGTCGAATTTCAGCTGGCCCGAAAACGTGTTGTCTTCCGCCCGTCCCTTGAGTTCCGACAGCAATACCTGCTGGTTATTCAAAGCCATGCTTGTCGTCATCGAGAACGGCAAGCCGGTGCTTGCCTGTGGCAGCGAGTGGCCGAACATAATGACGAACGGCTCGATGTCGGCAGCTTCGACAACGAGGTTGAACAGACCGGAAACCGGCTCTGAAGCCGGAACGCGGCCATTGCCATTAAGCAAGATTTCAGAGCCTGCCGCGGTGAATTGGGCATCGATTGTCAGATCCCCGTCGTCAGCTCCTCCGGATGCATTCAACTCAAGCGCTGCCGGCCCCTCGCCTTCCAGCGGCAGCACCGCAAATCCCATTTGCTCAAAAATTCGATAGGCCTCGGCATTGTCCGCTTTGACGACAATGGTGCGCGGGCCGTCCCCTCCGGGTGTCAGGCCGGTTCCTGTCGCCGTGATTTGATAGGTGCTGCCTCCCGCCGTACCGCTGACATTGAGATCAGGACCGGAGTCGGGATCGAGCTCCAGGCTGACCTCACCCGACAGATCATCAAAGGCACGACTGTTGGCAGCAAGCCGGCGGATCAGTTGATGACCGCCGCTTACCCGGTCCGCAAGACCAAACAGGCCAGCGGCAGTTGGCGCTGTGAACTGACCTGTGACGCCACCACGCGGAGCTGCATACGACCCGCCGAGTGTGCCTGAGAAGATTCCCGATGCACCGCCAAAGTCAGCAAATTTCAAACGCTCTATTGTCAGCTGAGCGTCCCGCCACAACAGCGATGTGTCCAGACCGTTGAGATGGTAGTCACCAACGGTAAATGTATCCGCGGTGATGCGGGCGGCGAGATTGTATTGCTCCAACGGCCGAACCGAATTGCTCTCCCCACCGGCAAGCAGCGCCAGCGCCCGTACAGCATCCAAATCGAATGTATCTCCGGTCAGCTCCAGCGAGAGCGATGGCACCCCTTTTGCCGGCGTCTGGCGCTCCAGTCTGCCCTTGAGAATTGCCGGACCGACGGCGACTTCAAGCGCCTCAAACCGCTGCAACACGGAAGACAAACTGACATTTGCGGAAAAGCCCGCCGCGCCGAGCCTGCGGATCACCGGATCGACATCGCCAACGAGCCAATTGGCAAGGCCCGATGGCTGGGTCGATGCCACCGTCAACGCGCCGTCGAAACCGACGTCGGCTCCTGTCACCAGACGGCCCCGCGCCTCGACCGTTGTCCGTCCGGGAAGATTGGCGGAGAACTTGTCCACCAGCCAGGCATCGCCATCGGGCCGGGCTTCGAGGGTTATTTCCCGTAAAGTGGTGTCACCAGCGACAATTGCCGGCAGATTGAGAGAGACGCGCCCTGGCAGCGGCGGCGGCGGCAGACGATCTATCAAGTCGTTGATGATGGCGAACCTATCGCCCAGTGGCACGACAGCGGTGGTGCTGTCAGAGGCAGCTTCCTCACCCGCAAGCTGGTCCATGTTGATCTGCTGACCATCCGCCAGCAGCAGGAATTCGGGATCGCGTCCGGTGTCGATAGTGGCTTGTCCGGTAACGACATAGGGATCGGCGGAAAATCCGATTTCCGCGCGCCACTCGTTGATCGACAAACGCTCATTGGTCGCAGCGAAATCGCCCTTGGCGACGACCAGCGGCTTTTCTGACACGACGCCGCCAGCATCCGGATCAGAAAGTGCAGTGAACGTAAACAGGCCGTCATAGAGCGGCTTGTTGTCCTCGATCCGGGCCTCACCTTCGGTCTCCAGCAGCACCGGCCAGGAATCCGGCACAACCTTGACACGCATGCGGATCGAGCCATCTTTCTGGACGGTGCCGGTCGAGATCGACACACCGCCGCGATGGCCGGCGATCTCGCCCTCGGCTTCGACTGACCATGGCCCGGACAATGATTTCGCAGAGACCTGCGCATCGATACCGCGGAGACGATGGGTGCGGCCGTTCTGGTCATCGACAATGGTGACATCGGCGTCGGTGATGGTGACCCGTTCGAGCACCACCAGATCGCCAGGCGGGGTTGGCTTGCGCTTGAGCGCCCAATCCAACGTACCGTCCTCGAGCACCCGCACCACGGCCTTCGGGGCTTCCATCCGCATATCGAAAATCAGCACTTCGCCGCTGAGAAACGGCGCCAGTTCCGCGTCCATCGAAAACCGGCTGATGGTCATTGCCGGCTGGGTCTCGTCACCGACGATGACATCAGAGAATGTCACCGATGGGAACGGCACCAGCCGCGCATCGGCATCGCCACGCACTTTGACCGGCTGGCCGATGATGCGGCTTGCCTCAGCTTCGAATGCTGTCCGGTAGCTGCTCCAATCTATAAAATAGGGAGCGATCAGCGCTGCAAACAGCGCCAGCACCAGTAAACCACCAAAGGCAACAAATACGCGGGCCAGCTTTCAATCCTCCTCTGCGGCCAACATCGCCGCTCAGTTACATTTCAGCCATCGAACGAAAAGATCTTGCCGGGATTCATGATGTTCATGGGATCGAGTGCGTGCTTGATTTGCCGCATCACCGATACGCCCTCACCCATCTCACGAGAAAGATAGGTCTGCTTGCCCTGACCTATACCATGTTCGCCGGTGCAGGTTCCATCCATCGCCAGAGCGCGCGCGTTAAGCCGTCCGACGAAGTCTTCCGCGGCCTTGATCTCTGCCGGGACATCGGTATCGAGCAAAATCAGCACATGAAAATTGCCATCACCGGCGTGACCGACAATCGGCGCGATCAATCCGTTGGCGGCGATATCTTCCTGGGTTTCGACGACACATTCGGCCAGCCGGGAAATAGGCACGCAAACATCAGTGGAGATGCCCTTGGCGCCGGGCCTGAGTTGCAACGACGCCCAGTAAGCGTCGTGACGGGCTTTCCACAGTTTGGTTCGTTGTTCGGGATTGGTGGTCCAGAGAAATTCGCCACCACCGCATTCCGATGCGATTTCCGCAAACAGTGTCGCCTGTTCGGCAACGCCCGCATCGGTTCCGTGAAACTCAAGGAACAAGGACGGGCTTTCCGGATTGGACAGGTTCGAATAGGCGTTGCAGGCCTTCATCTGAAGCGCGTCGAGCAGTTCGATGCGGGCCACCGGAATGCCCATCTGGATGGTCATGACGACTGCGTTGCAGGCGGCCTCGACGCTTGGAAACGGACAAACACCACCGGAAATAGCCTGTGGAATACCCTGCAGACGCAGCGTGACCGACGTCAAAACACCCAAGGTTCCCTCCGATCCGACAAACAGCCGTGTCAGATCATAACCGGCGGAGGATTTCCTGGCGCGGCGGGCGGTGCGGATTTCCTCGCCGGACGCTGTGACTGCGGTCACGGCAATAACATTTTCACGCATAGTGCCGTAGCGCACAGCGTTGGTGCCTGATGCACGGGTCGACGCCATGCCGCCGATCGAGGCATTGGCGCCGGGATCAATAGGGAAAAACAGTCCGGTGTCGCGCAGATCCGAATTAAGCTGCTCGCGCGTCACGCCCGGCTGGACGGTGCAATCAAGATCCTCGGCATTGATTTCGAGGACTTTGTTCAACCGCATCAGGTCCATCGAGATGCCGCCACTTGGCGCATTGACCTGGCCTTCAAGCGAAGTGCCCGTGCCAAACGGGATGATCGGCACCCGGTGATCGGCGCAAGCGCGGACGATCAGCTTAACGTCCTCTGCTGATTCAGGAAAAACCACAGCATCGGGCAACTGGCCGGGAATATAGGTGGTGGTGTGGGCATGCTGCGCGCGCAGCGCCTCACCCGTCTGCAGCTGGTCGCCAAAGCGCTGGCGCAGGACCCCGATGACGGCCGCTATACCTTCTTCATTGCGAACACCGGGCTCGACGTCACTCAGGCTCATAAGATTTTCTCCCGGCAATTGCGTTTACACTAACGACACCAGATGCTTGCTGCGTCGGCATGTTCAGGTAATGTGCAAACTGAAGCGCACTTGTCCAGTGTCGGGCGACGTTGCGGGCAAACAATAGTGTCTGGAGATGAACATTAGTAAGAAAGAAGCCATGGTGTTCGATGCTCCGGTGATTGCGCCCGCGCGCGGACTGGAACCGGCCTGGCTCGATTACAACGGCCATTTGAACATGGCCTATTACAATGTCCTGTTCGACCAGGCTGCCGACCCCCTTTTCGAGATGATCGGTTGCGGGCCCAATTATCTGGCGGCACGCAATATGAGCTTTTTCAACGTCGAGACGCATGTCTGTTACATCAGAGAGCTCAAACCTGACGCGATGGTTAGCGCGAGAACACAGATTCTCGATTTTGACGCCAAACGGCTTCAGCTGTTTCAGGAATTGTGGCATGTCGAGGGATGGCTGTCGGCCACCTGCGAAACCCTGATGCTGCATATCGACATGAGTGGCCCCCGTGCGATGGAGATGCCGGAAGATATTCTGGCCAATGTCAGCGGCATGGCCGAGGCGCACAAGAGCCTGCCCCGGCCGGAGCGCGCCGGGCGGTCCATCGGGATCCCGCGCAAGCAAGCCTTCGGGACAACCTGATTTATGTTTTTTGAAATCATTCGTGCAATGCCCGGACGCATTCGAAATTGGGTGCTTCCCAACATCCGGGCATTCATTGAACACCGGCAGCCGGTGATCTGGTTGTTGTCACTGCTGATCGGGCTCTCGGTCGCCTTGGCGGCGATAGCCTTCCGGCAATTGATCGGCATCGTGCAGCTCTACTGGCTCGGCGACACCACCGAACAGGTCCTGACGGTCGCCAAGCACACGCCCTGGTACATGATTGTTGCGGGGCCGACGCTGGGCGGCATCGTGGTTGGCATTCTTGTCTCCCGGTTCATTCCATCGCGCCGGACCAGCGGCGTCGCAGATGTAATCGAAGCGCGCGCCCTGACCGGCCGACGCCTGAGCCTGCGCGAAGGCATCATGAGTGCATTGACAACAGCGTTTTCACTGGGCGCGGGTGCCAGCGGTGGCCGCGAAGGGCCGGTAATCCATCTCGGTGCGACGCTGGCAAGTGCTATGGGCGATCGGCTACATTTGCCTGATTATGCCCGTCGCACCCTGCTTGCGGCCGGAGTTGCTTCGGCGATTTCAGCGAGCTTCAATGCACCGATCGCCGGTGTGCTGTTCGCCCATGAAGTGATTCTGGGGCATTACGCTTCTCGTTCGTTCGTGCCGGTGGTTATCTCGTCATCGGTCGGCGCGATCGTGTCGCGGCTCTGGTTCGGCGACGCGGCGGCGTTCATCGTGCCGTCCTACCAGATCACCTCCTATTGGGAGTTTCCGGCATTTGCGCTGCTGGGTGTGGTTTGCGCATTTGTGGCGGCCAGCTTCCAGTTTATGCTGTTGTCCACCGAATATCTGGCGCGACGCTCACCCATCCCGGTCTGGGCACTGCCGATCTGCGGCGGGTTGATCGTCGGTCTGATGGCCATCGCCTTTCCCGAGATCTTGGGTGTTGGCTATGAAGCCACCGACCTGGCCTTGTGGGGCCAGCTTTCACTCGGACTGATGCTGACGCTGATCGTGATGAAAACGCTGGCCACGGCGATCACGCTCGCGGCCCGGTTTGGCGGCGGAGTGTTTTCGCCCGCGCTCTATCTCGGCGCCATGACCGGCGGCGCATTCGGCATCATCGCGGCCTCGGTGTTTCCGGAACTGGCATCCAGTCAGGCGCTCTATTCGATCCTCGGCATGGGTGCAGTGGCGGGCGCGGTGCTTGGCGCGCCGATTTCCACCACGGTGATCGTGTTCGAACTCACCGGCGGCTATGCACTGTCGATCGCGCTGCTTCTGACCGTCGCCATCGCCCACGGGGCTAATCTGGCGCTGCATGGGCACTCCTATTTTCAGTGGCAGCTGGAAATGCGCGGATTGTTCCTCAAGGACGGTCCACATCGGACCGAATTGCGCAATGCGAGGGTGATGGATTTCATGACCCTGCCCGAGGAGGGCGCCGAGACGGAATACTATGATCCGGAGCAGGAGATCCCTTCGCTCAAACTCGCCGACACGCTTGAAACTGCGCTGCGCGTGTTTGATACCAGCGGACACACTCGATTGCCCGTAATCGCAGACGGCGAGGAGCGGCGGATTGTCGGCTGGGCCGAGCAGACCGAGGCTGTCGCCCACTTCAACCGCCGCCTGATCGCCGCCAGTGAGGAAGAACACCGCTAGCCGGCCATTCAGCGATATGGCGTTGGATGGCCGGCAACAAAGACGCGCGGTCGCTGGCCGTTTACTTCTCGTTCAAAATCCGGCATCGGCTTACCAGCGGGATTTTTCAGTTTTTCGCGAACGCCCCCATTCATGGAGATTGACAATGCAGTACCTGACACCAGCCCTTTCGGCGGTCGGCATCTATGCCGCACTGAACATGGCCATCCTGTTCTGGATCGCAATCGAGACTGGCCGGTTGCGTGGCAAGCACAAGGTCTCGATCGGCGATGGCGGCGTCAAGCATCTGGTCCGCGTCATCCGCGGCCACGCCAATGCGATTGAAAACATGCCGATGTTTTTCGTTCTGCTGGTTATCGCGGCGCTGCTTGGAATGCCGGTAATCGCCGTGCACGTCCTTGGCCTGGTCTTCACTGTCGGACGTGGCCTTCATGCCTGGCATTTCATTCAGGAAGATGCGCCCGGCTGGCAACGTGGAGGCGGCTTCACCCTGTCGTTTCTGGCGCAACTGGTCTTGCTGGCCGGATTGCTCGGACACGGTTTGTGGAGCTTGGTCTGAATTAAACTGCGCTCCGCCAATGCTTGATTGCCGGGCGCTTGATTGCCGGACTTTTTACCGGTTACCACCCATGCACATGCCGGCAGGAACCTCAACCGCGCCGGCGCGTAGCAGTTCACACCGGTTCATGTATCTTTGGGTGGCGTTGTTGAGCTGACCACAGACCTGTTCAAAGACCTGCGGGCAGGCTCCTGCAGGTAGCTTCGGCTTGACTGGTGTGCTTTGACGAACGGGCGGTGCGGTCCGAGCAGGCTTGGCAGGCCGAACAGGCGTGGCAGGCTGGACAGGGCGGCGGTCTTTAGAGCGCTGATTGTCATAACGGTTACTGCCGCTGGAGCGTTTGTAATCCCGGCTCCTGTAATCACGGTCACGATAATCACGGTCACGGTAATCCCGGCTGTAATCCGCACGGCACTGGCCGTCGGCGACGATGCGCCAGCCCGCAGTGCGGGCTTCACAGGCATTGGGGAATGTCCGTTCATCGCCGCGGCGTTCGGCGCAGACCGGATCGTAAATTTGCGGACACACCGGGCCGGAAGCGTAGGTCTGGGTGGTTTCGGTGACTTCGCAACCGCTCAGGATCATGGCGGCCGCAGCCAGCGCCGCCGCGCCCAAAAGACTGGGCAAGCGTGTGAAATGAATGGATCTGGCAAAGTTACGCATTGGAATTCCTCCGGCTCTCCAGGATGAAATCACCGACGGCGGTCACGGTCAAGCTGGAAGTCCGCAGGGCAGTTTTCAGGCCGCGCTTTTGCAAGCGCAGCCATTTATCAGTGTTCGGGCGCTCAGGAGAGCGCGCGCTTGAGCGACGGAATGCGCGAGACGACGAGCAGGTCCAGAGCCATCACCACCAGCAGGGTGAGGCCTGCCATTGGAAATGTCATTGAGACCGCGAGCGCCACCAAGGTGGCTCCTTGCCAGAGCGGCATGTCGCGCGGCAACGGCGGCGCGGACAGACGCAGGCCGCTTGCACGACGCTTCCACCACATCACCACACCACTGATGCACAGGAACAGCACCGACACGCACACAAGCGTGTTTGCCAGCACACTCCACAGCCCCATGGTTCCCATGTGCAAGGCAACGCCGACAGCCATGGCCTTGCCCGCCCAGGAGTAATCCTCAAAGCGGACATCGGCCAGAATGTTGCCAGTGTAGCGATCAACATGGACGGTCCGGTCCGACATCGGATCAGAGCTGTCGGTGTTCATCGAATCCCGGCTGAACGTATAGACACCGGTGTCGCCGGTCGGAACGTTCATCTGATAGCGTCCGTCAAAGCCGATCTCACGTGCCAGCCCGTCCATGGTGTCGATGGTGATTGCTGCGTCCGCAGCCATGACCGCTTCACCGGCCTGGCTGCCCGATGCGGGCATCGGGGTCAGTTCCAGCGCCCACGGCACTTCTTTCGGTCCATGGTTCATGCTGGCGTGGGTCTCGCCGGAGAGCGGCACGTTGTCCCATTTTTCCGCCGGGAACTGGCTCCAAGCCTGAACCATTTTCCCGCCCCAGACACCTGCCCAGGAGAGGCCAGAGACCAGAAAGAACACCAGAAACAACGAGAGCCAGAATCCAAGAACGCCATGCAGCGATCGCCACATGACCCTGCCGCCGCGCGCAAACGACGGGATCAGAACCGAGCGCCATCCGGCGCTGCGCGGCCACCACATGTAAAGTCCGGTGGCAATCAGCACCATGCCGAGCGAGGCGGCGATTTCAATCATCCGGTCGCCGGAGACGCCCAGCATCAGATCGCTGTGGAGATTGTCGACGAAATCATACCAGCCGCTGCGGCGCGGAAACTCAGCAAGCACTGTGGCGGTATAGGGATCGACGACGACCATGGTCGCTGCACCATCCAGATCAACGCGGAAAATTGCCGCCAGATCATCGGCTCGCGGGGCGACATATTGCTTGAGCGTACCGCCGGGGATCGCTGCCAGGGCCGCGTCAGCCTGTAGGGAAACAGGCTGCACAAGCTCTTGCTGCACAACGGCGATGCGTTCGCCGTCGCGCCCGTCGATATAGGCGATCCAGGTCATCGACATGCCGGTGATGGCAAGCATGATGAAGAAGGGAATGACGTAGAGCCCGGCATAAAAATGCCAGCGCCACGCAGCGAGATAAAGTTTGATGGTGCTGACAGGCGCAGTGTCCCGCGCCGACACACCGGTCGATTCGATAGAGACCATCTGTCTCTCCTCTGACAAAAAATGTAATTGGAAATTTTTGGATCAGACAGAGAGAGGCGGCGCCCGGGCATGGCGGCCAGGATTGATCTTGCCGGAGCGGAGAATGGTTTTCTCAAAGGCAACGACTTCGGAACGGTCAAGCGCCAAATGATCGACCGCAATGCCGACCGCAGGCAGCGTAGCCGCGTGAACCTGCATCGACCAGTCGCAGGGCGAATGCGCGGGTTTGTCGGCCGGGTCGTCATCATCGTTGAGCGAGACCGTCTCGACGCCGGTGCCGGTGCAGATGACGATTTCCATGCCCTGTTCGGTGAAGCGGGGCATGGTGTGGACCGAGAAAAACGAGAACAGCAGCAAGGGAACGAACAGGATCGCGAAGACCAGTCGTTTCACATCCAGCTCTCGCAGTGTTCCCATCATGGCGAAGTCACTACAGAGAAAAAGGCAATTAATATAGTCGCTTCTTGCCTGAATTCAGTTTTTCACAGCCCCCCTGTGTTTCAGGGCTACGGCAGCTGATGATCAAGACTTGGCCTTTCGCAGCGGACTGCGAGGAAACCTGCTTTGTGCCGCCGCCCGACCTCGCCTGGTCCTGGGAGGCAACGTCAATTTTCTTGGACAAATATGTGAACTGGTCATTGAGCGCGGTGCCGAGGGTGTCGGCACCTGTCAGAAGAGCCACGGAAATGATCGCCGCAATCAAGGCGTTTTCCATGGCAGTCGCGCCGGAGTCGCAATGAGCAGCGCGGATGCAGAGTACCTTCATCATGGAGGTCCCTTTCAGATCATTGTGCATGCTTCCGATCCTACATCGATCGGATCCGGTCAATCATTGACTGGACCCGCCTAAGTTGCATGCAACAACTTTCAATTCCGTTCACGCGACTGGTAAACAATGTACCGTAATGAAACACAGCTTCATTACGGTACATTGTTGCTGCCCATACGGGCCATGGTTGCTGCCCGTTCCCTTCGGCACTAGGGTCAGAGCCTCCAATTTAACTGTCGCGCGCGGCGGCCTTGCTGGCTTGCGGCCGTTTCCAGCCCAACTTATTACAGTGGCTGGCAACAGTCTTGATCCACGGCTTGCGGACCGGTTTTGCTGAAAGGGTCGGTGTCCCTGTGGCCACGAACATGGCGTTAGCAATCAAAAACAACATGGTTTCATCTCCTTGTGTGAGAGAACCCTAGCGCTGACGTCCTCATGTCCGAAACGAATTAAATTGATAATTATGATGAGATTTCCTAATAAGGGGCATGCAACGCGATCTTGAAATTGACCTTCTGCGCTCCTTCGTGGCGATTGCCGCGCACAGGAACTTCACCAAGGCGGCCCAGGCCATCGGCCGGACCCAATCTGCCGTCAGCCTGCAACTCAAGCGGCTGGAAGAAATCGTCGCCGAGCGGCTGTTCGAGCGCACCCGCAACTCGGTCGAAATCACGCCGACGGGCGAGGCCTTGCTGGTCTATGCCAACAGGATCCTCTCGGCCAATGAAGCAGCCCTTTCGCATATCAAGCGGCCCGAAGCCGAGGGCCTCATCCGGTTCGGCGCGCCGGATGATTACGCCAGCTATCTTCTGTCGCCGATCCTGGCGGCGTTTTCAGCCGAGTTTCCGCTGGTGCAGTTTGAACTCACCTGCGAAAGCTCGATTGATCTGTTGCCGATGCTCGAGCACGGCGAAATCGACATCATGCTGGGCACGCATCAGTCGGACCAGGTCAAGGGCCGGATCGCGCGCTACGAGTCGCTGCACTGGGTGGCCGGCCCCGATTACGTCGATGATCCCGAACGGGGGTTGTCATTGGCGCTTTTCCCCAATGGCTGCGCGGTGCGCGGCGCCGGGCTGCAGGCCTTGCAGCAGATCGAGCGGCCCTGGCGCATCGTCTGCTCGACCCGCAGCGTCGCGCTGATCGAGCAAACCGTCCTCAACGGCGCCGGTGTCTCGGTGATGGAAGCTGCGATCATTCCCGAAACCTTGCGCATCCTCGACGGCCAGCAAGGCTTCCCACCCCTGCCCGAGATCGCCATGAGCGTGCACTACAACAAGGCAGCATGTGCGGCGCATATCGCTATTTTTGCGGATTTTCTGGTGGGGGAATTGGGGAAAAGGCGGGTATAGGGTTGCGCGATTTACACACTGAAACCATATCAGCGCAATTTAACCCAGAAAACATCAAATTTACTAGGGATGGTTCAATGCCTGTCTTTGCGCATGCTTAACATATGAACAAATTCAGTAATGATGGTAATCCCCGTCAAAAACGGGGAAATTACCATCGTATTGCGTCAGACTGTCTTGAAACCGTCAAAATTACGATAATCTGCACAACCAGCATAAACAGACTGAGAAAGCCTCATTTAACCGGCACTAGGCGAATATCTCCATGCACACATTATCAACCAGCAACAATAAAGTGATGGCGCAGAAATCGGGATTTGAGTTCATCAAGCGCTCCACTTTTTTCCAATGCATCAATCGCAGCATTAAGGCGCCGAACTAAATCAGATGCTTCGGGACGGGTTTTCGGTACAATTATGTGCAGGGTGACACCGGTCGCAAGCGATTGAACCTCTTGAATCTTCCCCTGAAGATCAAGACGCTTAATCATTGTCTCAGCCAGCAAAGCATTTATTGTAACAACATCGGTTTCACCTGCAGCCAATAATTCAAAACATTTTTCTGGTGAGCCCGGCTGTAAAAGTTTAATTTTTGGCGATTGTTCGTCCCGAACTGGTAGGAGGCCATGTTCAGCCAGGTCAAACGTAAAGTAGCCGTCCGGTCGGCAAACCCGCTTGCCAATTAAGTCTTGGTGTGAGCTCAATTGTGCATCGCTGCCAGACGCAACGTAATAGTTAACCCCGACGCGGTAGAGTGGTTTTGAAAAATAGAAAAAACGGCATCTCATGCGTGCATTTGAGTCCAACAAATCCGGCTTCGCGCAATCCGGTTTGTACCATGGAAATGCAGCATCGAAGGCTTGGCGTTCAAGCAACAGAGTCGCCAAGTGTGTACTCCAATGATTTACAAACGTGATATTATGCGACAACTCCGTGGTCTGAGCCATGATGTCGCCGACCATCGCCGTAATCATTCCACCGTTCGGATATTCTTCGTCCGAAAATGGCGGAAACCCAGTTCCAGTTAGAAATGCGACTTCAACATCGGGTCGAAGCTGCACTTCAGGAAGCTGCGCCGAAGACGCCGATTCTAGGTCATCATCCCCAATTGCCCGAATACAGGGAATGAAGATTTCATCGCCGGCTTTGATGAAGTTCTCATTCCGCAAGCGGCTGCGATTGAATGTTTTTAGAAACTCAACGCCCGTTCGAGTGTTGCCATAGGCTTCCCGCGCAATTTGAGATAGCGTATCACCCTCCAAAATGGTGTAAGATATATCACATTTGTTCTCCTGAGCGTGCGCAACGCCTAGAGCAATCCAAATGCCCGACACGCTTAGACCAACAAATATGCCCCTCAGCATAAATTTAACTACAGACATTTTTCCCCCTACTCTAATTTCATTTGTACGATACGCGCAATCATCTCGAATTCTGCTTCGGAAAATTCACGCGCTTCCGGCACCAGTTCATTGCCGTAAAGCGCATATAGGCTTCGTGCGAGCTCAGTCGCAGAAATATCGTTTGGCGGCCCAATCGGGCCCCGATCACCTACCGGTCCGTGCGGCCCGGCAGGACCTTTCGCGCCTGGCGGCCCGCGTTCTCCTTTGGGCCCCCGCAGCTGGGAAATTCGATTGGTTATGTGCCGATCTACAACTTGCGTCAGAATGGCTTCCATCGCGGAAGTATCTAACTGCCCCTCAGCGACGGGGAACGAACTAATTGACGTATTCGCACCCCCGGATCCAACACCCAAGACACCACGAAGTTGCATAAGGGATTCAACTCGATCATTCACAATGGCCACAAACTCGGTATTAGACAAATAGTCCTGAATGACGTTCTCACTGGCCAGAGATAAAAACGGTTTCAAATCACGCAACAGAATGTTTCGAACATCTTGATCCGAGAGTATAACTGACGCGACTACGCTTCTCACAAGCTCCTGACTTGGCGGGGGGCCTTGCGTGCCCTGAGGCCCCCGGATTTGGTCCAGACTTGTGGCGAGCATCGCATTTGCGACGTCTTTTGCTGAAAAATCCGGAACTCCTTGATCCCCTTTTTGGCCCCGGAGAGCGCCCGAATAACGAACGTACACCTCTTCAAATATCCGTTTGATATCAGGCTCTTGCGGATCAAGCAATTTGGAAACGTTTTTCTCGATAAGAGCCTCGATGGCTTTACGGTTTCGATCGTAAAACAACTCAGCTAACTGCGTGTCCAAATTGTATCGTGAATCTAGTTGATCCAACTCTGATTGAAGGTCCTTAATCCGTGATGAAAGTTGATCATTTTCATCTCCAAGTTTTTCATTCAAATTAGAAACAGTAGAGGTCAACGCACCAATTTTTTCTGAGTTTTCTGTCACCATCTTTTTGTCATTTGAGTAGTTTTCATAAACCAAAAAAATGAATGTTATAAGCGCTACGAAACCAAAAACAGTTGCAGACAGGTTTCCTAATGGAGAGAAATACTTTCTATCCCACCGCTCACCTGCACCCATATCATCTTTATTGCTTAACGGTTCTTTCTTATGATCTTTGGGCGGGATTTGATTTTCGACCATCATTTACGTCCACTCTGGAAATGCAACCGAAGTCTCGACGAAGCATAGGAAATACAGCGCGAGCTTACAACCACAAATTCCCGTTAAATGCGAATTTTGACAATCATCGCATTATGATTGGTTCACCATTAACAAAGAGACACATGGATTCTAAGTGAAACTATATAAACTTGGCCATATTTATATTATATTTAGAATATAATCGAACAAAATTTGCCTTTGGATAAACAACTTTATATATTTTTATCTACACAATTGTATTTCATGAAATAGGTTACGCCTCATACTTTGATATTCAGGATTCACAGACTGTTAACATGCTATTCAATCCCCCTACGGAACTAAAACTGCCATAGACAAGCCGTACCTGATCGAGTTTCGTTCGCGTGTCGTTGGGTATGTAGAAGAGGGCAACAACCATCGCGATGCGGCCAGGCTTTTTCGGGTGTCGCCACGGTTTGTCAACAACATGATGATCGCGCATCGAGCCATTGGTGGCTCGCTTGCTCCTGCAAATCAGGGCCATCCGTCGGCTGGAAATCTGACAGCACATGGCCAATGGATTGGTGATCGTGTTGTCGAAAATGGTGAATTGACGTTCAACGAAATCTGCGTCGGACTCGCCGGTTATGGAGTATCCCCCGTATTTGACGAAGGCTTACCCCATGAGTTAAAGGCTGCGAATGACCATGGACGGCTCCTAAAAGAAGTCGCACGTTATTGCTCAAACCCGCTCCACAAACCCGTCCAGAACGCGTTTCTGCCCGGCCTTGTCGAAATCGATGGTCAGCTTGTTGCCGTCGATGATGGCGATGTTGCCGTTGCCGAATTTCATATGGAAGACGCGGTCGCCGATGGAATAGGCCGAAGTTGTGCCTGTGGATTTGGCCACCAGTTCACCATCGATCGTGCTGCCGCCGCGGGGGCCGCTTTCACCATAGGCGATGCGCTCGACCTTGGGGCCCGAGCGGGTGCCCCAGTTGTCGCGGGCGGCGTCGGTCTTGTTGGCTTGCGCCCGTTTCCAGCCCGGCGTGTTGTAGTTGCCCGAGAACGGCTCGGCCTTGTCAAAGCGCGAGGCGCCGTAGGGGCCGC